>Ga0209050_1000666_pt1 | contig 52254 bp, 48 predicted proteins | sample Araplavi_mTSA_r2_FD_184276 | JGI IMG/M metagenome (GOLD analysis project Ga0209050, IMG submission 184276) | Arabidopsis root microbial communities from North Carolina, USA - plate scrape MF_Cvi_mTSA_r2 (SPAdes) (version 2) | ecosystem: Host-associated > Plants > Roots > Endosphere | place: USA... | reverse complement strand
TCAAGCCGGCTTGCGTGATCGTCAAGCACGCCAACCCGTGCGGCGTGGCTGTCAGCCCTGACGCCGAAGGCGGCATCCGCAAGGCCTACGACCTGGCCTACGCCACCGACACCGAATCCGCCTTCGGCGGGATCATCGCCTTCAACCGCGAACTGGACGCCGAGACCGCCAAGGCCATCGTCGAGCGCCAGTTCGTCGAAGTGATCATTGCCCCGAGCGTCAGCGAAGAAGCCCGCGCCATTGTTGCCGCCAAAGCCAACGTACGCCTGCTGGTCTGCGGCGAGTGGTCGGCTGATCGCGCCGCTGCCTGGGACTACAAACGCGTCAACGGTGGCCTGCTGGTGCAGAGCCGCGACATCGGCATGATCGGCGCCGACGACCTGAAAGTGGTGACCAAGCGCGCACCGACCGAACAGGAAATCAACGACCTGATCTTCGCCTGGAAAGTCGCCAAGTACGTGAAATCCAACGCCATCGTCTACGCCAAGAATCGCCAGACCATCGGTGTCGGCGCCGGCCAGATGAGCCGCGTGAACTCCGCGCGCATCGCTGCCATCAAGGCAGAACATGCCGGCTTGCAGGTGCAGGGTGCGGTCATGGCCTCGGACGCGTTCTTCCCGTTCCGCGACGGCATCGACAACGCAGCCAAGGTCGGCATCACTGCGGTGATCCAGCCTGGCGGCTCGATGCGTGACAACGAAGTGATTGCAGCCGCTGACGAAGCCGGCATCGCCATGGTTTTCACCGGCATGCGCCACTTCCGTCACTGATACGACGATCAACTGTGGGAGCGGGCTTGCTCGCGAAGACGGCGGCACATTCAATATTGATGTGACTGAAACACCGCTTTCGCGAGCAAGCCCGCTCCCACATAAGAGCATCCCAGCGGTGCTATCAAGAATTAGCGTCATCCGAGGTTTTTGAAATGAATGTTTTGATCATTGGCAGCGGTGGCCGTGAACACGCCCTGGCCTGGAAAGTGGCTCAGGATCCGCGCGTGCAGAAAGTGTTCGTGGCGCCGGGCAACGCCGGTACCGCCATCGAAGCCAAGTGCGAGAACGTCGCCATCGACGTGCTGGCGCTTGAGCAACTGGCGGACTTTGCCGAGAAAAACGTTTCCCTGACCATCGTCGGCCCTGAAGTGCCGCTGGTTGCCGGTGTTGTGGACCTGTTCCGCAGCCGCGGCCTCGATTGCTTCGGCCCGACCGCTGGCGCTGCGCAGCTGGAAGGTTCGAAAGCCTTCACCAAGGACTTCCTGGCTCGCCACAAGATCCCGACTGCCGACTACCAGAACTTCACCGAAATCGAGCCGGCCCTCGCCTACCTGCGTGAAAAAGGCGCCCCGATCGTGATCAAGGCCGACGGCCTGGCCGCCGGCAAAGGCGTGATCGTCGCCATGACCCTGGCCGAAGCCGAAGACGCCGTGCGCGACATGCTGGCGGGCAATGCCTTTGGCGATGCGGGTTCGCGCGTGGTCATCGAAGAGTTCCTGGACGGCGAAGAAGCCAGCTTCATCGTCATGGTCGACGGCAAGAACGTACTGCCGATGGCCACCAGCCAGGACCACAAACGCGTCGGCGACGGCGACTCCGGTCCGAACACCGGCGGCATGGGTGCTTACTCCCCGGCGCCAGTGGTCACCGCCGACGTGCACAAGCGCGTCATGGACCTGGTGATCTGGCCGACCGTGCGCGGCATGGCCGAGGAAGGCAACGTCTACACTGGCTTCCTGTACGCCGGCCTGATGATCGACAAGGCTGGTAACCCAAAAGTCATCGAATTCAACTGCCGTTTCGGCGACCCTGAAACCCAGCCGGTGATGCTCCGCCTGCAGTCGAGCCTGGTGTTGCTGGTCGAAGCCGCCCTGGCCCAGGCGCTGGATAAAGTGGAAGCGCAATGGGATCCACGTCCGAGCGTCGGCATCGTTCTGGCCGCTGGCGGCTATCCTGGTGACTACGCCAAGGGCACAGCCATCAAGGGGCTGGATGCAGCTGCCGCACTGGAAGGCAAGGTTTTCCACGCAGGTACGGCGCTCAAGGACGGTCAGGTAGTCACCGCCGGTGGTCGTGTGTTGTGCGCCACAGCCATGGGTGCCAGCGTCGACGCTGCACAGCAGCAGGCCTACAAGCTGGCGGCAACGATTGACTGGGAAGGCTGTTTCTATCGCAAGGACATTGGCTACCGCGCCATTGCCCGCGAGCGTGGCGAAAGCCAGGAATAAGGTAGACACCGCACCAGGCAATGAACACGGTTCATTGCCTGGCTATTCCGGCGCCGCGCATCGTTATATTCTGGCATCAACCTTACGAAAGGATTTCGCCGTGCGCTGGCTCAGGATTGCCATAAGCTTAACCGTCACATTGCTGACCCTGCTCTGCATGCTACCGGCCCAGGCCGCGCAAGGCAGTGGCTGGGCGGTATTGCTCGACGAACAGGGCGACCTGCAACTGAGCGACATCCGTTCCGCACGCTACACCAATCAATTCAGCCCCATCGAACTCGACCGCATTACCGCGGCTGAACCCGATGGCGCGCTATGGTTGCGATTCAAGCTTGCACCGGGCAAGCACGAACAGGTGCTGCGATTGTTCGCGCCCGACCTGCGCCAGTTCAACATGTACGTACTGGACGGCGACAAGCTAATCGACCAATCCAGCACAGGCAACGAACAACCCCAATCCGAGCGTCCATTGCCCAGCAGCGACTTCATGCTGCCCCTGCCGCAAAGCGACAGCCCCCTGGACATCTACCTGCGACTGGCCTCCGACCACCAGTTACGCCCCTACATCACTCTGCAATCGGCGGTCATCGCGGCTGCAAACCAGAACCAGACGCTGATCTATGGCCTGCTGTTCGGTTGCATCGCCATGCTGATCCTGCACAACCTCATCCGCTACGCCTATACACGCTCGCACAGCGCCCTCTGGCTGGCAGCGTGCGAAGGGCTGTTGATGCTCAGCCTGGTGCTGTTGCTGAACCTCGCCGGTCCCTGGCTACCAGACTGGCACGCATTGCAAACGCCGGGGGCGTACCTGGCTTTACTGCTGACGGCGCCCTGCGGCCTGATGCTTGCCTATCGCTTCTTCTCCCCGCTCGGGCCGCACCCGCTGAACCGGTTGCTGCTCGGCGAGGTCCTGCTGATCACCGCCTGCGGCCTGATGCTGCTCTTCGTCAATACCTTGCCGCTGAACTTCATTACCTACGGCCTGGTAGCCCTGGCTGGCCTGACCATGCTGTTCATCAGCGCCTATCACTGGCAAAAAGGCTATCGCCCGGCCCGTCTCTTCGTGGCGGCCATGGTGGTGTTCAACCTCGGCACCCTCGTCATCCTGCCTGCGCTGTTGGGGCTGACCCTGGTCGAACCCCATGGCCTGATCACCACCTTGCTGGTGTTCATCTGCATCAGCGGCCTGCTGATGAGCATCGCGTTGAGCGAGCGCCAGCGCCGCATCACCGAAGACCGCTTCAGCATCAGCCGCGACCTGGCGGCCAGCAATGCCGAGATCAATGCCAAGGCCGAGTTCCTGGCGAAGATCAGCCATGAAATCCGCACCCCGATGAACGGCGTTCTCGGCATGACCGAGCTGCTGTTGGGCACACCGCTGTCGGTCAAGCAACGCGACTATGTGCAGACGATCCACAGCGCCGGTAACGAGTTGCTGACACTGATCAACGAAATCCTCGACATTTCCAAACTCGAGTCCGGACAGATCGAACTGGACGATGTGCAGTTCGACCTCAACGCGCTGATCGAAGACTGCCTGAGTATCTTCCGCGCCAAGGCCGAGCAGCAAAACGTCGAGTTGATCAGCTTCATCCAGCCGCAAGTGCCACGGGTGATCAGCGGTGACCCGACACGCCTGCGCCAGACCCTGTTGAGCCTGCTCGAAAACGCCCTGAAAAAAACCGATGAAGGCGAAATCCTGATCGTCGTGGCGCTCGACGAACGCAACGCCAAGCCGCGCCTGCGTATCGCCGTGCAGGACAGCGGCGAGCCGATGGACGCCGAAGAACGCGACGCCCTGATGCACGCCGAACTGCACAGCCGGCATTTTCTGTCGGCCACCCACCTGGGCGGCAACCTGGGCCTGGTGATTGCCCGGCAACTGATACGCTTGATGCAAGGGGAATTCGGCATCAAGAGTGGCAGCAACCAGGGCAGCACCCTGTGGCTGACCCTGCCGCTGGATCCGGATCGCCTCGAGCACCCGACCTCCGACCTCGACGGCCCGCTGCAAGGTGCGCGGGTATTGGTGGTGGACGACAACGACACCTGTCGCAAGGTGCTGGTGCAGCAATGCAGCGCCTGGGGCCTGAACGTCAGCGCCGCGCCTTCCGGCAAGGAAGCGCTGGCACTGCTGCGCACCAAGGCGCATTTGCGCGATTACTTCGATGTGGTCCTGCTGGACCAGAACATGCCCGGTATGACCGGCATGCAACTGGCGGCCAAGATCAAGGAAGACCCGAGCCTGAACCATGACATCCTGCTGATCATGCTCACCGGCATCAGCAATGCGCCGAGCAAGATCATTGCGCGCAATTCCGGGATCAAGCGCATCCTCGCCAAACCGGTGGCCGGCTACACCCTAAAGACCACCCTGGCCGACGAACTGACCCAACGCAACAAAGGCCTGGTCATCACGCAATCACTGCCAAGCGGCCCGCCCCCGCCGGTCAAGGTCCCCAGCGATTTCCGCATTCTGGTGGCCGAAGACAACAGCATTTCGACCAAGGTGATCCGCGGCATGCTGAGCAAGCTCAACCTGCAACCGGATACCGCCTGCAACGGCGAAGAAGCCTTGCAGGCGATGAAAGCCCAGCGTTACGACCTGGTGCTGATGGACTGCGAAATGCCGATCCTCGACGGCTTCTCGGCCACCCAGCAATTGCGTGCCTGGGAAGTCGGCAACCAGCGGGTCCGCACCCCCGTGGTGGCATTGACCGCCCACATCCTGGCCGAACACAAAGAGCGTGCGCGCCAGGCCGGCATGGACGGACACATGGCCAAACCGGTCGAACTGTCGCAACTGCGTGAATTGATCGAACACTGGGTCGCCCAGCGTGACCAGCAGAATCGCGCAACGACCCAAACGTCCTGAGCCGACAGACTGCGCAACCCCTGATAGACTCCCCCCTCGACTTCCCTCGCCAGTGAGCCCGGCACCATGCTCCATGTGTTGTTCAGCGTTTACCTGAAGATGCTGGTGCTCTACAGCCCATTCTTCGTATTGTCCTGCTTCATCAGCCTGACCCGTGGTTATTCGCGCAAGGAACAGCGACGACTGGCCTGGAAAGTTGCGGTCGCCACACTGGTCTCCAGTGTGCTGCTGTACTTGTTCGGCCGAGTGATTTTCAGTGTTTTCGGCATTACCGTGGACGCATTCCGCATCGGCGCCGGTAGCGTCCTCTTCATCTCGGCACTGGGGATGGCACAAGGCAAATCGGCGGTACAGACCGACAACGTGCAGCAGGATGTGACCATCGTCCCGCTGACCATTCCACTGACCGTCGGCCCCGGCACCATCGGTGCGTTACTGGTGATGGGCGTGAGTCAGCCGCATTGGGACGACAAGCTCACCGCCATTGTCGGCATTGCCATGGCCAGCTTTACCGTGGGCGTGGTGCTGTTTTTGTCCAGTCGAATCGAGCGCATTCTCGGTGATCAGGGATTGCAGATCGTCAGCCGTTTGATGGGGCTGTTCGTTTGCGCACTGGCGGCGCAGATCATCTTCACCGGGGTGAGAGGCTACCTGGTGCCGTGAAGCGGCGGCTTGGCCGAACCCGAAAACAAGGCCCTGTGCATCAATCACAGGGCCTTGTCTTTTATTACGTGCACAGCCTTTGAGTCAGGACTGGAGTTTGCGCACGAAGACCTTGTTTGAATAAGCTTCGATTTTTTCGTGGACCCGTTTACGGTAGTTTTCAAACGCCCGTCGGTCGAACTCAAACACCCCGCCACCGGGAATGATCGCCAGCTCTCGATCGAACTCGCTCCACAGGAAAAAGTCACTTTCAATCACGGTCGCGCTGTAGCGCAAGCCCAGCAGACAGACGACCACTTCACCCGAGGCGAGCCGCTCGCAAGGTGCGCACTTGAGGATACCCGAGCCGCCATTGGCAACATTGCCGCGAAAGAAGTCCCAGGCAAACTCATCCAGCCGCAATGCCTGATAGGTGTCCTCGAGAAGCTGGCTCAAACGCTCCACGCCCAGGTGGCCAATCACGCTGTAACTGGCACCGAGCAATTGTCGGACACTCGTGACCCGGATCGGATCGGCTGGAACGATGGTCTTGAGCCTGTATCCCGCCTTGATCAATCGCCCTTGAAAATAATCGAACCAGGCCTTCCTCGACACCTGGCCAGGGTATTTCTCATTGGCCGCCAGTTCCGCGTACAACAGGCAATCCTGTATATCCTCCTGATCTTGCGAACTTACCTGCTGGGTAAAGGACAACAGGCAACCACCCACGACGACAGCATTAACAGACGCCGGCATATTCACCCCATACAGTCAGTGCTTTAATCGGTTAAATTGATCAAAGCCTGCCCGACTTATTGACCCGTCAATTGTTTGAAAAGACCATCGGCAAATTGGTCGTTATAGGCATATACCATGTTCTTCTTCCGTTCGAATGCACGTCGATTAAACTTGCGCACGCCGGCGCCTTGGAAAACCTGCAAACCTTGAGTCTTGTAAGTCACGAATAAAAAGTTGCCGTTGTATTCCTTGTCCACCAAGTCCAAGCCACCCATCAACATGGACATGCCACCGCCTGGCGTCGTAATGCAAGGCACAGCCTTGAAGCTGACGACGTCGTTTTTCTTGCTGCCAGCATCGACAATCTTCAATGCGTCCTTATCGCCTTTGAGCGTGCTGAACCCCGACGCCACCAGGTTCAGGACGCTGCTTGCCCCACCGGAAACAACGGTCTCAAGCACTTGCAAAATGGCTTCATTCATCGTGATGGTGAGTTTTTTGCTGACGTACTTCTTGTAGGTGAAGCTTTCCGTCACCCAGCCCACCGCCAACAATGCCTCGTTGTACTTCTTGTAGCGGTCTTCGTTGCTGGTTTCGTTGGGCAGGCGCCGGACCACCGCTTCGGCAAACTGCTGGCAGTCCAGTGCATCCTGCCTGTCCTCCTCCGAAAGCGCCTGGTCGAACACCACCAGCGAGGGGCCTACTACCGAAGCCCCTAAACCTTTCGCTGACGAGTCACCCGATACTGCGCCCAGGGTCGAGGTGGAACGCCTGGTTCGCGCCCGTGGCACGACGTTTTCAAGTTCTGCCGCAATGCCTTCGAAATACTTATCCTGCAAGGCATCATCAAATGCGACCTGAGCCACTGAATAATCTTTTATATCGACCATTTAAATCTCCATTTAATCAATAAGCCGCTTCATGCGACCCGCTGAAAACTAAAGCGAAGAATTGAGTCGGTCAAAGTAAAAACACTCAGGACTTATTTCAGGAGTTACTAGATAACCAAAAGGCCCGCGACAACTTTCGTCAATCGCAGGCCCTATCGTTAGTTATTGCCTTGAACATCAGCGACTTTGAACAAAGCCGCTTTCACTCAGGTGGTTGGCTTGCTTGGGTACCAGCGCGGCGTGTACACCCAATCACCGCCGCCGACCCGCGGAAAAACACAGGTCAGGGATGAGCCGATCAAAACCATCGTGCGCATATCGACCTGGTTGGGGGTCAATTGGCCGAGAGTCGTGACCCGCAATGTCTGACCCGGCCGGCCAATGTCCCGCCCCAACACGACAGGGGTTTGCGGCATACGGTGCCGGGCGACGATTTCAAGCGCCTGGCCCAGTTGCCATGGCCGCGAACGGGAAATCGGGTTGTAGAACGCCAGGGCCAGATCGGCTTGAGCGGCCAGGTCCAGGCGTTTTTCGATGATTGCCCAAGGCTTGAGGTTATCGGACAGCGACAGCACGCAGAAATCATGACCCAGCGGTGCGCCGGCCTGGGCGGCCGTCGCCAGCGAGGCGGAAACCCCCGGCAGAATCTCGAGATCAACGTTATGCCAATGGACGTCAGTGGATTCATGTAGCGCTTCCAGCACCGCCGCAGCCATGGCAAAAACCCCCGGATCCCCCGAAGAAACCACCACCACCGAACGCCCTAGGGCTGCCAGTTCGAAGGCGTGGCGGGCGCGTTGCATCTCTTCGCGGTTGTCGGTGCAATGCAGCACCTGATCGGCACGAAACGGCCCGGCCATGCGCACATAGGTTTCGTAACCCAGCACGTCGGTTGCGCGGGCCAGTTCCGCCTTCACGGCCGGCACCATCAACTCAGCGGCGCCCGGCCCGAGGCCGATCACTGCCAGCCGTCCACGCGGGCGGCCGATCTGCAACGGGTCCAGTGGCTGCTCTGCCACCGCAATGGCAACGGTGTCGCTACCCAGCATGGAAACGGGTTGGCCTATGGCAGTACTCAGACGTTCGCCAAGCACCTTCTCAGCGCTGGCAAAACGTAGCGGCACGCCCAATTCAAGCGCCGTTTCGCGCAACCCCGGGCAAGCCATTTCGGTGTCGGGAGCCAACAGGCAGGCCAGCGACTGCACAGCGATTTTTGCCTGATGCAATGCCTCGCGCACCGCCCCCGCGACGTTCACCAGCCCAGCATCCACAGCGACCACCACATTGCGCGGGTAGATTAACAATTCGTTAGCCGCGGGTGTCCGTTCGGCATGACTGACATGCACCGCCAAGCGGGCCTGCGCATCTTCGGGCAACTGCGCCTGCGCCAGCCACGGGGCCTCACCTTCGATGCGCAGCGTTTCACCGGCGAGCAAATCGGAAACGAAACGCTTGCCCAGTTCCAGATCGCCAAGGGCATAACCGCTGGGCGGGTTGAGCAGGCAAGTGCCAAAACGCAACTCGCCGCTGGTGGTGATCGCCGCAGCGACTTCAAGCGCGGCGGCAATCTCCCGCGCCATCACATTCACCCCGCCGAGACCACCCAGCAGTGGAACCACGGCGCTGCCGTCTTCGGCCACCGCCAATACCGGTGGCTCGGCGCCCTTTTCCAACAACAAGGGCGCCAGCGTGCGGATCACAATCCCGGCGGCGCACAGGGCAATGACGGGAGTGCCCTGTTGATAGAGTTCGCGCAGGGTCGCACCGAATTCGTGATAGACCCGATCCGCGCCTTCGACCCGTTCAGCCAGGCCGTGGATCAGCGCATCGGGATAAAGTTGTTGAATGTTGCGCGCGGTCGCGAGGCTGCCATTGCCGAGAATGACAATCGCCGGAACTGGACGGGTCATCAGCCTTGCCACCTTTCACCGGGAACGATGATCAACGAGAAGTACGGCGAAGACATCGGCTCGACCTGGTCCAGCGGCACGATCTTCTGATTGGCCATGGTTGCGCGTTCGACGTACAGCGCACGCTCGGCCAGGCCGAGCTCTTCCAGCACCAGGCGTACCTTGGGAAAGTTGCGTCCCAGTTTCATGATCACCGCCGCATCGGCATCGGCCAGGCGACGCTTGAGTTCGTCGTGCGGCAGCACACCGGACAACACCGACAGACTCTGATTGCGATACACCAGCGGCGCACCGAGCACCGAGGCACCGCCGAGCATCGAGCATACGCCAGGCACGACTTCAGCCTGATAACGCTGGGCGAGCCGGTCGTGCAGGTACATGTAGGAACCGTAGAAGAACGGGTCGCCCTCGCAGATCACCGCTACGTCGCGGCCGGCGTCGAGATGCGCGGCCAGTTCTGCGGCAGCGTCATCGTAGAAGTCGCTGATCACTTGCTCGTAGGACAACGGCGCCGGCAAGGCTTCGGTGGTCACCGGGTACACCAGTGGCAACAAATTCTGTGCGTCCTGCAGGTGGGCTTCGATGATACCGAAGGCGTTGCCCTTCTTGCCCTTGGCGACGAAGTACGCCACTACAGGCGACTCGCGCAGCAACCGCAGTGCCTTGACAGTAATCAGTTCCGGATCACCGGGACCGACACCGAGGCCGATCAAACGTCCAGGTTGCTGCATCATTCGATCTCCGTGGCGAGGGCATTGACGGCGGCGGCGGCCATGGCACTACCGCCCAGGCGACCCTGCATGATGACAAACGGCACGCCACGGCTGTCAGCCGCCAGCGCTGCCTTGGATTCGGCGGCGCCGACGAAACCCACAGGGAACCCGAGGATCAGCGCCGGTTTCGGCGCACCGGCGTCGAGCATCTCCAGCAAATAGAACAGCGCCGTCGGGGCGTTGCCGATGACCACCACGCTACCTTCCAGATGGGGACGCCACAGTTCCAGCGCAGCAGCTGAGCGGGTGTTGCCCAATTCACGGGCCAGTTCCGGAACGCTTTCGTCGCGCAGGGTGCAGATCACCGGATTGTTTGCCGGCAACCGCGCGCGGGTCACGCCTTCGGAGACCATTCGCGCATCGCACAAAATCGGCGCGCCGGCCGCCAGCGCATCACGCCCGGCCTTGCCCGCCCCTTCGGAAAACTGCAAACCGTCGATGGCCTCGACCATGCCGCAGGCGTGAATCACACGGACCGCGAGTTTCTCCAGATCGGCCGGAATTCGGTCGAGGTTGGCCTCGGCGCGAATGATCGCGAAGGAGTTGCGATAGATCTCCTGACCGTCGCGGATGTAATCAAGCATCAAGGGGGCTCCGTGAGTGGGCGTCGAGCAAGGCCGCGACCGCTTCAATAGTAAGGTTGTGTGCGTGCAGCGCGCCGAAACCCGGCTGCGTTGCATCACGAAAATAGAGATCGTAGTGACCGGGGGCGACGGCCAGCAAGGTGACGGGCGCCGTATGCGCGGCGGCACAGGAACGCGCGCACCCGCTCAAATGCACGCTCGGCGTTTGCCCGTGACGTTGCAGCAATGTAGCCAGTTGCAGGGCATCGCCCTTGGTCTCGGCCAGGCCTTTACCGCAGCCGTTTGAACCGGTGCAGGCGATCAACCGGGACAATGGCTGATCGGCATCGCACTGCAAGCCCAGACAGTGCAACTGCCGAATGACCTCGGCGGCGTTTTCCGCGCGGATATTGGGCAATAGCAGGCTTTGCCAAGGCGTGAAGCGCAGACTGGCATCACCGAACTCCCGTGCCAGTTGTGCCGCCCCCCGCAGCATCGCCGGATCGAGCCGCCCTAATGGAGGGACAGCCCCGACATAGACAACACCTGACCCGGCCTGGGGATGCGCGCCGATGTGCAAATCACTGCAACCCCCAACCCGCTGCCAACCGACAACCGCTTGCATCGGTACTCGCTCAGCCAGCCGAAGCAAAACACCCTCGGCCGAATGCTCGGCCAGCAAATGACGCATCCGCGTCTGCTCGGGGCGCGCCAGTTCAAGGAACAACTCAAGGACCGCGACCACCAGCGCATGCCCGTCAGCGAGTGCAACCGAACCGGCGGGGCTATCCGTCGGGCATCCCGCCAAACCGAACGCCAACCGTTGCTCGCCGCCCTGGTCAAACGCCGAAAGCCACAGGTCATGGGGATGTTCGAGCATCGCAAGGTCTTCACCGCCATCAAGCTGCACGGCGAACTTGGCACTGAGGTCGTGAAAAGCTTCGTGGCTTTGCAATGTGGCGAGGATCTGCCCGGCCAGCGGCCGAGTGTCGAACAGCATGTGCCGATCGATCCCGGCGCCGGGGCTGAGCATCAGGTTGCGCACATCGTCGCCAGCCGCCGTTCGCGGTCCCAGACCGGCAGCCAGCAGGCTGTCGATCAACGCCGATTGCTCGTTGCCAATTCCGCGGATCTGCAGGTTGGCCCGGTTGGTCGCCTCGATCGCTCCGCTGGCGTAACGCTCGGCTGCTGACGCCACGGCCTCGGCCTGGACGCTGTTGATCGAACCACCGTTCAACTTGATCCGACAGATGCCGCCATCCAGCGCCGGCACAATACGCAGCAACCCCGGGCAAGCCGAGGGGCGTAAGGCAGCGGACAGCGGACGTTCGTTCAAGGCGGACCCGTTCAGGTGGCGAGGCGATTCACGGCGAAAGTGCGCGGTATTATGCCTGCTTTACTTCGCCGCATGAAAAGACTCCGGTCGGGAAGAGAAGGCAGTCAGCTCAAGGAACCCGCGCTATCATGCCGCCCAACAATGTTGAACGCGTGATTGAGGAACGGCATGACACCCTGGCTGACGGTAGTAGGCATCGGCGAAGACGGTTTCAAGGGCCTGGGCAAGAACGCCCGGCATGCGCTGTTGCGCGCCGCGAAAATCTTCGGCGGCCAGCGGCATCTGGATTTGCTCCCGCCGTGCATACGCGGCGAGCGCCAGCCGTGGCCGAGCCCCTTCTGCCTTGAGTCGCTGCTGTCGCACCGTGGCGAGCCCGTTTGTGTCCTGGCCAGTGGCGATCCGATGTTCTTCGGCGTCGGCGCCAGCCTGGCCCGGCAACTCCCCGCCGCCGAGATGCTGACGCTTCCCGCGCCCTCCTCCTGCTCGCTCGCCGCAGCGCGAATGGGTTGGCCCTTGCAAGACGTGGTTACCCTTTCGGTGGTGGCCCGGCCGGTCGCTGCACTCAACGCCCAGTTGTCCAGCGGTGTGCGCTTGCTGGTATTGAGCAACGACGGCCGCAGCCCCGCCGCCATCGCTGCACTGTTGCGCGAACGAGGCTTTGGTCCCAGTCGACTCACCGTGCTGGAACACCTGGGCGGCGAAGCCGAGCGGCGTATCGACGGTATCGCCAGCGACTGGAACGATTCGCCGAGTGCCGACCTGAACCTGGTCGCCATCGAGTGCATCGCCGAGCCGAACACGTTGCGGCTGTCCCGACTGGCCGGGCTGCCGGACTCCGCCTTCAAGCACGACGGCCAATTGACCAAACGCGATGTGCGCGCCATCACCCTCGCACGTCTGGCCCCGATCCCCGGCGAACTGTTGTGGGATGTCGGTGCCGGCAGTGGCTCGATCGGCATCGAATGGATGCGCACCCACCCCGGTTGTCGCGCACTGGCCATCGAGGCGGATGACGGCCGCCAGGCGCTGATCGAGCACAACCGCGATGCCCTCGGCGTTCCTGGCCTGCAGCTGGTTCGTGGCAGTGCGCCGCAGGCCTTGGCCGGCCTGGAGCGACCGGACGCGATTTTCATCGGTGGCGGTGTTACCCGTGACGGTGTGCTGGATACATGCTGGGCCGAACTCAAGCCCGGTGGCCGGCTGATTGCCAACGCGGTCACCCTGCAAAGTGAAATGACCCTGATGGCCTGGCGCGAGCAACACGGCGGAGAGCTGACGCGAATTCATATCGCGCAAGCACAACCACTGGGCGACTTCGACACCTGGCGCCAGGCCCTGCCGATTACCTTGCTGGACGTAACGAAGCCTTTCGATGCGTGACGAAACCGCCGAACAACCCGCCCCGCTACGCAGTGGCCTGACCACCGGCAGTTGCGCAACCGCTACCAGCCTCGCTGCCGCACGCTTGCTGTTGGCCGGTGTAACAGCCGACGCGGTGGACATCGTGCTGCCCAAAGGCAAGCACGTGCAGATGCGCCTGGAGTTCTGCCGCCTCACCGAGGACGGCGCCGAAGCGGGAACCCTCAAGGACGCCGGAGACGATCCCGACGTGACCCATGGCGCCCTGCTCTACTCGCAGGTGCGCCTGAGCGCCGAGCCGGGGATTCGCTTCCATGCCGGTCGCGGCGTCGGCACCGTGACCCGGCCCGGGCTGGTGCTGGGTGTCGGCGAACCGGCGATCAACCCGGTGCCACGCAAAATGATCGGCGACCACCTGGCCGGGCTGGCCAACGAGCTCGGTTATGCCGGCGGTTTCGACGTGACGGTCAATGTCGAGAATGGCGAGGCACTGGCACTGAAAACCATGAACCCGCGCCTGGGCATTCTTGGCGGACTGTCGATCCTCGGCACCAGCGGCATCGTCCGGCCGTTTTCATGCGCGGCCTACATCGCCTCGATCCACCAGGGCATCGATGTGGCGAAAACCAACGGTTACCTGCACATCGCCGCCTGTACCGGCAATGCCAGCGAAGACACCATGCGCCAGGTCTACAACCTGCCGGAAATTGCCCTGATCGAAATGGGCGACTTCGTCGGTGCCGTACTCAAGCACCTGCGCAAAGTGCCCGTGGACAGGCTCAGCCTGTGCGGTGGATTCGGCAAGATCAGCAAACTGGCGGCCGGGCATATGGATTTGCACAGTCGTCATTCGAGCATCGACCTGCCGCAACTGGCGCTATGGGCCGCACAGGTCGGCGCCGATACGGCATTGCAGCAAAGTATCCGCGAGGCCAACACCAGTCAGCAGGCACTGGCCATGGCCGCCGCAGCCGGGGTTGCCCTGGGCGACGCAGTCTGTCAGCACGCCCTGGACTTTGCCCGCAGCGTGGTGCCGGCGCAAGTTCAAGTGGAAGTCTTTGCCATCGATCGCCAGGGCGGGATTGTCGGCCATGCAGGTGCTTTTCAATGAAGCGCATCCTGTTGCTCGGCGGTGTGACCGAAGCCCTGGCCATTGCCCGCACGCTGGGGCCGCAGCACATCTATAGCCTGGCCGGTATCGGTCGGGTGCCGACGGACCTGCACTGTCAGATCCGCGTGGGAGGTTACGGCGGTGCCGAGGGTCTGGCGCAATTCATTCGCGATGAAGGAATCGAGCTGCTGGTCGACGCCACTCACCCCTACGCCGCCCAGATCAGCCAGAACGCTGCGACCGCCGCGCGCTTGAGCGGTATTCCCTGCTGGGCGCTACGGCGTCCGGCCTGGCAAGCCCAGGCGGGAGACGATTGGCGGGAAGTTGCCGATTGGGCCGAACTGATCGAAGCCCTGAAACCCTTCCGCCGACCGCTGTTCACCCTCGGTCGCGAGCCCCTGCAACACCTGGACGAAATTCCTGCGGAGCAATTCTGGACCCTGCGCGCGCTGGACGTCTATCCGGGCAACGAGCGCTGCGAAGTGATCGGCGCACGTGGGCCCTTCCTGATCGACGATGAACGTGCGTTGTTCGAGCGGCGAAACATCGACGTACTGATCAGCAAGAACAGTGGCAGCACGGCGACCGAGCCGAAGCTGGAAGTGGCGCGTGAGCGGGGAGTGCCGGTGATTGTTTTGCAGCGGCCGGTGTTGCCGGGGGTTGAGCGGGAGTTCCTGACGCTTGAGGAAATACTTGACGCGTTGTCGGTCTTCGTCCGATAGGTCAGGATCATTGGCTTGCATGATAAGTAACCTATTTGTTACCTTCAGAGCCGCCTGTGATCACACTCGAAGAATACGTTCAGGACAACGAAAAAAGCCCCTTTGGCCGCTGGTTTTCCACCTTGGATGCACAGGCAGCGCTTAAGGTATCCAGTGCGTTGCTTCGCCTGGAACTGGGAAACACATCAAACATCAAGTGGTTCGATGGTCTCGGCGAGTACCGGATCAATTGGGGGCCTGGCTACAGAATCTATCTTGTCCAAGAGGGGAAACGCCTGATCATCCTTTTTGGTGGTGGTGACAAGTCCACACAAAAAACTGACATCAAGCAGGCGAAAACACTGATAGCCGAGTTTCGATCCCGAAAAAAGACTGAACGGCACCGGAGATAACGTCATGGCGCTCACCCGAAACTACAAACACACCATCGCCGAGCGTGCCCAACGTGATCCCGAGTTCGCCCAGGCATTGTTGGACGAGGCTGCTACTCTGTTTCTTAACGGCGAACCTGAAATGGCCCGTATCATCCTGCGCGACCTGATCAACGCCACCGTAGGTTTTGAAGAACTGGCAAAGGAAACGGCAAAGCCCAGCAAAAGCCTCCACCGCATGCTGTCTGCCAAAGGCAACCCGAGCATGGACAACCTGGCTGCAATATTCGCCGTAATTCGCGCTACGCTAGGAGTAGAAATACAAGTACATGCGGTACGTGCACACTGAGTCAGTGTCTTTTTACTGCGACACCAAACCGCACGCCGCGTTTTTACTTATCGGCCCTGATCAGGCTAAATAGCCCGCGCCTGATCGCCCACCCAAACGGATTTTGTCCCATGTCCCGACAACGGCTCGCAATTGCCTGGATAGCCTGCTTCGCAGTGCTGTTCAATTTGCTCGCCATGCCGATGTCCGGAGCGATGGCGCAAACATCGAAGTCACCTGCCGAACAGTTGTTGTGGGGCAGCTTCTGCAGTTCCAGCGGCACCAGGATGGTGGCGACGTCCATCGGCGACCTCGAACAGAAAGCCCCGCAAAACGACGATCATTCCAATATGCAGCATTGCTGGTGCTGCTCGGGTTCTGCGCCATTGGTGGCGTTGCCGGGGCATTCGCCACAGCTGTATTTCGCGCACTTCGAATCCAACCGAAGCCTGCCTGCCACCTCGCTCACCAGCCCGTCACCGCGCCAGCAATGGCCGAGTCTCAACCCCCGCGCGTCCCCTCTGGTGTGATTTTTTCTCGCAATTGACTGCGTTTTAAATCGTTCCGGAGAACTGCCATGTTGAACAAACTCATCGTTCTGGCTGCGTTGCTGCTGCCTGCCTGCTTTGCCAATGCCCACGAATACAAGGTCGGCACGCTGGAAATCGCCCATCCGTGGTCCCAGGAGTTGCCACCCAATGCGCCCACCGTTGCGGCGTATTTCGTGATCGACAATGAAGGCAAGACCGCCGACCGCCTGCTCAGCGTCGACACCCCCATTGCCGGTGAAGCGCAATTGCATGAGCACGTGATGCAAGGCGACATGATGAAAATGCAGCACGTACCGAGCGTGGAAGTGCCCGCCGGTGGCGAGGTCACTTTCGCACCGATGGCCTATCACGTGATGTTGCTGGGCCTCAAGGACCGCAGCCTGCTGGTTGACGGCAAGCGCTTTCCCATGACGCTGCACTTCGAGAAGGCCGGTGACGTGACGGTCGAAGTCGCGGTGCAGAAGCAGGCGCCGGACGGCATGCAGGCGCACGCGCACAATCCGTAATCACCTGAGCTGAAAACGCCCATGCGCCCGCTTAGCGCCAGGTCATCCAGGCCACGCAGTCAGGCATTGAGCCTGACACGCGGCAGCTGGATCAGCCTGTTCGCCATGCTGATGATCTTTATCGGTCCGCTGATTTCCCAGTCGATGCCGATGGATTCGCGCGCCATGTCGATGAGCATGCCTGCGGGTATGAGCATGGACATGTCGGCAATGGAGCATGCCGACCACGGCAAGCAAACCTCCGCCGAGCATTGCCCGCCTGCCCCGGGGCACCATGTGCTGTGGGAAAAGTGCGGCTATTGCAGCCTGCTGTTCAATTGCCCGGCGCTGACCGGCGGCATGTCCTTCGCCAACTTCGTCATTCCACCCGTCAACACCTTCACCACGCCTTCTCCGCGCCTGGGCCACGCCCGGCAAACCTTCTTCCCCGGCGCCCGCACCCGCGCCCCGCCTGCCGTCGCGTAAACACCCACCTCCGATCTCACACGGTCCGCAAGACAACCCAAGCAACCTGTGGGGGCGGGCTTGCTCGCGAAGAGAGAGTGTCAGTCAACGCAGATGTCGCCTGGCACACCGTTTTCGCGAGCAAGCCCGCTCCCACAGGGACAGCTTCAGGCTGCCGGCCGTGTCGTTTACGACTGTTCGATGGAAATTTCATGTCCAGGTTTTCTGCTGACACAGGCTTGAGCCCAGCTCAAGTCTCCATGCCCCAAAACGAATCCGGCATTCGTTTCAGGCACGCCACTGCGATTTTGTGCAGTGCATTGCTGGCGCCTTCCGCGCTGGCCGATGAACACGCCGGTCACACTGAAGAACTGAGCCCGACGGTGATTACCGCCGTTGCCCCCAGCTCGCCATTGACCATCGTCACCAACCCCAAGGACCCGCGCCAACCGGTGCCGGCCAGCGACGGCTCGGATTATCTGAAAACCATTCCGGGTTTCGCCCAGGTGCGCAACGGCGGCACCAACGGCGACCCGGTGCTGCGCGGCATGTTCGGCTCGCGGCTGAACATCCTCACCAACGGCGGCATGATGCTTGGCGCCTGTCCTGGGCGGATGGACGCGCCGACCTCCTACATTTCGCCGGAAACCTACGACCAGCTGACCGTGATCAAAGGCCCGCAAACCGTGCTCTGGGGACCGGGCGCGTCGGCCGGCACCATCCTGTTCGAGCGCGAGCCGGAACACTTCGGCGAGCTCGGCACACGGGTCAACGCCAGTGTGCTGGCCGGCTCCAACGGGCGCTTCGACAAACTGGTGGACGCCGCTGCCGGCGGACCACTGGGCTACGTGCGGGTAATCGGCAACACCGCACATGCAGACGACTATCAGGATGGCAACAACGACACCGTCCCATCGCGCTACGACAAATGGAACGGCGACGTCGCACTCGGCTGGACCCCGGATGCCGATACCCTGCTGGAGCTGACCGCCGGCAAGGGTGACGGTGAAGCGCGCTACGCCGGGCGCAGCATGGACGGTTCGCAGTTCCTGCGCGAAAGCCTCGGCCTGCGCTTCGAGAAATCCAGCATCGGCGATGTGCTGGATACGGTCGAGGCGCAGGTCTACTACAACTACGCCGACCACGTGATGGACAACTATACCCTGCGTACGCCGTCCGGCACCGGCATGATGGCCGGCCCCATGGCCTCCAACGTCGACCGCCGCACCCTCGGCGCGCGGATCAAGGCCACCTGGCGCTGGGCTGATGTGCAACTGATCAGCGGCATCGACGCACAGACCAACGAACATCGCCAGCGCAGCGCCATGGGCATCGACACCTACAAGGACCTGCCCTACACCAAGGATGCCGACTTCCATAACTACGGAGTGTTCGGCGAACTGACCTGGTACGCCAGCGACCGCGACCGCCTGATCAACGGCGCACGCCTGGACCGTGCCTCGGCCAAGGACTATCGGCAGACGATCGGCTCGGGAATGATGACCCGCCCGAATCCGACCGCCGACGACACCCGCGCCGACACCCTGCCAAGCGGCTTCATCCGCTACGAGCATGACCTGGCCGACAGCCCGACCACCTTGTACGCGGGCCTCGGTCACACCCAGCGGTTCCCGGACTACTGGGAGCTGTTTTCACCCAAGTCGGGCCCCGCCGGTTCGGTGAATGCCTTCGATTCGATCAAACCGGAAAAAACCACCCAGCTCGATTTCGGCCTGCAATACAAGACCGAAACACTCGAAGCCTGGGCCTCGGGTTACGTCGGGCAGGTGCGCGACTACATCCTGTTCAACTACACCCCGACGATGATGGGCACGACCTCGCAAGCCGAGAACATCGACGCACGAATCATGGGCGGCGAACTGGGCGCCGCCTACAGCCTCACTGAACACTGGAAAGCCGACGCGACACTGGCCTACGCCTGGGGCAAGAACAGCAGCGATGGCTCTGCGTTGCCGCAGATGCCGCCGCTGGACACCCGTTTCGGCCTGACCTACAGCGAAGACAACTGGAGTGCCGGCGCACTGTGGAGAGTGGTCGCCGCACAAAATCGCATCGACCAGAACAAGGGCAACGTGGTCGGCAAGGACTTCGGCAAGACGCCGGGGTTCGGCGTGTTCTCCCTCAACGGAGCCTATCGGATCAACAGCCACTGGAAGGTCAGCAGCGGCGTCGACAACCTGTTCGGCAAGACTTACGCCGAGCACTTGAACCTGGCCGGCAACGCAGGTTTCGGCTACCCGGCCAATGACCCGCAGGCCATCAAGGAGCCGGGGCGCACGCTCTGGACCAAGGTGGACATGAGCTTTTAAGAGCATCGCGGGCAAGCCCGCTCCCACATGGACAATGTTGAACCTGTGGGAGCGGGCTTGCCCGCGATCGGTTGCGCAGCAACCGTAAAACAAACAACTAAAAAATCCAGCCAAGCGGAGCACACGTGATGAAACAGCCCAAAGTGAATTTCTACAACCTGGCCTGGCGCTGGCATTTCTATGCCGGATTGTTCGTTGCGCCATTCATGGTGATGCTGGCCCTGACCGGCACCCTTTACCTGTTCAAGCCGCAACTCGATTCGCTGATGTACAGCAGCCTGCTCAACGTACCGGCCGGTCATCACACTGTCCCGGCCGACGATCTGCTCAAGCGGGTAAAAGATGCGTATCCCCAGGCCACGATCAAACAGTACCTGCCACCGGTCAATGCCGAACGCAGCGCTCAGTTTGTCGTGCTCAACGACGGCAACGAGCTGAACGTTTTTGTCGATCCGTACCAAGGCGACATCCTCGGCGAGCAAGACGCCAAGAAGAACCTGCAAGCCATTGCGCGCGCGATTCATGGCGAGCTGATGATCGGCACCGTCGGCGATCGGCTGATCGAACTGGCCGCCGGCTGGGGTGTGGTGCTGGTGGTATCCGGGGTATTCCTGTGGTGGCCGCGCGGTCAGGCCGCCGGCATTCTGTGGCCACGCCTGAGCAGTCGCGGGCGGGTGCTTTGGCGTGACTTGCATGCCGTCACCGGATTCTGGGGCGCCTCCCTGCTGCTGGTGATGCTACTCAGCGGCATGACCTGGACCGGCTTCTGGGGCCAGCAATACGCGGCCGTGTGGAACGTCTTTCCGGCGGCAATGTGGGACAACGTACCGAAGTCCGACGTCGAGGCGCGCAGCCTCAACAGCGCCACCCGCCAGACCGTGCCCTGGGCCATGGAAAACACGCCGATGCCCATTTCCGGCGACCACGCCGAGCACATGGCCCACGATGGCGCGCAGGCCGGCACGGCTGCACCGACCATCAGCCTGCAAGACGTGCAAAACATCGCCACCCAAAGCAAGGTCGAGCCTGGCTACAGCATCACCTTGCCAACGACGGCCACCGGTGTGTTCACCATCGCCGTGTTCGCCGATGACCCGCGCAATGACGCCACTTTGCACATCGACCAGTACACCGGCAAGGTCCTTGCCGACGTGCGTTACGAGCAATATGGCGCCGTCGCCCGCGCCACGGAAATCGGCGTGATGCTCCACGAAGGCAAGATGTTCGGCACCCTCAATCAGATCATCGTGTTGCTGATCTGCCTGATGATCCTGCTCAGCGCGGTCAGCGGCGTGGTGATCTGGTGGAAGCGTCGTCCGCAAGGAAAACTCGGCGTACCGCCGCTGCGCCACGACCTGCCGAAATGGAAAACCGCCATGGTGATCATGTTCGCCCTCGCGGTAGCCTTCCCGTTGGTGGGCGCTTCGCTGGTGGTGGTGTGGGTGCTGGATCGTGTGCTGCTGTCGCGTTTTACCCGGCAGACTGAGAGCGCCTCATCTTCATCATGAAACAGCTGAGATGCGCGGGGCTCAAGGGGCTGTAAACTGCCCCGCGCGTCACCCTCTCGTATTCAGGGTGTCCTTTCGGGCCTCTTCGCGAGCAAGCCCGCTCCCACAGGATTCACGCAATTGCTGTGGGAGCGGGCTTGCTCGCGAAGAGGCCATCAGCTTCACCTCAAGAGTAACGGCATGACCTCGCTGCACCTCACCAACCTCACCTGGTCCCCACTGGGCCACGGCCATTGCCACCATCAATTCCAGCTGCGTGATGCCTCCGTGCACGTCGCCTCGGGTGAGTTCGTCGGGTTGATCGGCCCCAACGGCAGTGGCAAGACCAGCCTGTTGCGTTGTGCCTGGCGCTTCAGTAAACCGGAGCACGGCGAGGTCAGGCTCAATCACCAGAATGTCTGGAAACAGTCTTCACGCTGGTGCGCGCAACGCATCGCCGTGGTCTTGCAGGAGTTCCCCGATGCCTTCGGCCTGACCGTCGAGGAAGTGGTCGCCATGGGCCGCACGCCACACAAAGGTCTGTTCGATGGCGACACGCTCGAGGACTCGACACTCATTCATCAGGCGCTGGAGTCCGTCGGCCTCAAGGGCTTCGATGACCATGAGTTCGCCACCCTCTCAGGCGGTGAAAAACAGCGGGTAATACTCGCCCGCGCCCTGGCCCAGCAACCGCAACTACTGATCCTCGACGAGCCGACCAACCACCTCGACCCACGCTATCAGCTTGAGCTGTTGAAGTTCGTCAGGCGCTTGAACATCGGCACCCTGGCGAGCATCCACGACCTCAATCTGGCGGCGGCTTTTTGTGATCGCCTGTACGTGATCAATCATGGCCGCATCGTCGCCAGCGGCACGCCGCAAGAGGTGCTCACCGCCGCCCTGCTGCGCAATGTGTTTGGCGTCGAAGCGCTTATTGATGACCATCCGCTGCACGGCTACCCACGAATCACCTGGATAACCCAACCATGAATTTGCGTTCCCTGCTGCGCTCCGGCCTCTGCCTCGTGATGCTGTCGGTCTGCGCCCAGGCCCTGGCCGAAGCCACCCATTACCCGCTGACAGTCAAAAGCTGCAACCGCGAAGTGACCTTCACGCAAGCACCGCAACACGCCCTCAGCCACGACATCAACATGACCCAGATGATGCTCGCCCTCGGCCTCAAGCCACGGATGGCCGGCTACAGCGGCGTCAGTGGCTGGAAGGCCGTGACACCCGACATGCAGTCGCTGCTCGACGGTCTGCCGGAGCTGGCGGCCAAATACCCGTCGGTGGAAACCCTGCTCGATGCCAACGTCGATTTCCTCTTCGCCGGTTGGGACTACGGCATGCGGGTCGGCGGCGATCTCACTCCGCAGACCCTGCAGCCGCTGGGCATCAATGTGTATGAGCTGAGCGAATCCTGCGCCTTCGTGATGAAGCGCCCTCCGGCCAGCCTCGAAGACACCTACAACGATCTGCGCAACCTCGGCAGGATCTTCGATGTGCAGGACCGCGCCAACGCCCTGGTCGCCCACATGCAGGCGCAAGTGGCGGACATTCGCAAAACCCTGCCCGCGCAAAGACCGCGGGTCTTCCTGTACGACAGCGGCGAAGACCGGGCCATGACCTCAGGCCGCCTGGGCATGCCGCAAACGCTGATCGACGCCGCTGGCGGGCGCAACATCCTCGAGGATGTCGATGCAAGCTGGACCCGGGTCAACTGGGAAAGCGTGGTCGAACACAACCCGCAGGTGATCGTGATCGTCGACTACAGCGAAATCACCGCCGAACAGAAGATTCAGTTCCTGCTGGCAAACAAGGCCCTGCAATCGGTGGAAGCGATCAAGCAGCGGCGCTTCATCGTCATTCCGTACGTGCAGGCCACGCCGGGGATCGATAACGTGCTGGCGGTCGCTACACTGGCCAAGGGTTTCCACGGCGAATGATCAACCGTCGCTACGCCTTGTTGCTGATCGTCCTCGGTGCCCTGTTGCTGGTGTCTTGCGTAGTGTCCCTGGGTTTCGGCCCGGCACGGGTACCGCTGGACGTGGTGTGGCACATCCTGCTGCACAAACTGTTCGGCTTCGGTGTGCCGGACTGGAGCCCCGGGCAGGAGCATATCGTCTGGCTGATCCGCGTCCCGCGCATGCTACTCGGCGCGTTGGTCGGCGCTGGCCTGGCGCTGATCGGCGCAGTGCTGCAAGCGGTGACGCGCAACCCGCTGGCTGATCCGCATTTACTCGGCGTCACCTCCGGCGCGACGTTGGGCGCGGTGATCGTGGTGTTGCATGTCGGAGAAATCGTTGGCCTGCTGACCTTGCCGGTCGCCGCCTTCATCGGTGCATTGCTGAGCATGCTGGTGGTACTGATGATCGCCAGCCGCCACGGGCGCCTCGACAGTGACCGTTTGCTGTTGTGCGGCGTGGCGGTGTCGTTCGTGATGATGGCGATCGCCAATTTGTTGCTGTTCCTGGGCGACCATCGAGCCAGTTCGGCGGTGATGTTCTGGATGCTCGGCGGACTCGGGCTGGCGCGCTGGGAATTGCTGGCGGCACCGACCGTCAGTGTGTTGTTCGGGCTGGTTTTGCTGCTGGGCATGGCGCGACCGTTGAATGCGCTGATGGCCGGCGAGCAGACGGCAGTGACCCTGGGCCTGAATGCGCGCACCGTGCGTCTGCGGGTATTTCTGATTGCATCGCTGATGACCGGGGTGCTGGTGTCGATCAGCGGCTCGATCGGTTTTGTCGGGCTGATGGTGCCGCACATCGCGCGGCGACTGGTCGGGGCTGAACACCGAAGAGTGCTGCCGGTGTGCGTGTTGCTCGGCAGCGTGTTTCTGGTCTGGGTCGACGTCGCTGCCCGGACGATGATTGCTCCGGAGGACTTGCCTATTGGTGTGGCTACGGCGGCGATTGGCGGGTTGTTCTTCATCGGCTTGATGCGACGTCGTTAACGCCATGTTTAATTAAAACAACATTCAAAACTGCATCTATGCCTGGAAAAACCTCGTATTGAGTTAGCACTTAACAAATCCATTACCACGCTCATACTCCGCTCCCGCGAGTTGAATAATAAAAAATACTCGCGCACTTCAATGACGATTATTCCTACACCTTAATCGTCACAACTCCTACAAGAGCGGAAAGAGGTAACCATGTTCAAAAAAATCATCATATCCATCGCACTTGTCTCATCGCCTGCATGGGCAGCCAAGCCCCCCTTTACTGGCGTTGACTACAGCGGCCGATATCAATGTACCGGAATGGACAGCCATGACGGTGCGTTTGAAGGTGTTGTCGACATGAAGCTCAATGCCGAACAAAGTACCGGCGAACATGGCGCCTACGGTTTTACCCTGACGTTGCCCGGCAACTCCCTGTATGACGGTTTTGCCGCTGCCAACTCGAGTTCCCTGGCGATTTACTTTGCCCATACGGATCCGTCGCACAAGGACTACGGTGTCGGGATAGCAAACATCGCTTCCACGCCTGACGGGAAAACTTCATTCACCAAGTACTACTACGGCCCGGAGTACAAAGGTGGCGGACATGGTTTTGAAACCTGCATCAAAAGCTGAGTTGATGCGCCGCTGACTTTGTGGGAGCGGGCTTGCTCGCGAAAAGGGTGTGTCAGACAACATAAATGGCAACTGAAACACCGCTTTCGCGAGCAAGCCCGCTCCCACAATTGATCGATGCTGCCCGCCCCAATCTGGCGCAGCGCTTCGCACCAACACGCCTGCCGCGATCCTTCCTGGTGCGTCATCAATCCGCACAACCGCTCTAAAACGCCATTCCCGTACCTTTCCCCGACCGGGCACAGCCCTTGCTAAAGACCCTTCAGTAGTCCGCATCTGCCAACCAAGAAAATTCATAAGTTCATGGAGATCGCACAATGAAGCGTCGCAGTTTGATCAAGGCTTTCACTCTCTCGGCATCCATTGCCGCAATGGGCATGACCTGGACCGTCCAGGCCGCCGAGACCATCAAGGTCGGTATTCTGCATTCGTTGTCCGGGACCATGGCGATCTCCGAAACGTCGTTGAAAGACATGGCGCTGATGACCATCGACGAGATCAACGCCAAGGGCGGCGTGAACGGCAAGATGCTGGAACCGGTGGTGGTCGACCCGGCGTCAAACTGGCCGCTGTTCGCCGAAAAGGGTCGTCAGTTGCTGACCCAGGACAAGGTCGCCGTGGTGTTCGGCTGCTGGACTTCGGTGTCGCGCAAATCGGTACTGCCGGTGTTCGAAGAGCTCAATGGCCTGCTGTTCTACCCGGTGCAGTACGAAGGCGAAGAAATGTCGCCGAACGTGTTCTACACCGGCGCCGCCCCGAACCAGCAGGCGATCCCTGCCGTTGAATACCTGATGAGCGAAGAAGGCGGCAGCGCCAAGCGCTACTTCCTGCTCGGCACCGACTACGTCTACCCGCGCACCACCAACAAGATCCTGCGTTCGTTCCTGCATTCAAAAGGTGTGGCCGACAAGGACATCGAAGAGGTCTACACCCCCTTCGGTCACAGCGACTACCAGACAATCGTCGCCAACATCAAGAAGTTCTCGGCGGGCGGCAAGACCGCCGTCATCTCCACCGTCAACGGCGACTCCAACGTGCCGTTCTACAAAGAGCTGGCCAACCAGGGCCTGAAAGCCACCGACGTTCCGGTCGTGGCGTTCTCGGTCGGCGAAGAAGAATTGCGCGGCATCGACACCAAGCCACTGGTGGGCAACCTCGCCGCGTGGAACTACTTCGAATCGGTCGAGAACCCGGTGAACAAGAAGTTCGTCGATGACTGGAAAGCCTACGCCAAGAAACACAACCTGCCGGGCGCCGACAAAGCGGTGACCAACGACCCGATGGAAGCCACCTATGTCGGCATTCACATGTGGGCGCAAGCCGCCGAAAAAGCCAAATCCACCGACGTCGACAAAGTCCGCGAAGCCCTGGCCGGCCAGACCTTTGCCGCGCCGTCCGGTTACACGCTGACCATGGACAAGACCAATCACCACCTGCACAAGCCGGTGATGATCGGTGAGATCCAGTCTGACGGTCAGTTCAACGTGGTGTGGCAGACCGAAGGACCGATCCGCGCCCAACCGTGGAGCCCGTTCATCCAGGGCAACGACAAAAAGCCGGAGTATGCGGTGAAGAGCAACTAAAGCCATTGGGCCTGACGATTGTTCAGGCCCAACCCAACTCCTGTGGGAGCATTTTTTGTGGCGAGGGAGCTTGCTCCCGTTGGACTGCGGAGCAGTCCTTTTTTGGGGCCGCTTCGCGCCCCAGCGGGAGCAAGCTCCCTCGCCACAAAAGCCAGCCTTCACATTTAGTCCGAGCAAGGCGACTCTCTATGCCCACTGCCCTCTACCGCTTCATCTTCGCCCTCGCGCTGCTATTGCCGATGGCCACCCACGCCGGCGATGCCGAAGACTTCGTCGCCGCCAATCCCGTGCAGCAAGCCAAACTTCTGGAAGCCTGGGCCGCGCAGCCCGATCCGGCCCGTATCGAGTTGATCAATGCCCTGCAACAAGGCGAACTGACCATCGACGGTCAACCGAAAACCCTGCGCCTGAACAACCGCCTGCGGGGGCTGATCGACTCGGCCCTGGCCAGTCATCAGTTGCTCGCCGCCGACGCCAAAATCCGTCTGGCCGCCGCGCAGCAATTGCAGAAGAGCGCCAAACCGGCGCAGTTGAAATTCCTCGACCGGCAACTGGCGGGCGAAAAGGATGAAGGCGTCCACGCAGCCCTCAGCCTGGCCCTGGCCAATCTGCAACTGGTCGACGGCGATCCGGCCGTGCGCCTCGCTGCCGTACGCCTTCTCGGTGAAACCGGCGATCCGCTGGCCCGCACCCGCCTCGAAAGCCTGCTGGAGCCGGGCGTTGAAACCGATGCGATGGTGCGCACCGCCGCTGAAACCAGCCTCGCCCAGGTCAAGCGCAAACTGCTGGTCGGCGAAATGCTGGGCCAGGCGTTCAGCGGCATGTCCCTCGGTTCGATCCTGCTGCTCGCGGCATTGGGCCTTGCGATCACCTTCGGCCTGCTCGGCGTGATCAACATGGCCCACGGCGAGATGCTGATGCTCGGCGCCTACTCGACCTATGTGGTGCAACTGATGTTCCAGCGCTTCGCCCCGCAGGCCATCGAGTTCTATCCATTGATCGCGCTACCCGTGGCATTTTTCGTCACCGCCGCCATCGGCATGGCGCTGGAACGCACGGTGATTCGCCACCTCTATGGTCGCCCGCTGGAAACCCTGCTCGCCACCTGGGGCATCAGCCTGATGCTGATTCAGCTTGTTCGGTTGCTGTTCGGCGCGCAGAACGTCGAAGTGGCCAACCCGGCCTGGCTGTCGGGCGGGATTCAGGTACTGCCCAATCTCGTGCTGCCCTACAACCGCATCGTCATCATTGCCTTTGCACTGTTTGTGGTGGTACTGACCTGGCTGCTGCTGAACAAGACGCGCCTGGGCCTGAACGTGCGAGCGGTCACCCAGAATCGCAACATGGCCGCCTGTTGCGGCGTGCCCACCGGACGCGTGGACATGCTCGCCTTCGGTCTCGGCTCGGGCATCGCCGGCCTCGGTGGCGTGGCCCTGAGCCAGATCGGCAACGTCGGCCCGGACCTCGGCCAGAGCTACATCATCGACTCGTTCCTGGTGGTGGTGCTCGGTGGTGTCGGCCAGTTGGCCGGTAGCGTGCTGGCGGCTTTCGGCTTAGGGATAGCCAACAAGATTCTCGAACCGCAGATCGGTGCGGTGCTCGGCAAGATCCTCATCCTCGCGCTGATCATTCTGTTCATCCAGAAACGTCCGCAAGGCCTCTTCGCACTCAAAGGACGGGTGATCGACTGATGAACCAGCCCCTGCTCGTTACCGCGACCCAAAAAGCCGGCCCCAAAGTCTCGATTGCCATCGGCGCAGTGATCCTCATTGTGCTGCTGGCGTTACCGCTGCTGTCGTTGTTACCAGTGGACAGCATGCTGCATGTTTCAGCCTATACGCTGACGCTGGTGGGCAAGATTCTCTGCTACGCCATCGTCGCCCTGGCGCTCGATCTGGTCTGGGGCTACGCCGGCCTGCTGTCCCTGGGGCACGGCCTGTTCTTCGCCCTCGGCGGCTATGCCATGGGCATGTACCTGATGCGCCAGGCCTCGGGCGATGGCCTGCCGGCGTTCATGACCTTCCTGTCGTGGACTGAAATGCCGTGGTTCTGGACCGGCACCAGCAGCTTCCTCTGGACCCTGTGCCTGGTGGTATTGGCGCCGGGGTTGCTGGCGTTGGTGTTCGGTTTCTTCGCCTTCCGTTCGCGGATCAAGGGCGTGTATTTCTCGATCATGACCCAGGCCCTGACCTTCGCCGGCATGTTGCTGTTCTTCCGCAACGAAACCGGTTTTGGCGGCAACAACGGCTTCACCAACTTCCGCACCATTCTCGGCTTTGGCATCACCGAACCGGGCACCCGCGCGGTGCTGTTCTTCGCCACGGTGTTGTTGCTGGTAGCGAGCCTGTACATCGGCTGGCGCCTGGCACAGAGCAAGTTCGGTCGGGTGCTGACCGCACTGCGCGATGCGGAGAACCGCCTGATGTTCTGCGGTTACGATCCGCGCGGGTTCAAGTTGTTTGTCTGGGTGCTGAGCGCGGTGTTGTGTGGCCTGGCCGGTGCGCTGTACGTGCCGCAAGTCGGCATCATCAACCCGAGCGAGATGTCGCCGACCAACTCGATCGAAGCGGCGGTGTGGGTCGCCCTGGGCGGTCGTGGCACCTTGATCGGTCCGTTGCTCGGCGCCGGCGTGGTCAACGGCATGAAGAGCTGGTTCACCGTGGCCTTCCCCGAGTACTGGCTGTTCTTCCTCGGCGCGCTGTTCATCGTCGTGACCCTGTACCTGCCCAAAGGCGTGATCGGCCTGCTGAAGAAAAGAGGTGAATCATGAGAATCACGGCAACCGCTGAATTCATGCTCGAACCGGCGTTTTTCCCCGTAGAACCCAACAAGGACGCCGGCAGCAGCCGTGACGCCATCGGTCTCGGCCAGCGCGCCGGCAAAGGCCTGAATACGCGCCACGGCACCATCCTGACCCTGGAAGACATCAACGTCAGCTTCGACGGCTTCAAGGCGCTGAACGATTTGAACCTGTACATCGGCGTCGGCGAACTGCGCTGCATCATCGGCCCCAATGGCGCGGGCAAGACCACGCTGATGGACGTGATCACCGGCAAGACCCGTCCCAGCCACGGCAAGGCCTGGTTCGGCGAAACCCTGGACCTGACGCAGATGAGCGAAGTGCAGATCGCCCAGGCCGGCATCGGGCGCAAGTTCCAGAAGCCGACGGTGTTCGAAGCCTTGAGCGTGTTCGAGAACCTGGAACTGGCGCAGAAAACCGACAAGTCGGTGTGGGCCAGCCTGCGGGCGCGCTTGAATGGCGAGCAGAAAGACCGCATCGCCGAGGTGCTGGAAACCATTCGCTTGACCAGCTCGGTCAATCGCCCGGCCGGCCTGCTGTCCCACGGCCAGAAGCAGTTCCTCGAGATCGGCATGCTGCTGATGCAGGACCCGCAATTGCTGCTGCTCGACGAACCGGTGGCGGGCATGACCGACGCCGAAACCGAATTCACCGCCGAACTGTTCAAGCGCCTGGCCGGCAAGCATTCGCTGATGGTGGTGGAACACGACATGGGCTTCGTCGGCTCGATTGCCGACCACGTCACCGTGTTGCATCAGGGCAGCGTGCTGGCCGAGGGCTCGCTGGAGCAGGTGCAGGACAACGAGCGGGTGATCGAGGTGTATCTCGGTCGATAAACCTGCAAACACATACCTATGTGGGAGCGGGCTTGCTCGCGAAAGCAGTGTGTCCGTCGATGCAAATGTTGAATGTCAGTCCGCATTCGCGAGCAAGCCCGCTCCCACAGGGGAACTGAGGAGTATTTGAGAATGCTGCAAGTCGAAAAACTGCACCAGTACTACGGCGGAAGCCACATCCTGCGCGGCCTGACGTTTGACGTGAAGGTCGGCGAAGTCACCTGTCTGCTCGGGCGCAACGGCGTGGGCAAGACCACCCTGCTCAAATGCCTGATGGGCCTGCTGCCGGCCAAAGAAGGCGCGGTCAATTGGGAAGGCAAGCCGATCACCACGTTCAAACCGCACCAGCGTGTGCATGCCGGCATTGCCTATGTCCCGCAGGGCCGGGAGATCTTCGGCCGCCTGACCGTCGAGGAAAACCTGCTGATGGGCCTGTCGCGTTTTCCCGGCAGCGAAGCGAAGGAGGTGCCAGCGTTTATCTACGAGCTATTCCCGGTGCTGCTGCAAATGAAACAACGCCGGGGGGGCGACCTGTCCGGCGGCCAGCAACAACAACTGGCCATCGGCCGCGCGCTGGCCAGCCGCCCTCGCCTGCTGATCCTCGACGAGCCCACCGAAGGCATCCAGCCGTCGGTGATCAAGGAGATCGGTGCCGTGATCAAAAAACTCGCGGCCCGGGGCGACATGGCCATTCTGCTGGTGGAGCAGTTCTACGATTTCGCCGCCGAACTGGCCGACCAATACCTGGTGATGTCCCGGGGCGAGATCGTGCAACAGGGGCGCGGTGAAAATATGGAAGCCGAGGGCGTGCGTGGGCTCGTTACCATCTGAGGCGTCACGGTCCGCTTCTTTTGACACGGCACCAATTTGTCGCGCCGAATTTGCGACTGCGCACGCTATTGGTGCATCACAACGCTAAACAGCCACCTCCTGCCTGCAATGCCTTGCGGCACAGCCTTTGCAAACATCCTGACGACCTCTCGACAAGCATTGACTATGACTCTTCCGTCTTCAGGCGTTTTGTTCACCCCCAGTTGGCACGCCGAACTGGAGCTCGGCTACGCCCGATTCGACAACACCACGCGCCCGGTCCAGCGTCGGCACAAAGGCCCGCTGCGGGTACAAAAGCACCTGTATGCCGAAGGGCCGGAAGTCTGCCAGCACATCATCGTCCACCCACCCGGCGGAATTGCCGGAGGCGATCGACTGGACATTTCGGCCAGCGTCGAGGGCGATGCCTGGGCGCAAATCACCAGCCCCGGCGCGGCCAAGTGGTATCGCGCTGCCGGCCCGGCCTTTCAGCAACTGAAGTTGAAGGTGGCGGCCGGTGCGACACTGGAATGGTTGCCCCAGGAGACGATCATTTTCAGTGCGGCCCAGGCTGAACTCAGCACTTCCATCGACCTTGAAGGCGATGCGCGCCTGTTCTACTGGGACGTCGTGGCCCTGGGCCGTCCGGCCAGCGGCGAGCGCTTCGACCTTGGGCATTTCCAGGCACGACTGGATGTGCGCCGCGACGACCAGTTGCTCTGGCATGAACGTCAGCGCATTGTCGGAGCGGACGGTTTACTTGATTCGCCCATCGGGCTCGACGGGCAACCGGTGTTTGCCACGTTATTGGTGACGGGTGAAATCGATAGCGAACTGCTGGAGCGCTGCCGCTCGCTGCCCAACGACGTGCGCGGGGATTTGACCCAGTTGCCGGGGTTGCTGGTTGCACGGTGCCTGGCCACTGAAGCGTTGTTAGCACGGGGATGGTTGATTGAACTTTGGAAGTTGTTACGCCCCGCCCTTCTGGGTCGCGAGGCCGTATCACCCAGAATATGGAGCACCTGAAATGCGATCGAATGTGGGAGCGGGCTTGCTCGCGAATGGGGTGGGCCAGTCAGCATTGATGTTGAATGACACTCCGCATTCGCGAGCAAGCCCGCTCCCACAGGGTTTGTATTCACAGATCCGAACTTTTTAATCTGCCCAGATGGATGTCTACGATGGACCTGACCCCACGCGAAAAAGACAAGCTGCTGATATTCACCGCAGGCCTGGTGGCCGAGCGGCGTTTGGCGCGCGGCGTGAAACTCAACTACCCGGAGGCCATGGCCTACATCTCCGCGGCCCTGCTCGAAGGCGCCCGTGACGGCCAGAGCGTGGCCGACCTGATGCACTTCGGCACCACCCTGCTGACCCGCGAACAAGTGATGGAAGGTATCCCGGAAATGATCCCGGAAATCCAGGTCGAGGCCACCTTTCCCGACGGCACCAAACTGGTCACCGTCCACCAACCCATCGCCTGAGGCCGCGCCATGACTTACCACATCCGCGATGCCGTGCCTGCCGATCTGCCGGCCATCCGCGACATCTACAACGACGCGGTACTCAACACCACCGCGATCTGGAATGAACAGGCGGTCGACCTCGGCAACCGCCAGGCCTGGTTCAGCGCCCGGCAATCCCAGGCTTACCCGATTCTGGTGATCGTCAATGGTGAAAATTCGGTACTGGGCTATGCCTCATTCGGCGACTGGCGCCCCTTCGACGGTTTCCGCCACACCGTCGAGCACTCGGTCTACGTACGCAACGACCAGCGCGGCAACGGCCTCGGCCCACAACTGATGAAAGCGCTGGTCGAACGCGCCAAAGACTGCGGCAAACACGTGATGGTCGCCGCCATCGAAAGCGGTAACGCCGCCTCCATTCGCTTGCATGAGCGCATCGGTTTCATCACCACCGGACAAATGCCTCAGGTCGGCACCAAATTCGGCCGCTGGCTGGACCTGACCTTCATGCAACTGACCCTCAATCCCGGCGCACAACCGCCGAGCGTCAACCAGGAGTAACGCCCGATGAACGCCGCCCAACTGCGACGCGTCAACGTTGAAAGCTTTGCGCACTATCGTCAGGGATTGATTGACCTGCTGCTCGATGCCGTCGGCTATGGCGCCAGTGTCGGCTTCATGGCCGACCTCGATGCGACCCAGGCCCACGCCTATTTCGATGAGGTCCAGGACAACCTGAACAAGGGCAATCTGTTGCTGTGGGTGGTGGTCAAGGACGAACAGGTGCAGGCCAGCGTGCAGTTGGGTTTGTGCCAGAAAGCCAACGGCCTGAACCGCGCCGAAGTGCAAAAGCTGCTGGTGCGCGAACATGCCCGGCGTCGCGGTCTGGGCCAGCAACTGATGAACGCTCTGGAGGCCGCCGCCCTGCAGCACAAGCGCGGCATGTTGTACCTCGACACCGAGGCCGGTTCGCCCGCCGAAGCCTTCTATCAATCGCTGGGCTATACCCGCGCCGGTGAAATCCCCGACTACGCCTGCGACCCGAGCGGCCGCTACAAGCCGACCGCCCTTTATTACAAGATTCTCCAAGGAGCCCATTGATGATTCCCGGCGAATACCAGATCCAGCCCGGCGACATCGAACTCAACGTCGGCCGCCGCACGATCAGCCTGAAGGTGGCCAACAGCGGTGACCGGCCGATCCAGGTCGGCTCGCATTATCACTTTTTCGAAACCAACGACGCCCTGGCGTTCGACCGTGCCGCCAGTCGCGGCATGCGCCTGAACATCCCGGCCGGCACGGCGGTGCGTTTCGAACCGGGACAGAGTCGCGAGGTGGAGTTGGTGGATTTGGCGGGGCATCGTCGGGTGTTCGGGTTTGCCGGCAGGATCATGGGCGATCTCTGATTGATGCGATCTCTGCACCGGCCCCTTCGCGCGCAAGCCCGCTCCCACATTCGACCGAGTTCCTCCGGTTGGAATGCGGGCAACTGTGGGAGCGGGCTTGCTCGCGAATCTGTGAGCGAAGCGAACAGTCTCAAACACAATTGAATCCCAAGGCAAGCGCATGAAAATCTCAAGACAAGCCTACGCCGACATGTTCGGCCCCACCGTTGGTGACAAGGTGCGCCTGGCCGATACCGAGTTGTGGATCGAAGTGGAACAGGACTTCACCACCTACGGCGAAGAAGTGAAATTCGGTGGCGGTAAAGTCATTCGTGACGGCCAGGGTCAGAGCCAGTTGCTGGCCGCCGACGTGGTCGACACCCTCATCACCAACGCGCTGATCATCGATCACTGGGGTATCGTCAAGGCCGACGTCGGCCTCAAGGACGGGCGCATCGCGGCGATCGGCAAGGCTGGCAACCCGGACATTCAGCCCAACGTCAACATCGCCATTGGCGCCAGCACCGAAGTCATCGCCGGTGAAGGCATGATCCTCACCGCCGGCGGCATCGACACCCATATCCACTTCATCTGCCCGCAGCAGATCGAAGAGGCATTGATGAGCGGTGTCACCACCATGATCGGTGGCGGCACCGGACCGGCTACCGGCACCAACGCGACCACCTGCACCTCCGGGCCGTGGCACCTGGCGCGCATGCTTCAGGCTGCCGACGCGTTCCCGATGAACATCGGTCTCACCGGCAAGGGCAACGCCAGCTTGCCGGAGCCGTTGATCGAACAGGTCAAGGCCGGTGCCATCGGCCTCAAGTTGCATGAGGACTGGGGCACCACGCCCGCGAGCATCGACAACTGCCTGAGCGTGGCCGACCGGTTCGACGTGCAGGTGGCGATCCACACCGACACCCTCAACGAATCCGGTTTCGTCGAGACCACCCTCGCCGCCTTCAAGGGCCGCACCATTCACACCTATCACACCGAAGGTGCCGGTGGCGGTCACGCACCGGACATCATCAAGGCCTGCGGTTTTGCCAACGTGCTGCCGAGTTCGACCAACCCGACCCGGCCGTTCACCCGTAACACCATCGACGAACACCTCGACATGCTGATGGTCTGCCATCATCTCGACCCGAGCATTGCCGAGGATGTGGCCTTCGCCGAAAGCCGCATCCGCCGCGAGACGATTGCCGCCGAAGACATCCTCCACGACCTCGGTGCGTTCTCGATGATCAGCTCCGACAGCCAGGCCATGGGGCGGGTCGGTGAAGTCATCACCCGCACCTGGCAGACTGCCGACAAGATGAAAAGACAGCGCGGGCCGCTGCCCGGCGATGGCGTCGGCAACGACAACTTCCGCGCCAAGCGCTACATCGCCAAGTACACCATCAACCCGGCGATCACCCACGGAGTCAGTCATGAAGTGGGCTCGGTGGAAGTGGGCAAATGGGCGGACCTGGTGCTTTGGCGTCCGGCGTTTTTCGGCGTGAAACCAACGCTGATTCTCAAGGGGGGCGCCATCGCGGCCAGCCTGATGGGCGACGCCAATGCCTCGATCCCGACACCGCAACCGGTGCACTACCGCCCCATGTTCGCCAGCTACGGCGGCTCGCTGCACGCCACCAGCATGACCTTCATCAGTCAGGCGGCGCAGGAGGCCGGCTTGCCTGAAGCGCTGGGTTTGAAGAAGAAAATCGCTGTGGTCAAAGGTTGTCGCGACGTGCAGAAAACCGACCTGATCCACAACGACTACCTGCCGAAAATCGACGTCGATCCGCAGACCTATCAGGTCAAGGCCGATGGGGTTTTGCTGTGGTGTGAGCCAGCTGAGACATTGCCGATGGCCCAGCGTTACTTCCTGTTCTGAACCGGCAACCACGACACGAGCAAAGGCCTCGCACACCCTGTGTCGAGGCCTTTGTTTTTTCCGTGATTACTGAACGGAGTCAATCCGCAGCCGATCCAGCTTGGCCCGAATCATCGCTTCCCGTGTCAGTTTTTTCAGCAACTGCGTAATCTGCAGATCGATGTCATCCAAGGCTTGAACATATTCCTCGTCAGTCATCAGCTTGCCGTTCGCAAAGTCAGTTTCACTTTTGCCCAACTCACTGCACAACCCCTTGATTTCCGCCTCCACCGCCGCCTTTCCCTCGGCGGTGAGCCGCGTACCATCGGCCCGACGCTGCAATGCATCCTGCAAATCGGTGGTCGCGTCGATCCTGCGCTTCAAGCCGTTCAATTCCTCGCTGTAAGTAGTCTCCAGCCAGGTTCGCCAGAGCGGTTGCTCGAAGAGGCGATCAATCAGCAGATCACCTTCCTCCAGCGCCTTGATCCGCTGGAACGCTGCTTCGGTCATATCCTTGCTCACACCGGCGATTTTTCGAAACTGCATGCCCCGCGCCTGCCACGGCAAATCCAGTCGCTCTGCCAGATCGGTCATGTAGGCCAGGTGCACTTCCACTTCATCGATAGTGCCGATCACATCGCCATTGGCGTCGTAGCGACGGAACCGTTCGCCGTTAGCCAGCCGCGCAGACACTCGCTGACGGGCAATGGCACCGAGCTCATCGAGCCGGGACTTGCCAAGGGCCAGCTCCAGCAATTGCGCCTCAATCAGGTCCGCACGCACCAGGGCGTAGGCTTCGTGCACCATCACCTGCACGCCCATGGCATTGAACAGTTGCGTGCCGCCATCCACGCACTCGGTGGGCGTTGCCGCCTCGTTGAACAGCTTGATTCGCAGTTCGCTGTCGCTGGCCATGGCTTCGAGCATGCGCCAGACCTTGGTCGTCAGTTCCGTCTGATAGTCACCGCCGGCCTTGAAGTCGGCGGACTGGGTGAGCTTGCGCAGCTCATTGAAAAACGGCACCGAACCAAACTCGTCTTCAACGTCGTTCCAGACTTCCTGCTTTTCCTGCCATTGCCGCTCAGTCATGCCCATCCACCAATCCGCACTGTCGAGCAGACCTCGGGGTGGGTATGGGCGGTCCGGGTCCATGCCGACCGACTCGATGTACAACCTGAGGGTGTCGAGATTTTCCGGCGATATCCAGTGCGGCTCCCGGCTGATCACCGTGCGAGCCAGCAGCTCGGCGCGAAACGATCCGGGCGCGACTTGCGGTATCCGGCTGATCGGATTGCGGCTCAACTCAATGAAAATACTGCGTGGTCGCGACTGGGAAAACAGACCGACAGGCCAACTGTCCAGTCCGGTATCGCTTAATACCAATACCTGCAAATGCGGCATCCGGCTGACATCAGGAATGAGCTTCAGCGGGTTGCCGCGCAGCGCCAACGACCTCAGGCGTGTCAGATTCTTCAGGCGATCAACTGCCACTGGATCCAGCTCGATGCGGTTGTCGTTGAGGTACAGGTCGGTGAGATGACGCATGTCCTTCAGTACCGGCGGAAAAGCGCTCAGCAGATTGTCTTGCAGGTTGAGGTAGCGCACCTGATGGAACGGCTCGAGGAACGACAGGTTCCCGGAACGCAACTGCCCACCGCGCAGGCTCAGGCTGGTGACATGATCGAAGTTGGCCTCCAGTCTCGGCAGGGTTTCCAGCAGTCGGCTCAGCCTGGGAATGTTGTCCAGAGTCAAGGCCTGTGGCCGCACGATCCCGTAAGCCTCGATGCCCTCCGGCCCGGTGCGCTGCCAGCATTGCCTGAGCGCTTTGTAGATGTTGTTTCGCGCATGCCACTCCGCCACGCCCGCCGGGGTAAAGCGAGCGGATTGCGTCGGCGAATTCATCCAGCGTTGCAGGGTGCGGTTCAACTGGTTGAACTCGGCCTCCAGCAGGGTCAGCCGCGCATGCACCGCCCCTTCGCCCTGACCGAAACCCGCCAGCAATGTCTCCACTTCCTCCGAGGTAAGATCCGGATACAGTGCACGAGCCCGCTGTCGCAGGCCTACGCCTTGTGGTGCTTGTCGGGCATAGCCACGCATGCCGCCACGCAAGCGCATGACACTCGGGTCGTAAGCCGGCCTGGTGATCGGGTGGTCCCGCAGAAGCAGCTCAACCCGGGATCGATCCAGCGGCTGCGCCCTGACCGTTTGCTCAAGGCGTGAAGACTCATGGATTTCAAAGCCAAGCGCTGTGCGCTCAGCGTCGGGCAAGGCATGCAGCACCGCCGCGTACAGATTGTCCGCACCGTGCAGATGCTGATCGAGCGCATCACGCGCCTCGTAACGACCATGCTCATTCAACACCAATACCCTGCGGATCGATGCATCCTCTGGACCGAGACTGTCGGCCAGCGGACCTTCAAATGAGTACTCGCGGATTTCCAGACGCAAATCCGCCGACCAGCCCGGCAGGTTGGCCAGAGAATGCAGTTCCAGGCGCGCGGTGTCGGCATTATGCAATGAGTCGAGGTAGAAGCCTTCATAAGCTCGCGTCACCCGCAGCTGATATGCAGCCTCCCGGGCTTGTTCAGTCAATCTCAAGGGAACGCGCTGTTTTTCGCTCAGGTGTTGCACGTCCGATGGCTGTGCATCACGCAGCAGTTCTTTCGCCTGGGCGGTCGCGAGTTCTGCACCATCATTCTTGAGCAGGTTCACCAAGGGGTCGGCCGAACGCGTCCGACTTGCATACAGCCCATCGAACAGACGCCTTTTGTGCAGGCGTGCCTGCCCCGCCAGTTGCTCGCGCATTGCTACGACACGCACCTGCCGGTCCCCGGAGTACCGCTGTCCGAGTACATCGCGCAGGGCCTGTTCATCGAGGAACCCGACAACCCGTTCGGTCAACTCACCGGCGAGCAGATCCTGCCGGCTCATGCGCAAGGTCTCGGCCGGCAGCGCATCGGCGTAACCCTCCTTGATCGACGCACCTGACAGGTCCGGGTCGTCGAAGATTTCGATGGCTTTACCGTCGGGCCAGCCCGGCACTTCAGTCATGAAACGTGGCAGAAAACCGGCCCATTCCTCATCGACCCGGTTCGCCAGGATATGCGCTGCGCAAGCGTCGGCATCGGCGTGGGTCTTGTAGCGTTCCAGGGTGTCGAGCAGCAACGCGGGCGGGGTTTCATGCTCGACATGGAGCCTGCGCAGCACGTTTTCATGCACGCCGCTGGCAGCCAAAATATGCTCCAGGGTCTCATCGGAAAGCCCCTCCACCGAAGCGCCCAGACGCCTGAGCACTACACGTCGATCCCATTCGAGCGGTTGATCGAGTTCGGTCTTCCAGCTGCCGGCACCGTTGTGTTCCAACAGCGGCTGATAGGCCTCGGCGCGAGTCGGGTGTTGCAGCCGATGCTGGCCGGTTTCCGGGTCTTGCCTGACGGCATAGCATTTGTCGTCTAGCCGCAGCAGGTCCTGTTCCTGATGACGGTACAACCCTGTGTCACCGGCCTTCGCCCCATCGGGCAATGTTATCGATTGCTCATAAGGCGCGAGGTCAGGGTTCCACAACCGCTCCTTGCCGCCGACGTCCACTGGCTTGAGCCCCTCGACAAATGGCGACACCTTGATCGGTGCGACAGTAGTGCCGGGCAACACATGTCCGGCGCCCATCAGTGCCAGTTGCGCGAAGTTGATCAAGACCCCGTTGAAGTACGCCGAAGCCTGTTCCTTGTCACCCTTGCTCCAGTCCTCTACGCCTTCGGCAACCTCGGCGAGCATTTGCGCGACCATGATGCCGAGCATGGCTTCGCCCAGCCCGGGCACCAGCATTGCGGCGAAATTGAAAACATTCCAGCCGATCGACAGGTAACCGCTCAGGCGCTTGAAGCGCGCGTTGGCATCCTCGTCGCCGGTCGGTACGGCGATCAGCCGGGCATCGGCGATGGCCTTGTTACGCCGTTCCACAAACAGGGTGATCCACAGATCATCCGCGATCTGGTTGGTCACCGGTTCCGCATCGGGATTTTCGACCGCCGTTTCACGCCACCATGGGCCCATGTCCAGCGGTTCGCGCTCATGCCAGGTGTAGGTCGTGAGACGTTCTGTGACCCGGGCGAAAAACAGCCCCTTGTCCTTCTGCGCCACGAACCGGCTGAAAAACGCTTGGTAATCGGTACTTCTCAACTGCCCCAGGAGCGCCTTCATGAACGCAGTCAGTGAGGGGTACTCTTTCAACGGATGATCAGGATCATCGGGCACATAAGCGATCAACGGACCGCTTACACGACTCTGTTGATAGATGTCCTCGCGGCGCAACAGCTCATCGTTCAACCCCTGCGGCCCATTGGCGAAGAAAGCTTGCAGCAGTTTGAATTGATCGTATTCCCGGCCCGGAAGAACAGGGACGCGGTGCGACCAGTCGATCCAGAATCTCAACAAGGCCGGTGTCAACGCTTCAATTTCGCGCTTTATTTGCGATGGCTCGCTGACCGCGCTGAACAACACGATACCGGTCAAGCGAAACCCCATCAGCGACAAGCGATGACCTTGCAACGGCCGGTCGTAGAGCGTGATGTTGGCCTGCCTCTCACGCACCTGGCCCAGTTTGACGTAGGCATGGTCACTGATATCGCCCTTCAATCGGGCAATCAGTGCGGCCACATGAAAGGCCGCCTGTTCACTGGCCACCGAGTCTTGTTGCAAGGTTCGCTGTGCTTGCGGGGCGTCGGGCAACAGGACGGACTTGATGTGCCGCTGGTATTGCCCGCCGATGTCCAGGCTGCGACACAACGCGGCAAAATCCGGCAGGGCAATGGCCGACTCCAGGCTCAGACTGCCCCGGTTGTCCTTGCGGTAAATACCGGAACTGTCTCGGAACGCCCCTTCGACGGTTTCAGCTTCCTCGAAGTTGTGCAGTGCCGCCTCCAGCAAGGTCGACTGGCGGACGCGACTGGCGCCGGTGTCGATGCCGAAGATGATCGTACTGGGCACCTCGAGCTGCACGCTGAGTTCGTCGGCGCGTTCAACCGAGTTGAAATTCGCCTGCAACATCTCCCTGAGCAGCGGTTCGGCGAAGGCCTCGATGTCGTGTTGCAAGCTGCCCAGCGTTTTGTCCAGTACGCCCTGCACACGCCAGCGCTCCTCGATCAACTGCTTCAGGTACTGGCGGTCGATGGCCCGTGCGCCGCTGTACCACTCGGGCATCGCCGGCTTCAGGGTTTCGAGGGATTTGAGCCTTGCAGGCGGGGCATTTTTCAGGGCGCCCGGTATCCCGTCGAATACGCGACGGTAATGTACGCCCTGGTGTTCGACACCTGTGGTTTCAATGGTTTGCTGTGAATGGCTTCCATGCAATTCAGACACTGTTACATCACCTTGATGGCTGGATTTGAACCCACAGCTTCGCCAACCCGCCCGCCAAACAAAAGCCCAAATAACCGTTGGGCCGCCCCTGGAAAAAGGCCTCCACCGTTCGAAATTCAAAGAGCCTTCAATACATAAGTACCGCCATAGAGACCTGGACTCATGCCACCGAACGAGCGGTCGTGTTTTTTCCGGCAAAGGGACTACTATTCGATTCGCTGCCCCCCCGATTCATGCTCAGGTAACCACCATGCGTCTTTCCGAATTCATCGTGCTACAGGTTGATCGCATCGTCGATGAGTGGGAGCAGTTCGCCAAAACCATCACCCCGGCCGCCGAATCCATGGACAGCGCCGCCTTGCGCGACCATGCCCGGTCGATCCTGCTGGCCGCGGCCCGGGACATGTGCAAGCCCCAGACACCCGCCGAACAAGCGGCCAAGGCACGCGGCGAAGGCCCGGAGAAAACCCCGAGCCTCGACGAGGCCGGTGCCAGCCATGGCGAATTGCGCCATACCGTGGGTTTTGACCTGGTGCAGATGACCAGTGAATTCCGTCATTTGCGCGCCTGTGTCATCCGCCTGTGGGTCAACAGCCTGCAGTCACCTGACCTGGCCTACTTCCAGGACATGATCCGCTTCAACGAAGCCATCGACGAAGCCCTGGCCGAATCCACCGCCGCCTATGCCGAAATGGTCAACCGCTCCCGGGACATTTTCCTCGCGATCCTCGGTCATGACCTGCGCGCGCCCCTGCAGGCGGTGAGCATGTCCACCGAAATACTGCTGCGCAAAGCCGCGCTGGAAGGTGATGCGCTCAAGTGCGCGATCAATATCCAGCGCAGCACCGGACATCTGGCAGTGATGGTCGGGGATTTGCTGGAACTGGTGCGCAGTCGCCTGGGCAAGCATCTGCCGATCGAACCGGCGCCCATGGACCTGGCTGAAGCGGCACGGGAGGCGATTGCGCGGGCCTGTGCCGGTCAACCGGAGTGCGATCCAACCCTGACGGTACAGGGTGACACCCGCGGCACCTGGGACCCGCGCCGGCTCGACCAGATGCTGCAAAACCTGATCGGCAATGCCTTGCAACACGGTTCGAGCAAACGTGAAGTGACCTTGACCCTCAAGGGCGAGGCCGACAGCGTTCGGCTGACGGTGCAGAACGACGGAGTCCCCATCCCCTGCGATGCGATCCCGACCCTTTTCGACCCGCTGGTGCGCAGTGCCAGCGAAGAACTTGGCGAGCCTACTACCAGCCTTGGGTTGGGGTTGTTTATCGTCAAGGAGGTGGTCGACGCCCATCAGGGGACGATTGAAGTCAGTTCCAGTGAAATGGATGGCACGATCTTTACCGTGGTGTTGCCACGCAAAACCTGAAGCCCCCCGTGTAGGAGCTGCCGCAGGCTGCGATCTTTTGATTTTGAAGTCTTGCATCAGCAGGAGCAATGAAACACAAGATCAAAAGATCGCAGCCTGCGGCAGCTCCTACTCCACCAACAACCGCCCCAACCGCTGCTTGAGCATGCGGTTCTCGGCGCGCAGCTGCTGCACTTCTTCAAGCAGGTCCAGCGCCAGGGCGACGCCTTCCCACTCCAGGTCAAGGTCGCGCCGCAGCTTGGCGGCGCGCTTGGCCAGGGTCAGCTCATAGTCGTTGAAAACCCAGTCCTTGGGCTGAGCGCCCTGAGGTTCGAGGATGCCGTGCTCGACGATTTCGATCACGTAGACGTCCGACAGCTCGGTCGCCTCACAGAATTCTGCCATGTCCAGTTGAACGATCAGGGGACTGCTCATTGTCAGTGACTCCTTGGTTCTAAGGGATCAAAAATGCTCTCGCGGGTCGAATGCGGCTTTTTTCGCCAGTTCCTGCCACAGGGCCTTGATGTCATCGTCGGATTTCTTCGGCATCACGGCCTTCAATTGCACGAACAGGTAACCGCGCTCACCGGCCTTGTTCATCAGGCCGTGGCCCTTGGCGCGCATGCGCTGGCCGTTCTGGCTGCCGGCCGGCACCTTGAGGTTGATCTTGCCGGTCAGGGTCGGCACGGCGACTTCAGCCCCCAGCGCCAGCTCCCACGGAGCCAGTGGCAAGGTGATGATCAGGTTATCGCCTTCGACGTCGAATTTCGGGTGCGGTGCGAAACGGATCGTCAGGTACAGGTCGCCATTGGCGCCGCCGCCCACGCCCGGAGCGCCCTGCCCCTTGAGGCGAATGCGCTCGCCGTCGGCCACACCGGCCGGAATCTTCACGTTCAGGCTTTTGCTGGTGTTGCTCACATGCTGGCCGGCCGCGTTGTACTGCGGTACCTGGAAGGTGACCTTCTTCGATTCGGTCGACAGTGTTTCTTCGAGAAAAACCCCAAGCTCCATTTCCACGTCTTGCCCTCGACGTCCGGTGCTGCGACGCGACTGTCCACCCCCACTGAAACCAGGCCCACGGTTGCCGAAGATCGAACTGAAGAAGTCCGAGAAATCGCCCGTGTCCTGGCCACCGCCACCGAAACCGCCACGGCTCTGCCAGCCCGGCGGTCCCTGGAACGGCTGGCCGTGCTGGCCATAGCGGCGCAGATCATCGTATTCGGCGCGCTTGTCGGCGCTTTTCAGCGCTTCATAGGCTTCCGAGGCGTCCTTGAACTTGGCCTCGGCGTCCTTTTCCTTGCTGACGTCAGGGTGGTATTTGCGCGCCAGCTTGCGATAGGCGGCCTTGATCGCCTTATCGTCTGCGGTCGGTTCCACACCGAGAATCTTGTAATAGTCTTTGAAGTCCATCGCGGGAATCACCATCCGTTATCAAATCGCGCCACGGGCCACAGCATGCGCTTGTTTGCAGCCGTTGGTTTGACCGATCTCAAATTTGTGACCGGGCGGCGCAGCAGAAGTTTATCGGCAGCCGGCGGGGCTTCTTGCGAGCACGCCCGCCGCTGTCCGGTTGATGCAGGGTAGTTTGGGGGGGATGCCCCATCTTTCAAGGCATTGTTTGCGAAGAATTAGCAGATAACCGGCCTTCGAATCTGGCGCGCACTGGCATACACTGCGCGGCCGTTTTTTAACCGGAACCTGAAAGACATGAACAACGCATCTCCAGCCCGTGCCGTGGGTATCGACTTTGGCACGTCCAACTCCACCGTCGGCTGGCTGCGCCCCGGCGTGGAAACGCTGATCGCGCTGGAGGACGACAAGATCACCCTGCCGTCAGTGGTCTTCTTCAATATCGAAGAACGTCGCCCGGTGTACGGCCGGCTGGCGCTGCACGAATACCTGGAAGGCTACGAAGGCCGCCTGATGCGCTCGCTCAAGAGCCTGCTGGGTTCCAAGCTGATCAAGCACGACACCAGCGTCCTGGGCACAGCCATGCCGTTCAAGGACCTGCTCGGGCTGTTCATTGGCCAGCTCAAGAGCCGTGCCGAGGCCGCCGCCGGTCGGGAATTCGAAGAAGTGGTGCTGGGTCGGCCGGTGTTCTTCGTCGATGACGATCCGATGGCCGACAAGGAAGCCGAAGACACCCTGGTCGACGTGGCGCGCAAGATCGGCTTCAAGGAAGTCTCGTTCCAGTTCGAACCGATTGCCGCGGCATTCGACTACGAGTCGACCATCGAGAAAGAAGAGCTGGTACTGATCGTCGACATCGGCGGTGGTACGTCCGACTTCTCCCTGGTGCGCCTGTCGCCGGAGCGGCGTGCTGTGGATAACCGCCAGGACGACATCCTCGCCACCGGCGGCGTGCACATCGGCGGGACCGACTTCGACAAGCAACTCTCGCTGGCCGGCCTGATGCCGCTGTTCGGCTACGGCAGCCGGATGAAGAGCGGTGCCTACATGCCCACCAGCCATCACATGAACCTGGCGACCTGGCACACGATCAACTCGGTGTACTCGCAAAAATCGCAACTGGCCCTGGGCAGCATGCGCTACGACATCGAGGACACCGGCGGCATCGATCGCCTGTTCAAGCTGATCGAACAGCGCGCCGGCCACTGGCTGGCGATGGAAGTGGAAGAAACCAAGATCCAGCTGACCCACGCCGACAACCGCCACGTGCCGCTGGACCGCATTGAAGCGGGCCTGAGCGTGGACTTGAGCCGTGCGCTGTTCGAGTCGGCCATCGATAACCTGCTGGAGCGGGTGCGCAACAGCGTCACCCAATTGCTGACAGACGCCGATGTTCGGGTCGATCAGGTCGACACGGTGTTCTTCACCGGCGGCTCAAGCGGCATTCCGGCGCTGCGCAACAGTGTTTCGGCGATGCTGCCGAAGGCGCGGCATGTGGAAGGGAACATCTTTGGCAGTATCGGCAGTGGCTTGGCGATCGAGGCTGCGAAACGCTACGGGTCGATGGACTGATCCAGAATCTTTGGCGCGCCCTTCGCGAGCAAGCCCGCTCCCACAGGTCATGCACAGTCCTTGTGGGAGCGGGCTTGCTCGCGAAGAGGCCAGCTCAGACAACAAAGATCCAGCGGATCAAACCATCCCCACCTGCTTCAATTCACTCTTCAGATACGCGTAGTAAATCGGCCCCGCCACCACCCCCGGCAGGCCGAACGCAGCCTCGAACACCAGCATCGCCAGCAGCAACTCCCACGACTTGGCACTGATCTGCCCGCCGACGATACGCGCGTTGAGGAAGTATTCGAGCTTGTGGATAAAAATCAGGTACCCAAGCGCCGCGACGGCGACCCAGATCGACAGCGACAGACCGACGATGGTGATCAGGGTGTTGGACATCAGGTTACCGATCACCGGCAGCAGGCCGAGGAGGAACGTCAGCACGATCAGGGTTTTGGTCAGCGGCAGCTTGATGCCGAACATCGGCAGGATCACCGCCAGGAAAATCCCGGTGAAGAAGGTGTTGAGCAGGGAAATCTTGATCTGGGCGAACACGATGTTGCGAAACGCCTGGACCAGCAGGTGCAGTCGATCAAACAGCGCCGCCGCCAGCGGTTTGCGCTTGGTCAGATCCGGCACACGCTGCAACGCAATGATCGCGCCCAGCACCATGCCGATCAGCAGGGTCACGAACATGTGTGCCGCGTCCTTGCCTACCAGCTGCAATTCGCTCAGGTGCTTGCTGACCCACTCGCCAATGGCCACACGAAACTCGGCGGCACTGGCCGGCAGATAGGCGTCGATAAACGGCGGAAGTTGCCCGCGTGCGCGGTCGACCACCCCCATGAATTTGTCGAGTGAAGCGCCAGGGTTTTCCGCCTCGTGCAAGAGGAAGCTGAAGGCACCGGCAAAGATCAGCGACAGTACGCTGACAATCAGAGTCCCCAGCAATGCCACCGCCAGCCAGCGCGCACGCCGGCCTTCGATCAGCCGTTGCAGTTGCGGGGTGAGCATGTTGACCAGTTCGAACACCAGCAACCCGGCGAGCAGGCTCGGCAGCAACCGCAGCGGCAGGACCAGCAGCAGCCCGCCAAAAATGATGACCCAGCTGATGACCAGCAAAACTTGACGCTGAGAAAACGTTGGCATACAGCCTCAAAAACGAACGGCGTAAAAAGGATTGGCAGTCTGCCAGCGATCCGGTGCGAGCACTAGGATTGTGTGGGTCGACCTTGGTCGGGGGCAGCTCAAGCGACTCGGCGCCCTTGTCGGCCTCTTCGTCGGAACGCCGCCCGGAGCAAGCCCGCTCCCACATGGTTTCTGTGCTGAACAAAAATTGCGCAGGCATCCAGGATCCCTGTGGGAGCGGGCTTGCCCGCGAAGAGGGCGGCCCATTCACCACAAGCGTCCAGGTTTATTTTTTCTTCAGGCAATCACTCATGAACGCCTTGCGCTCATCACCCTTGAGGGCTTTGGTGGCGGCGTCGGCGTTGCAGGTTTTCATTTTCTCTTGCTGCGGCGTCAAGGCCTTGCCGGCATCGTTTGCCGCCGGAGTAGCCTTCAGGCAGGTGCTCATGAAAGCTTTGCGCTCGTCGCCCTTGAGGCTCTTGGCCGTGGCGTCGGCATTGCAGGTAGTCATCTTTTCCTGTTGGGCTGTGGCGGCGAAGCCCTGGGAGCAGAGCAGCAAACCGATCATCAACAACGGGACACGCAAATTCTTCATGGAGTTTTCTCCTGGTCGCCACACCGAGGGGCGCGGCCTCGTACTGAAGTGTAGACAACCCCTGTTACACCTTCCTGTTCTCCAGATGGCTGCGCCGATACTGCTCCGGCGTACATCCGGCCTGGCGCTGGAACATCGCGATAAACGCCGAGCCGGTGCTGTAGCCCATGTCGAAAGCGATTTCCTGAATGCTGCGCTGGCTGTCCAGCGCTTCGATCGCTGCCAGAAAGCGCAGGCGCTGGCGCCACTCACCGAAGCTCATGCCCAGCTCCCGCACGAACTGCCGCGCCAGGGTGCGTTCACTGACATGGATGCGTGCGGCCCATTCCGACAATGGCCGGTTATCCCCGGGCTCGGCCTGCAATGCTTCCAGAATCCCCAGCAATCCGGGGCTGCTGGCGTAGGGCAAGTAGCACTCGTGCACCGGGGCCTGTTGCAGTTGATCCACCAATACCTGGGCCAGACGCCGGTCCGCATCGCGCTCGGGAATTTGCACGTCCCGGGCGGCGAAATCCTTGAGGATCGCCTTGAGGATGTCGCTGATGGCCAGGGTACAGGCTCGCGACGGCAAATCAGCGCACACCTTGGGCGCCAGGCACACGGCGCGGTAGTTGACCGGTTGATGGCTATAGAAACTGTGCTCGATCTGTGGCGGCACCCACACCGCGTATTGCGGAGGCGACATGAACCGGCTGCCCTCGACGTCCATGTGCAGTACGCCGTGGGCTGCATATTCCAGCGTCCCCCAGGGATGTCGATGGGGGGCGGCGTATTCGTGGGCGTCAAAATCGGCGTAGCGGAAGTACACCGCCGACGGCAGTTCGCTGAAATCCAGCAGGTCGATGTGTTTACTGCTCATGCTGTCCGTCATCAGGGGCGAGTTGTCTGGATCGAAGTATAGGCTTGCATCCAGACAAGCGGATAATTGCACTTCATTAACGTTCTGGTTTTTCCCGATGCAATACGCTTATCCCCTGCTGGCCATTTTCATCTGGGCCGGCAATACCGTGATCACCAAAATGTCGGCCGGGGCGATCTTCCCCGCCGAGATCGGTTTCTACCGCTGGCTGCTGGCCGGGTTGCTGTTCACCCCCTTCATGCTCAAACCGGTGCTCGCCCATTGGCCGCTGATCCGTCCGAAACTGGGCAAGATCTTTGTCCTCGGTGTTCTTGGCATGGCGGTCTATCAAAGCCTGGCGTACTTCGCCGCGAGCCTGACCTCAGCCACCAACATGGGCATCATCCTCTCGCTGATGCCGCTGATGTCGCTCGCGATGGCGATCATCAGCCTCGGCCAGCGCCTGACCATGGGTGCCCTGGCCGGTGCGGTGCTGTCGTTCGCCGGCGTCCTGGTGGTGGTGTCGTCCGGCAGCCTGGGCGCATTGCTCGAACACGGGGTCAACCTGGGCGACGCGATGATGCTGATCGCGACCCTGGCCTACGCGGTCTACAGCACCCTGTTGAAAAAATGGCAGCTGAAACTGCCGCCGCTGGTGCTCTTGTATCTGCAGGTGCTGGTGGCTGTGGTGGTGCTGTTTCCGCTGTTCCTCGCCTCACCGAAAGTCGGCCCGACCCTGCAGAACATTCCGCTGGTGCTGTACGCCTGCCTGCTGGCTTCGATGGTCGCGCCGTTGGCGTGGATGCAGGCGGTGGTACGTTTGGGGCCGAGCCGGACCACGCAGTTTTTCAATTTGCTGCCGTTGATTACCGCATTGATTGCAGCGGTGGTGCTGCATGAACAACTGGCGATGTATCACCTGGTGGGCGGGGTGTTGACCCTGGGTGGGGTGATTGTTTCCGAGCGTTGGACCACCGTGCTTGGTCGCAAGATTAGCGTTGCCTGATCCGGCGCTTTCGCGGGCAAGCCCGCTCCCACAGGGGATTGCATTCCATTGTGGGAGCGTGGCTTGGTCCGGGCGGCGTTCCGACGATGAACGACAACGCGGTCTAAAGCCCCGTCGCGCTTAGTCGCGCCGCATGTTCGACAAACAACCGCACCGGCGCAGCCCCCTTGCCCACCAGCCCCAGCGACTGGTTGACGATATCGAAGTGATCCAGCGGATACTCATCGCCAATCACCGTGCCCAGGTGCGAGCTGTAGCGCCCAACCATGCCGTCGCAATGCCCGGCTTCACGGACGAAGGTTTTGGCGAATAACCGGCAACTGCGGTTGGTACCGTCCAGCAGATTGCGCCCGCGATCGGTGATGCCCGGCTGCAACGTGCCGGACCAGGAGTAATAGCGCACGCCATTGACCTCTTCCGGCCCGTGACCGCCCCAGGTTTCAGGCAAGCCCTGTGGATAACGCTGGTTGAACAGCGCGACGCCAGCGCTGGTGAGGGAGAGATGGGACGCCTGGATATCCACCGGCAGCTTCGGCCCGCGATAACCGGTATCCAGCAACCCCATCAGTGCGCTGACCATCCGCAGCAAAAAACACAGCAGATGACCACGAACGCTGTCATGGGGGTAATGCTTGTGCAGATAATCGGCAAGCTCCGAACCATGGTTCGGCCCCGCCACCGAGGTCACCGATGCCACGAGATCCGGACGCTTGGCGGCGGCGTAGCGGGCGGTCAGCGAGCCCTGGCTATGACCGATCAGATTGACCTTGTCGGCCCCGGTTTCCCGCAGGATCTCGTCGATACGCGCCAGCAATTGCTCGCCGCGTACTTCGTTCGAATTAAGCGGCGAGACCTGCACGGCGAACACCACGGCCCCACCACGGCGCAGCGCCTCGACGATCCCGTACCAGTACGGATAAAACACCAGGCGGATGAACCCGAGCATTCCCGGGATCAGCACCAGCGGGTAGCGCGGGGCAGAACCTTGCGACATGGGTGGACATCCTTGTGGTCGAATGGTGACGCAAGCGCAATGCAAGACATCCGCCAAGCTACGCCTGCGAAGATGACAACTCGACGACAAGTCTATGTCATCCGCCCTACTTCAACCCCGCCACGCCCGCCACGATCAGCCCGACCGAGACCAGCTTGATCACACTCAGGCTTTCCCCCAGCAGCGCGAACCCGAGAAACACCGTGCCCAGCGAACCGATGGCGGTCCAGATCGGGTACGCGATGCTCACGGGTAACTCGCGCATGGCCAGGGTCAGGAAGTAGATCCCGCCCACAGCGGCCACCACCGTGATCAGCGAAGGCCAGAGCCGGGTGAAGCCCTCGGCGTACTTCATGCCCATGGCGAAGGTGACTTCGAACCCGGCGGCGACCAGCAGAAACACCCAGGCCATCTAGAACTCCCTGGCCAGCGCCAGCAAGCGCTGCTCAGCCTCGGCGGCAGAGATCTCAAAGCTGCGCTCGGCGGACTCCTCGCCCTCGGCAGCGACCACCGTGACATCGGTGATGCCGATGAAGCCGAGCACCGTGCGCAGCAATGTATCGGCATGGTTCATGGCTTCCAGCTCGCCGCCCGGACCAAAACCGAAGCCGCCACGGCTAGTGATGATCAGGGCTTTTTTGCCTTGCACCAACGGTTGGTACTGGGCCACGCCATTGTCCAGGGTGTGATCGAAGGTCACCCCCACCCGCACGATCTGATCGATCCAGGCCTTCAAGCCGCTGGGTACGCTGAAGTTGTGCATCGGTGTGGAAATCACCAGCACATCATGGCCGAGCAGTTCGCCGACCAGTTCGTCGCTGAACGCCAGGTCGGCCTGCATCGACAGTGGCCGTGCGTCGGGCTCGGGGTAAAACGCGGCGGCCACGAATGCCTCGTTGACCGGCGGGATCAGCGCCCGACCGACTTCGCGCCGGGTCAGTGACGAGTGTGGATGACGGGCCTGCCAGGCCGACAGAAACACTTCGGCCAAACGCCGGGAGTGCGAACGATCGCCACGGGGGCTGGCATGAACGGCAAGAATTTTACTCATCTGAATCTCCTCAGGGACTAAACTCAAACGGCTTGTGGCTTGCAGCTTGAAGCTCGCGGCCGCGCCCCTTCAAATGAGTAAAAATCAGCCAAGATGAATCCATTTCATCTGTGGAGTTTCCGATGTTCGCCTCGCTGCCCTTGACCGCCCTGCGCGCCTTCGAATCCGCCTCACGCCTGTTGAGTTTCAAGGCCGCCGCCGAAGAACTGTCCGTCACCCCGACGGCGGTGTCCCATCAGATCCGTTCCCTGGAGAGCTGGCTCGGCGTGCCGCTGTTCGAACGCCTGCCACGCCAGGTGCGCCTGACCGAGTGCGGCGAACGGCTGTTCCAGAGCCTGCACGGAGCTTTCCTCGAAGTGGCGCAAAGTGTCGATACCCTGCGCCCGCAGCGCAGCGGCGCCAACCTGACGGTCTCCACCACCGCGGCCTTCGCCGCACTGTGGCTGGTGCCTCGGCTGGGACGCTTCTACGCACGGCACCCGAATATCAACGTGCGCCTCGACACCCACTGCGAAGTCATCGATCTGCATCAGGACGCCAGTGTCGATCTGGTGCTGCGCTACAGCCTCGACGATTACCCAAACCTGTACGGCCAGTGCCTGTTCGATGAGTCCTTCGGTGTCTATGGTTCGCCCGAACAAGTGGCGCTGGCGTTGAACCGGGCCCCGACGCTGATCAGCGTGCGCTGGCACAACTCGAAACTCTATGCCCACGGCTGGGAGGCCTGGTGCGCGCAATCGGGCGAAACCTGGCTGAGCGGTCGGCCAGCGGTTCGCGAATACGACGAAGAGCATTACGCCCTGCAAGCGGCCATTGCCGGGCAGGGTCTGGTGCTGGCAAGCAATATTCTGGTGTCGGAAAGCGTGGCCAGCGGCCTTTTGTTGCCGTACCGGGGAGACATCCAGGTCGATGGCGCCGGCTACAGCGCACTGTGCGTGCCGGGACGCGAACGCCATCCACCGGTTCGGGCGTTTTTTGCGTGGCTGCGTGAAGAGGCGTTGGCGTCGGGACATGCTCTGGCGTGAGGATTGTTGCGGCTGTCAGGCCGCCATCGCGAGCAGGCTCGCTCCCACATTGTTCCTGCATACACAGATCATTGTGGGAGCGAGCCTGCTCGCGATGGGGCCCCTAAAGACGCCCAATCATTTGCCCGGCTTGACGGTGACAGGCGCCTTGCCCGACTTCATCTGCTCCAGCAACGGCGCGCATTGATTCGGCTCACCGCCACTCGGTGCCACCAGCGCCAGCAATCCTGCCGCCGGTGCGGCGATCACGCCCAGCGCCACCATTCCGGCGCCGCGCAGCATCAACGGCACGGCCTTGACCCCGGCATCGGGCTTGATGAACTTGCCGCGCACATACAGCGGCGAACGCAATGAAATCAGGCGCCAGCCCTTGGATTCCGGGGTGATAGTCAGGTCCAGTTGTTCCGTCGCCATGTTAGCGGTGCCGTCGATGTAGACGATGGCGTTCTCGGTGTCGAAT
>Ga0209050_1000663_pt1 | contig 53063 bp, 48 predicted proteins | sample Araplavi_mTSA_r2_FD_184276 | JGI IMG/M metagenome (GOLD analysis project Ga0209050, IMG submission 184276) | Arabidopsis root microbial communities from North Carolina, USA - plate scrape MF_Cvi_mTSA_r2 (SPAdes) (version 2) | ecosystem: Host-associated > Plants > Roots > Endosphere | place: USA... | reverse complement strand
GAAAGTACCAGCTTTATCTGTCATCACTGCAAATGCCCGGTAGGAAGTAGCGATCTGCACACTATCCATCGGCATCCCGCTTACTTTATCCGTTACCAGCCCGGTGATGATGAAGTAAGATGTGCGCTTGGTTACAATGATAAAATCTTCCTGCTCGGTATATTCATAATCATCTCCGAACAGCTGCTGCAGCAACTGGCCAATACAAATGTTCTGCGCAGAAAGGCTGATGCCGTGACCGGATTGCAGTATATCTGTCTGGTAAGAGAAAGTGATCTTCGCCTGTTCGCCCAGTTTGCGAAGCGCCTCTTCCGGAGACGCTTGCTGAACCGAGAAGGCAGCCAGTTTTTTATCCAGCAGATGTTGGGCTGTAGCATTCTTTGAAAACAACAGGCATAGGAATAAAACAGTGTAACAGTACAGATATCTGGTCATTTACAGGTTTAACGGTTTCTTTTTTGAAGGATGATCATATGGTTTTGTTCTACTGCCTTCAGCTGAAGGGTAGCGCAGATAACGGCAACGATCTCAGTAATAGGTTTATTGGTAAAGGTGGTGGTGATCGGCAGCGCGCCGTCTTTATCATCGCTTAGCACGATCTGTTCCCCGTACACATTGTTCAGGGCATCCACCAGTTCCCTGAGTGGGGTACCGTTACATACAAAGCGTTTTGTACGGTAATAGCTGTACAGCGAATCTTCGTTAGACCGTTTCAGGGGTAATTGCCCGCCCGTATAAACCGTAGCTTTTTCACCGGCTTCCAGGTAGATTACTGCATCGGCTTTCTCTACCCGCACCTTGCCGCTTTCCACGATGATCTCCGTTTTATCCGCGGCCGTTTTTATATTAAAGGATGTACCTAATACTGCTACCTGTACATCCCCGCTGCGGATAATAAACGGCAGCTCCTTATTTCCGGCAACGGAAAAGAATGCTTCTCCGCTTAGTTGTATATCGCGGTTGCTGCTGTTATACGCCTGGTTATATTGCAGCGATGATCTTTTATTTAATGTGATCATAGAACCGTCTGGCAGGGTAGCTGTGCGCACCGCTTCGCCGGAGGCGAGTTGAATGATCCTGTCTGTTCCGGGTCTTGTCAGCAGGTAAGCCAGCGCAGCGCCGGCCACTAATAGCACTACAGCAGCTACCCGTAGCAGTACAGGATGTAATCTCAGCACACGGGTCTTTTGAACAGCTTGCGCAGCTACACCTGCCATAAAAGTGTTCCATTCAGCATCCACGTCTATATGACTGGCATCTGCTTCCGGACTGGCAATGCTTACTGCTGAAACAAAGCTGTCGTAATACTGCCGGTTGTCCACGCTGCTCTCCAGCCACTGTCTCACCGTTTCGCGCTCTGCTGCCTTCGCCTCTCCTGTGAGAAAGCGCACCAGCAACTGGTCGGTTATCATATCGTTTGCGTGTTGTTTCATAAAAGAATGCATGACAGGTATTCACTGAGCTTGGATCTGAATATTTTCAATGCTTTGGTCATATGCTTTTCTACGGCTTTTTCAGTAAGCTGTAATTTCCGGGCGATCTCCGCATATTTCAATCCCTCATACCGGCTCAGGTGGAAGATCAGGCGGCTTTTTTCAGACAGCGCCTGGTAGGCTTCGGCTATTTTCGATTCCATTTCCTTGGCCTGCAGGTGCTCCGGCGCAGTAGCCGCTTTTTCCGACGCATGCAGGTAATGTTGCCGGTGGGCAGCCCGCACTTTCAGATGCTCCAGGTGGTTCAGCGCCGCATTGTGTACCGACTTGTAGAGATAGGGTGGCAGTGCATCGATCGACCGGAACCGGTCTTTTCGCTGCCAAAGCTTAAAGAATGTCTGTTGAACGATTTCTTTGGCCACACTTTCATCCTTTACAATAGTAAAGGCATAGGCATACAGGTTCTTAAACTGTGCTTTAAAAACTTGTTCAAATATGGATGCATCCACCTGCACTGTCAAAATTTCCGCTTCCTTGCCAGCCATTTACAGCTTTATTCCAATTGGTTTTAAATGTTATTCCGGGCCGTAGCTGCTAATAAGACAGGCGAAATTACTTTTACCCTACCAGGCCCTTCATCTTTATTTTTTTATAAACTTATTAACCATTCAGCGAATATGTAGTCTAAATTCCCGTTATTTAAGCAGCATGCGTACAATTTTATGTAAGATATTCGACTATCCTGCTATATGTGCTTTGGTATTGCTGACAGCAGTACCGGGCCCTTGTTTGAAAGCCCAGTCGGTTAACGTTCATGGCGTAGTGGTGGATTCAGCCACCAAAGCGCCGGTCCCCAACGTAAATGTCATCGCAGAAAATACCCGGTATGCCACCCGTACCGACCCCGAAGGCAGGTATTCTCTCCGCATCACCGGAGGCAGTATCCTGCAATTCTCTGCAGATGGATTTTTTACCCGGAGACAGTCTCTTGGCAAATCCTATCTGCAGGAGATCAATGTGTCGCTTCCCAGAACGGAAAGACAGCTGGCCGCTGTCGTGGTCAACAGTAAGCGCCGCCGCTACAGCAACAAGAACAACCCGGCCGTAGAATTGATCAGGCAGGTAATAGCCCATAAAAAAGAGAACGATATCGGCGCCTATGCCACCGCCAGCTACCGCCAGTACGAAAAGCTCTGCATGTACCTGGACGGCTTCCCCGATTGGGCTACCAAAAACAGGATTATGCGGCAGTACCAGTTCGTGTTTAAAAATAAAGACTCCCTGAAAGTAAAAGGAAAGGACCTGATCCCCGTCTATATCGAAGAAAATGTAAGCACCAACTACTTCCAGCGGGACCCTGAAAAAAAGAACCAGGTCATTGAAGGACAAAAGAAAGTAGACTACGGCGAATACATCGACACCCACGGCGTGAGCGCCATACTGAACCGCCTCTATGAGAACATCAACATCTACGACAATCTCATCGTGGCCTTTACCCGGCAGTTCATCAGCCCAATTGCAGATGCAGGCCCCACCTTTTATAAATATTTCATTGAAGATACCATCGCAGAGAATGGCACCAAACTAATCCGGCTCTCTGTAACACCGAAGAACGACAATGCCCTGGTTTTCACAGGCATGCTTTATATCACCCTGGACGGGCGCTATGCCGTACGCAAGGTAGACCTGCACACCAATAAAGACATGAACCTTGGCGTGGTACGCAATTTCTCTGTGATCCAGGATTTTGAAGAAGATACGCTCACCCATAAATATCACCTCAGCTATTCGGATGTGGTGACCGATTTTGGCTTAACCAAAGGCACCGCAGGCCTGTACGGAGAACGATTGGTGCTGTTCAGCGATTTTACCAGCGGCCAGCAGTTCCCGGACAGCGTGTTTAAAAAAGACTATACACGGGAATACATTCCGCTGAATAAACCCGACAGCTTCTTTACCGCTTACCGGATGAATACCCTCTCTGATGCGGAAGCCCGCACTTACAACAATATCGACAGCCTGCACAACATGAAATCCTATATTCTGTATACCGACCTGATACGGTTCTGGGCTACAGGGTATAAAGCCGCCGGACCGATAGACATCGGCCCCGGATACGCCTTTCTGGCCTATAATCCCATAGAAGGCTGGAAGCCCCGCCTGGGAGGACGTACCAACACGAACTTCAGTACCCGTTACTTCCTGGATGGATATGTGGCTTACGGACTGCGCGATCAGCAATTCAAATATTACGGCAGTGTTGCCTACTCTCTGAACAACCGCTCTATCTACAAGTACCCGATGCACTTTATAGAATTCAGCTACCGACATGATACCAATATCCCGGGCGCAGGCGATGACTATGTAGACAATAATCCTTTGTTATCCTTTAGCACCAGCTCTGCCACGCGGTATCTCTATAACAACATCTTCCGGGTGGATTACATGTACGAATTCGCCAACCACCTGGGCCTCAACCTGGGTTACAAATACCGGAAACAGCAGCCGGCCGGCACCCTCTCATTCGTAAAGAACAGCGCTCCTGAGCACGACACCGTCAGCTCACTCTCTACCAATGAGGTGTTTGCCGTACTCCGCTGGGCGCCGCATGAACAGTTCTACCAGAACGCCGGTTACCGCTTCCCGATCAGGAACCGCTTCCCCGTCTTCACGCTGAGCTATACGCACGGCTTTAAAGGGAGCGCCGCCGAATACAGCTACGATCGTGTAGACCTGGAGATCTCGAAACGGGCCTACTGGGCGCCCTTTGGCTATACCGATATCAGGCTGGAAGCAGGCGGTATTTTAGGCAGGCTTCCCTGGCCGCTGCTGGTGATCCACCAGGGCAACCAGAGCCTGGGCTATTCCAGGAGAGGCTACAACATGATGAACTACCTCGAATTTGTATCCGATCATTACGCCGGTATCAGCATCAACCATGCCTTTAAAGGGCTCTTCCTGGATCGTATCCCCCTGGTAAAGAAACTGAAGTGGCGGGAAGTGGTCACCGCCAGGTTGCTCTATGGCGGCCTGCGGCAGGAGAATATGCCCGGCAACGGTACCGTCTTTAGATTCCCCCTTACCAATAACGCCGTATCTACCTACACACTCGACGACGGCCCTTATTTTGAAGCCGGCGCCGGTATTACCAATATCTTTAAAATACTGCGCATAGATGTGATCAAACGCTTTACTTATCTGAATCATCCTGATATTTCTTCCTGGGGCATCCGCTGGGATTTGCGCTTTGAACTATAGACAGGCGTCGTTCTGTGAAGGTTAATTTTCGTAAATTATCCGACAAATGCTGCTAAGCAGGGATAAATATTAATACTTAAGTTAGCTCTTATGCAAACCTTCACGTCAAAGATCAAAAACCTCCATTTAAAGCACATCGCCTGCGCTTTATTATATCTGCTCATATTCAGCACCTGCAGGGCCCAGGGCCCTTCAAACAAGACCTTCACCCATGCCGACACGCTCAGAGGCAGCGTCACGCCTGAACGTGCCTGGTGGGATATTATGCGTTACGATATTACGGTGAAACCGGATTATAACAGTAAGACCATCAGCGGCTCCAGCACCATCACCTATAAGGTGGTGAACGATAACAAAGGGGAGATGATGCAGATCGACCTGCAGGAACCGCTCATGATAGACAGTGTACTATACAACAATTCCGCTAAGCTCAGCTTCACCAAAGAAGGCAATGCCTGGCATGTGAAAGTGCCCGATCAGCAAAAAGCCAGTGAAGGTAAAGTGACTGTCTTCTACCACGGACAGGTAAAAGAATCCACCCGGCCACCTTGGTCTGCCGGCTGGACCTTCACCCGCGATTCCCTGGGACGCCCCTGGATGACCGTTACCTGCCAGGGCGGCGGTGCCTCTGTGTGGTATCCCTGTAAAGACCACCAGAGCGATGAGCCCGATCAGGGCGCTTCGCTCACCATTACTGTCCCTGATACACTGGTGGCTGTTGCCAACGGCCGCCTGCAGTCAAAGAAAGATAACGGCGATGGCAGCGTCACCTACAAATGGGCCGTGGTGAGCCCCATCAGCAATTACTGCATCATTCCTTATATCGGTAAATACGTGAACTTCAGCGAAAAGTATAGTGGCGAGAAAGGACCGCTGGACCTCAACTACTGGGTGCTGGATTATAACCTGAACCGCGCCAAAGGCTATATGCCGCCGCAGGTGCATAACATGCTCAAAAGCCTGGAGCACTGGTTCGGTCCTTATCCCTTCTATGAAGACGGTTACCAGCTGATAGAAACCTCACACTCCGGCATGGAGCACCAGAGCGCCGTTTGCTATGGTAACGGCTACACCTACGGCTACCGCGGCCGCGATGGCTCAGGCACCGGCTGGGGCATGAAATGGGATTTCATCATTATTCATGAAAGCGGGCACGAATGGTTTGGCAACAACATCACCACCAAAGACCTGGCAGACATGTACGTGCATGAAGGTTTTACCAATTACAGCGAAACCCTCTTCATTGATTATATCTTCGGTAAAGACGCCGCCGACGCTTATAATGCAGGCATCCGCAGAGGCATCCGGAACGACCGCCCCATTATCGCGAAATACAACGTGAACGATCAGGGCAGCGGCGACATGTATCCCAAAGCCTCGAATATGCTGCACGCTATCCGCCACGGACTGGATAATGATGAACTGTTCCGCCAGATCCTCCGCGGACTGAATAAAGATTTTTACCACCAGACTGTGACCAGCCGCCAGGTGGAAGATTACATCTCTGAAAAAACACATCACGACTATAGCAAAGTATTTGACCAGTACCTGCGTAACACCCAGATACCCAGGCTGGAACTGCGTTGGGATAAAGACAACACACACGTATCTTACCGCTGGGCTAACTGTGTGAGCGGTTTTGACATGCCCCTGGTGCTGCAGAACAGCAAAGCGAAAGTAAAGATCACTCCCAAAGAACAATGGCAGCAGCTGGCCCTCAAAGCCAATGAAGCGCCTTTGTTAGATACGGCGGCCATCGTTAAAATGTATTACGTCACTACCGCCATTGTTAATTAGGTATCAGCATTAGCGAAAATTTATCTTGCATTTACGCGATAATTCCGGGATCTTTCGGGAATTTATTGGGTAAAAACAATCATGCTATATCTATGAAAAATGTCTTAGCCTCAGGGCTGATACTACTGGCTTTGTTGCTGCCGGAAAAGTATGTGGCGGCCCAGGCCAATGAGGGGGTACACGAAACGTCATCCAGTTACCAGGCGCCTAAAGATCCGCTGGTAATTAAGAAGTTGGAACACTGGCAGGATCAGAAATTTGGTTTATTCATGCACTGGGGCACCTACACCCAATGGGGGGAAGTAGAAAGCTGGAGCATCTGCCCGGACGACTGGGTAGTGCGCAAAGGCCCTTACAGTGCAGACTTCTTTGGCTACAAAAAGGCTTATGAAGACCTGCAGCACACTTTCAACCCGGTAGACTTCAACCCCGAGAAATGGGCGAAAGCTGCCAAAGCAGCCGGGATGCGCTATGTGGTATTCACTACCAAGCACCACGACGGTTTCTGTATGTTTGACACCAAAGAAACGGACTACCGGATCACCAGTCCCAATACGCCGTTCTCCAAGAACCCGCGCGCTAATGTCACGAAAGAGATCTTCGATGCTTTCCGCAAAGACAGCTTCATGATCGGCGCTTATTTCTCCAAGCCAGACTGGCACAGTCAGTACTTCTGGTGGTCTTACTATCCGCCAAAAGACCGGCATGTGAATTATGATATCAAAAAGTTCCCGGAGCGCTGGAAGAAATTCAATGAGTTCACCTACAACCAGATCGAAGAATTAATGACCGGCTACGGCGGTGTGGATATTCTCTGGCTGGATGGCGGCTGGGTAAAGCCGGGCGGGAAGCAAAGCATTGATATGCCTGGCATCGCCAGCATGGCGCGCAGTCATCAACCCGGACTGATCATCGTTGACAGAACCGTTCCCGGTGAGTTTGAGAACTATACTACGCCTGAACAAACTATTCCTGAAAAGCCACTGCCTTATCCATGGGAAACCTGTATGAGCATGGGAGATTCCTGGAGCTATACGCCCACTGATAAAATGAAACCATCCAAAGTGCTGCTGTCAAACCTGGTACAGATCGTTTCAAGAGGCGGTAACTTCCTGCTGAATATTGGTCCCAGCGATAAAGGCGACTGGTCGCCCGAAGCCTACGATCGTTTAAAAGACATCGGCAACTGGATGAACATCAATGGTGAAGGTATTCACGCCTCAGAGCCCGTTGCGCCTTATTCAGAGAACAATATTTACTTCACGAAATCTAAAGATCAGCAACACCTCTACGCCTGGTACATCGCTGAGAATGATAAGGTGCTGTTGCCATCAGAGATCTCTTTCCGTGTAGTAGAAGCCAGGAGGATCAGCAAAGTAGCATTGATGGGAAGACCTGAAAAACTGAAGTGGAGCTTTGAGAATGGCGTGCTGACCATCAAGGTGCCTGCCAACCTGCAGAAGCAATCCGGCCTGCAATATATTGCCGGCTTTAAGATAGATACTGCTATATAATTTGAAATTGTCGGGCAGACAGGGCGCCTTATACTTTTTCGGGAATACGCTGCACTTTTAACTCGCCGTCTTCCAGGTAAAAGCTATGGGTGCCCGCCCGGTGATTCAGGCTATCAAATGAGAAATGTACTTCGAGAGAACGCCCCTTTAAAATAAGCAGGTACTGCTTTATCTTTCCCGCAGCTTCCGTGAGTTTGTGCCTCGCCTCCACAATATCCCTGTCCGATTTTTCAATCTCATCATGTGCGCTTAAAATGGGGGCCGCAGTGTGTGTAGTGTAGTTATTATCAGCAGCATGATATTCTTCCAGCAGGCGATAGTATTTTGCCTGCGCTTCTTCTCTGGCACGGAGGTAACCTTGCAGGGAGGATTCAAGATTTAAATAGTCCTCCAGTACAGCCTTTATTTGTGCTTCCTTAGACATGACAACTTATATCTCTGTTTAAAGTTACGAAAAAAAACGATCAGCCGTTCGTAAACAGAACACTACCGATCGTATCCTTTTTTGCACGGAACCGGTTTTTTGATATAGATTTAGTGGACATGCATAAATGGCTATTACTTAAATAAGTAGCAGTTGTTCTTTGACTCCTTTTTATAATTGTTTAATCACCCGAGTATGAAAAAAGTTTACCAGATCTTTATTGCATTACTGACTGTTTCCGCCTCCCTGAAAGGCCAGGTTACAGTAACAGCCACGGGCGGCGCATTCAGCGGCGCTTACCCAACTTTAAAAGCTGCCTTTGACGCCATCAACAATGGCGACCATCAGGGAGCAATTAATATCCGGATCAATGCATCCATTACAGAGATCGCCACTGCCCGATTAAATGCAAACGGAGGAACAGCGCATTACAGCAGGATCCACATCAGGCCTACCGTTGCTTGTACTATCAGCGGAAATATCGCCGGTCCTTTGATCGAGCTGAACGGAGCTGATAGTATCACTTTTGAAGGCAGGATCGGGGGAGTTGGAACGGAAAGAAGTCTTACCATCCGCAACCTTTACGCTGCATCGAATATCTTCGGTAATACTTCCACCATACGGCTCTGCAATAATGCCAGCGGAAACAAGCTCAGGTATCTGAACCTGGAAGGATCAGGCCAGGGAAACAATGCCGGAACCATTTTTATTGGTTATGGATCAAACTTGTATAACCTTATTGAGAACAATGACATAGGGCCTGTAGCCGGTAATGTACCCTGTGTAGGCATCCATGCAAGGCAGGACCAATCCGGTTCCACCGGGTATAACAAGTATACCGCCATCACCAATAATCTGATCCATGATTTTAACAGCGCCACCAGTTTCTCCGGCGGTATAGTACTGGAGTCTAGCTGGAATAGTACCATTGCAGGGAACAGTATTTACTATACGTTGCCCTCAACCGGGGCGCAGGCTTTCGTGCAGTCGTGTATCGCCATTCACTATGGAAAAGGGGACACTATCCGCAACAATTTTATAGGCGGCAGCGCCCCCTTTGCAGGTGGAAACCCTGCTGTACTGAAGGATAGTTCTGGTTCTATATTAGGAATAAATGCAGGCTCAAGTCAGTTTGATACCTGCGTGATTGAAGGAAATGTTATAAAAAATTTCAAACTCAGCAGCGGTATCGCAAACCGGGCATTAGTGTTCAAGGGAATTCAGGCCGGAGGCGTAGTTGTAGGTAAAATAACCGGCAATACCATTGGCTCGCTAGACTCAACAGGCAATATCGCGCTTAGTTATACAGGATCGCCGGCAGCTAACCCGGTATGGATGGTCGGTATCGAGGCCGACCGCGGCACTACGACCTTTGGTAGTGTGTTGATAAAGGACAACAGCATCGGAGGGCTGACCCTCAACGGCCCAACTACGGAAAACGCCATTATATACGGGATAAATGTGAATAGCCCGTCTCCCGCAACTATCGAAAGCAATGTCATTGGCGGTCCCATTCCTGGCAGTTTGCAGATGAATGCTGTTTCTGGTACTATTGAAGGTATTACCATGGAGATACATTACGCTACCCCTAACTACCATTGCTCGCAAAACATCATCAGGCAGCTGTATAATAACTGTACGGGCGCAACAGATGCCATTACCAGGGGCATTTCTTCGGTTTTGATGCCAACTGATCAGTCTCACCCGGTTATTGCTTCCTGTTACATAACAGGTAACAGGATTTCTCATCTGCACACCACGGCTACCGCTGCTTACAACGGTGCTGTTCAGGGTATTTTCAGCCGCTTGTATTCTACTGCTCCGGGATCTTATATCAATAATGCCATCAGCGGTAATTCAGTTGATACGCTCTCCTCTGAAAGCAGTGGTTACTCAACGGTTGTGACGGGTATTGGCAGTCAGGCTCCGCATAATCTCTTTTTCGATATTGATTCAAATGTCATTCACACGCTGCGTAATGCGGCAGCTAACACAAACGCGATCAGTTCCGCGGCAGTACAGGGCATCAGTACCAACCCGCCTTATCCGGCGCCCGTTACCATTACGCGCAACAGGATTTATGACCTGGAAAGCACTACTACTGCAGCCTCCACTGTTGTGGGCATTAACAGTGCACATAAAAGTAACATTCATCCCTATGTTCTTTCAAAGAACCAGATCTATGACCTGAGGAACGGGCAATCCGAAGGCGGCTCAGTACTGGGGGTATCATTAAGAGGCGGCTCCGGCACGGGAAAATTCATTATAACGAATAACATGATCAGCCTTTATCCTGAGCGTGTTACGGTGTATGGGATCATTCATAATGCCACCGCCACTGATATGCAGCTGTATTATAACAGCATAGCGATAGGCGGTACTGCCACCGGCAGCAAATATTCCGGGGCTTTTTACAGAACATGGGGCGTGAATACGGATATCTCCGCACGGAATAATATCTTCCACAATACCCGCACAGGAGGAGATGGAAGGCATTATGCACTGCGGAACGACCATGCCTACCCGGCCGCTTTCTGGCACAACTCGGATTTCAATGACCTGTACAGCAGTAATCCAAAGGCACTGGTGTCCTGGCGTGTTGTTTCCCTGAGCTTATCCCAATACCGTGACAGCAGCGGGCAGGATCTTTCTTCTGTCTCTGTTCCTGTTGATTTTACAGATAGCCTGTCCGGCGACCTGCACCTGCTTGAAACAGACAGTAACCGGCAGCTGGCCGGTATTGCAATAGATGATGTGAAAGATGATTTCGACGGCGATCCCCGCCACGATCATCCTGCTATGGGCGCTGATGAAATTGAGGTTGTCATTCCTGCTCTTGCACGCAACACACAAGCTTTCAGCCGTGCAGCTATTTCAGATAATGACCAGGATAAAGCGCCATTTATTCTTTATCCGAATCCTACAGCTGATGTGCTAAGGATCAACATGAAAGGGATCAATGAAACGATTCTCCTTACCATCTTTGACGTATCCGGCAATACCAGGATGACGCAAAGGCTCCATGTCGGCGATCCGGGCACTTCCCTGATCAACGTACAGCCCTTAACTGCCGGAACTTATCTGCTGCAGCTGAATACATCGAAGGGAGTGATAACAAAACAATTCGTCAAAATGTAGACATATATCCATTCTGTAAGAAAGCCACAAGCTGTTAGGCTTGTGGCTTTTTCATGTTATCAATTAAAGCATACGCTTTATACCTGCAGATCTGCGCATGATCAATCCCGTTTTATGCTCTCCCGGGGATCGCTAGCTTTACTTTCATAACCAGCACTGATATGAAACAACTAAAGCTTTGCCTGCTATTCATCTGCCTGTATACATTGCCTGTATCTGCCCAGCAGGGAACCATTGTAAATGAGACATTGTCTTCCCTGATATTGAAAGAGAACCATACGGGCCTGGATCCCAGCCGTAAGGTCAAGGTGTACCTGCCACCAGGGTATGCCAGCTCCGGAAGGTCTTATCCCGTTGTCTACTATTTGCACAGTTTCTTTTCCAATCCCGATAAGCTGTTCGAAGACACTAAGATCCCCGCATTGCTGGATCATGCTTTTGCCAGTGGAGCAGTAAAGGAATTCATTCTCGTGGCGGCAGATTATTCATCGCCCACGCTCGGCAGTCTCTTCGAGAATTCTCCTGTCACCGGCCGCTGGCTGGATTTCACCGCCCACGAGCTGGTGCCTTTTGTCGACCATACATTTCGAACCATTCCCAACCGTAACAGCCGTGCCCTTTGCGGTGATTTCTTTGGCGGTCGTGGTGCTATCGCACTTGCTATGACGCATGCGGAACTTTTTAGTGTGGTATACGCCCTGCACCCTGTTGCCACCGGTATGGGCTACATTCCCTGGGCTACGCTTTCGATCAACTGGCAGGAGATCTACCAGGCAAAGCAATTTAAGGACATCAAGTCGACTGGTTTCACGCCGATCTTCCTGGCCATCAACCAGGCTTTTCTGCCTAATGCCAATCGTCCGCCTTTTTACTGCGATTATTACTATGAGATGGAAAATGGAACACCCAAACTAAACGTGGCCAATACCCAAAAACTGAAAGCGGCTTTTCTGCTGGATCATATGCTGGAAAAATATGCAGACAATCTTCGCACCCTGCGTGGCTTCGCGTTTGACTGGGGCCGTTATGACGGTAACCAGGATCATGTATACAGTGCGGTAAATTTCAGCCGTGTCCTGGAAGATTTCGGTATTGAGCACGAAGCAGAGGAATATCGTGGAAATCCCTGGTCTGTTAACTGGGCGGAATACGGCCGTTTCAACACGCGGGTGCTGCCATTCTTTGCGCGTTACCTGGTATTTGAAGCGGGGAAATAGGGCGCTGCCTGCACTAAATACCTTAAATTAATTATCCATCGCTGACTCGCACGCTTTTATAATTAGCCTTAACTTTATAATAAATTAACGGCCTGTTAATATCTGGTTCATAGTTTGTGTGTTGTTTTGAAAAACGATGTGCGCATGAGATACCAGCTTTGGGTTATTGCCTTGTTCCTCTCCCTGACTGCTACTGCTCAGCCAGCCTTTAACAAGAAGAGAAACATCTTCATCATCACCACGGATGGCTTCCGCTGGCAGGAGATCTTCAATGGTGCAGATGCCGCACTGCTCACGCCAGAATTCGTAAAGGATACCGCTATGATCCGCCAGCTCTATTGGGATGATTCCGCTGAGATCAGGCGCCGGAAGCTGATGCCTTTCTTCTGGAATGTGATCGCTAAGCAAGGCTGTCTGTACGGCAATCGCCAGTGGAACAACAAGGTGAACGTGCGGAACTTCTACAAAATATCCTACCCTGGCTACAGCGAAATGTTCACCGGCTTTACCGGCAACCGCTTTGTGGCTAATCTACCGGTGGTGAACAAGAATACCAACATACTGCAATTCCTCAACCAGCAAAAGGACTACCAGGGTAAGGTGGTGGCCTTCAGTTCCTGGAACGTCATTCCTTATATCCTCAATGAGCGCTCCGGCAATTTTGGCGTCAACGCGGGTTATGAGCCGCTGGAGGACACTGGTGATACCGCTGCGGTGATCAATCGTGTACAGACCTATATCACCGATAAGGGTAATACCCGTTACGATATATTAACCTGGCTCAGCGCGCAGGAGTACATCCAGCGAAACCATCCCAAAGTAGTGTACCTGGGCTTTGGTGAAACGGATGAATGCGCCCATCACGGCCGCTATGATCTGTACCTGCAGAAAGCCGCAGATGTAGACCGGATGATCGGCGCGCTCTGGTATTATGTACAAACAGATCCTTTCTATAAAGACAATACGACTTTTATCATCACTACAGATCATGGCAGGGGAAAGAACCCGGCGGCCTGGCAAACCCACGGCTTTTGGGCCAAAGGCTCCGGTGAAATATGGCTGGCAGTAATAGGACCGGATATTTATCCCGGCGGAGAGATCAAAGAAGAGCAAAAGATCTGGCAACAGCAGATCGCTTCCACTATTTCCATGTTGTTAGGAGAGGAGTTTGAAGCGGAACATGCCGTGGCTCCGCCGATACCACTGGTAAAGGTCAGGGAAAAAGATCAGTATGTTAGTAATGCAGGGAAGTAGTTCAAAAAAAGATCTACTCATTTAAAAGGCCTTGCTTATTTCAATTTTTAATTGTAAGTTAAACAATTATTGTATCTAAAGCATTGTCCTATGCTTGCCATAAAGATCAAGTAACCCGTATTCATTGACCAAATATTAAAAGAAGCCCTCAGCCTTATGAGCCTTATAGATTGTACGATACCATAAAGAGTTCAAGCTATTCACCAGTCTTTTTTAACCCGGAGCAAATGATAGATTTGTGCAGCTACCCTTTTTGTCCTCTTTTTTTGTTAATCATAAACTATAATTATGGAAAAAACGCCCAAGTTTACTTTCGACGCAGAAAAGGGGAAACCTGCTTCCCTGAGCTACGGTTGAAGATTCGCCCGGTAAAGGGAAGAACGGTTATTTTTGATAATTTAGGGGCAGACCAGGAAAACATTAAAGCGCTGCTGTCAGAACTGGGACTGGGAAAACTAGACAGCCTGGAAGCGGCTAAACAACGGATCATGGAAAAAAAGGAGCTATTCGGTCACGTTAATGCGGCGTTGAATCAGTTTATCAGCAAATTCAGCATGCCCGGATCTTCGGTAACTCCTTATATTCACGGCATCATTTATAATCATCCCGGTCTTGAGACCATCGGGGTTTGCGATAAGGGCTATATTGGTCTGCATATCGACAACGGGCACGCTTTTAAGGTGGATCAGCTATCAGCAGCGCCTAACAGGATGTGTATTAACCCGGGCCGGGAAGACTGGCATCTGTTGTTTATTCCCAGAACGTCCGGGGAAATCCTCAGGAGCCTGCAAACTACGATGGATATTGATACGGCGCGCTACAAAGAATATCAGCTTACAAGGGACTTCCTGTCAGCCAATCCAGGTTGCCCTGTGCTGAAAATGAAACAAAAACCTTATGAAGCCTATATTGCACCTACCGATAATATCATTCACGACGGCTGTACTGTGGGCATGAAAGAGATGGATGTATCACTTGTTTTAATAGGCGAATTCGGTGCATGGCAAACGGAGCTTGCACAGCAGTAACCAGATTGTATGATGTATAATTCAGTTATAAAGTTTTTAATTTTTTGCACCGCATGCTTCCTTGTTAATGTAGCAGGTTTTGCTCAGGACAGCCTGACGGTAAAAGATACGGTCGTGTCGTCCCGCTCGCTGAAGGAGGTGACCATTACGGACCGTACACCGAGGATCGAGCACAAGATAGACAGGGTGGTGTTCAATGCAGATAAAAGCATCGTAGCACAGAACGGCACGCTTTGGGAAATGCTCCGGCTGATCCCGAATGTACGGACGCAAAGCGGCGGAGGGGTAAGCGTCGGAGAGAAGCCGGCTACTGTTTACATAGACGATGTGCCCGTTCAGCTGGCAGGGCAGGACCTTGCCAACTTCCTGATGGGCTACAGTGGAACCGGCATTAATAAAATTGAAGTGTTCAACGTGCCGCCTGCAAAATACGAAGCAAATGGAGGCGCCGTCATCAATATCATCACGAAGAAGCGGCTTACCAACGGGCTTTATGGAGACATTGGTCTGAGCCACCAGCAGAGCACTTACAGCAGGCAGCGGGCTTCCCTGAATCTCAACGGCAAGCTCCGTAAAATAGATTTTTCCCTGAACGCCAACCAGACGATCGGGAAATATCTCACAACAGACCAGGAGTATATTGTCTACAATACTGCAGGCGCTGTTTCAAACTGGGATATCAATGACCGGCTGGTAGAGAAAAGGCCGTCCGGCAATATTCTGGCAGGACTGCGCTACGCACTTTCCAAAGCATCCAGCCTCAGCGTGCAGCTTACAAAGAGCTACATTAAGAACGATGGCATAAGCAATATACACACCCAGGTGCAAAGCCTGTCAAAGATCGATTCATTGATCGATACCCGGAATAGTTCATCCTATCATTCCAACTACACCAATCTTATCGCTAATTATAGATCTGCGATCGATACGTCTGGCGGAAGCATCAGCATAACCGGTAACCAGCTCTGGTATAGTAATGATCCGGAGCAGTACCTCCAAAGCCGTACTTTTCACGGAAATGGCGACCTGCTTTCAACCTATGCAAACATCAGCACCTCTCTCCAGGATACCAGGATCAGCTCTTTGCAGGCAGATCTTTCAAAAAGATATGGTGCTTATTATCTGGATGCCGGTATGAAGGTATACTTTGTCAAAACCAACAGCGATCGTAGTTTAAGCGAAGCCGTCGGTAAAATGAATAATGTATTTATTTATAAGGAGAACAATGAAGCGGCTTATTTGTCTGTATACCGGGCATGGAAAAAGTTCGCCGCCAAGGTGGGATTGAGAGGAGAGTTCACACAGCTGGATATATCCAGCAAAGGAACAGCCTACGATAGTGTTAACACATCGGATTATTTCAAATTATTTCCAACAGTTTACCTGGACTATTCGCCGAACGGCTCGAACCGGCTTGTCTTCTCCGCCAGCAGGAGGATTGCCCGGCCCGAGTACTACCGTCTCAATCCATTTGTCTATTTTACCACTCCTTATTATACTACTTCCGGTAATCCGTATTTGCGTCCTTCCATCGTTTCGACGCTTAATATGGACTATATTCTGCAGAACAACTATACATTTTCTCTTTTTTATACCCGCACACAGGACAGGTTCACCGATGTTACGGTACAGGATAATGAGACGAAAGCGTTCCAGGATATTCAGAAGAATATCGGCACCAGCACCAGCATAGGCTCCAGCTTTTATTGCGACCTGTCGCCCGCATCCTTCTGGCAAATGAGCCACTTCCTGCGGTTGGCTTATAAAACGGAGAAGTCAGCGGACCCGGATCAGCCATTCAGCTTTCATAAGTTCGTATACTACTATAGCCTTGATAATTCAGTGACGATAGATACGGCAAAGACCTGGACTGCCGAGCTGCATTTTTATTTCGCCAGTTCAACGATCCAGGGAATATTCAACAATGATAAGATGTATAATCTTTCACTGGGTCTCAGGAAGAGAATAAAGAAGTTTTCTGTTTCGCTTACCGTCAATGATATCTTCTTCAGCGACTATTCAAGGATCAGGGTCCATTACCGTGATCAGAACAACGGATTTACCTTTAAGAATGACAGCAGGTCGGTTACGCTCGGACTGCGATTTGCTTTCAACAGGAAAGCCGCAAGGGACAAAGGTTTTGAGAAGCTGGAAAGCGGCAGCGAAGTAGATCGCGTAGATAGCAGCAAGTAGGCTGATAAATTGATATAACCATGATAACAGCAGGCGCAAGATTATTTATGGATACAAGGGATGCGGAAGCACAAGACCGCATCCACCTCAGCAGCGGCATCAGGCAGGTGACGGCTGACCCTTCTTCTTATGGCGGAATGTATTATGTGGACAACCACTATAAGCCCGGGCTGCCATGGAGGGCTGCAAACAAGACTGAAATGGCTGCCCTTTTGGCCAATGGCCACGATTTTGTGCCGGCCACGGATCTCCAGTTGTTCCGGCTTCCGGATGCTATCATAGACAAGTTTGCGGAACTGGAAATATCCGCTGCTACTGACAGGCAGGCCTTATCCCGGATACTCAGCGGTACAGATCTTTTATGTCTACAGAAAGCGGATACTACTTACCTACCTGCTTTTTACTATTGAGTTCCTTCTTTTCCTGGCCGCACCTTATGTACTTGGTGCTGCGATCGATTCATTGTTACACGGCAGCTATACCGGAATAGGGCTCTTTGTCGTACAGCATTTAAGCCACTTGCTTGTATCCAGGGTTCGCCGTTTGTACAACATAAGGGTATTTACAACCATTTATAATGAAGTGGTGGTGGATGTCATCAACCGCCAGAAAGAATCAGATACAGACAGCTCAAGAATTATTGCAAGAGCTAACCTGGCAAAAGACATATCAGCGCATTGAATTTTACGGTGATGGAGTTCTTTGTACTAGGTCTGATCGTTTTTACATTGATCTACTATTGCAATAAGCATCACGGGGCTAGCTCCTTTACTCATTAGCCAACTAATATAATAAAAAAAATGACTTTTTACACTATTAACCGCTTACCTGGAAGTAACCGCTAACCTTTAGTATAGTAAGCACCATCCTGTAGATCATATGGGTAATTTTGCATAGTAAATTTAGGAGATGATCATGAAAAGGCAATTAGCAAAAGTATATACTCCTCCCGGACAGCCGGGATTCCTTGGCGCTGGCCATATTGCCCGTGCGGTGGTGCGGCTTCCTTTCCCCGAAAGCGATCCCTTCATTGCATTAATGGATGATATGCTGGATAAGCAGGATGATGTGCCCGTTGGTGGCCCTCATCCGCACGCCGGGGTAGAGATCGGTTCCCTGTTCCTGGAAGGGGAGCTGGGAGAGCCGGGGCATCATTTAAAGAAAGGTGATTTCGAGATCATGATGGCGGGTAGTGGTGTGGTGCATACAGAGACCATTGCCGAAAAGACCAATCTGCGCCTGCTGCAAATGTGGATGAGCCCTCCCAGGAAGGACAGGCAGGCATTACCACGCCTGCAGCGTTTACCTGCCGCACACGTGCCTGTTATTGCAGAAGAGGGTGTGAATATCCGCTTGTACAACGGTGCTTTGAAAGGCATTGCATCTCCGGTGCATACGTACACGCCATTGATACTGGCAGAGATCATCATGCAACCCGGAGCGAGTACTACACAGGAAATCCCTGCGAACTTCAATACTTTTTTATACGTGATAAACGGTAGTATAAAGGTAGGGGAGCAGCTTTTAAACCAGGACCAGGTAGGATGGCTGGATCTTTTCAACGATGACAGCCAGAGTGAATTGTCAATAACTGCAGGCGAAGAAGGGGCGCGTTTGGTGTTATATGCAGGGAAACCAACAGGAAGTGAGGTTGTAGTACATGGTCCTTTTGTTGCCGATACACCGGAAGATATCAACCGATTATATGCTGAATACCGGCACGGTAAAATGCAGCATATACTGTCGGTTCCGGAAACGCAACGCATCATATGGTAGTCAGGAGTATTCAATAGTAATACATTTTATAAACTGTGTAACAGTTGTAGGTTAAGAAACAACAGCCGCTCAGATCTTTATCAGGGCGGCTTTTTTTATTATAGAAAAGACCTTAATTCCTCATATTAACCGTTATCGTCGCCTTATTTGCTACCAAAAACTTCGTATTAGCATAAGTAGGGTAGGCGCTCACATTGTTTGAAAGGCCATAAGGCTCTACCGGTACTGACATCACTTTATCAAGTGATTTGTTATTATTCAGGTCCTGGAAAATAGTAACCGCATACTCACCGGCCGGCAGCCTGGAAAACAAAATACCATTCCTTATCCGGCTTGCCGGCACCTGGATCTTTGAACAGGGCGCCTTTAAAAACCCTTTTTCAGTATTATATAAAGCGACATAAAAATTGCCCTTAGTGATCAATATGTTTTTAACATTGACCCGTATTGTGCAGTTTTTCTGCGCAAAGGACTGGAAGGCTATCAGCAGCAGCCCTGCCATAAAAATCGAGCTCGGGTATTTACGTTGCATACATGTTTATTGTTGAATTAAAAATCCGTTTTTGTATAATAAATGAATGTCCGATACCGGTCTTTCACCAATGGCATCCATATTCCCCTTGTCAAAAAGATGGAAAACGTCTTCGGTTAATTCCAGGAGCTTATAATTGTCTTTGTTCAGTGCATAATATTTATTGTCAAGAACAAAAAGCCCGACATTGTCATTGATTGTAATGGCAGATACATCAGGTGCGGCTGTCGCATCCATATTCAGCCCGCTAAAACGTTCAAGATCCAGGTAGCGGTGTAAGAAAAGCCAGCCTTCCCACTGTACATAATGTTTTTCAAGTGCTTTCTCCAGTATTGTATAGAGATACCGGGTACTATTCGTAATATATGCTCCCGGATCTTTTTCTCCTTTTACCGGAAGGATCGGGTCGTATATATTCCACCTGGGTTTCAGGTTTTCATCATAAAACGACAGCATAGGGATCATGGGGGCTTTCAAATAAAAGGAAAGTGTTGCCAGCCCTGTTCTGACGAAGATTTCCTGTCCGAAAAAAGGGATCTTCAGGCTGTTATCCCGGTTATAATACCCGTTGGTGCCCGCATTTCCATCTACATAAGCCAGTACGGAGTACCCTTTTCTCATCTTTCCCATGATCTGAACGGTAAGGTCCGGTTTGTCAGCCGGGTACAGTACCAGGTCCGAGCTGGAATTGAAAGTGTTTTTAACCAGCTGAAACTGCTCAGTCATTTTATCCGCGTTGTGCTTATACGCAATGGGATCCGCAATCAGTACCACATCTATATTGTACCTAACCAGGAAAGCTATTGCGGATCTGTATGATCCCGAATGATAGGAAACAAACAAGGCAGGCAGGTGTTTCTTTATTGCTGTATAATCAAATTCAGCAAAATCATCTATCCCGCTAAATTGCGCGCTGAACTGTGTATCGATATGCTGCAATACCCGGTAAGACAGGATATCAAAATAGGTATCCTTGTGTTGTGCTACCGGTAAGGCGGGCAGGCATTTTGAAAGGTTGGCAGAAAGGAACTGGAATGTCTGCAGGTCGTTGGTCTGCCACCTTCTTTCAAAAGATGTTCTTAATTCCTGCTTGCTTTCTTCGAATATATCCAGTCGTAATTTAGATGGATGCATATTGTTGCTCTTTTAGGAATTGATTAATGTGGTAATACATTTTTCTCGGGTTGATGATATGCGCTTCTCCCTGGAGCTTTTTTAAGCTCAGGTTTTCCAGGTATTCATTAAAACAGTCCAGTGTTTCGGCATCAATCACCCTGTCGTCTGATCCGTACAACAGCAAAGTCCTGGTAGCTTGTTTCTGAATGGCAATGTTGGATGTACGCAGGATATGATTGATCTGCTGCAGTATAGGGATGCTATCTGGTATTGCCAGCTTCAGATTCGAAAATTTCTGTAGCCCCAGTAAGGGATTGCTGTTAATATCTGCGTACCCGTGCGAAAAAAGGGTCAGCACCCGGCAAAAAAGGTACATGTCTATTTCACTGAGCTTTTTCAAAACAGACAGGATCTCTTTGTCCCTTGGCAGGATCTTATTAGCGCACGCTATCAGGATAGCCGACTTAAGGTTATGGGGCTGCAGGTTTAAAAGGTGCTGCACCAGGAGCCCTCCATAACTATACCCGATGAGGTGAATGGGCTTTTCAATTTTGTCCAGTATCTGATCGTTCACATAGCTGGCAAGCTCATTAAAGCTGTTCAGTCTGATGAACGGGCTATTGTAACCGGGGTATTCATAAAAAATCACTTCAAACCGGTTCAACAGCCGCTCCGGGATGGTGTTTCTCCAGAACCGGCTATCCGAACTGAGTGGATTGAAAAACACCAGGCATTCTTCGGCGCTTTTATTTATGCTCTGTACCATTTCATTCTTTTTAAGACGATACTTGAGAATATTTTCCGGTATCTCCGGGTAAACAGAGATATAATAACGATAGTAAAAATGCGCTTAAGCAACTCGACGGCCGTCTCTAAATTAAAGCTCAGGTAAGGAATGTACCTGATCAGCGTGATTGTTTTGAGTATGGATACATATATAAAGGTGAGTACCGAAACAGTCATAGCTATAATGAACAATACACGAAGAACGGAGTATACTACCAGGATAATTTTCCTGAAACTGAGTTCAAAGGGCCTGCTTTCTTCAAAAGGATCTTTCCTGGTAACCGCATCCAATAACAGTTTGTTGGACGTTTGAATTAAATTCGGCACTCCCAGCAGGTCAGACAGCACCCAGTAGCCATCGAGCTTTAAAAACGGCACCAGGTTCATCACAATAAGGATACTATTGAAGATGTATATTTTCCATATAATATTCTGTACCACCTCATTGCTAACCAGGTGCAATGCTGCCACGATACCTGTGCTGATGATCAGCTGAATGAAAACCCCTGCCAGGTTCACCTTTATCCTGTTCGCTTTCGGCATCTTCCATATATCCGTCAGGTCGGTATACATGGCCGGCATGATGGTGTAAACTCCCAGGCCTATGCTCCTGGCTTTTATACCTGATTTAATAGCGGCTGCAGCATGTCCCAGCTCATGCACAAACATGATAAAGAACAAGGAAAAGTAAGCTGCAATCCAGCTGAGCATTTCGTAGCCCTCCGGGATATATTGGCCGGCTACCTTGCTTTTTGCCCCATAGTACAGCGCCATATTTACTCCGGCCAGGATAACGAATAAGGGGTAGAACGACTTTCCAAACAGGAAGCTCAGTGGTTTAGCCAGTGCTGTGGACTGTTGAGAGCTGAGGATTTGTTTTTTTACCCAAAAACCTTCGGAAAGATCCTTCCCCTTTTCTTCCGGAGTGTTAAATATGGGCAACACCTTCGTTTCTATGATTTCTTTAAGGGTGGCCAGGCTGATATCCGCATTATTGCCAAGATAAACAAGCAGGTCCTCCAGGTGAGTTGCTTTTTGGCCTTCCCTTAAAATCCTGTACATGAATTCGCCTATCTTATAGTACTTTCCTTCATAAGAAAGAACAAACTCGTTGCTGGATACGCAGGAGATGGCGTAATCATAGTTCAACAAAGAATTAGCCGTTTTCAATTGATTCAAATTCATATAGTAGATGATTTAAAGAGGGTGAAAATGTTGGGCATTTTTACGGAAATGCCCAACATTAGTGATCATAAATTTCCGGGTAAGTTACACTGTCACTAACTTCCTTCAACAACTTATAACACCTAGTTTGTGCGATGCCTTGCTTTTGCATGGTAATCGGTTTTAGATTGTTATAAATAAGATTCCTCGTGTTGTTCTCCGGTTAGAGACTGCTTTTGATTAGCAGTTGATGGTGATGTCTGCTTCAGCGGTCATTTCAAGACGAGCTTCCAGCTGTACGATGCTTAATTCTTTCATGGTAATTGTTTTTTAAAGATTAATAAATGTTTGTTAGGGGATGCTGATTGCATTAACTGGCAATACTCAATTGCAGTTGATAGTGATATCTGCTTCAGCGGCCATTTCAAGGCGAACTTCCAGTTGTACGATGCTTAACTCTTTCATGGTAATTTGTTTTTAAAAGATTAATAAATGTGTTATTTTTTTTAAAATGCAATTGATCAATTGCAGTTAACTTCGATGCTTGTCATTTCCAGACGAACTTCCAGTTGTGCGATGCTTAATTCTTTCATGGTAATTGTTTTTTAAAGGATTAATAAATGTGTTGTTGTTTTAAGATGCGGCTGCTGATTAGCAGTTGATCTCGATGCTTGTGTCAGCGGTCATTTCCAGACGGGCTTCCAGCTGTACGATGCTTAACTCTTTCATGGTAGTTGTTTTTTAAAGATTAATAAATATTTGTCAGAAGATGCTTACTGTATAAACAGGCACTAATCAATTGCAGTTGATAGTAACGTCTGCAACCATTTCAAGACGAACTTCCAGTTGTACGATGCTTAACTCTTTCATGGTAATTGTTTTTAAAGGATTAATAAATGTGTTATTGATTTTCAAGATGCGGTTGCTGATTAGCAGTTGATGGTGATATCAGCTTCAGCGGTCATTTCAAGACGAACTTCCAGTTGTACGATGCTTAACTCTTTCATGGTAATTGTTTTTAAAAGATTAATGAATGTGTTGTTGTTTTAAGATGCGGCTGCTGATTAGCAGTTGATCTCGATGCTTGCTTCAGCAGTCATTTCAAGACGGGCTTCCAGCTGTACGATGCTTAATTCTTTCATGGTAATTTGTTTTTAAAGATTAAGAAAAGAAAAATGATGATTTGATGCGATGTTATACGGTCTGGTCCGGCGCTACAGGCAGGTTCCAACCAGGGAAGCAGTTGCCGTCTGTGGTTTCAGAAACCATTTCGAGGCGTACTTCCAGCTGTACAATGCTTAATTCTTCCATGTTGATTTGTTTTTAAGGGTAAAAATGATGGTGTTGCGTTGCTTATACAACCGACAGGTGCGTTACATCATAGATGCGGTCGGAGAGTGTTCCGATAGTTTTGAAGCTTTCTTCGCCAAAGTCAGAGGCTTCCAGCTCAAATTCGGACATCAGCACCGAGGTAACTTCCAGGACGGCCAGGGAATCATCGAACAGTCCCGGGTTTTCGTCGGTTCCAAAAAGCGGCTGATCATTGGTTAGTTCATCAGCGGTTTTCTTAAGGTTTAATACACTAATTAGTATTTCCTTTGTTTTTTGTTCAATTAATTTGCGTTCCATAATTATTAGTTTTTTTGGTTATTATATTTGGTTATTAGAATGCTCGCCATATTTCCGCCAAACCCGAACGAGTTTGACAGGACTGTATTCAGTGGGATGCCGGATTTGTTCTTCGTGACAAATTCTATCTTTTCAGATGCCGGCAGATCGGTTGCATCGTAGTTTGCATACAGCGCATTGTGCCTGATGCTGAGGATGCTGATGATGGCCTCTATGCTGCCCGCTGCGCCCAGGGTATGCCCGGTAAGGCATTTGGTTGAGCCTACGAAGGTTTTGGATGTCTTTTCCTGTAAAAATGCCTCGCAGGCCTTTAGTTCTGCACTGTCGTTTTTCCCGGTCCCGGTCCCATGGGCATTGATATAATCCACATCTTCCACGTTCATACTGCCATAGGCCAGGGCACTCTTCATACATTTCAATGCGTACTTACCGTCAGGGTGGGGGGCCGTAGCATGATAGGCTTCATTTAATATGTGGTATCCCTTTATTTCCGCGTAGATCTGCGCCCCCCTTGCGAGTGCCGAGTCCAGGCTTTCCAGGATCAGGATGGCGCAGCCATCGCCCAGGGACATTCCATCTCTTGTATTACTGAAGGGTTTGCATTTTGTTTTCGAGATGGCGAGCAGGGAATTAAACCCGGTATAAGTCAGCTCCGTGAAAATATCCATGCCCCCGCTGATCATAATTTCCGCCTTTCCATTCTCGATCAGGTCAAATGCCCTCCCTATGGAGTTCGTGCCGGAGGCACAGGCGGTAGAAATGGCCGAAACATATCCTTTCAGTTTAAAGGCCCTTGCTATTTTGCCCAGTATTTTGGGTGTTGAGTACAGCGCCAGCTCATAATCATCTTCGTTTTTCTCCACTGTTTTTTTGATCCGCTGCAATATCGGGAAGCTGGCTCCTACGGATGTTCCGATGCATAGGCCGGCTGTGTACTGCTCCAGCTCTTCCTCCGACAGCTGAGCGCTTTCCAGCGCTTCGCTGATACATTTAACTGCCACCTCGCTCATAATGGATACATCTGTTTCCCAGGAGTCCTTATACAGTCCGTAATCCATCATAAATCCTTTGTTGTTGGCAAACAACTTGTGGCTGGTGGAAAACCGGTCCTGGGGAATGGCATCGTATTTTACCCTGCCATTTTCAAGGCTATCAGTCATTTCGGCTATATTATTGCCTAAGGACGATATCGCGCCTATACCCGTAACAACAACTCTGTTTTTCATGTTACAAATGTTTTTAGTTCATACCTCCGTCGATAACGATTTCCTGGTTGATCAAAAACTGGGGAGATTCCAGCGCCAGGTAAGCAATCAGGTTGGATATTTCGTCAGTTGTACCCATTCTTTTCAGCAAACTGTTACCTACTCTGCCTGTCACATATTTATCGGGCAGGTTCTCCACCATTTCCGTTTCTATAAAGCCCGGGGCCACGCAGTTGATAATGATGCCCATGCCTCCCACTTCCTTTGACAGTGATTTTGAAAAGCAATTGATGGCTGCTTTGGAGGCCGCATAGGCAGATTGCCCCGGGTTTCCCTTAATCCCTGCCAGCGAGGTCACATTAATGATCCTCCCGTTTTTTCTTTTTATCATCGAGGGTAATACGGCACGGCAGGTATTGATAACGCCATTCATATTATTATACATCACCTCCCACCATTCTTTTGAAGACGTCATGATAAAGGGTTTGGGATTGGCGTTGAGCTTACTATCCCGGATCCCGGCGTTGTTGATCAGCACATCCACCTCTTTCAGAATATCCCGCTGCTCCCTGAACAGTGCTTTCACTTCTTCGTCATTGCCCATGTCACATTTAAAAGCCTTTACATGATGGAAACCTTCTGCCTGCAGTGAGGCAACCAGCTCCCGGGCGCTTTCTGCTGAATATTGATAGGTAAAGGAGACATGATGTCCACGCTGAACAAATGCTTTTACCAGTTGTTTTCCGATTCCTTTTGAACCGCCTGTGATAAGAATATTTTTCATGGTTATAGATTTAGAATGTTTTCCTGAGTAATAGATGAGAACTGCCGCCACCCTCATGAGCTGTGTTTACCAATGCATATCCGAAGTCGGAAGGATACTGCCCGAAGGCAAGCGGTACCGGGAAACGGTTATTGTAGAGTACCTGGCTTGCAATGCTGGCCCCCATGATGCCGCTCGCCGATTTCATATCCCCGGTATATGCTTTATGCCGCAGGCTGTAAGTTTCGTTGCTCCTGTTCAGGCCATCCAGCACATGCCGTTCGCTTCTTTCCATCTGTTCAGCGGTTGTATAGGCGCTGAGGTAAACTACCTTCTCTTTCGGTTCCAATATTGCCCTGAGCGCATCAATGGCAGTTTCAACAACATCGGCAGACCGTTGGGTGGTATCCTCTATATTCCGGTAGTCGAAACAGCTGCTGTACTCTACCAGTTCCGCATACCTTCTGGCCTTTCTCCGCAGGGCGCTTGCTTCACTTTCCAGCACTATAAAGGCGGCGCCGTCTCCCAGGATGTTTCGCTGGCTATTGGTTTCGCTTGCTGTTGCACTGAGCGCATTGGGGTGGTCAGCTACGCGCACCAGGTGGTCGTTTTCCTGTTCACTCAGCACCCGGTATTCCGTATAGTGGTCTACCCCTCCGCATATCACGATCTCGGCTGCGCCTTTCCTGATCAGGTCAAACCCGTAGGTTATGCTGTTTGAATTATAGATCAATGAGCTGGGACCGTTTAATTTGAATATTCTTGAAATATCTCCCAGTACCGTATTGGCAACTGTTTTGGTGAATTTTACCGGGCTTATTTTCTGAAGGCCGTAGCGGTACAGGTCGTAGAGATAATCCTCCACAGAAGCGGTTGCACCCAGGCTTGTTTCTATCACCAGGCCTATCTCATTGTCCAGCGCTTCCAGCACAATCCCTGCATCATCGATGGCCTTTTTGCAAGCCAGTATCCCGAGTTTTGAGTATTGCTGGGGAGGAAAACGATCATCCCATTTTACCTCATTGTCAAATTCTACTGCAGGTGTCTCTCCAAAAAACTGGGCTTGTATACCGGCATGCTCCCAATCGCTTTTTACCCTCAGCCCATTTTCTCCTGCCAGCATCTTTTCCCACGCGGCTGCCGCGCCGTAACCCAGGGCGGATATGTTGCCCAGGCCTGTTATCAGTATTTTTGTATTGCTTTTCATATGCTGATAGATAAGGTTATTTCAGCTTTGCATACTACTTCACCGTTCACGGTAGCTATCGCTTTATACTCGCTGAAGTTTAAAATATTGTTGATTCGTTCAGATGTGATCACCAGCCTTGCCCCTGGCAGCACTTCTTTATAAAACACTGCAGATTTTACCTTTACCGCCTTACCGATCCGTTTTTTCTGCTGGGGTGTTGCTTCATTATCCGGTGTAGCTACCCTGTTCAGGATACCGGAGGCCTGGAACATTGCTTCCAGGATGCACACACCTGGCAGCAGCTGGTAACCCGGAAAATGCCCTTTCAGAAAAATGAGGTCTTCCCGGATTACTGTTTCCGTTGTGATGGTGCTGTTAAAATCGGTGTACAATACCCGGTCCACCAACAGCATCGGTTCTCTATGTGGTAAAAGCACAGCGGGTTTTAGCGTATCAAAATCTGTCGTTGTCATATAATCAATGTTTTAATTTGTTCAGTTGTATCCAAATAGGTTGCAGATGATATGGATACCATGTAATGATCTTTAACAAGAAACTGCCTGGTGTAGTGCTCTTCCGATAGCAGCCTGCCATAGAAAATATCTGCAAGCCCTTTATCATTGTATAATTTGGCTATTGATTCTATCTGTGTCCATAGCGAGAAAAAATCCATTGTATCTGTCACTTTCCTTTTCGTCAGCTTTTCCAGTAAATCCCTGGATCTTATTCCTGGCTGTTGACGGATGTCTTCCACATCTATACCTATCTTATTGTTGCTTATCACGCAAACCACTATACCCGTGCTGTAGGAGATGGATATATTCGGTTCGCCTGTGTCCATCATCAATTTTCCGTGTCTGTTGTAATGCAGCCCTTTCAGCCCCGATGTATCCAGTCTAAGTTCTTTGAAGATCCTTACCAGCATCAGCCTCGAAGTGATCCGCTTTAACTGGTGCCCCGGCCCCGGGGACTTATCTAACCTGTTCACTATTTCATCGCTGAAGTAACAGCGTAGCATGTCCATTTTGCTTTTTTCAGCCTCCGGCACTACTTCAGCTATGAAAACATGGGTCATTTATAGTAGGTATTGTTGAACTCTATCAGCTTCAGATGATAATTGTCACCGTAATGCAGGTCATATTTCTCTTTCAGCGCCTGCTGTATTTCCGGAACAGAGATCTTATTCCTGTGAAAGATGCCTATCTCCAGCTTGTCTTCCTGGTCTTTCCGGATGTTTACTTTCAATATTTCCGGGGCGTGGTACAGCTCATCCGACAGGCTGTTAAACCAGATGATCCTGTCTTTATACTCGATGAAATCACCTTCCCTTCCCAGTACAAAAAATCGGTTGTCTTTTTTTATGCAGATATCTTTTGTGGTAAGCACCGTGTCTGATTTGGGTCGGTCCAGCTCGTTCCCTTTTATATACCCGAGGTAGATAGAGGGACTGTTTATCTGCAGGTAGCCAATGGGCGTATCATCATATTTTCCCTGGTACTTTTCGCTGGCGGTCACTTTGAGATGTATACCGGGGTTCACGCCTCCTATGCACAGTTCACTCTCCGGCCCGGGCGGCGCGGTGTACCTGTTGGTGGCTACCCTTGGCCCTGCCTCTGCTAGTCCGTAGGTACTGTAAACAGGGCAATTGAAAAGTTGGAATATTTTCTGAAGCGTGGGCAGGTGTGGCTTGTCGCCTCCCAGGGTTATGAACTTCAGGTTATTTTTAAGCTTTGGAATTTTCTGGTAATAGTACAGGATAAGCCTGGCCAGCAAGGGCGTCATAAAGACGTTTGTGATCTGATGCCGCTGGAAAAGCTGTGGCAGCTGTAATATCCCCAGGAGTCTTTCACCCAGTACTATCCTGGCCCCTGTAAAGAAATGCGTTAGGAATTGTGCGATGAGACCGTAGGAGTAAGACACTGGTAACAGTATCAAAGTAGCATCTTCTTTCGTGACAGACAGCGCTTCCCTGTTGGATGCTATGTTGGCAATTGTTTGCTGCTTACCCAGTAATATCTTTTTGGGCGTACCGGCTGTTGTTCCGGAGCTTGACACTATCAGCAGGTCGTTTTCATCGCCCATGTATGCATCTTCGTGTATATTATAGTAGAGATGATCGCCTTGTATGATCTCCAGATCTGCCTTTTCAGTCAGGCTGTCTGCGATGGGCGCTTCCGAAAAGATCCCATTGAACTTCAGATCGGTTATTTTAGAAAGCCCTCCTGCTTCTACAATAAAAGGGATCAGATCACATTTCAAACAGGAGAAGAACAACACCAGCGATTTGAATGTATTCTTGTACCCATAAATTACAACGATGGTGTGCCTGGCTATCTGCAGCTTTTCAATACCGGAAGCGATATCGGCAACCTGGCCGTACACTTCACCATAAGTATAACTCTTCGACTGTGTGGCATCCACTATAAGCGAGTCCTGGTGTTCTTTGAACGGGTTGAAAAACGCTTCTTTATACATTTGCCAGGGCTTTAAGGGTGATATGTTTTAAACAATCGTCTGCTATCGTTGCTACATGGGCAGACAGGAATTCCATATCTATCTCCTGGTGGCTTACAAACGTCACATCTTCCAGTCTCTTTTCAACAATGAACCGCATCAGCCTGGCTTCATAGCAGTCGTTTTTGATCACGATGGACTTGCCGATACATTCGCCATACTGCTGGATGTATTTACCTTTCTGTATTAAACCGGAAGCTTCCTTTGCCATCATGGCATAACAAAAAGCCTGGTAGGCATATTTTTCCGGCACCGCCAGATCCGCCTTTTTGATCGCATCGATCAGGTCTTCTATTTTTGCTTCAGCATGCACCACCTTGTAGAAGGAATTGGATACTGTGCTGTAATTTTTAATTTCCATGATTGCTATTTTCGATTTTGATTGTGTCCTAAAATTCCGGTGAAACGCTGTCCTGAAAAATTTTTTTAGACAAGATGACCGTTTCTACACCACCAAATTCCATTTTTATAAGATCTTGTTTCATCTGGCAGTAAGATCAGAACTGTGATTGTTGTCGTTTTGTTCGTGATGATCATTCCTGCTTTGATGACTCAAAACTCGTATAAAGCAATTGCAGCAAAAACTCTTTTAGACGAAAGTGAAGCTTGCCCCAACGAAATACTATTCCGTTCAGACATGACGGTAATAGGAGTGGTGGAAAAGGGATGATTGCGGGGCTGCATAGGGGCCTTAAGTCCCGTCATTGCGAGGAGTTACAAGGGAAGGATGCTTGATTGTACCGTCATTGCGAGGAGCAATAAGGGAAGGATACTTGATTATACCGTCATTGCGAGGAGCAGTAAAGCCTTTTGTGCGTGGGGCAACGAAGCAATCTCCTAACGTAATCTTCGCGGAGATTATGGTAGGAGATTGTGCTAAGAGATTGCTTCGTCGCCCTACGCTCTAATCCTTGCTGCTCCTCGCAATGACGGGGAGGAAGACCCATAACCGCAATGACGGGACTGAAGGCCCGATTAGTAATACTAAAAGCTGGTTGTATAGAAGTGGATTCCTTACTTAACAGGTGGGATGCAGCAGCAAGGCTGCTGTTATTTGTTCTTACCGTCTATACCCAATCTTTCAATAAGCTCTTGTTTATGCTGCTTTGAAATAATGATAGACTCATTATTCACCAGCTCAATAGAATTCCCAAGCACGGATTTTATAGCAGGAATGTGAATAATGTAGGATTTATGTATGCGGATAAACTGGCTCTCCGGCAGCACTTCCTCTATACTCTTCATCCGCATATAGGTAACAATACTCTTTTGTTTGGTGACTATTTTGATATAGTCTTTCATTCCTTCAACGTATAGGATATCCTCAAAAAGTATCTTGGATAAGCGGAGGCCATCCTTTACAAAAAGATGCTGCACCTGTTGCTTGTTGTTTACTACGGTGTTTTCTCCGCTCTTCTGATCAATGTCTTTTTTGGCCTTGTTGATCGCTTTCAGGAAACGTTCAAAGGAAATGGGCTTCAGTAAGAAGTCTACTGCATTCAGATCATAACCTTCAATAGCATAATTGGAAAAAGCGGTGGCGAATATAATGAAGGGCGGGTTAGACAAAGACTTTATGAGTTCCAGACCATTTATCCTGGGCATCTGTATATCTGTTATCAGGAGCTCTACGGTGTCTGTCTGTAATACATCTATTGCATCAAAAGCGTCTGCACATGATTTTACAAGCTCTAAGAAGGGAATGCGCTCAATGTGATTTTCCAAAAGTTCTCGGGATAGGGGCTCATCGTCAACGATGATGCATTTTATTTTTTTGCTCATAGTCAAATAAGGATTATGTTAAGGTTGATACTATGGGAGTCGGGATTATTGTTGATCGATAGGGTATATTTATCCTGGTATAACAGGGAAAGGCGTTTCTTGGTGTTGGCAATACCTATTCCGCCTGTTCCGTTTCCATTGTTGTGCTTAAATAGTGCTGCATCGCCTTTACTGTTGGCTATTTCAAAATAAAGGGTATCGTCCGCCACCTGGAAGGAGATCTTCAACCAGGGATTAGTAGTAGTAGTGTCCAGCCCATGCTTAAATGAATTTTCTATAAAAGGAAATGTCAGCAGCGGAACGATCTTATATCCTTTGAGCGTATCAGGATCATATAAAAACTGGATATCAACATCCTTTGCGTACCTGGCCCGTTCCAGTTCTACATAGTTATACAGGAAGTCGGCTTCTTTTGATAAATCCACCTTTTCCAGGTTCGATTCATATAAAGTATAGCGCAGCATATCAGAGAGCTGCATGATCAGCACCGGGGCGCGCGGGTTATTTCTTACGGAAAGGGAATAGATATTGTTGAGCGTATTGAATAAAAAGTGCGGGTTCAGCTGCGATCGCAAAAAGCTGACCTCCAGGTTCAGGTTGTCTCTTTCCAACCGCAGGGTCCTGGTAGCCGATCTTGAGATCTCCGCCACCAGTTTAATGGTAATAGGGGGTGAAACGATCATCAGCACTCCTATGGATGTTTGAACAATAGCCTGGGGGGCCAGGATCTGCCAGATGGGTTTGTCGGCTATCACTTTTACGGAAGCCAGCAGATCCTTGTCGTCTATCGTGAAGTACTTATGCAGGAGGGTCATGAACGAGTAATTGATGATCGCCCATACCCAGAAAGGAACCAGCAATCCAATCACAAACAGTACCCGCCGGTTCTTCCTCAGTAATACGGGTACAAGCAGGTAAAAAATGAAATAATAAAAGAAGATAGCTCCTAGCAGGTTCCTCAGGGCAAACATGAGGGAAAGCCGCACATTGGTCGAGTAAAGGAACATAATATTCAAGGTATACATGATTAGTAGTATACACCAGAACGTTACGTGTACATATTTTATATTCTCCGGGGTATAAAGACGGGTAAAACTAAAGGGTTTCGTTTTCATGTACTCTTCTAGACGTTGTAAATCAATAGATTCTGGCGGCCAATTCTCGTGTCTGCTATGAAGATATGTTTTTTTTGTTGTAAAATCACCCTGGCTCCCCCCAATTTACCCCTCAAAAGCCCCCAATTTCCCTCAAAACCGGAAACCTTGATGCCTGCGGAGTGATCATTTCGTATAGAATCCTGTGAATTTGGTCTAAAAGAATTTTTGCAGGGGGGGAAAAGTTGAAAGTTTGCCTTGTAATCAAACAAAAACATAAAGCCATGAAAAACACAAAACAGAATAAAGCTAAAAACAGCATCCCCAGCCTCTGCAAAGACATCATCTGCAAAATGGATGTTTCAAACCTGAACCGTGCATCCCGCAAGTTTGATGACGGTCCCGTAATACCACCGTCCACTATACCTACTGGTCTTACTGGTATAGGCGGCTATTAGAATCACTCATCGTAAATCTTATATCTGCCGGTAATGATATTAACGTGCATTATTATAGATGAAGATCCGCTTAGCGTTGATATGCTGGAATACTATATCAGCCAAACGGATGGGATCGGGCTCATCACCAAATCCCGCAAAGCCTCGGAAATCATCGAAACGATAAAAAAGGTTGCTCCGGATATCGTTTTTATAGACATCAGCATGTCTGGCATAGAGAACCTGGTATTTGAGGATATTTTTCAGAAGAACATTGTATATGTATTTGTAACAAAATATCCGCATGACTATATACTGGATATCCTGCCCAAGCAACTAATCAATATTGGTTACTTAAGCAAGCCTGTAAGCTTCTTACTCTTCAAAAAGGAAATCGGAAGAATAAAAGATCTGCACGCTTCCCAGAATTAGAACCATTACAACGATTGTTAAGCTGCTAACTTTTTACTGTATGCGTACAAAGATCCTGACCATATTATGCTTGTTTTTTACCTCGCTTGCTTTTGGACAGGCGCAGATAAACGGCTGGGTTAAAGACAATAAAAAGCAAGGTATTCCCGGAGTATCCATTGCCTTGAAAAATACCTATGATGGCGCCATCACCGATTCTACCGGTTATTTCCGCATCAATACCATGGAAAAAGGCGCACAGATACTGGTAGTTTCCGCTACCGGCTATGCAAGCCAGGAACAAGCAGTTACGCTTACAGCCAAGGCGCTGCAGGTAGATTTTACCCTAAAGGAAAAGATCAATGAACTAAATGCAGTAACTGTTACGGCGGGGGCATTTGGTGGGGGCATGGGTAAAAAGGGCGTTACCGTGCTCAGTGCCCTGGATGTACAAACCACTGCCGGGGCCAATGCAGACATCTCGAAGGCGGTAAATACCTTGCCCGGCGCTCAGCAAATCAGCAACCAGGAAGGTTTGTTTGTAAGGGGAGGGAACAGCTATGAAGCCAAGCAGTTCATTGACGGCTCGCTGGTAAACAGGCCTTATTACCTGAGCGCCACTAATATACCCAGCCGCGGCAGGTATCCGGCCACCCTGTTCAAGGGTTTTGCTTTCAGCACCGGCGGCTATTCGGCGCTGTACGGACAGGCCCTTTCCTCCGTACTGATCATGGAAACCATAGATTTTCCCGAACAGTCGGAAGCCAATGCCTTTGTGTCACCTATCCAGAACAGCGCAGGGATGCAACACCTGGCAAAAGACAGGAAATCTTCATGGGGTTTCAACTATCAATATACCAACACGGGTTTGTATTACTCGCTGGTAAAACAAACACCGGACTATTTTATCCGTCCTCGCTTTCATAATGCCGATGCCAATTTCCGCATCAAAACAAAGAACGGCATTATTAAGTATTATACCACCTTCAGCTTTAACAAACTGGGCCTGCGTACGGCTAATATTGATTCGGCCGGCATGAAAAATGCCCTCACCCTCAGCAACTATAACTGGTTCAATGCCCTGAGCTGGAAGGAAAACCTGTCAAAGGGCTGGAAGCTGACGCTTTCCGGTAGCGTAAGCCTTAGCCGGGATAGTATCACCAGCCAGCTGCAGGATGCCCATAATGTACCACAGGACTATTCCGCAAAATTCTGGCTGGATACGGTGAATTTTCACCTGAGACGGAATGAAAACCTGTTCCAGGCCAAGGTGGTAGTAGAGAAGAAATTCAGTAATCTGAATGCAGTTCGTTTCGGCAGCGAATACTGGTACAGCCAATATGATCTTAACTACAACAGCATCAGCGTACAGCTGCGGGATCATCTCAGCGCCGGCTTCGCAGAGGCGGAGCTCTATTTTACCAATGCACTGGTGGCTACCATCGGCGCACGTGCAGAATATTCTTCCGTCCTGCAAAAAGCCAACCTGGCGCCGCGCGCCTCACTGGCTTACCGGATGGGCAAGGGCTCCTCTGTGTCGGCGGCTTTCGGGCAGTTCTACCAGAAACCCGAAAATGAATACCTGCAGGTCACCCAATCGCTTGCTTATACAAAAGCCACTCACTATATCCTTAATTATCAAAGGCAGGTGAAAGGAACTTTCTTAAGGCTGGAAGCTTTTTATAAACAGTATGAAGACCTGGTTAAAACATGGCCATCCTATAATAATAAAGGAAGCGGTTATGCAAAAGGGCTTGAACTATACTGGCGCGACAGGAAAACGTTTAAACGCCTTGACTATAGCCTGAGCTACTCCTACCTGGATACCGAACGTGATTACCTGAACTATCCGCAGCAGCTGATGCCTGGCTTTGCCGCGCATCATACCGCCACCGTTTCAGTGAAGCGTTTCTTTGACAAAATTGCCACAGGTACCAGCCTGAGCTACTCTTTTGCTACCGGACGGCCTTACTATGCTTTTGCACCGGACAGCAGCCGCACCGCCTATTATATCAAAGACCAGGGCAGAACAAACGGCTACCAGACCCTGGACCTGAGTATATATCACCTCAGCAAATTAGGAAAAGCAGCCGCTATATGGTATGCTTCCATCACCAACCTCACCGGGCGCAATAATATTGGCGGTTATAACTACTCCTACAACGGACTGGTTAAACAGGCGATTCTTCCGCCGGCTAAACGCTCCTTCTTCATCGGGCTTATTTTGAACTGGGGTATAGACAGAAGACAGGACACTATTGATAATCTCTGAAACACTATTTAAAACAATATAAAAATACAGCAATGAAAAAATGTATCCTCGCCATTATTTTACTGGCAACCATCAGTGCACATGCACAAAGCGAAAAATATACAGCCGCTATGCAGCAAAACCTGCAGCTGCTTGATTCTGCCAAAACAAGCGAACAGCTGGCAGCAGTGTCCCAGGCTTTTGAGCGCATCGGCGATGCTGAAAAAACACAATGGCTTCCTTATTACTACGCAGCACTTGCGCAAACCCGCATTGGATTCAGCAATGCTAAGTCCGACAGGGACGCCATCGGCCAGAAAGCGAATGAGCTGGCAGAAAAAGGAGAAGCCATCGAAAAAAATGCTGACCTCTGCAGCATTCATAATATGGCTGCCACCATCCAGATGCTGGTAAATCCTATGGAACGCTGGAAAACTTATGGCGTAAAGGCGTATACTGCCCTGCAGGAAGGGTATAAGCTGGATCCTAATAATCCCCGCTTGTATTTCCTGGAAGGCACCTCTTTGTTCAGCAAGCCCGAATACATTGGTGGCGGGAAGGATAAAGCCAGGCCCGTTTTTGAAAAAGCAGTGCAGCTGTTTCATGACGAAAAAGTGGCCGCTTTACATCCCAGCTGGGGCTTGAGGGAAACTGAGAATTATTTGGCAAAGTGTAAGTGATTTCATGCAGCGCCGGGGCTTATCCCCGTCATTGGCGTCGGGTCTCCATCCCCGTCATTGCGAGGAGCAGCGAAGGTTGGAGCCTGGGGCGACGAAGCAATCTCCTGACGCAATCTTCAAAATGATCTTCGCGAGGATTGCGTCAGGAGATTGCTTCGTCGCGGCCAACTCACCGGGCCCTGGGCTCCTCGCAATGACGAGGATGAAGACCCGTCCTCGCCAAACAGGAAGCGTAGTATTTCGAAAGATGATGATAAATAACCAGCTCATGCAACCTATGGTTGGCAATAAAAAGCCGGTTAATGAATAAGTGCACGAAATTGTTGACCATCGTCTGTATCACGGCAGGATCTTCGTTTCTTTGCCTGATCCTGTCCTGCAAGCTTTCCAATATCCCACAGGCATCTTCAGACCGTTGTGCTATCAGCTCCAGGAAAAACGCAGGAAGGCTGTTTTGTGGTGCTTCCAGCACATTGTGAATGCTTTGTTTTTCATTCCTGTACTTTTTGCTCAGCTGCAAGGAAAGCGCTTTGCTGCCGTTGAACTCTTTAAAGAATGAATCGAAGCAATGCTCCATCAGCTTTACTTTCTGTGAAAGCCCATAATTAAAATCCGTCAGCAGGCTGTCCACCCCTTTAACCGCCATCAGCCATCTTTTTTCTTCATCTTTACTGTGCCAGATAAAATCAACCGCGCCTGCCACCAATGTGCTGTCTGCATGAAAGAACCGTTCACACAAATCAATTGCCCAGGGCGTATATTTCTCTGTTTCCCTGAAATAGGTATCATATTCCAGTCGCTGAATAAGCCTGTTCTTAATAAAGCCAGCAGCTGCCTTGCCCACCGCTTTCATGATCTGGTGGCAAACTGCCGGTGTCCGGGCATGGAATCTCACCCGCAGATGGTTGTCGGGGTCCTGGTAACGGATAAAAAACCACTGGCTGATTTTTCCTTTTGCGCTCAGCTGCTTCGCCAGCGGATAGATAATCTGCGACAGGATCGTATCTATCGATTTTTGGCCGGCGTAGATCTTCAGGTATAACCATTCGCTGCCAGGCGTAAAGAAAGGCGTTGCATCAAAATTGTAGGTGTTAAAACGGCTGCCGATCGCGGGCACTGGCGCAAATTCCCGGTTTTTAACAGGGATGATCACTTCATTGTCGAACTGCTTGTCTTTGTCTGTTAGTAAAGCACCCTGATGATCATTTAAAAATTCATACAGTATTACATCCCCCTTGTTCATTTTCGATGCCAGAATAGACCGGGATATATCATTCCTGAGATCCAGCAACAGCTCATTATCTCCCTCAATAAGCAATACCAGGTCGGGGACCTGGTACTTTTCCCGGAATGCTGCCAGGGCCTTTTCCTGCCTGGCCTGCTGTACAGGCGCTTTCCCGCGTTCTATGAACCAGCGGCTGCGTTTCAGGATAATGTTTTTGTAAACCACCCTGGGCAAAAAGGGCATTTTATTGAGCATCCCCCAGTTCCATGCCACGGCCATGCTTTCATCCTGGAACTGCAGCTCGCAAAGAAACTTGTATACCGGTAGTCCTGTTGAAAAATTATGGGCGCTTGTTAGCCTGGGTAATATTTCCTTTTCCAGCTTTCCTGAGCGGAGGATGATCCTGCCTTCTTTTACTGAAACCCAAAGATCGCTTACATCGATAATAAACTCGTCAGCGGTAGCGGCCTTTCCGAGAAAGGGTATTTCATAGTCAAATGTCCTGGGCCTGATCAGCACATTTCCGGCACGGCCTTCAGGGAGATGAATGATCTCTGCCAGTATTTTGCCGGGAACCAGCTTGTTTTCATAAGTAACCACTTCTTTCAATGCCTGGGCAATATCCGCTCTCTCGCTCCCGAAGCGGCTCATCAGGGAAATGGCACTGCTCTCCCCGCAATTTTTCAGGAGGAAGGAGAAATTCATTTGGTCAAAATCTTGCTGCGAATGTGCAAGAATGCTGCCCAGTATGGAAAACGTTGCAGGCAGGCTTTGTTTTTTCCGGCTGCTCAGGGAGAGCGCTTCCAGGTCCTCGTCGCTAATGTTGATCGTGGTGCTTCCTGTTTGCTGGCTTTTGATAAAATGTTCCAGTACAAAATGCTCATATGGCCCCCATTTCCCGGTATGATCGCCTGCTTTCCCTTCCATTACTAGGTCGTCAATTACCGGTGTATAAAAGGTTTCTGCTCCGCTTACCGCTCCATAGCCAATGCCGATATCATTATCCAAGGCTTCCAGCAATGGAATTTCCCTGTCTTCAAATTTCCGGTAGAACTGTTGTTTGAACTGTTCCAGGTTGTTTCGGGGAACGGGATTATTCAGTGGCAAAAGCTGTGCTATCTGCGAAACAATTGTATTGACAGCGGCTTTGTTGAGCGTGTTGTGCGCCAGGTCAAAGAACAGGTCTGCCTGGATGCAGTCTTTCTGTTGCAGGTCAGGTACCATTTTTTTCAATCCCTGTTCAACAGACACATATTTGTTGACGGAGCCTTCCCCCTGCGATAGCGCCGCCTTTAAGCTGCCTATTTCCGTTAAAATGCCCTGCTTCTGCAGCTGCTTTATTTCCAGCTGGGCGGTCAGCCTGTCCAGGTGACACCCATCAGTAAGTGCTGGCATATATTCAGCAACCAGGATCTGGTTTTTTATCAGGGTTTCCAGGAAAGCAATGGCTTCCGAAGCCGCCACATTCTTTTCGACCAATGCCCCGGTTAATTTTTCGAAGCTGGCGCCGCGGGCCGCAGCGGACAGCACGTCATCGACAAACTCGTTCCGGGAAAAGGAGCTGAGATAATAGGATCGCTTTCCTTCGTTGATCCTGTATTCATAGTACCGGTATATAATGCCCGTTTTATAAATGCTTGTATTGGGGAAGAAGACGGTCTGGCGCAGGATATTTTCATCCAGGAAAGGTATATTGTCCGTTAGTGCCGCAATACAGCCGATATCTATCCTGTAGATCTTCTCCTCCGTTCTTTCTGCCAGCCCTATGCTGGTAGACCGCTCAGCAAGTTTGCCCAGTGCGCAGCCGGCAAACAGTCCGTAGGGCGTGCTTCTGGTGGCCATCCGCAGCAGGTATTTATAAATAGTGGTATCAAGCTTACCTTTCCTGGTATCAGAAAGCGCTGCCGGCCATTTCTGTATTTCTGTATGCAGGGATTCACTTGCCAGGAAAACGGCATCGGAGAATGAAGAGGCGTCGACAAATTCTTCCAGCTCGGCGGCTATATTGCTATTGTACCGGAGCCGGTCTACCAGGTGGTTATATGGCAATACCGGCATTCTCAAAATATAGAAATCGAAGGGCTCGAATTGATTCATAGGTTCGGGGTAAAGTTTATTTTAAATTATCTACTAAAGATATTATCTTTAGTTAACTCTACCATTCAGAGCCGGTTATTATTTCAATCATTTATAGTATAGTCCCCTCAAACCCTATAAGACGTGGAAAATCTGGCCCTAGTTCTAATCTACATACACGCATTTTTCGGTGGCATAGGCCTCATCAGTGGCATTGCAGCCATTACCCTAAAGAAAGGAAGCAAGCCGCATAAACGAAGCGGGAAGATCTTTTCTTATGCTATGATCATCAGTTCCCTTACATCATTGATTATAGCACGAATGCCTGGCCATGAAAACCTGTTCCTGTTTTTGATCGGCGTATTCACTATTTACCTGGTGCTGGCCGGCAACCGGGTGCTGACCTTAAAGAGCAAGGCGAAGAGCAGTGCAGATATGATTGACAAGACGATATCAGGCGTAATGTTTCTTGCCTCCGTACTGATGCTGATCATCGGCATCGTTCAACTGATCCGCCATACCGGCGGGAATGAGATCCTGTTTCTTTTCTTTGGCGCTTTTGGCCTGTATATGACATTGAAGGATTTTCACACTTTCAGGGTTTTCAAAGAGCAAAAGAATGCCTGGCTCAGGAGCCATTTAGGGAGAATGATTGCAGCCCTGATAGCCTCTATAACGGCTTTTATGGTGGCAGGGCTGCATATCCAGACGCTTATAGCCTGGATGCTTCCTTCTGTGATCGGCACCGTTTATATAGGATATTGGAATTCGAAGATGAAAGAACGTGTTCCATCCCCGGTTCCACAGAAAACGGCGGAGGCTAAATAGATTATTGCTTTAAAGATGCCATGTCGATCACAAACCTGTATTTCACATCACCTTTCAGCAAACGTTCATAGGCTTCATTAATTTGTTGAATGCTGATCATCTCGATATCTGATACAATATTGTGCTTGCCACAGAAGTCCAGCATTTCCTGTGTTTCAGGAAGGCCGCCGATCATTGAACCGGCGAAGCTCCTGCGATAGGGAATAAGGCTGAATGCTTCAACAGGAAGGGGATGTTCTGGTGCGCCCACTAAGGCCAGTGTACCATCTACCCGCAGCAGCTTTAAGTAAAGGTTGATGTCGTGCTGCGCAGAAACGGCATCCAATATAAAATGCAGCTTCCCTGCGTATGCCTTCATTTGTTTTTTGTCTGTTGACAATACCACTTCATCGGCGCCCAGGCGTTTGGCGTCTGCTACCTTTGAAGCCGATGTTGTAAATACGATCACTTCGGCGCCCATGGCTTTGGCGAGTTTAACCCCCATATGTCCCAGACCGCCCAGGCCAACGATCCCTACTTTTTTACCCGGCCCTACATTCCAATGTTTCAGCGGAGAATAGGTAGTAATGCCTGCACACAGCAATGGCGCGGTGGCTGCCAGGTCAAGGTTCTCAGGCACCCGTAGCACGAAGTCTTCATGCACTACAATACTTTCTGAGTAACCGCCATAAGTTTGCCTGCCCAGGTATTTATCCGGCGAATTGTAGGTTTGCACATTGGCAACTTCACAGTATTGTTCCAGGCCGTCTTTACAGTACTGGCATTCCCGGCAGCTATCTACCAGGCAGCCTACTGCGGCAAGGTCGCCTACCTTAAATTTTTTAACATGGTCTCCGACACTTACGATCTTCCCCACTATTTCATGACCCGGCACACACGGATAGATGGTGCCGTGCCATTCATTCCTGGCTGTGTGCAGGTCGGAATGGCAAACACCGCAAAACAGGATGTCGATCTCCACGTCATGCGGCGTAGGATATCTTCGCCCGATGTTTAACTGTTGTAAGGCAGCTTCTGCTGCTTCTGTACCGAAGGCTTTGACGTTTTTTGTTTGCATGGCGGTTGCGCCTTCCGCTGATGTTTTGGTAGCTCCCATAATTTTTAATTTAGTGCTTGATGAATTTGTGGATGCTCTAACCCGAACTTATTTTACTGTTTCCTTTGAGTCGATAGATTTTGATGATTTTAGCAGGAACGCCTGCCACAATGGTATTGTCGGGAACATCGGTAGTAACAACCGCACCGGCTGCTACTACTGCATTCTCTCCGATAGTTACGCCGGGCAGTACGGTGGCTGCCGCGCCGATCCATGCATTCCGTTTCACCAGTATCGGCTTTGAAATAAGTGCTCTTCTGTCTGCAGGTGTTAAAGGATGATTTTCGGTTACAAGGTTTACCTTCGGTCCGATCAATACATGATCTTCGATGGTGATACCGCCCATGTCGAGGAACGAACAGGCATGATTAATAAAAACGTTTTTGCCGATCTGAATGAACCTCCCGAAGTTAGTATAAAATGGGGGAAATATGATGGTAGTCTCGTCCAGCTGTGAACCGATGATCTCACTTAATCTTTCACGGATCTGGCCGGTGTCAGTAGCGGCATTAAGGGCGGCAGACAGCCTGATAGTACGGGAAACAATTTCCTGTACTTTAGGATATTCAGGGTCATCCAGCCGGATCGGTGCTCCGGCTTTCATTCTTGCGAAAATGTCTTGCATACCGCAAAGGTATGGTGGACACTATTTGCTCAGGTTAAAACTATCAAACCGATCATTAAGAATTTCAAACCTGCTGGCTTCTTAAAGCTTTGGGATTGGTACCGGTCATCTTTTTGAAAAAGTTGTTGAAGTAGGAGGGGTATTCAAAGCCCAGCGAATAGCCGATATCTGCGATGTTCCAGTCTGTATGCTGCAGGAGGGCCTTTGCTTCTGTAATGATCCGTTCGCTGATGTGTGTGGTAGTAGGTTTCCCGGTTACTTCTTTCACCGCACGGTTCAGATAATTAACATGTACGGAAAGCGATTTTGCGTAGTCAGCTGCGGTTCTTAAGGCAAGTGGCCGCTCGGTACTTTCCACCGGGAATTGTCTTTCCAGCAGTTCCAGGAATACGGAGGTAATACGCGAAAAGGCATTGTTGTGTTTGTCAAAGTTTTCGGAGGGCTGCAGTTTCAGGGCTTCATGGATGATTAAATGGATATAGTTGCGTATGAGGTCGTCTTTGTAGGTGTACTCCGTCTTTTGCTCATCGATCATCTTCCGGAAAATAGTATTCAGAAACTCCCGCTGGGCTTCATTTATTTTCAGGATGGGGGTTCCGCCTATTTTGAATAAAGGTGATTGCTGCAGGCTTTCTGAGCGATCGGACAGCTGCAGGAAGTCTTCCGAAAACAGGCAGGTATAGCCTACATAGCTCCTGGAAATGGTCTCCCAGGAGTAGGGGATGTGCGGATTGCCGAAGAATAGAATGGTGCCATCCATTTCAAAGCTTCTGTCCGCATAATGGATCAGGCTTTTGCCGGTGGTGAGGCAGATCTTATAGAAGTCCTTTCTGCTGTAGATGCGTGTAGCCTGGCTATCGCCGTCTATCTGAAAGGCGTTAAACCCTTTTAGTTTCAGTTCAGTGTTGAAAGGGGAGATGGAGCGTATGTTGTACTTTTCCATAACACAAAGTTAAGGAAATCAAAACATAGGAAAACAGCTACATCGATGACCTTTCCCCGCCAACCTCCTTGTATTCCCAATACTTTGAAAAAAAAACATATTTCATATTAAAAAAACAACTTATATTAGCTATACTTCGAAAATCACATTTGTACAAAAAAAACAACTTAAATGAAGAAATTGCTCTCTTATTTAGTAGCATGTGTAATGCTTATTTCCTGCTCGAAAGATGAAGACAAGAAAGAAACTGGTAGCAAGTTATCAGATACCCCAACTGCCAAAGCAACGTACGACAACAAAAACTATGGCATTTATAAAGGGGTTTTCGTAGGATCAACCGGAAATGTTTTAATCAATTTTAAAAATGACGGCGCCACGTTATCGGCAAGTTTGGTAATTGGTGACAAATCGTATACTTACACCTCCAATAATTCAACCACGGAAGGCATAAATAGCACTATTACTTTCCGCTATAATAATGACTATTTTGATTTTACGGTGAATGCAGACGGAAGCACCCCAACTATTACAAATATTCATATCAGTGGTCATGCCAATGCAGTAATTCAGGTGCTTAAAGAAGCGTCTAATGCACAAGCATATTGCTTTGAAGGCACTTTTACCGAGCAAGGTGGTAATGGCACCCTGAATTTGGTGATCAAAAAAGATAAAGTTGAAGGATTATTTATTCCTGCCGACTTCCAGAACATCCCTCCTTTAAAAGGTTCAGTAACTGACAATAACATTACGGCTACTATCGGGGAGGAGCCCAATCGGATCGCAACAATTACAGGTACTGTTAGCGGAAACAATATTAAGGGCGGTTGGAGTTCGAATACTGGTTCTGGCAGCTGGGAAGCCCACAGGACCTTATAATATTACTGTTGCCCGGGAAAATAATGGGAAAAAGTAGTATAAGGAGGGGGCTTTGCCCCCTTTTATTCTCCCGCTGATGCGTGGGGAACTTCAATTGGGCATGATTGGACTGGTACACGGTGTTAGAATACACCTCCTCCTGCTCCTATATTTTGCCCGGTGATCCACCTGCCTGCATCGCTGGCCAGGAAGACAGTCACGTCGGCTACATCTTCCGGTTCGCCTATACGTTTAAAGGGAGACATGTCTGCTGCTACTGCACGGTCCCGCTCGGGTAAAAGATCGGTATTTGTAAAGCCAGGAGAAACTGCATTAACGGTAATATTACGTGTTCCCAGTTCCCGGGACAGCACTCTGACGAATTGTTCTACAGCGCCTTTACTACCCAGGTAAATGGAGTTCATGGTGAAATACATTTGTGTGCCACCGGTGGAGGTGACGATGATACGGCCGCCGTCTTTTACCCGTTTGGCGGCTTCCTGTAGTACGAAGAAGATGCCTTTGGTATTGGTGTTGAAGACAGTGTCGTATTGCTCTTCTGTAGCTTCTGATAGTAAAGCAGGGATATAGTTGGCAGCATTGGCAATGACGATATCGGGCTTGCCTAATGATGCTTCCGCTTTATCAAAAAGGGATTTGATGGCGGGTAGTTGGGAAATGTCTGCTTGTATGGCGACAGCTTTGCTACCTTGTTGCCGGATCTTTTCTGCGATCTCTTCTGCGGCGGTAGCGCTGTTTACGTAGTTAATGGCGACTGCCGCACCGGCGGCGGCTAAACGTTCTGCGATGGCTTTGCCGATACCTCTGGAGCCGCCTACTACGATGGCGGTTTTGCCTTGGAAGGTGGTGGGGGAGAAGGTTGTCATGCTCAGTACTTTTATAGATTTGGAGGTAGTATTATTCGTTAGTCGAGTTGGATCTCAATTCTTTTCTTTTGTATGTCGATAACAAACCAATTAGGTTTATCTGGGTTTGGAATACATTCTCTGATGTCAAGGTTTCTCACATATCTGCTAAATGCCTTGTTTCCAAGCTTTAAAATTAGTTCATATTCTGATTGTCCGTCTTTGCCGATAAAAGCTTTTAAAGTAATTTGTCTGGTATCATGAAAAGATTTTGAAAAATAGTTGTAGTTAGAAGAGGGCGGTACTACACCGTCGCACCAAAAGCCTTTGATATCTTCATTGGATGAATGCCGAAATGCTTTACAGATTTCGTATTCTAAAAACTCGTAAAAATCTTTGTCTAGCATTTAGGGGGATGATTATGAAATAAATATACATAGTTGTCAAAATGGCGGATCTTCCCACGGACTATCCGGTGTGGTTTGTCCCTTGGATGCCGAGGAAGAGCTTTAGAAGTTATACATTTCAGGAGGCTCATTCATTATTTGCTCTTTGGGCAGAAGTGAGGCTGGTTTCAAATCATTAACGGGGGGAGTTGGTTCTGCATTTCTTTCTTTAGGTTTAAACCAGTTCTTCGTAACATCATTATCCATGCTATGCGGGGTTGGAAATGCATTGTTTACTTTAAATAAAGTGGGAATCTGGACTGCATGCCCAAATACTAATGCATGCTGGCGAGGAATCGAAGGTAGGCGGCTCAAAATCGTTGTAGATATATGAGGTGTCATCTGCCTAATTTGCGACAAATCTTCAGGATTTTGAATTCGGTGGATGATAAAGTTACTGCATTGAGAAAGTACTGTTCTCGAAAGTTCACTAGGACGTTGTGAGGATACCAATAGAAACATACCATATTTTCTACCTTCCTTGGCGATACGTTCAAATATTTTATTTGCATTTCCGAAGGCGCTGGACGGATCATTGGAAATGTAACGATGTGCTTCCTCTAAAACCAGATTAACAGGGAAAGCATTGCGTTGATGTGCGTCCTTTAACTTTTCGAAAGTCATGCGGCTGATCACACATGATATAACTTCGACAATCTCGTCTTCAACAGAATTTAGGTCTACTATTGTAAACTGAGTATTTTTAATGTTGTTATTTGAAATTCCCAGTAGGTCATTTATATAGTTTTCTTTTTGTATATCCGTTGTGACGCGGGTCATAAAACTAAACTCAGATCGATCCTTAAGGCTTTTATACCTGGTAAGTAATGAAGAACAGTAGTCCCTTATTTGTGAATTTCCATGTGCTTCCTCAAAGAGGATAGATAACTCAAGAGCGTTTTCGATTTCATCAAAATCTGTTTTGATTACCCCTTCATTCCCTGTTGGTATATTGAAGTTTTCCAAAAAGAATATTTTGGCGCCGGTTTCGTCCTCTCGCAGCAGGTAATTGATCAAAATCTCCATTTGCTGCATCTCTCCAAAGTGCACGCGCAGTGAATCCCTTAATGTAATATTAGGAGAAACCCTCACTTCCAAATTTATATGTCTAGTATTGAACTTACTGAGGATAGCAATTATCCTATCTTTTTTTTGTGGAACGCTGGACTCGTTGCGTAATATGTGCAGAATGCAGAGGCCTAGAATATGGTCTTTAATCTTGTCTAAGGCCATAGCATCGCCGGCGAATAGTTTGATAAGATTGATGGCATTGCGTAATATAGGTAATTGTGTTTTCTCACTTGCTTGCAACAACAACGCCCATTCGTCAATAGTTAAGAACCAATGCGGTAGCTTAAATTCCTCATAACGTATGTTATCATTAATTTTAATCTTATCATAGCCAAAGCTACTTTTTGTTTTCGGGTTTCCAAGCGAATAATATTTTATTTCAATATCCGGGTTTTTTACTTGACTAAATGCTTTGTGATACTCCCCGTTTACATCAAGAAAAATAAATGAAGCGCCTACGATGCTAAAACCTTCTTTTAAGGTAAGATTCTGCATCATAGAAGCTATAGTACATGATTTTCCACTCCCTGTATTGCCAAGTATGGCGGCGTGCGCGCCAAAAAAACTATTTATATCAACCTTAACTTTATAGTCTGGGAAAATGGTAGAAGTGCCGATGCTTAATAAGTTTAATTTGGTTCCTAAAGTCTCGTTTATTGTAAGGGATTCTATTTCACTGCTTACTTCAAATACAATATCAAGTTCTTCTTTCTTAATGTAAAGGACATCTGAGTAGAGCGTCGGGAATACTGAGATACCATATTTAAATTTGCTATTCTGAATGGTACCAATCGGTGTAATATCTAAATATTTAACAGAATTTGATTTGCTCAGTACCTGTTCCTTCTCACCATGCCAGTTCGTGTCAGTATCTCTTTCCCGGACACCAAATATTTCGGCGACTATATAAAAATCTTGATAAGGTAGGATAACATAACCATTGATTTGTGCATATTGGTAAATGTCATCAAACCCATTTACAGTAAAGTTGATTGACTGATTGAGGAGTTCCACCGTAAACTTTTCGGAGTTAATGCTGATGAGTTTTCCGATAACTCTCTGTTTGTCATCCCTAATCATACTTTCTTAGTTTCGGATTCGGTATGGTTTCCAGTAATTAATTTTATAATTCTTTCATTTTGTTCTTCGATAATGTTCTCTGACCAATCGGGGAGCAAATCCTCTGTAATGGTATTAAAGTAGAATAGTGCTTTTTCCCAATTTATTTCTGAAAAGACAACGGTTTTTTCTTCGGATATTGCTGCTTGATTGTTGGATTCTTTGTTAACATCGGATTCTATTGTTTTTGATGCATATTCAGAATCACTACCAATTATCCATATTCTTGGATCGTTTAGCTGCTTAAGGCGGTCGATATTAGTTCTTAATAGTTCATAGTCTCCGTCTTCGTAATAACCTAGGTCAGAAAAAATAATCAGCCTGAATGTTGGTATTGTTAATGCCTGATAAATGAGGTTATTAATATGTTCATCCGAGAAGCTGTATCCCATCGTCACTAGTACACTTTGATTCTGGGCAATACGTTTCTGAAATTCACGGAATAGGTCTGAGTATGGTGTTCCGAGACTTGCGTTTTGCTTAATCGGAGAAGGGTAGATCATTAGATTTTGCTGCTTGCTTAGTAATTCAAAGCTTGAATCTTGCAACTCTTTTATTTTAAAGAGTTTATTACTATCCTCTACCTCTATCCAATTTACTGATCCGTGAATTTTAAAAAGATAGATGTAACTATCGATTACGCTCCATTTAAAGGAGCTAATATCCATCTGTTCTGCCAAAGCGTAATTGAAGATGGAAGGATTAAAATACCTTTCGATGAAGCCAGAAAATCCGTTTGTATAAGTAATTCCTAATTCGTCCATTGCCCGTTCGGAATATAGGTCATAATTGGTAGTAAACACATTAGGCTTCGGTAAGTTACTATCCCGCAGCGATAGTCTCCGATAAAAATTTTTGTAGTTGTTTAGAATGTCTGAATCTTTGCCCTCATTTTCTTTATTAAGGCATTTGTATAGGATAAAAGATTTTGTCTGGTTAATGACCTCATCTATTTTTTTAAGTTCTGCCACATCGTTTATCTGCAGAAGATAAAATTTTAGACTATATAGTGTGCCTAGGAAGGTCTCAAGATTCTTTGAAAACGGTTCAAGAGTATAATCTATCCCATATTTCTCGAGCGTAACTTTATTTTCGTTTGACAGTACCAAGTTTTTCAAGACATCCGACATTGAATCTAAAAATTCTTTTTTCGGTTCATAGAAGGTTTCGGCCAATTTAATCATGGTGGGAATGCCAGTGGGCCCTAACGAACAACCGGAGCCCATTAGAAAAGAGAGGTTACGAGTTTCCAACAATTTGGAAAATTCCTTTTTGACGAACTTAATTTTATCTTCTAAGGTATCTTCCTCCTTGGCAAGTAGGAGATTATCTCCTCCTTTATAAAAGAAATGTTTCATGACAGATATCTAATAAGGTGTAAAACATAGTAAGGGGTGGCTGCATTCAAGAAGTCATTGGATCTATTTTTGGGACCCTTAGCCGAGCTATAAGTTAAACTTATTCCTATTGCTATTGAAGATAAACCCTGTCATGGAATAGGAACGGGATAGTTGTTCCTATCATGATATGGAGTCATTTTGTAGAAATTTACTTTCTAAGATAGTAAATAGAATAATACAGGCCAAAAACTGGAATTAACTGTTTTGTCCGGCTTACCAATGGCTGTAAAAGCATGGCTATTTCTAACACTTTTGTGTCAGGCGAAGGCACTTTAGGCGCAATATTTTTTTGGTTGACGAGAGAATATTTTTCCTAGGTATGGATAGCTGCTTCTAAACGGAAAGTAAGTATTGCCAGCAAGTTCCGGTGCTCGCTGGTTTATTCATATATGAATTAGCGTCAGAACGGGAACCTCATTTGAAACAAGAACAGTCATCCATTGATAAACCTCCATATCTATAATAAGGCATAAGTTTTATTTTACAAAAACGGTAAACGGTACTTCCTTTTTTGTAAAAAGAACTTTTCCTTCATATTTGTATGGAAAGGCTACAATCAATTTTGCAATAAGCTCCTTCTTTTTTGATAGATATAAATCTAAAAATTTATCGCCTTTAAGAACAAAGCGGTTTCTTAGTTTAAGCAAGCCAGACTCTTCAGGTACCCGATCATCTAAAATTCGGTGGTCTAGTACGACCTCCACTATTTCAGAAGTTGGATAGTCGTTAGGATAAGATTTTAAAAAATAGTCTTGCTGTAAAACGATAAAAGTATCTATTTTAATGTCGTCAAGAATTTGATAAGGGCCGTGGGAAGTCTGTACGGTAAATGGTAGGGTTGCTTCAGAGTAATCCGTGTTGGAGTCGTAGTTATAGCTCATGGGATTAATTTGGATGTCGATAACTGGATCCGGTTGGGTCGGTCTAGAAGATGTGCTACTTGCTTGAAGGGCCTTTATTGTCATTAGTATTATAATGCATAAAGTTATCAATATCCCGGAAAGATACATCCAGGACGATTTGGCGAGCGTGACTAGGTTCTTGTTCTTCTGCCAGTTATAAACAGTGCCAAACGAGGAACCATATTCATCAAGGTAATTTATTCGAATTTTGAATTTTTGGGTTAGTATAGTGGGGTTATTTTCCAGATAATTATCGGCATCAATGAAGGTCCCGGTGACATTTTGGATAATCTTTACAGTGAATTCCCTTTTTTCATGTGATTGAAAAGGCTCAATTTTTCCAAATTCTCCTTCGATAAAGGTTTTGGGTGGCAGGTTGATATAGTCTATGCCGATATTGTATGCCGTGAAACTTGAGTTATTTCTGATTTCCAAAATATAGTTCCAACTCAAACTCCAATACATTTCTGGGTTGTCTATGCCTACATTGATAACAGGCGGATTATTAGCGGTGTATCCTTGAGGGTTCCGCGAGGAAAAAGCCCATTTATGATGTAAAAAAATCCTCGGGCGGCTCATAAATTTTAGAAGGAGACTTGTAGCGAAAAAGCAGCTCGATCCAATTACTGTAATTAACGCTTCCAATTCTAAAGTCCTGCTATACCAAAAGATTGACAAAATGATGGCTGCCAGTTCTCCGAACAGTGTAATAGTATTAGTAAGGATTTTCACATCAAAAGGTTTATCGGGGATGTATAGCCTTAAATATATGTATTGACAACCATTTTTTAAAATATGTTTACAATGCTATTAAGTCCCTTGACAATAGACATTCTTAAGCTACTTTGCCCATTTGATAATAGTTAGACTTTAAATTATTACTCCCTTTCTGCAATCCCATAAGCTGCCTCCACCAACCCTTCCAACCTCCTAAATAAAAACAACAACTCCCATCTCTTCCCCGCCTCCTCATACCCCGCATATTTCGCGCCCATAGCTGCCATCAACCAATCCCACATGTGCTCTTTTACGGCCTCCTTATCCGACCAATTACAAAACTCTTCTATAACCGTCATCGGCTCTCTCGCATTTTCATTCAGCTCTGTGTAGTAAACTATTTTCTTTTTGGCTTGCATACAATGGATTTTTAGTATTATGAATGTAGGACTTTTTTTTACATCTTGCTCGATCGAGCAAGATTATTTTTAGATAATTCTTTCATCTTGTCCCAATGGAGAATGAAAACATCGAGATACTAACTAAACTTGGTCAGACTATACGACAAGCCAGAATCAAGAAGAAGCTTACCCTGCTCGAACTTGAAGTCCTTACTGGCATTAGCGAAGGCGGTATTTCAAAAATCGAGAACGGCAAAAAAAATTTTGCTATCACAACCCTTATCAAACTTGCTAAAGGTTTAGAAATACCCCCTTCAGAACTTTTATCCGATTTTTAATGCTACCCACCCCGACAACAGGCCGCCATATATTGTAACAATTTTTCCTGTATTAGGGTTCAGTGAGATTATGGAAAGACAGAAGAGGAGATCTACCCTTTTTTGACCTGTTCTAGAAATGGATACCGTTGTTATCTCCCATTCCGTTTAAGCCTGTAGTACATTGTTTTCTTAGCGGTTTTCACATGGCTTCCGCTGTTTTTCTTAGTCAACTCTTAGTACATTCCTAGTCTTTTCCTAGTAAAGCTTTAGTCCGCTCCTAGTTGGAGCTTAATGAGGGCTTAGTGGTATCCTAGTGGAACCTTAGTGGGAGCTTAGTTAGAGGTTAGTGAAAGCTTAGTGAACCTTAGTCGCCCTTAGTTAAAGCTCCTGATACATATATTTTCCTATATTCGTATCGCCTCGGGATCATCGGAAAGCGCTAGAAAGTCATAGGCAGAGAGATATCAAAAGATTGTATCTTGTTTATTATGGCAGCCCCTCAAAACAAATCCCTCCAATCCCGTCTGATAGTTATAGCACAATCTATCGCTATCGGCATGTTGGTGCTGCTTGCCGGGACCGTCCCACGTAACATCCTGTTCGCTGCTAACCTTCATTACTTTACAAAGATACCATGGGCTGTAGCACTCATTGCCATATTTCTGTGGTTCTTCTGGTGGTATTTGAATGGGGGAGGAGGCCCGGAATCTACAGCAGCGGAAAGACGCATCATGCTTCGTGCCCGAAAACTCCCAGGTATCGTATGGGTATGGGCGCTTTTCGCAGGCGCTTTGGGTATTGTTACCCTGGTATTGGGATTTCGCTTGCTTAATACGGTGATAACATTACCAGAGCAACAACTGCCTGATTTCAGTGGTATACCTAAGTTCACAATTTTTACTCTGCTCCTTGCAGCAGCGCCCATTGCCGGCATCGTTGAAGAAGCTGCATTCCGCGGATATATGCAAGGGCCGATTGAAAGACACTGTGGATTACCTCTTGCCATCCTAATCACAGGGACAATGTTTGCAGTCGCGCATTTAGACTTTACGTTTATTCTTTGGCCTTATTATGTCGCTGTAGCAGCTATCTATGGCACCGTAACGCACCTGACAGGATCAATACTGCCCGCTATCGTCCTGCACACAGGAGGTAATATCTATTCCAACATCGATCTTTGGCTGCATGGCAATGCGGAATGGCAAGCTGCAGCAAAAGGAAACGGAATAATATTATCGAATGGGGCCTGGTGGCTGGGAATGGGAACGGTATTGCTGTTGTCTGTGACTGTTTGGGCTTATTGGAGACTGGCGAAAGTAGCAAATGTTGCAGGTTTTTCCGGTTGATACTACTACATCTTCCTTAGATGTTCCGTATCTTTTAAGATACAGAACATGTACATAACATCCACAGAACATCTACAGAACATCCTGCAATATTTATGCAAGTTCCATGAGTGTCTGTCTAGTCCTAAAATAGCTATACAGGTGAAGAAATAATCCCGGTATCGGTTATACATCCGAGTCCATAAGTCCTGAAAATGCGCTACAAGGTCATTGTCCATGCTTTTATTGGCAGGAAGACCGGG
>Ga0209050_1000661_pt1 | contig 53102 bp, 48 predicted proteins | sample Araplavi_mTSA_r2_FD_184276 | JGI IMG/M metagenome (GOLD analysis project Ga0209050, IMG submission 184276) | Arabidopsis root microbial communities from North Carolina, USA - plate scrape MF_Cvi_mTSA_r2 (SPAdes) (version 2) | ecosystem: Host-associated > Plants > Roots > Endosphere | place: USA... | reverse complement strand
GGCCGGTAACGGCCGTCATCGATGCCTGCGACCAGGTGAAGGCCAAGGTGGCCATGGCGGCGTGGGCGCGTGCATCTTCTTCATCATCGCGCGCTGCGTTCGTCACGGTGGGCGCGGCGGGCGGCAAGCGGCAGGCGCACAAGGTCGACATCGACGACCTGTCGCTCGTCACGCACGACCCCTTGCTGGCGCAATTGCGTCAGCGCCTGCGCAAGGAACACGGCGCGCCGCGCGAAGGCCGCAAGATCGGCATCGCCTGCGTCTTCAGCCGCGAAAGCGTGGCGCCGCCCGATGCGTCATGCGCCATCGAAGGCGACGGCTCGCTCAACTGCCATGGCTACGGATCGGTGGTCAGCGTCACCGCGACCTTCGGTCAATGTGCAGCGGGTTGGGTTCTCGACCAAATTGCCTCAAACGTCACGCTATAATCTTAGGCTTTGCCGGATTCGATACCGGCTAGAAGAAAAAATGGTTCCGGGACGTTAGCTCAGTTGGTAGAGCAGCGGACTTTTAATCCGTTGGTCACTGGTTCGAATCCAGTACGTCCTACCAGAACCCTTCTCCTCTGAAAACACGTTGATCAAGGCCGCCTTCCAGCGGCCTTTTTTATTTGCGGCGTTCAAAGTTGTCCGGCGAGGTAACGCAAAGCGCGCGGACCTGGAACAACAAAAAAACAGCCCGCACGAAGGCGGGCTGGAAGGTGACCTGCTGGAGGAGGGAGGATCAGAGAATGCAGGCCACAGGGAGAGCCATGACTATCGCCTGTGAACCTGCATAGAAGCTGACCTTGATGGAATCCCGTTTCAACGGCCTCAGTCTTCGTCTTCCCACTTGCCGATGACGGTGCCGAGCACGGTGAAGGCTTGGCGTACCGGCTCGTGCGTCGGGTTCAACGGCAACAGCCAGCGGCGCCCGTCGTCTTCCTTGAACACCTTGAAGGTGATCTCGCCGCTGTCGTCGAGTTTCGCGATGATGCGTTCGCCGTCATCGGGTGTCTTCAACTGTGTATCGACGAACACGATCGACTCCGCCGGATAGCTCTTCAGATGGCCGCTGGGCGCGGTCATGCTGTCGCCGCGCACGCGCAGCGCATAGGTATGAAGGCTGTGATGGGCGATGCAGGGAATCCAGCGCTCGGCACTGGGCTGTTGCGAAACTTCCAGGCTGTCCCAGTTGGCGGCGTCCGCCCATGCGATGAGCGGCACGGTGCCGGGAGTGCGGGGATTGAACGACGGGATCGACGGCGGAGTGCGTGTCACGCGATAGGGGCCAGGCGGTTCGTTGGCCCTGTCGCGGGCCTGGCGGATCTGGTCTTCGTCCCATGGAGCCGGTCCGTCGCCGGTGTCCAGCCAGTTGGGATCGGCACGGTAGGCGCGCGCCAGCGCGAGCACGCTCATCGACCGGCTGGTGTCTCCCCGCTCGATCTTGGAAATGCTGGACTGCTTGACGCCGGAAGCTGCCTCTGCCTGCTTCTGCGTCATCTTGGCGAATTTGCGCGCGGCCAAGGCGCGTGTGGCAATGGTCTCCATTGAGCGGGATTTAAGCTCAAATGAATATTCTTTCTGGACTCTAAAATATGAGAAAAAGGGAGAAAGACCATGAAGCCACGCGAGTTGGTGCTGGCGCTGAGGGCCATGGGGCTCACGCAGAAGCAGATCGAACAGAGAACCGGCATTCCGCAGCCGACGATCAGCAAGATCGGCCTGGGGCGGGTGAGCGACGTGATGTCGCGCCACTACATTGCGCTGCTGGCTGCCTACGAGCAGCAGATGCGGGAAGAGGCGCTCAAATCTGCGCCGCGGGCCTTGCGCCGACCGTCGGCCGATGAGTAAGCCGTGCTCAGACGCTTCCTGTCGGGCCTTTGGCTTGATCGCGTGCTGTGCGCGCTGCTGGCGTTGCTGTCCCTTGCGGGGCTGATCGTCGGGCTGGTGGCGGCACGCCCCGCCATCGCGGGGGCCGGTTGCTTCGGGCTGGTGTGTGCAGGCTGGGCGGCGCAGGTGCTGTTCGACCGCGAGGCGCTCAGGCGTTCGCGTGCGGTTCGGGCGGCGCGAGAGCGAGGGTCGTGCTGACGCGCACGCAGTCCTTGATGTGCTGCTCGCCGAGCGCGCGCAGTGCCGCATAGCCGAGCGCGGCCGACACGATCTGCCCGGCGATGGGCACGTACTTGGTTGCCTGCTTGGCGGTAAGGCGCACGCCCGCGTGCCTGGCCAGCCGGATCAGCAGGTCGCGCGTGACGAGCCGGCCGACCAGCAGGGCGCCGACGGTGGTCGCTGCCTTCTGGATGCGCTCGCGCTGGTGCGGCGCGAGCTTTTCGACCTGGGTGACCGAGAGGCCGAACTCGGCGCTGATCTGCGGCACCAGCCGCGAGAGCAGCGCGGCATCGGCCATCCAGTCGATGCCGGGCAGGGGCACGGCGCTGGCGGCGGCCGCCATCAGGGCCTTGCGGGTGATGAGCCGGCGGCTGCGGTGCACGGCGGCGATGAGTTTCTCGTCACCCCGGGCCAGGTCGATGGCGGACGGCATCCGGTGATTCCCCTTGCCTGGTTCCAGGTCAGGCCGCCAGGGCTTCAAGCTGGTCCGACAGGGCCAGCCAGCGCTCTTCGAGGCGGCCGATTTCATCGTTGAGCGCCTTCAGCCGCTTGCCGGCTTCGGCAATCTCGGCAGGAGGCAGCGGCCGAGCCAGGCGCGCTTCGAGCGCTGTGCGCTCGGTGCCGGCGGCGGCCATGCGCTCGTCGATCTGCGCGATCTCGCGCTTGATCGGCTTGGCCTGGTCGCTGCGCTGCTGGCGCTCCTGGGCGTCCTGCTTGCGTTGCTGCGCAGCGGCGGGCGCCGCCACCGGTGCGGCGGCAGCAGCAGCTGCGGCGATGCTGACGGCCTCGCGCGTCGCCATCTTGGCTTCTTCGCGCAGGCGCTTGGCCTCGTCGAGCAGGTAGCGCTGGTAGTCGTCGAGGTCGCCGTCGAAGTCGCCGACCACGCCGCGGCCCACCAGCCAGAACTCGTCGCACACCGAGCGCAGCAATGCACGGTCGTGGCTCACCAGCATCAGCGTGCCTTCGAACTCGTTGAGCGCCACGGCCAGGGCCTCGCGGGTGGCCAGGTCCAGGTGGTTGGTGGGCTCGTCGAGCAGCAGCAGGTTGGGGCGCTGCCACACCATCATCGCAAGCACGAGGCGGGCCTTCTCGCCGCCGCTCATGGTGCCCACGGGCTGCTTGACCATGTCGCCGCTGAAGTTGAAGCTGCCGAGGAAGCCGCGAAGGGCCTGTTCGCCGGTGGCTTCCTTCACGCTGCTGCCGAGCTCGCGCGCCATGCGAACCATGTGCTCGAGCGGGGTGTCCTGCGGGCGCAGCACGTCGAGTTCCTGCTGCGCGAAGTAGCCGATGTTCAGGCCCTTGCCCTCGGTGACCTGGCCGGCCAGCGCGCCCATTTCGCGCGCAATGGTCTTCACCAGCGTCGACTTGCCCTGGCCGTTGGCGCCCAGGATGCCGATGCGCTGGCCCGCCAGCACCGAGCGGCTCACGCCGCGAAGAATGGTCTTGGGCGCTTCGTTCTCGATCTCGTACCCGAAGCTCGCGTTGCTGATCGACAGCATCGGATTGGGGATGTTGCCCGGCTCCTTGAACTCGAAGGTGAAGTCGGCCTCGGCCAGCAGCGGCGCCACCTTTTCCATGCGCTCCAGCGCCTTGACGCGGCTTTGCGCCTGCTTGGCCTTGCTGGCCTTGGCCTTGAAGCGGTCGATGAACTTCTGCAGGTGGGCGATCTTGTCCTGCTGCTTGCTGAAGGCCACCTGCTGCTGCTCCATCTGCAGCGCGCGCATGTCCTCGAACTTGCTGTAGTTGCCGCCGTAGCGCGTGAGCTGGGCGTTGGCGATGTGCAGGGTGACGTCGGTCACGGCGTCGAGAAACTCGCGGTCGTGGCTGATGACGATCATGGTGCCCGGGTACTTCTGCAGCCAGGCTTCGAGCCAGACGAGGGCGTCCAGGTCCAGGTGGTTGGTCGGTTCGTCGAGCAGCAGCAGGTCGCTCGGGCACATCAGGGCGCGGGCCAGCTGCAGGCGCATGCGCCAGCCGCCCGAGAAGCTGTTGACGGGCTCGTCGAGCTCGTGCGACTTGAAGCCCAGGCCCAGGATGAGCGCCTGCGCGCGCGGCACGGCGTCGTGCTCGCCGGCGTCGGCCAGGTCGGTGTAGGCGTGGGCCAGTTCCATGCCGATGTCGGCGTCGTCGGGGTTCTCGGTGTAGGCGGCCTCGATGGCGGCCAGCGACTCGCGCAGTTCGGTCAGGCGGGTGTCGCCGCCCACCACGAAGTCGGTGGCCGACTCCTCGGTCTCGGGCATGTTCTGCGCCACCTGGGCCATGCGCCAGTGTTTGGGCACCGAGAAGTCGCCGCCGTCTTCGTGCAGCGTGCCGTTGAGCAAGGCGAACAGGGTCGACTTGCCGGCGCCGTTGCGCCCCACCAGGCCGACCTTCTCGCCGGGGTTGAGGGTGACGGTGGCGCCGTCGAGCAGAACCTTGGCGCTGCGGCGAAGAATGACGTTTTTGAGAGTGATCATGAAAATGGGCCTAGGCCGGGATTATCCCGGGTGGGCAGAAGGGGGCCGCGAATGCGGGTTACCGGACGCAGAGGACGCGAAGGTTTCGCAGAGGGCGCAAAAGGAAAACCAAAAATGGTTTTGTATTACTTCTGCGTCCGGAAGTCCGATTTCAGCAGCGCATCCCGTGTGACCAGCAAGACCTGGTCCTCGCCCGCCGAGGTTTCGAGCCAGACGACCTCGAGCTGCGGAAAGGCGGCCTCGAAATAGTCGCGCTCGTTGCCGATTTCCAGCACCAGCACGGCGCGCTCGCTCATGCGGGAAGGCGCGTCGGCGAACAGCTGGCGCACGAAATCCATGCCGTCGGTGCCGCCGGCCAGTGCGAGCTCGGGCTCGGCACGGTATTCGGCGGGCAGGGCGGCCATGCTGGCGCTGTTCACGTAGGGTGGATTGCACAGCACGAGGTCGTACGGGCCGGGCGCGTTCGCCAGGCCGTCCGATTCGATGAGCGTGACGCGCGCGTCCAACTCGTGGCGCGTGACGTTGATGGCGGCCACTTCGAGCGCCTCGACCGACAGGTCGGCCGCATCCACGGTCACGTCCGGGTACGTCAGCGCCGCGAGCACCGCGAGGCTGCCGTTGCCGGTGCACAGGTCGAGCACGCGCTGCGTGTGCTCGCCGAGCCAGTAGTCGATGGAACCGTCGGCGATCAGCTCGGCGATGAAGCTGCGCGGCACGATGGCGCGTTCGTCCACGTAGAAGGGCACGCCCTGCAGCCACGCCTCTTTCGTGAGGTAGGCGGCGGGCTTGCGCGTGGCGATGCGTTCGTCGATCAGCGCGGAAACCTTGCCGGCTTCTGCGGGCGACACGGGCGTGTCGGCGACGCTGTCGAGGTCGTCCAGCGGCAGCTTCAGGCGCCACAGCACGAGCCAGGCGGCTTCGTCGAAGGCGTTGGCGGTGCCGTGGCCAAAAGCCACGCCGGCTTCCTCGAGCCGCCTGGCGCCCGACTCGATCAGCTCGATGACGGTGCTCATGCCGCGAGTGCAGCGTCAAGCTGCTTCAGCGTGCGCAGGTAGATGTTCTTCAGCGTCTCGATCTCGGCCACGTCGATGTGCTCGTCGATCTTGTGGATGCTGGCGTTCACCGGGCCGAGTTCGACCACCTGCCTGCAGATCTTGGCGATGAAGCGCGCGTCGCTGGTGCCGCCGCTGGTCGACAGCTCGGTTTCGATGCCGGTCTCTGCGCGGATCGCGCCCTGCACGGCCGCGACCAATTCGCCGGGCGTCGTCAGGAAGGGCAGTCCGCCGATGGTCCAGGCCAGCGTGTAGTCGATGCCGTGCGCATCGAGCACGGCGTGCACGCGCTGCTGCAGCGATTCGGGCGTCGATTCGGTCGAGAAGCGGAAGTTGAAGTCGATCACCGCGCTGCCCGGAATCACGTTGCTTGCGCCGGTGCCCGAATGGAAATTGCTGATCTGCCAGCTGGTGGGCTGGAAGTAGGGGTTGCTCGCGGTGTCCCAGCCACCCGCGGTGTTGATGGCCACCAGCTCAGCCAGCGCGGGCGCCACCGAATGCACGGGGTTCTTCGCCAGGTGCGGATAGGCGATGTGGCCCTGCACACCCTTGACGGTGAGCTTGCCGCTCATGGTGCCGCGGCGGCCGTTCTTGATCATGTCGCCGCAGCGCTCCACCGCCGTGGGCTCGCCAACGATGCAGTAGTCGATGACTTCGCCGCGCGCGGCCAGCGCGTTGCAGACGATGACGGTGCCGTCGACGCCGGGGCCTTCTTCATCGCTGGTGAGCAGCAGGGCGAGCGTGAGCTGCGGGTCGGGCACGGCCTGCAGGAATTCCTCGATCGAGGTCACGAAGGCGGCCACCGAGGTCTTCATGTCGCAGGCGCCACGGCCGTAGAGCTTGCCGTCGCGATGCGTGGGGGTGAAAGGGTGGCTGGTCCATTGCTCGACAGGGCCGGTGGGCACCACGTCGGTGTGGCCGGCGAATACCAGCGTCTTGGTCGCAGCCGCGTTGGTGGGACGGCGCACCGCCCAGAGGTTGGTCACCCGAAAGTCGGCCGGCCCGCTCCCGATGGTTTCCAGGGTGAAGCCCAGTGGCGCCAGCCGCTCGCCGAGGATCTGTTGGCAGCCCGCGTCTTCAGGGGTGACGGAGGGGCGCGAGATGAGTTGTTCGGCGAGCTGGAGCGTACGGGACATGGCACAGGAATGGAGGGTGACTCTTCCAGGAACACCGCGGAACCGGCGCGCGACACGAAGTGCGCGAAGCCTGGGGGAGAGTCAGAATTTGACGTCGAGCGTGATGTCGGTGAAGGTGGGTTCGTCGACCTGGTCGGTCAGGTGGCGGTCGTCCACCTGCTGCTTGGGCGCGGCGCGGTTCTGCAGGCGCCACATCAGGTTGGTGGGCGAATCGGCGTGCGACAGGCCTTCCTCGCGCGTGACGCGCTCTTCGGTGATGAGGCGGGCGATGTCTTCCTCGAAGGTCTGCGAGCCTTCGGCCATCGACTTTTCCATGGCTTCCTTGACGCCCGAGAAGTCACCCTTTTCGATCAGCTCGGCCACCAGCGCGGTGTTGAGCATGACTTCGAGCGCCGGCACGCGGCCGCCGGTCGGCGTGCGCAGCAGGCGCTGCGACACGATGGCGCGCAGCGCGCCGCCCAGGTCGCCCAGGAGCGTAGGCCGAACCTCGACCGGGAAGAAGCTCAGGATGCGGTTCAGCGCGCGGTAGCTGTTGTTGGCGTGCAGCGTGGCCACGCACAGGTGGCCCGACTGCGCGTAGGCGATGGCGGCAGTCATGGTGTCGCGGTCGCGGATTTCGCCGATCTGGATCACGTCGGGCGCCTGGCGCAGCGCGTTCTTCAGCGCCATCTGCAGCGAGGTGGTGTCGCTGCCCACATCGCGTTGGTTCACCACCGATTTCTTGTTGGTGTAGGTGAACTCGATCGGTTCCTCCACCGTCAGGATGTGGCCGCTGGCGTGCTCGTTGCGGTAGTCGAGCATCGAGGCCAGCGTGGTGGTCTTGCCGGCGCCGGTGGCGCCCACCATCAGGATCAGCCCGCGCTTGTCCATGATGAGCGTCTTGAGGATGTCGGGCAGGTTCAGGTCGGCAAAGCTCGGAATCGTCGAGGCGATGTGCCGCACCACCACCGCGTAGGTGCCACGCTGGCGCATGGCGCTAATGCGGTAGTTGCCGGCGCCTTCAAGGGCGACGGCCATGTTGAGTTCGCCCGTGCTTTCCAGCTCCTGGATACGGGCGGGGGGCACCACTTCGGACAGCAGCGCGAGCGGCGCGGTGGCTGGCAGCACTTGCGCGTTGATCGGCACGCAGATGCCGTTGATGCGGATCAGCACCGGGGAGTGGGCCGAGAGGTAGATGTCGGAGGCCTTGCGCTCGGCCATCAAACGAAGAATCCGCTCCATCATGTTCATCGGTCTCTCTCCTCGGGTGCTGTTGTTTTCTCTAAGGGGAAAAGGGGTTGGTCCTGGGGACCGTTCAGTCGCGCAGCAGGTCGTTCAGCGAGGTCGTGGAACGCGTCTTGGCGTCGACCTTCTTCACGATGATGGCGGCGTACATGCTGTAGCGGCCGTTGTCTTTGGGCAGGCTACCGGCCACGACGACCGAGCCCGCGGGCACACGGCCGAAGTGGGTTTCGCCGGTGGCGCGGTCGTAGATCGGAGTGCTCTGGCCGATGAACACGCCCATCGACAGCACCGAGTTTTCTTCGACCACCACGCCTTCGACCACTTCGGAGCGCGCGCCGATGAAGCAGTTGTCTTCGATGATGGTGGGGCCAGCCTGCAGCGGCTCGAGCACGCCGCCGATGCCGACGCCGCCCGACAGGTGCACGTTGGCGCCGATCTGCGCGCACGAACCCACGGTGGCCCAGGTGTCGACCATGGTGCTTTCGCCCACGTAGGCGCCGATGTTCACGTAAGAGGGCATCAGGATCGCGCCCTTGGCGATGTAGCTGCCGCGGCGGGCCACGGCCGGAGGCACGATGCGAACGCCCGATTCCTTCAGCTCGTTGGCCGACAGGTGCGAGAACTTGGTCGGCACCTTGTCGTAGAAGCCGAGCGAGCCGGCCTGCATCTGCTCGTTGTCCTTCAGGCGAAACGACAGCAGCACGGCCTTCTTGATCCACTGGTGCACGGTCCACTTGCCGACGCTTTCGCGGGTGGCCACGCGCAGCTTGCCGTTGTTGAGTTCGGTGATGACGTGCTCGACGGCGTCGCGCACTTCGGCCGGCGAGGCGGAGGGCGAGATGTTGGCGCGGTCTTCCCACGCGGCGTCGATGATTTGTTGCAGTTGCTGGGTCATGAAGAAAGTCTCGGGTGAAAAATGGGAGCGGGAAAGCGGATCAGCGGCGGGCGTCCGTGCCCTCGTTGCAGAAGCGGACGATGCGTCCGGCGGCCTCGACGCACTCGGCGGTTCCGGCCACCAGCGCCATGCGGATGCGGCCCCGGCCGGGGTTGGCGCTGTGCGCCTCGTATGTCGTATGGCGCGCCAGATAGCTGCCCGGCAAAACCGTCACATTGTATTGAGCGTAGAGCGCGCGGGCGAAGGCTTCGTCGTCGCCAGCCCACACTTCGGGCACGCCGGCCCAGAGGTAGAAACTGGCGTCGGGCAGGCGCACGTCGAGCACGGGTTCGAGCAGCGGCGTGACGGCAGCGAACTTGGCGCGGTACTGCGCGCGGTTATCGACCACATGGGACTCGTCGCCCCAGGCCGCGATGCTGGCCGCGGCCACGGTGCCGCTCATGGCGCTGCCGTGGTAGGTGCGGTAGAGCAGGAACTTCTTGATGATGGACGCGTCGCCCGCCACGAAGCCGCTGCGCAGGCCGGGCACGTTGCTGCGCTTGGACAGCGAGGTCAGCGCGATCAGGTTCCTGAAGTCGGGCCGGCCGAGCTTCACCGAGGCTTCGAGGCCGCTGAGCGGGGGCTCGTCGCGGAAGTAGATTTCGCTGTAGCACTCGTCGGCGGCGATCACGAAGCCGTGGCGGTCGGACAGCGCGAAGAGCTTCTTCCACTCGTCCGGCGACATCACGGCGCCTGTCGGGTTGCCCGGCGAGCAGACGAACACCAGTTGGGTGCGGGCCCAGACGTCGTCGGGCACGCTGTCCCAGTCGACTGCGAAATTGCGCGCGGGCACGCTGGCCACGTAGTACGGCTCGGCGCCCGAGAGCAGGGCCGCACCCTCGTAGATTTGATAGAACGGGTTGGGCGACATCACCACCGGCTGCGGCGAGGCGGTCGGGTCGACGACGGTCTGGGCCAGCGAGAACAGCGCCTCGCGCGAGCCGTTGACGGGCAGCACCTGCGTGGCCGGGTCGAGGGCGAGGCTGTAGCGGGTTTTCAGCCAGTCGGTGAAGGCGGTGCGCAGCGCCACGTCGCCGGCGGTCGCGGGGTAGGCGGCCAGCGCGCCGAGGCTCGCGCTCAAGGCGTCCTTGATGAAGCCCGGCGTGGCGTGCTTGGGTTCGCCGATGCCCAGGCTGATGGCGGAAAACTCGGGATTGGGCGTGACGCCCGCGAACAGTTGCTTCAGCCGCTCGAAGGGATAGGGTTGCAACCGGGAAAGCAGGGGATTCATGCCCGGGATTATCGGTGACACCTGTTACCGCTTCTGGCGAAGCGGCTACTGGCCGGCGACAGGTGTCGTCGTCAGGCCGCGCCGCGCCGGTAGAAGGCGAGCGAGCCGGCCAGCGCCAGCAACATGCCGCCGCAGGCGCGGTCGATCCAGCGCGTGGCCGACACGGTCAGCAGCCGGATCGCGCGGGCGCCGACGAAGGCGTAGGCCAGCATCACCGCCATGTCCAGGCCCGCGAAGATCAGGGCAATGGCCAAGTACTGCGGCGCCTGCGCGGCCGAGGGATCGATGAACTGCGGCAACAGCGCCGAGCAGAAGATGTAGCCCTTGGGGTTGGTTACCGCCACGAGGAAGGACTTGAAGAAGATGCGCTTGCTCTCGCCCGCCGTGGTCGACGGCGCGCCGTCGGCGGCAGGCAGATGGAAGCTGCCGCCCCTGGAGCGCAGCATGCGCAGGCCGAGATACGCCAGGTACACCGCGCCGACCCACTTCAGCATCGAGAACCAGAACTCCGACGCGGCCAGCAGCGCGCCAAGGCCGAGGGCCACGGCGCCGACCAGCACGAAGTCCGACAGCACCGCGCCGAGCATGCCCGGCAAGGCTCGCCGTACGCCGTGGCGGGAGCCGTTGCTCAGCGCCAGCAGGACGGTAGGGCCGGGCGTGGCGATGGCGGCGAAGGCCACGATGGCGAAGAGCAGGGCGGTTGCGAGCGTCATCGGGACAGTCTCCTTCTCGGGGATTTCAGCAGTCGATCAGATCTTCTTGACCAGCACCTGGCTCTTGCGGTCCCAGTTGTACTTGCGCTTGCGCGCCTCGGGCAGCCAGTCGGGGTTGACCTGCTGGAAGCCGCGCTTGAGGAACCAGTGCATGGTGCGCGTGGTGAGCACGAAGATGCTGTCCAGGCCCATGGCCTTGGCGCGGTGTTCGACGCGCTTGAGGATGCGTTCGCCGTCGCCCTGCGACTGCGATTGCGGCGACACCGTGAGCGCGGCCATTTCGGCGGTGCGCGCCTCGGGGTATGGGTAGAGCGCCGCGCAGCCGAAGATCACGCCATCGTGCTCGATCACCGTGTAGTGGCCCACGTCGCGCTCGATCTCGGTGCGGTCGCGCTTCACGAGCGTGCCGTCGCGCTCGAAGGGCTCGATCAGCTGCAGGATGCCGCCGATGTCGTCCACCGAGGCTTCGCGCAGGCTCTCGAGCTTCTCGTCGATCACCATCGTGCCGACGCCATCGTGCACGTACACCTCGAGCAGCAGCGAGCCGTCGAGCGCGAAGGGCAGGATGTGGTTGCGCTCCACGCCGGCCTTGCAGGCCTTCACGCAGTGCTGCAGGTAGAAAGCCGTGTCCGTCGGCTTCTGCGGCGGTGGCAGCGAGGCGAGCAGTTTTTCTGCGGCGTCCAGCGGCAGCTCGGTGTCGATCGGGTTGTCCTCGCTCTCGGGCAACTCGCTGTCGATGCGGATGCCCGGGATCTCGGTCAGGAAGATCAGCTTGTCGGCCTGGATCGAGATGGCGACGCTGGTGGCCACCTCTTCCATCGTCAGGTTGAAAGCCTCGCCGGTGGGCGAGAAGCCGAAGGGCGACATCAGCACCATCGCACCGAAATCGAGCGTGCGGCGGATGCCGGCCGAGTCGACCTTGCGCACCAGGCCCGAATGCTTGAAGTCCACCCCGTCGACTACGCCTACGGGCCGCGCGGTGATGAAGTTGCCCGAGATCACCCGCACCGTCGAGCCCGCCATCGGCGTGTTCGGCAGGCCCTGGCTGAAGGCGGCCTCGATCTCGTAGCGCAGCTGTCCCGCGGCTTCCTGCGCGGAGTCGAGCGCCACTTCGTCGGTGATGCGGATGCCGTGCGAGTACTTCGCTTCGTGGCCCTTGGCCGCGAGCTGCTCATTGACCTGCGGCCGGAAGCCGTGCACCAGCACGATCTTCACGCCCATGCTCTGGATCAGGGCCAGGTCCTGCGCAATGTTCTGCAGCTTGCCCGCCGCGATCGCCTCGCCCGCCAGGGCGACCACGAAAGTCTTGCCGCGGTGCGTGTGGATGTAGGGCGCGACCGAGCGGAACCAGGGCACGAAGGTGAAGTTGAAAACGGTGGACATGGGGCGTGATTGTGCATTCATGGAGCGTCGTTTGCCTGACTCGGGCGATTCAGGCGATTGCCCGCAGCACGCGGGCCGCGCTGGCGGGGATGGCCGCCGCGGCGGCCTCTGGTTGCGCCGGGGGCAGCAGGTCGGCATGGCGGGCTCGGAAGCTCGCCAGCAGCGCCGCATAGGCATCGGTCGGCTCTCCGGTTGGAGCGGTTGGCAGGCCCAGCATTGCCGCCAGTTCGGCCGGCGCGATGGAGCCCTCGCGCATCAGCGCGTCGACCACCGCCACCAGCGCCGGCGTGTGCGCGTCGAGCAGCGCGAGGGCGCGCGCATGCTCCTGCGCGAGCAGGGCCTCGATCTCGGGGTTGGTGGCATCGACGTCGGTGTTGCGGTTGTCCTCCGGGTCGTTCGCGACGTCGGTGCGGCTCAGGCGCGTGCCGAACGCGAAGTGGCGCACGTACTGTGCCGCGCAGGCCGTGGCCTGCATGAAGTCCTGCACGGCGCCGGAGGTGCAGGCCTGCTCGCCGAACACCAGTTGCTCGGCGGCACGGCCCGCGAGGCTCACGCAGATGCGGTCGCGCAGGTTCTCCTTCGACCACGTCTTGCGCTGCTCGTAGCTGTTGTAGCCGCCCTCGAACGAGGCCACGTTGATCTTGATCTCCTGCGGTGCGCGGCCGAACAGCAGGCCGTAGGCCACGCCGTGGCCGGCCTCGTGCACGGCGAGCAGGGCGCGGAAGTCCTCGCTCGAACGCTGCTTGAGGCGGTTCAGCTCCAGCGACACCGGGAACTGGCGGCGTGCCTTGCGGTACCTGGCCGCGATGCAGGAGGCGCCCGCGTCCAGCGTGAGCCACACCGGCTCGCCGCCGTCGGCGCCTTGCTCGAGGGCCCACAGCGCGGCATTGACCAGCGTGGCGCTCAGGATCGCGTGGATCGACGAGAACAGCGGGCGCGTGCCCTGCGCCGGGAACACGGCGTTGGCGTAGATCTGCTCGTACACGCTCGCGTCGAGCACGAAGCGCACGCCGGAGCTTTCCTGGATCTCGGCCACATAGCGGTCGCAGATCGACAGGATCAGGCGCACATAGGTCGCACGGTTGAACGACGGGTAGATCACGTGGTTGTTGCCCAGGCGTGCGATCTGTTCGGGGCGGAAACGCTCGGCCAGCGCCTTCTTCACATCGATGACGGAGAGCTTCTTCGTCAGCGTGTGGAAGATGTCGGCGTCTGTGTCGCAGTCCTCGACGCGGCGCGCCGTCTCGGCGTACATCTCGTCGAGATTGCCCGAGACGAACACCAGCAGCTTGCTGTAGTCGGTCTCCCAGCTCTGTTGCATGTCGCGGAAGGCGCGCAGGCGTGCGTGCACCTCGGCGGGCTTCCAGGCCATGATCTGCAGCAGGGTCTCGGTGAGCTTCAGGCAGCGCTTCACTTCGCGCGCCTCCCAGGGCGAGAGGTGCAGCTTGCGCTTCTTGTCGTCCTTCTTCCTGTCGGCCGGGCCGTCGCGGTCCTGCACGTATTCGGCCTGCGCGAGCGACGATTCGATCTCGCCGAGCATCGACAGCGCGGGCGGCAGGCGGCCGTCGGACAGCAGCGCCCACACGTCCTGGTAGCGCTCGACCTTGGCGTCGTTGCCGCTGCCGTCGACCGTGCGGAAGCGCTGGAACTCGTCGAGCACCAGGATGCCGGGCGTGCCTTCGGCAATGCCCGATTCGGCCAGCATGGCCGAGATGGAGCCGCGGCTGTGATAGCCCGAGCCGTGGCTGAAGCCGTCCATCTGCACTTCGATGAAGCGGTCGTAGAAGCCCAGGTGCTGGGCCAGGCGGCGCACGAGCTGCGTCTTGCCGGTGCCGGTCAGGCCCCAGAGGCAGATGACCACAGGGCGGCTGATGAGCTGCGGCAGCACATACCATGCGCGCAGCGAATCGATCACGCGGTCGATGATGTCGTCGATGCCGAAGAGTTCGGTCTTCAGCGTCTCGGCGACGGTTTGCAGATGGCGCGTGCGTTCGGACAGCTCGGCGTGCAGGCGGGAATGGATGTCTTTGGACATGGTGTTTTTCTTTTTTTATCGAACAGGTACGGAAAAGCGGCCGCTCCTTCGCACGAAGGAATCGGCAGTCAGACGCTGTGGGAGCGGTTGCGGCGCTTCTGTGCTCGAAGCGCGCGGGGGGCGCGGCTTCAGGCCGGGCGAGGCAACTTGGCCCGTCCATGCGCGGTGGGCGCACGGCTTGCGCAGCGACGGCGCAAGGTGGTGGGGGCAAGGCAGGACATGGACGCGATCGTAGCGAGGGCGTGCGGTGGAGTAAAGACTATTTACTCGACGTGTTGCCATGGGGCGGGGCACTGTGGGCGCCCTGCAACAACTGCTGTGCGCACCGATAATCGACGGTTTGCCCGCCGCGCCAGCCCGACGACTGCCTTCCCTTGACGACCACGACACCTCTTCGCATCGAATTTCCCGAATCGCTCCCTGTCTCGGGCAGGCGCGACGAAATCATGGCCGCCATCTCGGCGCTCCAGGTCGTTATCGTCTGCGGCGAAACGGGCTCGGGCAAGACCACGCAGCTGCCGAAGATCGCACTCGCGCTGGGTCGGGGCAAGCTCAACGCCGAGCCAGGCAAGGGCCGGCTCATCGGCCACACGCAGCCGCGCCGCATTGCCGCGAGCTCGGTCGCCAAGCGCATCGCCGAAGAGCTGAAGACGCCGCTGGGCGACGTGGTCGGCTTCAAGGTGCGCTTCCAGGACCGGCTGAGCCGCGACGCCTCGGTCAAGCTGATGACCGACGGCATCCTGCTGGCCGAGACGCAGACCGATCCGCTGCTGAAGGCCTACGACACGCTCATCATCGACGAGGCTCACGAGCGCTCGCTGAACATCGACTTCCTGCTGGGCTACCTGCGCGAGATTCTTCCGCGCCGTCCCGACCTGAAGGTGATCGTCACCTCGGCCACCATCGATGCCGACCGCTTCGCGCAGCACTTCGCGTCCAGGAACGGGCCGGCGCCGATCATCTATGTCTCCGGCCGCACCTTCCCGGTGGAGCAGCGCTACCGCCCGTTCGAGGAGTCGCGCGAGCACGACCTGAACGATGCGATCGCTGATGGCGTCGACGAACTCTGGCGCGACCCGCACAACGCCGGCGACATCCTCGTCTTCCTGCCCGGCGAGCGCGAGATCCGCGAAGCGGCCGACCACCTGCGCCGTCACCTGAGCCACCAGCCGCTATTGCGCAACGCCGAGGTGCTGCCGCTGTTCGCGCGCCTCTCGGGTCCCGAGCAGGACCGCATCTTCGACGGCCACACGGGCCGGCGCATCGTGCTGGCCACCAACGTGGCCGAGACCTCGCTCACCGTGCCGGGCATCCGCTACGTGATCGACACCGGCACGGCGCGCGTGAAGCGCTACAGCTTCCGCAGCAAGGTCGAGCAGTTGCTGGTCGAGCCGATCAGCCAGGCCGCGGCCAACCAGCGCGCGGGCCGGTGCGGGCGGGTGGCGAACGGCATCTGCATCCGGCTCTACGACGAAAAGGATTTCGAAGGCAGGGCGCGCTTCACCGATCCGGAAATCCTGCGTTCCTCGCTCGCGGGCGTGATCCTGCGGATGAAGTCGCTGCGCCTGGGCGACGTGGCGCGCTTTCCGTTCCTCGAAGCGCCATCGCCGCGCGCGATTGCCGACGGCTACCAGCTGCTCAACGAACTCGGCGCGGTCGACGACGCCAACGAACTGACGCAAACCGGCGCCGAGCTGTCGCGGCTGCCGCTCGACCCGCGCGTCGGCCGGATGATCCTGGAAGCCCGCTCGCGCGGCGCGCTCGAGGAGGTGCTGATCATCGCCTCGGCCCTCAGCGTGCAGGACGTGCGCGACCGCCCGATGGACGCACAGCAGCAGGCCGACCAGGCGCATTCGAAATTCGACGACGAGAAGAGCGAGTTCAGCGGCTACCTGCGGCTATGGAAATGGATCGCCGACGCGCGCGGCGGCCACGGAGACACGCATAAGCTCAGCAACCGGCAGTACGAGCAACTGCTGCGGCAGAACTTCATCAACATCCGCCGTGTGCGCGAGTGGCGCGACATCCACTCGCAGTTGCTCACGGTGGTGACAGAGCACAAGTGGCGCCTCAACGCCGAGCCCGCTGGCTACGAGCCGCTGCACCTGTCGATGCTCGCCGGCCTGCTGGGCAACGTCGGCTGGAAGCTCGAAGACGACGAGGCGTATCTCGGCGCGCGCGGCATCAAGTTCTACAAGCACCCGGGTGCGCACCTGAAGAAGAAGCCCGGCCGCTGGATCGTTGCGGCCGAACTGGTCGAGACCACGCGGCTCTTCGGGCGCGGCATCGCCAACATCGAGCCGCAGTGGCTCGAACAGGTGGCGGGGCATCTGCTGAAGAAGCAATTGCTCGACCCGCACTGGGAGAAGAAGGGCGCGCAGGTGTCGGCGCTGGAACGCGCGACGCTGTATGGGCTGGTCGTGTACAGCGGGCGGCGCGTCGACTTCACCAAGGTCGATCCGGTCGCGGCGCGCGAGATCTTCATCCGCGAGGCGTTGGTCGGTGGGCAATGGGAGAGCAAGTTCCCGTTCCTCACGGCCAACCGCAAGCTGGTGCGCGAGGTCGAAGGGCTGGAGCACAAGTCGCGCCGGCAGGACGTGCTGGTCGACGACGAGCTGATCTTCGCCTTCTACGACGCGCAGTTGCCCGCCGACGTGGCCAGCGGCATCACCTTCGAGAACTGGTACCGCCATGCCTCGAAGGAGCAGCCACGCCTCTTGTTCCTGACGCGCGATGAACTGATGCGCCACCAGGCGGCTGGCATCACGACGCAGTCTTTCCCGGCCACGCTGCGACTGGGTGGCGTGGACTGTGCTGCGACCTACCTGCACGAGCCCGGTGACGCGAAAGACGGCCTCACCGTCAGCGTGCCGCTGTTCGTGCTCAACCAGGTGAGCGAGGAACGTTGCGAGTGGCTGGTGACGGGCATGCTCAAGGACAAGATCCAGGCGCTGCTCAAGAGCCTGCCGCAGCGCCCGCGCTCGCGGCTGGTGCCGCTGCCCGAGTCGGCTTCGAAGCTGGCGGAAGAACTGTCGGCGCCCGAGCTGTTCGGCACAGGCTCGCTGACCGACGTGCTGCTCAAGCGCGTGCGCGACATGACCAGCATCGACGTGAAGCGCGCCGACTTCAAGCTCGACATGCTGCCGCCGCACCTGTTCATGAACCTGCGCGTGATCGACGAGCACGGGCGGCAGCTGGGCATGGGGCGCAACCTTGGTGCGCTGAAGGCCGAACTCGGTGCGCAGGCACGAGGCGCGTTCCAGGCGCTCGCGGGGCTGAATGTGAAGGCGTCGCCGGAGAAGAAGACGGCGACGGACGAAGACTCGAAGGCGCCCGCGAAGGCGGCCAACGCGCCTGCGGCCGCCGCACTACCCGCCGGCCAGCGCTACACGGGCTGGACTTTCGGCGAGCTGCCCGAACTGATGGAAGTGCGCCGCGGCTCGCAATCGCTGATCGGTTTTCCGGCGCTGCGCGACGAGGGCGACGCCGTGACCATCGAGGTGTTCGACGAGCCCGCCGTGGCGGCTACCAAACACCGGGCCGGCCTGCGCCGCCTGTTCGCACTGCAGCTGAAGGATGCGCTCAAGTACCTCGAGAAGAACATCCCCGATCTGCAGAAGATGTCGGTCGCGTTCATGCCGCTCGGCACCTCCGAGGAACTGCGTGCGCAGATCATCGACGTGGCGATCGACCGCGCCTTCCTTCAGGAGCCGCTGCCGACCGACGAGTTCGCGTTCAAGCGCCGGCTGGAAGAGGGGCGCGGCCGCCTCACGCTGATCGCCAACGAGGTGGGCCGGCTGGCGTCGGCCATCCTCGTCGAATACGCGGCGGCCGCGCGAAAGATCAAGGACACGAAGATCCAGCCCGATGCCGTGCAGGATGCCGCACAGCAACTGCAGCGTCTCGTCGGCAAGCGCTTCATCGCCGACGCACCGTGGACGCAGTTGCAGCACTTCGCGCGCTACCTCAAGGCCATCGTGCTGCGGCTCGACAAGCTGCGCGCGGACCCGGCCCGCGACGCCGCGAAGCTCGCCGAGCTCAAGCCTCAGGAGCAGCGCTACTGGCGCCTGGTGGCGGAGCGCAAGGGCGTGGTGGATGAGCGCATGCTCGAATTCCGCTGGCTGCTCGAGGAGCTGCGGGTGAGCTTCTTCGCACAGGAGTTGCGCACGCCGCAGCCGGTGAGCGTGAAGCGGCTCGACAAGGCGTGGGCCCAGTTGCAGGCATGAAAAAGCCCGCCGAAAGGGGCGGGCTCTTCGCTGAAGGCGACACAAGGTGCCGCCGCCCGGTCATATGCGCCCCATGAGCACGAGGATGACAACGATCACAAGCACGAGGCCGAGGCCACCGCTGGGCCCGTAGCCCCAGGACCGGCTGTAGCCCCAGCTTGGAAGCGCGCCGATCAGCAGCAGGATCAGGACGATCAGCAGAATGAACGAGAGGGACATGGTTTGCTCCTGGGACGTTGTTGCAACGAACCCCGATGCTGGTCATCCCCGCGGTGGCGCGGCGCCGGAGAGCCACCCCTTCGGTGGTCAGGACAGTCCTACCGCGCGCGTCGGCGTTTTGCCCGGCGTATCTGCAAGCGATGGAAGGGGCGTCCTCAGAGCCTGGCAAGCCGCTCCAGCGCGGTGAGCAGCGTCTCGTCTTTCTTGGCGAAGCAGAAGCGCACCACGCGCTGGTCGAAGCCGTTGCCGTAGAAGGCCGACAGCGGGATCGCCGCCACGCCGATCTCGCGCGTGAGCCACAGGCAGAACTCGGCTTCGGACAGGTCGCTCACCGCCGAGATGTCGACGCACTGGAAATAGCTGCCTTCGCTGCGCAGCAGCTTGAAGCGTGTCTTCTCGGCCAGGCCGGCGGCGAACAGGTCGCGCTTGCGCTGGTAGAAGGCCGGCAGTTCGAGGTACGGCTTCGGCTCGGCCATGTACTGTGCGAGCGCATGCTGCATCGGCGTGTTCACGGTGAACACGTTGAACTGATGCACCTTGCGGAACTCGGCCATCAACGGGGCCGGCGCGGCCACGAAGCCGACCTTCCAGCCGGTGACGTGGTAGGTCTTGCCGAAGCTGCTGACGATGAAGCTGCGCGCGGCCAGGCCCGGGAAGCGCGCCACGCTTTCGTGGCGCGCGCCGTCGTAGACCATGTGCTCGTAGACCTCGTCGCTGATCACGAACACGTCGGTGGGCGCGAGCAGTTCCTCGAGCTGGCGCATCTCGGCGGCGGTCCAGATCGTGGCGCTCGGGTTGTGCGGCGTGTTGATGATGATGGCGCGCGTGCGCGGCGTGAGCGCGGCGGCGATCTTGTCGAAGTCGGGGCGGAAGGTGCCGGGCACGAGCGGCACGCGCACCACGCTGCCGCCGGCCAGCTCGATGTTGGGGACGTAGCTGTCGTAGCAGGGCTCGAGCACGATCACCTCGTCGCCCGGGCGCACCACGGCGAGGATGGCCGTGATGATGGCCTGCGTGGCGCCGGCGGTGACGGTGATCTCGGTGGCCGCGCTGTAGCCGTGGCCGTACAGCGCCGAGATCTTCGCGGCGATGGCGTCGCGCAGCGCCGGGATGCCGGGCATCGGCGGGTATTGGTTGTGGCCCGCGGCCATGGCGGCCGTCACGTCTTCGAGCAGCTTCGGATCGCAGTTGAAATCCGGAAAACCCTGGCCGAGGTTGACCGCATTCTTCTCGGCGGCCAGCGCCGACATCACGGTGAAGATGGTGGTGCCTACAGCCGGCAGCTTGGTGACGATGTCGGGCGTGCGTGGGGATTGAGCTGTGCTCATAGTTCGTAGTCTTGTTGATGGCCGCTCAGGGCCTTGGCGATGAGGTTGCGGTCAAGGCGGTCGGACAGCAGCTCGGCGAACTTGAAGACGAAGTTGCGCAGGTAGGCGCTGCGCTTGAACGCGACCCGCGCGATATTCTGGCCGAACACGTGGCCCATCGGGCGCACCACGAGGTCGGCGTTCGACTCGTCGCGCACGGCCATCTCGGCCACGATGCCCACGCCCAGGCCGAGGCGCACGTAGGTCTTGATCACGTCGGAATCGATGGCCTCGAGCGCGATGCGCGGCGTGAGCTTCTTCTGCGCGAACGCATGATCGATGCGCGTGCGTCCGGTGAACGACGGGTGGTACGTGATGATCGGCTCGCTCGCCAGGTCTTCGAGCGAGATGCGCTCCTTGGCGGCCAGCGGATGGTCCTTGGGCAGCACCAGCACGTGCTGCCATTCATAGCAGGGCAGGGTCACGAGCTCGGCGTAGCCGTCGAGCGATTCGGTGGCGATGCCGATCTCGGCGATCTCATCGATCACCATGCGCGCCACCTGGTCAGGCGACCCCTGGTGCAGGCTCACGTTGACCTTGGGGTACGCCTCGCGCAGATTGGCCACGGGCACCGGCAGTACGTAGCGCGCCTGGGTGTGGGTGGTGGCGATGGAGAGGGTGCCGCTGTCCTGCGCGCTGAACTGTTCGCCGATGCGCTTGAGGTTGCCCACTTCGCGCATGATGAGTTCGATGCTGGCGATGACGTGCTGGCCCGGCTCGGTCACGCGCTTCAGTCGTTTGCCGTGGCGCGCGAAGATTTCAACGCCCAGTTCTTCCTCGAGCTCGATGATGGCCTTGGAAACGCCGGGCTGCGAGGTGTGAAGCGCCTTGGCCGCCTCCGTGAGATTCAGGTTGCGCCGCACGGCTTCCTGAACAAACTTGAACTGGTGCAGATTCATATCAAATTCCGTCTTATTGCGGAATTCATTATGCCTTCGGAATCTATCGAAATTGCCGGATGTTCAGGATTTGACCGCAATTCTGGCCAGGAGATCGACCAGTTCGGGCTCCTCGCCAACAATGCGGGCGAGCGAGAAGCTAACGTCGGGCCAGCGCTGGCGCAGCGCCTCGAGCTGGTGCGGCAGGTCTTCGCGCGCGTGCTTGCCCATGCCGAGGAACAGCGGAACCACGCGGATGGCGGTGGCACCGCCGGCAATCAGCGCCGCTGTCGCCGTGGGCAGGTCGGGCGTTGCCAGCTCCATGTACGCGCAGGCCACGTGGGCGTCGGGTTCGTTCCTGCACACGCGCTCGGCCACGGCCTCGATGGGTTGGCGCCAGCGCTCGTCGCGCGAACCATGTGCCAGCAGGACGATGCCCTGGGTCATCGTCGCAGCACCAGCCAGCTGAAGGCCGTCAACGACATCACCGAATAGATCATTCCCGGCGCCGCCGCCGTGAGCCAGGGCGACCAGTTGCTCAGGTTGCCGAGATAGCCGAATACGTTGTTCAGCAGGAAGAAGCTGATGCCGATCATCACGCCGCCGAACACGTAGGTGGTGATGCCGGCCTGCCGGAAGTGCAGATAGGCGAAGGGCAGGGCGAGCACCACCATCACCAGGCACGAGAGTGGATAGAACACCTTGCGCCAGAACTCGATCTCGTAGCGCTGCGCGGTCTGGCCGTTGGCGTCGAGGTGGCGGATGTAGTCGAACAGGTCGATCGTGCCCATGCGATCGGGGCGCAGGAGCGCGACCGACACCATTTCGGCGGTCAGCGTGGTGGGCCAGTTCAGCTGCGGAATCTTGGTCGTGGCAATGCGGGCCTGGTCGGCCGAGCTGCGCGTGTCGTACTTCTGCTCTTCGACGTCGGTGAGCATCCAGTGCCCGTTGTCGATGCGGGCCGAGCCCGCGACGATCTGGGTGCTGATGTAGCCGTTGTCGTCGAACTCGAAGATGCGCGGGCTCTTCAGCGCGCCCTTGCGGTCGATCGACAGCACGTTCACCGCGAACGACACATTGCCCCGTTTTTCCTTGAGCCAGGCGCCCGTGTTGCCGGCCAGGGAATAGACGCCCTGGTATTTGGCCTTGAGCAGCTGGCCCGTGCGCTCCGAAGCCGGTGCGACATAGTCGCCGATGGCAAAGGTCAGCATGACGAAACCGATGCCCAGCAGCAGCAGGGTGCGCAGCGCACGCCAGGGCCCCAGACCGCTGGTGCGAAGGATCGTGTATTCGGAGCTCTGCGCCAGCCGGGCCATCACGAAGATGGAGCCGATCAGCACCGTGATCGGCAGCAGCTCGTAGAGGTGGCTCGGGATCAGCAGCGTCACGTAGATCAGCGCCTGCGCCGGCCCGTAGTTGAGGCTGTCCGGCTTGCCGATGGACTGCAGTTCGTCGACGAAGTCGAAGAAGAAGAAGAGGCTCAGAAAGCCGAGCGTCACGAACGCCACGGCCTTCAGCACCTCCACGTAGATCAGGCGTCTTATCGTTTTCACGTGGGTTCGATCTTGGGGGTGGACAGCGCGGCGGCGGACGGGCGTGGCTTGCCCGGCCGTCCCCAGTTGTTCTGGCGTATGCCGAGCCACGCCAGGTTGATCAGCAGCACGCCGCCATGCAACAGCACCATGAAGCCACCCAGACTGTATTTGCCTGAACTGATCCAGCTCTGCCCCAGGTTGAGCATGTTGTAGTAGACGACGAAAGCGAACAGTGCCAGCAGCAGGTTGCCGCTGCGGCCGACGCGCGGGTTGGCGCTCGACACATTCAGCGCCAGCAGCACGAAGTTGACGGCCGTCAGCAGCATCCCGATGCGCCAGGCCAGCTCGCCGCGGCTCGGGTCGCTCGGATCGGTCAGCAGGGACAGCGTGTTGCGCGCGCGCGGCGGCGTTGCGTCGTTGGTCAGGCCGTTGTTGCCGCCTGCCCGGGTGCCATAGGTCTTGAATTCGCTGATCTTCAGGCCGGTCTGGGCAATGGGCTGCTCGAGCCGCTGTCCGTTGTTGAGCAGGAGGTAGCGCGAATTGCCGATGTTCTCGATGCTGCCGCTGCGCGCCGAGGTCGTGATCTGCATGTTGCGCTCGATCGACCAGATGAAGACGTTGGTGGCCTTGGAGTTGTCCGCCGTCTCCTTGTCGATGAAGAACACGCGCACCCGGCCGGCGGATTCGCGGAACTCACCCGGCGCCACGCGCTCGATGTCGCTTCGCTGCTCGTACTGCTTGCGCATGCCGATGGTCTGCGAGTTGGCCCACGGCCAGCCCACCAGCGCCATCACCGCGATCAGGATCAGCACCGGCCAGGCGAAGCGGAACAGCGGCTTGACGAAGTCGATCAGGCCGCGCCCGCTGGAAAACCAGATCACCATCTCGCTGTCGCGGTACATGCGCGAGAGGGCGCCGACGATGGCGATGAACAGGCTCAGGCTCAGGATGGTCGGCATGTAGCCGAGCACCGTGTAAGTCATCACCAGGAACACCTCCTGCGGGTTCACACTGCCCTTGGACGCGAGCCCCAGGGTGCGGATGAGCATCATGGTCATCACGATGGTGACCAGGACCACGAGGGTTGCTCCGAAGCTGCGGGACAGCTCCTTGCGTAGGGAAGAATGGAATAACATCGTTCGAGGAAAAAAAGGATTATGGACTTTCAACTCAAGACCCTCACCGTCGCCCAGGCTGCAGCCGAGAAATCCGACGTCCTCATCGTGCTCGTGGGCAGCGCTCCGCTCACCTCCAAAGACCCGTTGTCGGTGCTTGCCGCCAGTGCCCGCAAGGCCGGCGACCTGCCCGACAAGGCTGGCAAGCAGCTGGGGCTTTACCGTCCGGAAGACGTGGTCGCGTCCCGCGTGGTGCTTGCGGCCATCGGCGACGGCAAGCCCGCCTCGGTGCGCAGCGGGGTGATCGCGGCGGTCAACGCGGCCAAGGCCCAGGGGCCCAAGCGTGTGGCCATCGTGTTCGCGCAGCCTGCCGACGGCGCGGCGGTAGCCAGCGCCGTCACGGCGGCGGCCGACGCGAGCTACGTCTACACGACCACCAAGTCGAAGGTCGAACCCCGCAGCATCCGCCAGCTGACCGTCGGCGTGGCCGATGCCGCCGCCGTCACCGGCGCCTTCGATGCCGCCCGGGCCACCGTCCAGGGCATCGAACTGGCCAAGGAATGGGGCAACCGGCCTGCCAACCATGCCACGCCCACGATGCTGGCCGAGGCCGCCAAGGGGCTGGCCAAGCTGCCGAACATCAAGTGCGAAGTGCTGGGCCCGAAAGAAGTCGAGAAGCTCGGCATGGGTGCCTTCGCGGCCGTGGCGCAAGGCTCGGCGGAGCCGCTGCGCTTCATCGTGCTGCGCTACCACGGCGCGCCCAAGGACGAGGCGCCGGTGGTGCTTGTCGGCAAGGGCATCACCTTCGATACCGGCGGCGTCTCGCTGAAGCCCGCGGCCGAAATGGACGAAATGAAGTTCGACATGTGCGGCGCGGCCAGTGTGCTCGGCACCTTCCGCGCACTCGGCGACCTCCAGCCCGCCATCAACGTCGTCGGCCTCATTCCCTCGTGCGAGAACATGAACGACGGCCGCGCCGTGAAGCCGGGCGACGTGGTGACGAGCATGAGCGGCCAGACCATCGAGGTGCTCAACACCGATGCCGAAGGCCGGCTCATCCTTTGCGACGCATTGACTTACGCCAAGCGCTTCGATCCGGCGGCCGTGATCGACATCGCGACCCTGACGGGCGCCTGCGTCGTGGCCCTGGGCGGTGTGCGCAGCGGCCTGTTCACCAGCGACGAAACGTTGGCCGCAGCGATCGAAGCCGCCGGCGAGGCCTCGCAGGACCGCTGCTGGCGCCTGCCGCTGGACGACGACTATGCCGAAGGCCTCAAGAGCAACTTCGCCGACGTGGCCAACATTGCCGGCCGCGCCGGCGGCGCCATCACCGCCGCCAAGTTCCTGCAGCGCTTTGCCGGCGACTTCGCCTGGGCGCACCTGGACATCGCAGGCACCGCCTGGAAGAGCGGTGCGGCCAAGGGCTCGACCGGCCGGCCGGTGGGCCTGCTGGTGTCGTACCTGACGACCCGCGCGAACGGCCGCGACGGATCGGGCAAGGCCAGCAAAACCAAAGCCCCCGCAGCTCCGGCCAAAAAGGCCAGGTCCGCGAAGTGACGGAAATCGGTTTTCACTACAACGCGCCCGACAAGCTGAACTACGCCTGCCGGCTGGTTCGCAAGGCCGTGAATGCACGCGGCCTGCGCGTGGTGGTCGTCGGCGATGCGCGTGCGCTCGATGCCGTGGACGCCGCGCTCTGGCAGCTGTCGCCGGTGGACTTCGTCGCGCACTGCCGCGGCGATGCGCCGGCCCATGTGGTCGCGCGTTCGCCCGTCGTTCTTTCGGCGGAGGGTGCCGACGCGGCTTCGCTGCCGCACCGCGAAATGCTGGTGAATCTCGGACTCGAAGTGCCTGCAGGCTTCGAGCGCTATGAACGCATGATCGACATCGTGAGCGATGAGGCCAACGATCGGCAGGTCGGCCGTTCGCGCTGGCGCCACTATGCCGATCGTGGCTACACCATCCAGCCGCACGATTTCGCAAAGAGTTCCTGACATGGCCAGCACGCTGCGCACACCGCCCCGGTTCGTTCCCACGCTGACCACGGTGCTCGAGGTTCCGCCGGAGCCCGCGAGTCCCGAGCCCCAGGCCGCGGCCGCGCTCCAACCCGACCCGGCGAGCGTCATGGCATTGCCGCCGGCCGTGCAGCTTTCGCAGGCGGAAATCGTCAGCCTCGAAGAGCAGTTGCTGCACCGCGTGTTGCAGCGCGTCGACCTGTCTCTGGAAGAGCGTTTGAGCGACACCGTGTCAGCTGCCGTTCAGCATCAGCTCGACGCGATGGTGCCGCGTTTGCGCAATGAAATCGAAGCCGTTCTGCGTGCGCTGGTGATCGAGGCAATGGCCGCGGAACTCAGCGAAAACACAGGGTCTACGCCAGCTTCCGGCGCCTGAATCCTCGGCTAAACTGCGCCGCAGGTCGGAAGGGCGTGAGGGTGCCGCTGGTCCGCGGCGCGAAACTTGCGAGGTCTGTGCGCCCGGATCACACGACCGGTTTTTTATTCTTTTCATCCAAGTTCTGGAGGTTCTCATGCAATTGAAATGGACTGCGGTCGCACTGGCTGCTCTCACGCTTGTGGCTTGCGGCAAGAAAGAAGAAGCTGCTGCTCCCGCTGCAGCGCCCGCGCCAACGGCTGCGGCCCCGGCTGCTGCACCTGCCGGAGAAACCCTGCTCGTCAAGATCGGTCACGTTGCGCCCACGAGCGGTCCCATTGCCCACCTTGGCAAGGACAACGAGTTCGGCGCCAAGATGGCCATCGAAGACCTGAATGCAAAGGGCCTCAAGATCGGCGACAAGGTCGCCAAGTTCGAACTGGTCGCCGAAGACGACGCTGGCGATCCGAAGCAGGGCACCGCTGTCGCCCAGAAGCTGGTCGACGAGAAGGTCAACGGCGTGGTGGGTCACCTGAACTCGGGCACCACCATTCCCGCTTCGAAGCTTTATAGCGACGCCGGGATTCCGCAGATCTCGCCTTCGGCCACCAATCCGAAGTACACGCGCCAAGGCTTCAAGACCACGTTCCGCGTGGTGGCCGACGACACGCAGCTCGGCGGCACGCTGGGCAAGTACGCTGTCGAAACGCTCAAGGGCAAGAACATCGCCGTGATCGACGACCGCACAGCCTACGGCCAAGGCGTTGCCGAAGAGTTCGAGAAGTCGGCGAAGGCCGCTGGCGCCACCATCGTGGGCCACGAGTTCACCACCGACAAGTCGACCGACTTCAACGCCATCCTGACCAAGCTGAAGGCCGCCAAGCCCGACGTGCTGTTCTTCGGCGGCATGGACGCCGTCGGCGGCCCGATGCTCAAGCAAGTCAAGCAACTCGGCCTGAACGTCAAGTTCATGGGCGGCGACGGCCTGTGCACCGGCGAACTGCCGAAGCTGGCTGGCGATGCGATTGGCGAAGAGATGGTGGTGTGCGCTGAAGCCGGCGGCGTGGACGGCGACTTCAAGCAGCCGCTGGAAGACTTCAAGACCAAGTTCAAGACCAAGAACGGCGTCGAAGTGCAGATCTACGCACCGTACGTGTACGACGCGGTCAACGTGCTGGCCGAAGCCATGGTCAAGGCCGGCTCGTCCGACCCGGCCAAGTACCTGCCTGAAGTCGGCAAGACGCAATACAAGGGCGTGACCGGCCCGATCGCCTTCGACGAAAAGGGCGACATCAAGAACGGCGCCCTGACGCTGTACACCTACAAGGGTGGTGCACGCACGCAGATCGCCGTGGTGCGCTGATTCGCTTCGGCAGCGGCAACCTTCACGGTTGTCCGCAAAAGAGAAAAGGGCCTTCGGGCCCTTTTTTCATGGCTGCTTCAGGGGCGGTTCAGAGCGGCGCAAGACCCGAAGAGCGATTGGCGTTGCAGTACTCGATGAAGGCGTCGAGATCGCGCGACTTGTCGAACACCGCGTCTGCACCCAAAGCCATACAACGCGCGCGTATGTCGGCCGTCACGTAGTTGCTGAGCACCACCACCCGCTGGCTGGGCTTGCGGGTCCTGCAGCCGCCCAGAACGCCGAGGCCGGAACCTTCCTTCAGGAAGAGGTCGACGATCAGGAGCTGCCAGTCGTCGGGATGCACCTCGAGCCATGCAAGGGCCTCTGTCTCGGTTTCGGCGAAGCCGACCACACGGCCATTGACCAAATCCTCGAGTGCCGGGACCAGGTTATCCCTGATGGTCTTGTTGTCCTCGACGAGGAACGTGATGAGGGCCATGCCGTGGTTTCGCTTTGAGAACGAATAGCGTAGCGTGCCTGGCGTTGCCGCGGCGTAGGAGAAAGGATACGGACGGAGTGCCGGTGGCCGAATCCGGGGTCAGTCGTCGCCGTCGGCGCGGATCTCTGCCTTGAGCTTCTTGGCCAGCGCCTGGCTTTCGTCGCGCTCCGCAGCCGCTTCGAGGCGCTTCTCGATCTCCTCGCTCAGTGCGGCATTGACCTCGGCCAGCTTCTCGGCGGACTTGGCCAGCTTTTCTTCCAGCTGGCTCGTGTGCTCGATGGCCTGTGCCACTTCGCCGACCTGCACTTCTTCGGGCAACTCCTGTTCGAGTACCGTGTTCACCACGGCGAGGTTGTCCGATGCCCGCTGCACGTCGGCAGCCACCTGCTCGCTTTTTTCCAGGGTGCGGTCCAGTGGGGTCCTGCCGCGCGGCGCGTTTTTTCGTTGTCCAGCCATCGAGGCTCCTTTGCAGGCTTTGAAACTAAAACATTCGGATCGTAGCGCCAGATGAAAGGATCCGGCAGGTGATATCCAGTTGTTGCAAAGCAACGCACTGCTTGGTAAGCCGGACGACAAAAAAGCCCAAGTGCTTGTGGCGACTTGGGCTTCTTGCGTTGTCTGATGTTCGCGAACGGTTACGAACAATCAATCTCTGGCGGAGCAGGCGTCTGCCAATAAAACAATACGGCGGCGTCCAGAATCGCACGGATCTAGCGGGTTTTCAGAGGGAAAATCGGTCTAACACAGCGGTCCATGTGACCGAAACAATACGGCAGAATACGGCCCAATCCTGTTTTTTATGATGGGTACAACGAAGGGTAGGAATTCATGCCGCCGAAAGCTAAGGAGCTCGCACCGCTCGTCATCAACCGCCTGAAGGAGCCAGGCATGCACGCAGTTGGAGGTGTCGCCGGCCTGTACCTGCAGGTGACCGGGTCCGGGGCTCGGTCCTGGGTGCTACGCGCGATGGTGGCCGGCAAGCGGCGCGACATGGGGCTCGGTGGCTTCCCTGACGTGACGGTGGCGCAGGCACGCGAGAAGGCTCGTGCAGCGCGTCAGCGCCTGGAGGAGGGCATAGACCCCATCGAGGAGCGCAAGCAGGCCCGCAGCGCCCTCGCTGCAGCACGGGCAGCGGCTAAGACGTTCGAGGATTGCGTCGAAGGCTTCATGAAGGCCAAGGAATCGGAGTGGCGCAACCCGAAGCATCGCCAGCAATGGCAGAACACCCTCGACACCTACGCCGGTCCGGTCATGGGGCAGTTGCTGGTCGGCGACGTGGCGTTGCCCCACGTCCTGAAGGTGCTCGAGCCGATATGGAGTGACAAAACCGAGACGGCCACGCGCGTTCGCGGCCGGATCGAGCAGGTACTGGACTGGGCGACGGTGCGCGGCTACCGGAAGGGAGACAACCCGGCACGCTGGAAAGGCCACCTGGATCAGCTACTGGCCAAGCCGCGGAAGATCGCGAAGGTAGAGCACCATGCAGCGGTCTCCGTCGACGGCGTGGCCGCCTTTCTGGCGGATCTGCGGGCGATGGATGGGATTGGGGCTCGGGCACTGGAGTTCGCCATCCTGACGGCTGCGCGATCCGGCGAGGTGCGCGGGGCTCTGTGGGCCGAGTTCGACCTGAAGGAGAAGGTGTGGACCGTGCCGGGCGAGCGCATGAAGGGCAAGGTGGAGCACCGAGTGCCACTGTCCAAGCAGGCCATCGAGCTATTGGAGGAGCTGCCGCGCTTCGAAAAGGTCGAAGTGGTGTTCCCAGGCGTGAAGGGCCAGGTGCTGAGCGATATGACGCTCTCGGCTGTCATGCGACGGATGAAGGTCGACGCTGTGCCGCACGGCTTCCGCAGCACGTTTCGGGACTGGGCGGCCGAGCGGACCAACTTCCCGCGCGACTTGGCCGAGATGGCGCTGGCGCACGTCATCGAGTCGAAGGTGGAAGCCGCTTATCGCCGCGGCGACATGCTCGCCAAGCGCCTGAAGATGATGCAGGCTTGGGCCGACTTCTGCGACACGATGCCGAAGGCCGGCAACGTGGTGCCGATCAAGGCCGCGTGAGCTTCCCTCAGCCTGAGGACACCTCCTCACATTGAGGGAGTGTGCTCGAAACTGAGCAGACCCATCGGCGGAAAAGTCCGCCGGTGTGCCGAAAACTCGGCCGAGCTCAACGCCCGCCATTGGTGGAAGTCTCTCGCCGGGGCTCGGAGTGTTCCACGCGAAACGCAGGGGGACTCAAAATCCCCCACCGAAGCCAGCCCAGCTGGACGGGGGATTTGCCCCCCGGCGTGACAGGCCGGTATTCGTGATGGGGCTCGTTCCACGCGAAACCCCTTCGGAGTCATTTGAATAAATGCGTTGCAAATAATAATTGACTTGGCTGATTAAATGCACTACATTTAATCCCATGACACAGCAAGAACGCGAAGAAGCAGCCAGGGGGCGGGGGCGTCCCGCACTGCCCGCCGATCAAAAGGCAATCAACGGAACGATTCGGCTCACGCCAGCGCGGTGGGAGAAGCTTCGCGCTCTCGGTGCTGCCTGGCTGAGCAAGGCGATCGACAAAGCAAAGTTGCCGACAGAATGACCGCCGCGCCTCAGGGCGTGTTCGTCCTCAGTCTGAGGGTGGACGATCTGAGGCACAAAAAGCGACGGCCCAAGGTGCTGGAACACCAAGGACCGTCTATCCACAACGTGCAACCCGCGAAAGGAAACGCACACCATGGCCATCAAGCAGTCTACTCAATCGGCGCGCGAAGCGTCTGTCAAGAAATCCACGGCTCCGCAGCAGCCCAGCCAGGCACAAGCGTTACGCAGCGCTTTATACAACCTTGCAGAACAGGAGCTGGTGAAGGTGCCCGTCTTGTCGATGCCTCACGTAAAGGCGCCTGCTGTGGATCCCTACCTCAAGCCTGAGAGCATCACCACGCAAACTGTCACGTTCGGCGATGTATCTCTGCCTCCCATTCAGCGAGGCATTGAGCCGGGTCTCGGCCTTCGCGGTGAACCCAAGGACTACAGCGTGGCAGTAATCTGGGTAAATCGCAGACAGATCGACGAGACGTTGCGAGAGATCGGGCGCCAGCAGCCAGAGCTTGAGACCGTGCTGAAGATCGTCGGGAGGTACATGAGCTATCTCGACACCATGAGGAGCGAGCTTGGTCTCACCACCGCTGCGGCGGCCAGTTGGTTGAAGGGCGATGTGCCGAACGTAGCGAACGCGCTAGAGCAACTGCAACAGGCACGGGACATCGTGGGCACTTGGGACGACGAGTACCGCTTGCACCTACGCTAAGCAGCCATAACAGTATTGCCGCGCCCAGGCTCATCCCAGAAAACCCGTGAACCTGACGGGCTGGTGCAGCACCCTTTTCAGGTTGCGTGAGGTACGCATGACACAAGACATGGGGCTCGCCATCATCAAGGCTGCCCGCCACGTCGAACAGGGGCTGCGATTCCTGTACGCCAGACTGTTTGAGATCGAAGGGCACGACTTCGATTGGTTCGTTCTTCCAATTCGAGGCGACACCCTGGGAGTGAATCCGCAATCTTTCGCGGAGGTGGAAGACATCACCATGGAGAGCGATCCGGAGAAGCTGGCATCCATGGGAGACAGGTACTACCACGCCGCAATGTGGCTTTCATTCGCCCTCGCACAACTGGCTTTGCACCACACTGCTCGCGGACAGCATGTGCTGGCCTGGGAGCGCTTGAACTCTGCACACATGTGGATGGGCTTGTTGAATGGGCGTATGCGTCGCGACTGGGAGGATGGCCGCGCGAAGAGTGAAGCCGGGGTTCGGATGAATGACATCATCCATGCGGAGAACCGGTCAAGCAAAGACGAAGCGATGGCTTGGTACGACGATCACCGCGATGAGTACCCGAATGACGACGACCGAGCCGACGCCATCGCCGGCAAGATCGTGCCGCATGCGTTTTCCACCGTGCGGAGATGGATCACAGAGCACAGATCGTTGAAAAAGTAAACCTCCTCTCGCTGTGAGCGCCTAGGCGCTCGATGCGAGCGGGCCTCACGCCGTGGCTCGTCATTGCGAATCATCGAGGGCATCCAACCAACTACGGATGTACCCGATGCCCACCACCGCACAAAAGCCGCTCAAACCCATCTGGATCAGAGGCCCCCGCCTGCGCCAGCGCTGGGACAACATGGCGGCCTCAACCTTCCACGACCGCCTCAGGCGCGGTTTGATCCCCAAACCTGAGTACCCATTCGGCCCGGCTGTGCCCTACTGGCGCATGGAGGATGTCGAACGCTTCGAAGCTGCTGCCAAGGTGGCCGCATGAAGACGCCGGCAACCGACTTCCCCACGCTGCAAGCTAAGGCCGCACTGCACGGCTTCGAATGCACGATGACCAAGGCCGGCAACATCGTCATGTCACGCCGCGGTGGCGCCTGGATCTTCGGCACGCTGCCTGAGGCCTCCAACTGGCTCAGCCTGTCCATCGGCGAGGTGCCGGCGTGAGCGTTGCCGACATTCAGGCTGAACTGCGCGCGCGCATGAACGCGCTGCCGCCGCTGCCCGACTTCACGCCACCGCCTGACGGTGTGGTGTTGGAGCGGGGCTCGGACATCGTGCTCCGCGCCATTGAGTGGCTGTGGAAAGGCTGGTTGCCTCGCGGCAAGCTGTGCCTGCTGGCCGGCCAGCCTGGCACCGGCAAGACGACCATCGCCCTAACCATGGCCGCTACGGTCACCATCGGCGGTAGCTTCCCGGATGGCAGCACCTGCAAGCCCGGCAATGTCTTGGTGTGGTCTGGTGAGGATGACACCCGGGACACGCTCATGCCGCGCCTGGTGGCTGCTGGCGCTGACCCTGCGCGCTGCTATTTCATTCGCGGCTCGCGCCAAGAGGGCGAGGTGGTCTCATTCGATCCGTCGACCGACATGGCCGGTCTGTTGACGGAAAGCGTGCGCATTGGAGGAGTCGATCTGATCGTGGTTGACCCGGTGGTGTCGGCGGTCACTGGCGATAGCCACAAGAACACCGAAGTGCGCCGCGCGCTACAGCCGTTGGTCGATCTAGCCGCGGCTACGAATGCCGCAGTGGTGGGTATCAGTCATTTCTCTAAAGGTGGTCAGGGGCTCGATCCCACTCAACGCGTTATCGGCTCTGTGGCCTTTGCTGCCGTGGCCCGCATTGTCATGGTGGCGGCCAAGGTGAAGAGCGACGACGGCAAGGACTCGCGCATTCTGGCGCGCAGCAAGTCAAACATCGGTCCTGATGACGGCGGGTTCGAATACTTCTTGGAGCAGGTAAGCGTACTGGACGCGAATGGTGGGGATGTTGAGGCCTCGCGTGTGGGCTGGGGCTCGGCCGTCGCCGGCAGCGCTCGCGAGCTGCTGACCGACCCCGTTGAAGACGAGGGTCAGGCCACCGCAAGCGATGCCGCATCGCTGTTGCGTGAATGCATGAACGGGCCCGGCTGGTTTCCCGCAACAGCTGTCAACAGGTCCATGACTGAAGCCGGCTTCTCCAAGAAGCAGACCCGCATGGCAGGAAAGAAGTTGGGGCTCGAGGCCAGGAAGGGCACGAACGGCCCGCACGATGGTTGGTACTGGAAGCTGCCGCACACAGCCTCCAATTCCCAAGATGCCCACCAAGATGCCCAAGGCGCCCACGTTTCAGACGGGGAATCTTGGGCACCTTGGGCGCCTTCAGGGGATTCCTCGGCACTTGGAGGTGCAGCATGAGCGACATCGCGCTGGGGCTCGCGTTCGCCCACTACTTGGCAAACCCTTGCACCAAGACCATTGAAGCGGTGCTGATGGCGCTGGAGGCTCGCCCTGACCTACCTATCAGCATCGAGGAGACGCGCAAGGCGCTGACTGATGGCATCGCTTCTGTGAAGGCAGCCCAAGCTGGCACACCGGCGGCGCAGTCAGACGCCTTGCTGGCTCGCCTGCTGAAGGGAAATCAATGAGAACAGCTCTCGTTCTGGGGAGGGGGCATCAAATCTTCCCGTCCCCTCGAGCCGGAAACCACATGGTTCCGCACGCGCAGAAAATTTCCCATCTGAGGGATTTTGTTAAGGGGTGTCCAGCGCAGGTTAACAAGCCGCAAACCCAATGCTGGCGCGGCTTCCGGGCATTTGCAAATTCCATTTTTGTTCAAACGATTTGTTAAGGTTTAACACCGTGATCACCAAGACCCCGACCGATGTCCTGATTGACTTTTTGACTCGCCAGATGGATGGCGATCACCCGCCAGCCAGCGGCTCCGCTGCCGAGCGTGAGGTCGCCCAGGCTATCCAGGCCATTCACGCAGACGGAAGCGATAAGACGCTCAATTTGTTCGCGTTGCGCACCCTCGGCGCTTTGATCGACCGCATGCGCAGCAACATCGCCGCTGAGCAAGCTCTGCGCAACGCCTTCAAGCCTGGTGGTGCGGTATGAAATGGCTATTCCGCTTGGCCGCCCGCTGGTCGTCCTCGGCCCTGCTGCACACAGCTCAAGAGAAACGCCGTCTGGAGCGGGTTGCGCAAGAGGCCGGTTGTTCGAGGGCGATGGCGGTCAAGGTCGCCTCGCTGTACTTCAAGAAAACATTGGAGGATTGACGATGGACTGGCACAATCTGCATGTGCCGAATGGGTGGGATGCTCAAACGGACCTTCAAAAAGCCAGTTGCGGGATGCAGCTTGCGAGAAGCGGACAAGTCTTAGGGCTTGTGGCGTGCTTTCCGTGAGCGACCAGACCCAACCCGGCGATAGCCCTGCAGTACCTCTACTGCCGGTGCCTCCCCCGACCAAGTCAAAGCCGCGCACCAGTCGCGAATTCGAGCGTGCTCTGCGAGAGCTGGGGTACAGCAAGACCGAAGCGAGATCGATCGCAAGTCATGGGTTTAAGGGCCTTCAAGTCGAAGACCCTGCCGAGGATGTGTCCGAACTGGCCGCGCTCATTGAGCGCAACACCCACCTGTTTGAACGCATTGAAAGAACGCTATGAATCTCACTCGCAAGCACTTCTTCTTCGCCGTCTTGGCGACCCTGGCCGTCTTGACGGTATTCACCTTGGCGGGGCACCCGCTCATTCCGGCGGAAGCCTTTGCCAGCTTCGGCATGGCTCCTCTCGCACTCGGCCACACCAAAAGCATCGCGGAGATTTTGGAGGAGCAGGGTCGAGCCTTCGAAGACTTCGTGAAGCGCAACGACTCTGAACGGGCGGAATTGAAAGCAGAGGTCGAGGAACTCATGAAAAAGTCCGGTCGGCCCAGTCTGGGCGGCCCTGGTGATCTGTCCGTGCAAACGCAGGAACAGAAAACCGCCATGTACAACGCTGTGCGCGCGCTGATCGCGGGCGACAAGGCCAAGGCTGATGCGCTTTTTATCGAGGCAAAAGCCATGTCGGCCGGCTCCGGCCCGGAAGGCGGGTACATGGTGCAGACGCAGTTCTCCAAAGGCTTTACCAAAGTCATGGCCGAGATCAGCCCGGTGTTTCGCATGGCTCGGGTGATCGACCTCGACCCAGGAACAGACGGCTTCGAGGAACCGATCGACCGGGATGCAGCTGATGCCAATTGGGTCGGCGAGCAAAGCGCGCGTCCCGAGACCGGGACGCCCGATCTCGGAATGTTCTATGTCCCGCTGCGCGAGATCTACGCCATGCCGAAGACGACGCAGACTTTGCTCGACGTGTCTTCGCTGGACGTCATGAGTTGGCTGCAGACTAAGGTCGGCGAAGCGTTCGGCACGAAGGAATCTGATGCGTTCCACAACGGCGACGGCGTGGCCCGGCCCCGCGGCATTCTGAGCTACGACATCGCCACGACGGCTGATGCGACCCGGCCCTGGGGGACGATCCAATACCTCTTCACGGGAGCTTCTGGTGCATTCGCAACGACCTCCGCGACCGTGAGCCCGGCCGACAAACTGATCGACATGATCGCCGCCATGAAGCCGCAATACCGTAAGGGTGCGGTGTGGCTCATGAACCGAAACACGGCATCCGTGGTGCGCAAGTTCAAGGATGTCGACGGCCGCTATATCTGGAGCGATTCGCTGCTAGCGGACCAGCCTGCGACGCTGCTGGGCTATCCCGTCGAGATCGATGAGGACATGCCCGACATCGGCGCCAACAGCTTGTCGGTCGCCTTCGCCAATCTGCAGCGCGCGTACACGATCGTGCAGAAGCCCGGCATCAAGTTCTTGCCGGATCCGTACACCGCCAAGCCGCACGTTCTGCTCTATTCGTATCGCCGTGTCGGCGGTGCCATGAACAACAGCGAAGCCGTGAAACTGTTGAAGTTCGGTACGTCCTGAGCGAAAGAGGCGCCTCACTTCGGTGGGGTGCTTTTTGCGACCATGCAGACAAACATCACCGCACTCGTGCGCGAACACTGCGCACGTCAAGGAATCCGGATCACGCCGCTACCGAGTGGCGCTGTGAGATTCACCGGTTTCAATGTCAGCCTTCTGGTAGCGGCGTCTCATCCCGTCAGGCTGGAAGACCTCGAGCCCTACGACCCCCGCAAGGGCCGATCCTTGGACAACGTCTAACCGGGAATACCCAATGACCACTGACAGCCGCAAGATCCAGCTTCGAGACGATGAAGGGGTGCCCTATGTCTGAAGTCATCGGAAAGGGCGTAATCGAAGTCTCGGCAGACGCTACCAAGCTGAAGGCCGGCGTCGACGACGCCAAGCGATCTATCAAGAGTCTTGGCAAAGACATTGGCGACTCGATGGGCACGGCGTCGGCCAAAGCCTCGCGGTCGATCGACAACTACGTCAAGAAGCTGCAGACAGCAGCTGCGACGCAGAGCATGAGCGCCCGCGAGTCGGAGCTCTACACGCTTTCCCTCAAAGGTGCGTCGAAGGCTCAGCTCGATGCCGCCGATGCAGCTCTGCGCATGTCCGAGGGGTACGAGAAGGGCATCGAAATTGGCCAGCGCCTGCGCACCGGTCTGATCGCTAGTGCGGCGGCCCTTGTGGCGCTTGGCGCGGCTGGGGTAGTGGCGTTTGGTAAGGTCACGGAGGGAATCTCCAAGTACCAGGAGCTTAGCGAGAAAACGGGCGAGACTGCATCGAACATTGCCTCGCTGCAGACTGCATCGGTTCTATCGGGTGTTTCACTAGACACTGTGGCCGCAGCATCCATTCGTCTAACTGCATCGCTTTCGAAGACCGACGACGAGTCGAAACTCGTGGGGAAGGGAATCAAGGCGCTCGGCCTCAACTTCGACGAATTCAAGAAGCGTTCGCCTTCTCAGCAACTCGACGCGGTCGCAAAGGCTATGTCTGGTTTTGCGGATGGCTCCGAGAAATCTGCAACTGCAGTGGCCATCTTCGGTAAGGCCGGCGCTGAGCTCCTTCCATTCCTCAACGACCTGGCGGATGGTGGTGAGCGCCAGATTCGACTTACAGACGAACAGATCAAGCAGGCAGATGATCACACGAAGGCACAGGCTCGCCTGAAGAGCGAGATTACGCAACTCGCTCAGACGATTGTCGCCAACTCCTTACCCGCGGTGACGGATCTAACCGGAGCCATGAAGGATGCGATCACAGAGGCGATTGGCCTCGGTAGCGAGGCTACATCTCTCAAGAACAACAGCAGCATTCAGGCCTTCGCCGAGGATGGGGCGCTATTCCTCGCCACCCTTGCGGACTATGCGGTCAAGGTGGGCGAGGCGTTCGGAGCCCTTGGCAAGACGATCGGCGGCGTTGGAGCGGTTCAGGTTGCCCTTGTGAAAGGGGAGTTCAAGGAAGCGCTCAGCATCGGCAAGGAACTTGTCAGAGACTCGAAGACCTTCTTCAATGCACCGAGTTTCGCTGAGGCACTGGAGAAGCGTCTCGCCGAGCGACGCCAGAACGCGCAAGGCTTCTTCGACGACTCAGAAGCTCGAGTTCCTGGCAGGCGACGCATTGATGCGACAGATCTGAACACCGATCGCATTCCAAAGGGCAAGAAGGACAACAGCGCAGCTCAGGAGGCCAAGGCTCAGCTGACCTTCGACATCGATGAGATCAAGAAGGCTCAGGAGGCGCTGTCCAACACCATCGCCAACGGCGAGAAGATCCTTGACGCACGCCGCTCGGCCAGCCTCATCAGCGAGTCCGAATACTACGCACAGAAGCGCAGGTTCATCCAAGACAACGACCAAGTGCAGCAGGCCGCGGCCGAGAAGGAAATCGCACGCCTGCAGGCCGAGAAGCTATCCGGCAAGGACAAGATCGACAACGATCGGAAAATCGCCGACGCGCAATCCAAGCTGGCGAAGCTGCGCGAGAACGCGACGGCAAATCTGCAGGTTCTGGCGATTCAGGAGAAGGACTCGCTCGATAGCATCGCACGGGCCTATGTCGATGCGCGGACCGCTGCCCAGTCGTACCTCGACGTGACCAACCGGGCGCGGCAGCTTGAACTGGATAGCATGGGGCAAGGCACCCGAACGCGCGATTTCGGCGCCGCCATCAGCCAGATCACCGAGCGCTATGAGCAGCAGCGCCAGGATCTGCAGCGCGACAACCGCAACGGCAAGTTTGCTGGTCGGCAGGAGGACTTCCAGCGCGAGTTGGCGTTGCTCAATGAGTTTCAGGGGAAGTCGATCGCGAGCTACACCGACTACTACGAGAAGCTGAACGAGAAGCAGAAGAGCTTTTCTCTCGGTGCGTCCGAAGCCCTGAAGAATTACTACGACGAGTCACAGAACGTCTTCAAGCAGACCGAAGAGGCTGTCACCAATGCCTTCAAGGGCATGGAAGACGCGCTGACCGAGTTCACAACTACCGGGAAAGGCAACTTCAAGAGCCTGATCGATTCCATCATCAAGGACATCGCGCGCATGGCCATCAAGCAGTCGATCACCGGCCCGCTCTCGGGGCTGCTAGGGAATGCGTTGAAGGGCGGCAGCGGCGGGGGCTCGCTCAGTGGTGATGCAGACTATCTGAAGTTGATCGGGCTCTCTGGCGGGTCGGGGCTCAGCATCACGGGTGGTTCCGGCGGCGGACTTATTTCGAGCCTTCTCAGCGGCATCTTGGGTGGCGGCCGTGCGATTGGCGGCCCCGTGTCTGCAGGGCAGATGTACCGCGTCAATGAAAAGGGGCCCGGTGAGATGTTCGAAGCCGGCGGCAAACAGTGGTTCATGCCGGGCATGAATGGTGAGGTCAAGCCCAGCGCTGGAGGGTCGCGCGAAATCAACTATTCACCGACCTTCGTTCTGAACGAGCCGGCCAGTCGCAAGACGCAGGCTCAGCTGGCCAAGATCGCGGGCCAAGGACTGCAGCGCGTCGGGAGAGATTCATGAAACAGACTATGGGGGCGGCAGCGACCCAGACAACCCGGTTAGCAGATCCTCCCGCAGCGCCGAAGAAAGAAGGAACTGCGCCTCCATGCCATCGTCTGTGCCAATTCGAAGTGCGGCAGCCCCCGTTGTCCAACGGACAACTTCGACACGTCTTGCTTGAAGCAGCGCGGCTTCTGTAGCAGGCAAACGCTCACGACCTGGCCGTTTTGGCACGTCACGCTCCATCGCCTCATCGATTCGAAGAGACGCGACCGTCTCGACAAGCGGCTTCAACAAGTTGCCCAGCATATTGGCTGGTAGTGCGATTGACGTCTCGCCCTTCTCCGCATCCCGGAAAAAGATGGTGATCCACCCGTCTAGTTTGTGGTGGGTCTTGATCTCCACGGATGCAACATCGATAGGTTCGGCCATTTTCGTCTCCACCATGATGGGCTTTTTGATGGGTAGAAATGAAAAACGGGGCGCAAGGCCCCGTATTCATTACTTCTCTGGCGGAGCAGGCGGGATTCGAACCCGCGGAGGGCTATTAACCCTCACACGCTTTCCAGGCGTGCGACTTAAACCGCTCATCCACCGCTCCTGAGCCTACGATTGTAGCAGTCAGTTCAGACCGGATTCGACGGCTTGCCTGCCTGGACCATGCGCATCGCCGAAGCGATGAGCGCGGCGGTCTCGGTCATGTTGCTCGGCACGATCAGCGTGGTCTTGGAATCGGCCGCCACCTTGCCGTAGGCGTCGACGGCGCGCTCGGCCACCTTGAGCTGCACGGCCTGCTCGCCGCCGGGCTGGCGGATGGCAGCCGCCACGCGCTCGATGGCATCCGCCGTTGCGGTGGCCACCGCGGTGATGGCAGCGGCTTCACCCTGTGCGTTGTTGATCTGCGCCTGCTTTTCGCCTTCGGAGCGGGCGATGAAGGCCTCGCGTTCGCCGGTGGCGATGTTGATCTGCTCCTGGCGGCGGCCTTCGGAGGCCGCAATCAGCGCGCGCTTGCCGCGCTCGGCGGTGATCTGCGCCTGCATGGCCAGCAAGATTTCCTTCGGCGGCGTCAGGTCCTTGATTTCGTAGCGCAGCACTTTCACGCCCCAGTTGAGCGCGGCCTCGTCGATCGCGGCCACCACCTGGGCGTTGATCACGTCGCGCTCCTCGAAGGTCTTGTCGAGCTCCAGCTTGCCGATCACGCTGCGCAGCGAAGTCTGTGCGAGCTGCGTCACGGCCACGATGTAGTTCGACGAGCCGTAGCTCGCGCGCATCGGGTCGGTCACCTGGAAGTACAGGATGCCGTCGACCTGCAGCTGCGTGTTGTCGCGCGTGATGCAGATCTGGCTCGGCACGTCGAGCGGAATTTCCTTCAGGCTGTGCTTGTAGGCCACCCGGTCGATGAACGGGATCAAGAAGTTCGGGCCGGGCGTCATGGTGCCGTGGTACTTGCCCAGGCGCTCGCGCACCCAGGCGTTCTGCTGCGGCACGAACTTGACCGACTGGCTGATGAAGATGATCGCGATGACCAGGATGATGAGAGGGACCGAAAATTCCATGGTGCGCTTCCTTTTTCTGAGTTCTATGGACTGTGACTAGACCTTGTCGACGACCAGCCGGCTGCCGACCACCTCGACCACGCGGTGCTCGCCGCTCGAGGGCGTGCGGCCCGCGCGCTGGACTACCGTCCATTGCGCGCCCCGGTAGCGCACGGTCGCCGTGCCGTCGGCGTTCCACGCATCGACGTGAACGCTCTCGCCGATGTCGAGGTTCACGTCACGGTTGGCTTCGGTGGGCGGGGCAGGAGGGCGCTTGCGCTGGATCGAGTACCAGGTGAGCACGGCCCCCACGCCGATCACCGAGGCTACGATCAGCTGGGTGACCGTGCCGAAGCCCAGGTGCGCCGAGATCGCCGCGGCTGCAAAGCCTGCGGCCAGCAGCAAAAGGTAGACCGTGCCCGAGAGCAACTCGACCACGATGGCGGCCCCCGCAATCAGCCACCAGACGGTGGAATTCGCCATTTCAACTCCTCTTTTCCTTGTTCGATGCGCGCCATTCTGAGGCATATGCCTCAAGCGCTTGCCTCGGGTAGGGGTACTGCGCCGCAGCCGGAGAAATGGGCCTTGCCCGACGGGCCCGAATGGCTTGCAGGAAGCTGACCGGATCCGTCATCCGAATTCCGTACACTTCGCGCCTCGCCTCATTGCCTGTCTGTCTGCCTGTCCGGAGCCCCGCTCATGAAATTCCGCTTTCCCATCGTCATCATCGACGAGGACTTCCGCTCCGAGAACACCTCGGGCCTCGGCATCCGCGCGCTCGCGCAGGCCATCGAGACGGAGGGCTTCGAGGTGCTGGGCGTCACGAGCTACGGCGACCTGAGCCAGTTCGCACAGCAGCAAAGCCGGGCCAGCGCCTTCATCCTGTCGATCGACGACGAGGAATTCACCATCGGCCCCGACCTCGATCCGGCCGTGCTGAACCTGCGCAACTTCATCGGCGAAGTGCGGCGCAAGAACGCCGACGTGCCGATCTACATCTACGGCGAGACCAAGACATCGCGCCACATCCCGAACGACATCCTGCGCGAGCTGCACGGCTTCATCCACATGTTCGAGGACACGCCCGAATTCGTGGCGCGCCACATCATCCGCGAGGCCAAGAGCTACCTCGAGAGCGTGCAGCCGCCGTTCTTCAAGGCACTGATCGACTACGCGGAAGACGGCTCTTACTCGTGGCACTGCCCGGGCCACTCGGGCGGCGTGGCGTTCCTGAAGAGCCCGGTGGGCCAGATGTTTCACCAGTTCTTCGGCGAGAACATGCTGCGCGCCGACGTCTGCAACGCGGTGGAAGAACTGGGCCAGCTGCTCGACCACACCGGCCCGGTAGCGGCCAGCGAGCGCAATGCGGCGCGCATCTTCAATGCCGACCACTGCTTCTTCGTGACCAACGGCACCAGCACCAGCAACAAGATGGTGTGGCACCACACGGTGGCCCCGGGCGACGTGGTGGTGGTCGACCGCAACTGCCACAAGTCGATCCTGCACGCGATCATCATGACCGGCGCGATTCCGGTGTTCATGAAGCCTACGCGCAACCACTTCGGCATCATCGGCCCCATTCCGAAGAGCGAGTTCGAGCAGAGCGCCATCAAGGCCAAGATCAAGGCCAATCCGCTGCTGGCCGACGTGGACGCCGACAAGGTCAAGCCGCGCGTGATGACGCTCACGCAATCGACCTACGACGGTGTGATCTACAACACCGAGACCATCAAGAACATGCTCGATGGCTACGTCGACACGCTGCACTTCGACGAAGCGTGGCTGCCGCACGCCGCATTCCACCCGTTCTATGGCGCCTACCACGCGATGGGCAAGCGCCGCGTGCGGCCGAAGGAATCGCTGGTGTTCGCCACGCAGTCCACCCACAAGCTGCTGGCCGGCATCAGCCAGGCCAGCCACGTGCTGGTGCAGGACTCGCAAAACCGCCAGCTCGACCGCGACCTGTTCAACGAGGCCTACCTGATGCACTCGTCGACCAGCCCGCAATACGCCATCATCGCGAGCTGCGACGTGGCCGCCGCCATGATGGAGCCGCCCGGCGGCACTGCGCTGGTGGAAGAGAGCATTCTCGAAGCGCTGGACTTCCGCCGCGCCATGCGCAAGGTGGAAGAAGAGTTCGGCAAGGACGAGTGGTGGTTCAAGGTCTGGGGCCCCGAGAAGCTCGTCGACGAGGGCATTGGTCGCGCCGAGGACTGGATCATGCAGGGCGAGAAGAACGGCAAGCCCAAGAGCAAGAAGTCGCCGCGCAACTGGCACGGCTTCGGCGAATTGGCCGACGGCTTCAACATGCTCGACCCGATCAAGTCGACCATCGTCACGCCGGGCCTGGACCTCGAAGGCAACTTCGCCGAGACCGGCATTCCCGCGAGCGTGGTGACCAAGTTCCTCGCCGAGCACGGTGTGATCGTGGAGAAGACGGGCCTCTACAGCTTCTTCATCATGTTCACCATCGGCATCACCAAGGGCCGCTGGAACACATTGCTCACGGCGTTGCAGCAGTTCAAGGACGACTACGCGCGCAACCAGCCGATGTGGCGCATCCTGCCCGAGTTCTGCCAGCAGCACCCGGGCTACGAACGCCTCGGCCTGCGCGACCTGTGCCAGCACATCCACCAGCTGTACGCGCGTTTCGACGTGGCGCGCCTCACGACCGAGATGTACCTGAGCGACCTGACGCCGGCCATGAAGCCCAGCGACGCCTTCGCCCACATCGCGCACCGCAAGACCGAGCGCGTGGAGATCGACGAGCTCGAAGGCCGCATCACCACCAGCCTGATCACGCCGTACCCGCCGGGCATTCCGCTGCTGATTCCGGGCGAAGTGTTCAACAAGAAGATCGTCGACTACCTCAAGTTCTCGCGCGAGTTCAATACGCAGTGCCCGGGCTTCGAGACCGACATCCACGGCCTCGTGGCGCGCATCGACGAGACTGGCAAGAAGCGCTACTACGCGGACTGCGTCAAGGAAGCGAAGTAGGCCGCTGCCGAAGCCGTTCGAGGGTGGTCAGCCTTCGCGAACGCGCATGAAGCGCGCGAAGCGGGGCAGGCCCTTGGCGGTGGTGCCGTTGTAGCGGTAAGTCACCCAACTGCCGATGGCGGGTGGGTTCTCCCGTTCGGCATCGGTCAGTCCGGTGCCGAGCCTGAAGCGTTTGCCGTCGGGCGTCTCGACCACCAGTGCGCCGAGCCGGGCGCTGTGCTTGCCTTTGCCGGGGAGGTGCTCGATCACGCGGGCCTCGGCATCCTCGTAGGGCTTGACCTTCAGCAGGTCGCTGTTGCGCTCGCCGCGGTACTGGGAGCTGCCACGGTGGAGCATCAACCCCTCTCCGCCCATCTTGACCGTCTTGTCGAGCAGCGCCTGCAGTTCTGCATGTGTGGTCGCGCGCTGCTGTGGCACCGGCACCACCCAGGGTGCGTCGGTGATGGGAAGCAGGTTGCGCAGCGCGGCCAGCCGCGTCGTGAAGTCGCCGCCCTGGGCGGGCAGGTCGAACACCATGAAGCGCATCTCGTGCCATGCGACGTCGTTGGGTGTCTGGCTGCGCACTGTCGACACCGCATGGGCGAAGCGGCCGCGTCCAGCCCACAGCTCGCCGTCGAGCGGCTGCCTGGGCAGCGGGGCGATGAACCATGCCGGCGCCATGATCCGCTCGCCGCCGCGCGTCCAGAGCTGCTTGCCGTCCCAGTAGCCGCGCACGCCGTCGTACTTCTCGCTGACCCAGTAGTCGTTCAGCGACATGCCGGGGCGGTAGACGTCGGCCAGCATCAGCGAGGGCGCTGCCTCGCGCGCGAACGCGGAGGGCGCGGCGATCACGCCGAAGGCGGCAAGCAGCAAGGAGCGTCGATTCAGCACGATGTGTGAAATGGGTTGCGCAGCACGGCCGTTTGGCAGCCGTGCCGGGGTTTGGCGCAAGACTATTCGGCCATCCCGCCGACGACGTTGCTGAAGCCGCCGTCCACATAGGTGATCTCGGCGGTCACGCCGCTGGCCAGGTCGCTCAGGAGGAAGGCGGCCACGTTGCCGACTTCCTCGATGGTCACGTTGCGGCGGATCGGCGAGGCGTCGGCCACGGCCGCCAGCATCTTGCCGAAGCCCTTGATGCCGCTGGCCGCCAGCGTCTTGATGGGGCCCGCGCTGATGCCGTTGACGCGCATGCCCTTCGGGCCGAGCGAGGCGGCCGTGTAGCGCACCGAGGCTTCGAGCGAGGCCTTGGCCAAACCCATGGTGTTGTAGTTTGGCAGTGCGCGCTCGGCGCCCAGGTAGGTCAGCGTGAGCAGGGACGACTTGTCGTTGAGGTAGGGCAGGGCCGACTTGGCCATGGCCGGGAAACTGTAGGCGCTGATGTCGTGCGCGATCTTGAAACCTTCGCGCGAGAGCCCGTCGAGGAAGTCGCCCGCGATGGACTCGCGCGGCGCGAAGCCGATGCTGTGCACGAAGCCGTCGAACTTCGGCCAGGCCTGTGCGAGGTCGGCGAAGAGCTTGTCGATCTGCGCGTCGTCGCCCACGTCGCAATCGAAAATCAGCTTCGAGCCGAAGTCTGCGGCATATTCGGTGATACGGTCCTTGAATCGCTCGCCGACATAGCTGAAGGCGAGCTCCGCGCCCTGCTCATGGCAGGCCTTGGCAATGCCATATGCAATGGAGCGATTGCTCAACACGCCGGTGATCAACAGTTTTTTGCCGGAAAGAAAGCCCATGAAGTTGCCTCGTGAAAATCTTGGGCAGAATTCTCGCATGCGGTTTCTCCGGGTCTGGTGGTTGATGGTGTGTGCGGTTCCCGCGTGGGCCGCGCATGGTTATGCGCTCTGGGATGACCTGAAGTACGCCCCAGGCTTCAAGGCCTTCGACTACGTCAACGTGGACGCCCCGAAAGGCGGCGAGTTGCGGCTGGTGAGCAACCAGCGCTACTCGACTTTCGACAAGTACAACCCTTTCACCATCAAGGGGGCGCCGCCGGCCTACCTCGACAGCATGCTGTTCGAGTCTCTGTTGGCCGGTTCGATGGACGAAACCGGGTCGGGCTACGGCCTGCTGGCCGAGGACGTCGCGGTAGCCTCCGATCGCCGCAGCGTCACCTTCCGCCTGCGACCCGAGGCGAAATTCCACAATGGCATGCCGGTCGAGGCGGCCGACGTGAAGCACAGCTACGACACGCTCATCGGCCCTTTCACCTCGCCGGGCTACAAGACGCTGCTGCAGGAAGTCGACGGTGCCGACGTGCTGGATGCGCGCACCATCCGTTTTCGCTTCAAGACGGTCAACCGCGAGTTGCCGCTGATCGTGGGCAGCCTGCCCATCTTCAGCCGTGCCTGGGGTGTAGAGAACGGCAAGCCCAAGCCCTTCGATCAAGTCGTGATGGATATTCCCATCGGTAGCGGCGCCTACAAGATCGGCCCTGTGCGCTTCGGCAAGGACATCACCTACGTGCGCGACCCCGGCTACTGGGGCCGCGAGCTGGCCGTGAACCGTGGCTTGCACAATTTCGACCGGATCACTGTCAAGATCTACAAGGACAACACGGCCCGGCTCGAAGCCCTGAAGGCGGGCGAGTTCGACATGATGAGTTTCTACTCGGCCGGCGACTGGGCGCGGCGGGTGAACGGCAAGCGCTTCACCACGGGTGAGCTCGTCAAGCACGAGTTCCCGCACAAGAAACCGGCGGGTTTTCAGAGCTTCGTGCTCAACAGCCGCCGCGACAGGCTGAGTGACCCGCGCGTGCGCGAGGCGCTGGGCCTGGCGCTCGACTACGAGTGGATGAACCGGCAGATGTTCTACAACGGCTATCCGCGCGTGAAGGACCTGTTTGGAAATACGGATTGCGAGGCGCAGGGCTTGCCGTCGCCCGAGGAGAAGGCGCTGCTCGAACGTTGGCGCGGCAAAATCCCCGACGCGAGCTTTGGTCCAATGTTCACGCCGCCCATCACCGAGGGCGAGGGCCAGTCGCTGCGCAACAACCTGCGCCGCGCGCGCGACCTGCTCAAGCAGGCCGGCTGGGAATACCGCGACGGCGCCTTGCGCAACGCCAAGGGCGAGGCCATGACGTTGGAATACCTCGACAGCAAGGAAGGCGGCGTGCGAACCGTGTCGCCTTGGATCCGCAACCTCGAGAAGCTCGGCATCACCCTGAACTTCGCGACCGTCGACTTCGCTCTCTACCAGGAGCGCCTCGACCGCTTCGACTTCGATATCACGACCATCAATTTCCCGGGCACGAACAACCCCGGGCAGCAGTTGCTCGAGATCTTCGGCAGCAAGGCGGCCAAGACGGAGAGCTCGGGCAACTACATGGGCGTGTCGACGCCGGCGGTCGATGCCTTGCTCAAGGACATCGTCGATGCCGACACCAAGGCCGACCTGATACCCGCCTGCCGTGCGCTCGACCGCGTGATCATGCACAGCCACTACCTGATTCCCCAATGGACGCTGAACTCGCACCGCATCGTCTATGACGACTGGCGGCTTGCGTTCAAATCGCCCATGCCGCCGTACGCCAACGGCGAGGACTGGGTCATGGGCACATGGTGGGCCAAGCCGGCGCGCCAGAAATAGAAGAGAGGAAACAGACCGTGCTCTCCTATGTCCTCAAGCGTCTGCTGCTGTTCATCCCGACCCTCCTCGGCGTGCTGCTGGTGACTTTCCTCGTGATCCAGTTCGTGCCCGGCGGCCCGGTGGAACAGTACCTGGCTGAAGCCAAGACGGTGGGGCGGGGCGGCGGTGGCGGCGGCTTCGAGTCCGGCGGTAGCAGCTATCGCGGCAACCAGGGCGTCGACCCGAAGCGGCTCGAGCAGATCAAGGCGCTGTATGGCTTCGACAAGCCGCCGCACGAACGGCTGTTTCAGATGCTAGGCCAGTTCGCGCGCTTCGACCTGGGCAAGAGCTTCTTCCAGAACAAGGACGTCTGGACGCTGATCCTCGAGAAACTGCCCGTCTCGATCAGCCTGGGTCTCTGGACTTTCTTCATCAGTTATGGCGTGGCGGTGCCACTGGGTGTCGCGAAGGCGGTAAAGGCGGGAACGCGCTTCGACCTGATCAGCACGCTGATCGTGCTCGTCGGCTACGCCATCCCGGGCTTCGTGCTGGGTGTGGCGCTGCTGGTGGTGTTCGGCGGGCAGCTGCAGTGGTTCCCGCTGCGAGGCCTGACCTCGGCCAACTGGGACGACCTGGGTTGGGGTGCGCGCATCGTCGACTATCTCTGGCACATCACGCTGCCTGTCACGGCGATGGTGCTCGGCAGCTTCGCGGTTACGGCCATGCTCACCAAGAACGCCTTCCTCGAGGAGATCCGCAAGCAGTACGTGTTGACGGCGCGTGCCAAGGGGCTGGGCGAGAAGCAGGTGCTCTGGAAGCATGTGTTCCGCAATGCGCTGATTCCGATCATCACCGGGCTGCCTTCGGCGTTCATCGGTGCGTTCTTCGCCGGCTCGCTGCTGATTGAGACGCTGTTCTCGCTAGACGGCCTGGGTTTGCTGGGCTACGAGAGCGTGATCCGACGCGACTATCCCGTCGTGCTCGGCACCCTCTATCTCTTCACGCTGATCGGCCTGGTGACCAAGTTGATTTCCGATCTTTGCTACGTTTGGGTGGACCCGCGTGTCAAATTCGACTGAGGGCGTTGTGCCCGTGAGTGCGGCCGGTGGCACGCAGACGAAGGCAACGCCGGTGGCCACAACGGCCCACCTCTCGCCTGGTCGTCGTGCGTGGATGCGTTTCAAGCGTGATCGCCTCGGCTTCTGGAGCTTGGTGGTCTTCGTGACGCTGGTGGTGCTGAGCCTGTTCGCCGAGGTGCTGTCGACGGACAAGCCGCTTGTCCTGCGCTATGAAGGGCACACATATTTCCCGGTGCTGCGCGACTACTCCGAGAAGACTTTCGGCGGTGACTTCGAAACGCCAACCGACTACCTTGACCCCTTCATTCGCGAGCGCATCACGAAGGGCGACAACTGGGCGATCTACGCACCCAATCCCTACGGCCCCAAAACGCTCAACTACTTCGCCAAGTCGCCGAGCCCGGCCGCCCCGACGGTCGACAATCTGCTCGGCACCGACGACCGTGGCCGCGACTTGCTGGCGCAGCTCATCTATGGTTTCCGCGTGAGCGTGCTGTTCGGCCTGGCGCTCACCGCCATCGGCACGGTGCTGGGCGTGGTCGCCGGTGCCGTGCAGGGTTACTTCGCCGGCAAGACCGACCTCGCGTTCCAGCGCTTCATCGAAATCTGGGGCTCCATGCCGGAGTTGTACCTGCTGATCATCTTCAGCGCGATCTTCGCTCCCAGCGTGGCACTGCTGCTCATCCTGCTGAGCCTGTTCGGCTGGATGGGCTTGGCCGACTACGTGCGCGCGGAGTTCCTGCGCAACCGCCAGATGGACTACGTGCGTGCCGCGCGCGCTCTTGGCGTAGGCAACCTGCAGATCATGTGGCGCCACATCCTGCCCAACAGCATGGTGCCGGTCGTCACTTTCCTGCCGTTTCGCATGAGCGCGGCCATCCTGGCGCTGACCTCGCTCGACTTCCTGGGCTTGGGCGTACCGCCGGGCACGCCGTCACTCGGCGAGCTGCTCAGCCAGGGCAAGGCCAACATCGATGCCTGGTGGATCTCGATATCGACCTTCGGCGTGCTCGTCGTCACCCTGATGCTGCTGACATTCATGGGCGACGCGCTGCGCGACGCACTCGATCCGCGCAAGGCCGACAAATGACGAACGATCCGCAACTCAAGCAGGCCCTGCTGGACGTGAAAGGCCTGCGTGTCGCGTTCGGCGGCAAGGAGGTCGTGCACGGCATCGACTTCCAGATGGCCGCCGGCGAAAAGCTCGCGCTGGTCGGCGAGTCGGGCTCGGGCAAGACGGTCACGGCGCTGTCGCTGCTGCGGCTGGTGCAGAACGCCGATGTCACAGGCGTCGCAAGGCTCTTCGGTGGCGCAGCGCCGCAGGGCGTGCGTGACCTGCTGTCGATTCCGGAGCGCCAACTGCGCAGCATCCGCGGCAAGGAGATCGCAATGATCTTCCAGGAGCCGATGACCGCGCTGAATGCGCTCTACAGCGTCGGCGACCAGATCGCGGAGGTGCTCGAACTGCATGAGGGTCTGTCGGCTCGCGCCGCGCAGGCGGCCGCCGTCCAGTTGCTGGCCGATACCGGCATTCCCGAGCCGGCGCGGCGGGCGAGGGCGTTTCCGCACCAACTCTCGGGCGGCCAGCGCCAGCGCGCGATGATCGCGATGGCGCTCGCCTGCAAGCCGCGCCTGCTGCTGGCCGACGAACCGACCACCGCGCTCGACGTCACGGTGCGCGCGCAGATCCTGGAGCTGCTGGCCGACCTGCAGCGCAAGTACGGCATGGCCGTGCTGCTCATCACGCACGACCTGAACCTGGTGCGCCGTTTCGCCGACCGCGTGGTGGTCATGGAAAACGGCCACGTCGTCGAGCATGGCGCCGTGGCGCCGGTGTTCGATGCCCCGCAGCATCCCTATACGCGCAAGCTGATCGACAGCCATCCGCAGCGCAATGTGGCGGCCGTTGCCGCGCGTGCCGACGCATCGCCCGTGATCGAGGCGAAGGCCTTGCGCGTGATCTACCCCGTGCCGAGGCCCGGCATCGCCGGCTGGTTCCGGAAGGGCGAGTTCGTGGCGGTGCAGGGCGCGGATTTCCGCATCGTGCCGGGCGAGACGCTGGGCGTGGTGGGCGAATCGGGTTCAGGCAAGTCGACGCTTGCGCTGGCGGCGCTGGGGCTTTTGAAGCACCAGGGTGCACTGGAGGTCGCGGGCAAGAGCTGGGCGGTCGATCGCGCCTCCGATCTCGGCTTGCGCCGCGTCATGCAGGTGGTGTTCCAGGACCCGTTCTCGTCGCTGTCGCCGCGCATGACGGTGGAGCAGATCGTGGGCGAGGGGTTGCGCGTGCATGCACCCGAACTCGACGTCGGAGCGCGCCGCGCCCGCGCGCTCGCCGCACTGGCCGACGTCGGGCTGACGGAGGCCCAGTTCCCCTCGCTGCTCGATCGCTATCCGCACGAGTTCTCGGGCGGACAACGGCAGCGCCTCGCGATCGCCCGTGCGCTGATCGTCGATCCGCAACTGCTGGTGCTCGACGAGCCGACCAGCGCGCTCGACGTGACGATCCAGAAGCAGGTGCTGAGCCTGCTTCAGCGCCTGCAGCGCGAGCGCGGGCTGAGCTACCTGCTGATCACGCACGACGTCGAGGTAATCCGTGCCATGGCGCACCACGTCATCGTGATGAAGGACGGTGCCATTCTCGAAACCGGGCCGGTCGAGCGAGTGCTCGACGCGCCCGATCACCCGTACACAAAAAAGCTGGTAGCCGCCGCGCTGCTGGAATAAACGGAGATTGCAGTAAATGTCGGAAACCGGACGCGACCGGCGCGGCGCCTGGCGCGCGGCGCTGGCCTGCATGGTCACCCTTGCGGTGGCGATGGGCCTGGGGCGCTTCGCCTTCACGCCCATGCTGCCCATCATGCTGCACGAGGGAAAGCTGGAGCTGGCGGCGGGCGGGGTGCTGGCGTCGCTCAACTACCTGGGCTACTTCCTCGGCGCGCTGAGCTGCGCAGCCATCGGCATCAAGGCTTCGAGCATGGTGCGCGGCGGGTTGGCGGCCACGGCGGCCCTGCTGATCGGCATGGGGTTGCTTCACAGTTTCACGAGCTGGGGCGTGCTGCGGACAGCGGCGGGCGTGATGAGCGCCTGGGTTTTTGTCTTTGCCTCGGGCTGGGGGTTGCGCCGCCTGTCGGAAACGAACGCGCCAACGCTGGCCGGGGTGATCTACACCGGGCCGGGCATCGGCATCGCCATGACCGGCCTGCTCGGCGGGGCGCTGGGGCGCTGGGGTTCCGAGGCGGGGTGGATCGGCCTGGGCGTCCTGGCAATCGTGCTGGTCGCGGTGATCTGGCGGGTTTTCGACGACGGCGAGCGGACGCCGGTCGGCGGCGGGGGCGCACCGGCACCTGCTGCCGCGGCCCGCGCAGCCGGATCGGCGGCCAACCGCAGCGACGCGATCTGGCTGGTCGCGCTCTATGGCCTGGCCGGTTTTGGCTACATCATCACCGCCACCTTCCTGCCGGTGATCGCCCGGCAGGCGCTGCCGGGGTCGCCCTGGCCCGATTTCTTCTGGCCGCTGTTCGGGCTGGCCATCATTCCGGGGGCGTTGATCGGAGCCCGCGCGCCAACGCATTGGGACAACCGGTTGCTGCTGGCTGGCGCCTACGCGCTGCAGGCGCTGGGTGTCGTTCTGTCGGTGGCGTGGCCGAGCATCGCCGGGTTCGCGCTCGGCAGCCTGCTGTTGGGCATGCCGTTCACCGCCATCACGCTTTTCGCCATGCGGGATGCCCGTCGTCTGCGAGGCAATGCGGCGGCCGGGTTGATCGGCTACGCAACGGCTTCCTATGGGGTGGGGCAGATCATCGGGCCGCTGTTTGCGGCGCCGCTGGCCCAGCGGACGGGGTCTTTTCAGCTGCCGCTGCTCGTCGCGGCGGCGGCACTGGCACTCGGTGCGGTCCTGTTTGCGTTGGTTTGGTCTAAATCGCGTCGCGCAATAGCCGATTGAGGGGCAAAGCCCCTTCATATATTGCACAAATAGCATATAATTCGAGGCTCACGACCAAACGGGCGGGTACCAACCGCCCGTTTTTTTTGGTCTATGCATTCTGGGCTGAGCATTCATGGCTGAGCTCATGGCGATTTGGCATCCGTGGCGGGCGGGTGGCATGAACCCAGTTATTCAAAAGGCGCATTCGAACACGTGGCATTGCAGCAAATAGTGGAACAAACTGTGGCCGGTCTCGGCTATGACCTGGTCGAGATCGAGCGCTCGGCCGGGGGATTGCTGCGCGTGACGATTGATTTGCCCTGGACGGCCCCCACCTCCGAAGCTGTGGCTGCCGGTGTGCCCGAGCCCTTCGTGACGGTCGAGGACTGCGAGAAGGTGACGCGCCAATTGCAATTCGCGCTTGAGGTCGATGGTGTCGATTACAAGCGGCTCGAGGTGTCCTCGCCGGGTATTGACCGTCCGCTGCGCAATGAGCAGGATTTCGAGCGTTTCGTGGGCGAGGTGATCGACATCACGCTCAAGGCGCCCATGGGCGCGGCAGCGGCGGGCCAGGTGTCGGCCAACCGCAAGAAGTTTCGCGGCACGCTGGAGCGGATCGCACAGGTAGAGGGTGCCGCTGGCGCCCAGGGCTGGCAAATCGTCTGGAGCGATGCGCCGGAGCCCAAGCCAGGTCAAAAAGTGAGCAAGAAGCGCGCGCCCGCAACGCTGCAGGCGCTGGGCTTCGTGCTGGACGAGCTGCGCGACGCGCGGCTCGCGCCCATTGTGGATTTCAAGGGCCGCAAGGCCAAAACCCAACCGGGTTTTTCGGATATTGACGACGGAACGCAGGTTCCGGACTGACCAGAGGAGTGGTGGCATGAATCGCGAAATGTTGATGTTGGTGGATGCGATCTCGCGCGAGAAGAACGTCGAACGTGACGTCGTCTTCGGCGCGGTCGAATCCGCACTGGC
>Ga0209050_1000660_pt1 | contig 53382 bp, 34 predicted proteins | sample Araplavi_mTSA_r2_FD_184276 | JGI IMG/M metagenome (GOLD analysis project Ga0209050, IMG submission 184276) | Arabidopsis root microbial communities from North Carolina, USA - plate scrape MF_Cvi_mTSA_r2 (SPAdes) (version 2) | ecosystem: Host-associated > Plants > Roots > Endosphere | place: USA... | reverse complement strand
ACATCGTTCTGGTGATCGTGGCAAAAGCCACCCGGCGTGGCTGATAGTCCGCCGCGACCCGGGCTACTTCCGGCGCGATGTGATGCACGTACGGGCAGTGCGCGCACGCAAAGAAGATCACCGTGGCGTCCGCATTGCAAAAGTTGAGCGGCGTGAGCACGGGTGGCGGCAGATCGGGATCGAGGCCCTTCACGAGCAGGGGCAGCGAGAAGTCGGGCATCGGCGTACCGAGCGCGAGCATGGTGGAAGGAGTGGCGGCCATACGGAATGGATGAGTGGGAGTTTGGAGTGCGCGGGAAAGTCGGCAAGAGATATGTTCAAATGAACACCATTTTTAGTGGCGGGCCGACGCAGGTTTTTCCTGCCGGGCCGCATTCCGGCGCAAGCTGAATCCTTGGCCGCGCCTTCCCCCTCATGGCGACGAAGTGCATGTTCGAGGTTGAGCCTCCCTTGGGATACGTGCAACCGTGGCAGTTCCCGCTATGCCCACGACTCTCCTCAAACTCAGTTGCCCCGATGGGGTTGGTCTGCTCTCGCGTATTTCCGGCTGGGTCGCGCAGCATGGGGGAAACCTCGTGGAAGTGCACCAGTTCACCGATCCCGAGGCGCGCTGGTTTTTCACCCGCATGGAAATCGACACGCACACACTGAAGCAGGATCTGCTCACGCTGCGTGAAGCCTTCCAGCCGCTGGCGGATGAATTGAAAGCCAACTGGACCCTGCGGCCGGCGGAGTCGCGCCCCCGGGTGGTGCTGATGGTGAGCAAGCTCGGCCACTGCCTCGCCGATCTGCTCTGGCGCTGGCGTTCGGGCGAGCTGGCTTTCGATATTCCGTGCGTCATCTCGAACCACGACGAATTCCGCAGCGTGGTCGAGCGCGAAGGGATTCCGTTCCATTGCATTCCGGTCACCGCGGATACGAAAGCCCGCGCGTTTGAAAAGATCGCCAAGCTGTGGGTCGAAGTGGGCGCCGATGCCGTGGTGCTCGCGCGTTACATGCAGGTGATTCCGCCCGAGCTGTGCGACGTCCTGCCCGGCCGGATCATTAATATTCATCACAGCTTTCTGCCCAGCTTTGTCGGCGCCAATCCCTATCAGCGCGCGCACGATCGCGGCGTGAAATTGATCGGGGCCACCTGCCACTATGTCACCAGCGAGCTCGATGCGGGGCCGATCATCGATCAGGAAGTGATTCGCGTGGAGCATTTCCACACGGTCGACGATCTCGTCCGCCTTGGGCGCGATTGTGAACGCGTCGCGCTCGCGCGCAGCCTGCGCTGGCACCTGAGCGATCGGGTGCTCATTCACGGGAACAAGACCGTCGTCTTCCGCCACTGAGCCGACCATGACTCCAGCCAATCGTTCTGCGCTCATCCTCGTTCTCGTCGCCTTTTCGGGCGTCGGTTTGAGTACGTACTGGGTTTATCGCGAAGCCGTTCGCGTGAAAAAGGAGCGCGAAGACCGGCGCCGGGTGAGCAGTGGGGATACCGGCGACATGGTGCTGATCAAAAACACGCGCTTCACCATGGGGTCCGATGATGGTGGCGAGGATGAATTGCCGAAGCACGACGTGAAAGTCCGCGCGTTCTGGATGGATCGCACCGAGGTCACCAACGCCGAATTCGAGCGCTTCGTCCAGGCCACGGGTTACCTCACCACGGCGGAAAAACCGGGCGCGAATGGACAACCCGCCGGCGCCTTTGTTTTCGCGCCGCCCGCCACCCCGGTCACCGATTTCAAAAAAGAAACGCAATGGTGGAGGTTCGTCCCGGGAACGAATTGGCGGCACCCGGCGGGCCCGGATTCGAGCATCGCCGGTCGCGAGAAATACCCCGTCGTACAAGTGACGTGGGCCGATGCCCGCGCCTACGCGCAGTGGGCCGGCAAGCGCCTGCCCACCGAAGCCGAGTGGGAATGCGCCGCCCGGGGCGGGGTCGATCGCCTGCGCTATCCGTGGGGCAACGATTTGCTCCGCGAAGGCCAGTGGGCCATGAATGCCTGGCAGGGAAAATTTCTCGTGGAAGACACCGGTGCCGACGGTTTTCGCGGACTCGCCCCGGTCGGCAGTTACGTCGCGAACGGCTACGGCCTCTACGACGTCACCGGCAACGTCGCGGAATGGTGCAACGACTGGTACATGCCGAACTACTACCAGCTCACCGCCCGCGGCAGCCAATCGCGCGACAACCCGCCCGGTCCCGGCCAGAGCATCGATCCCGAAGAGCCGGGCATTTGGAAACATGTGATCCGCGGTGGCTCCTGGCTTTCCAGTGAAGAAGCTGGCAGCGCCTTCCGCTCCTCGGCCCGTGGCAAACTCGCCCCCGATGTGCCGCTTCCGACGGTGGGCTTCCGCTGCGCGAAGGATCAGCCGTAGCAGGGACCGAAGCGGGGTCTGACTTTTTGCCCCGGGGACGAAATTAGGGCTTGCGATTACGTGTGTAATCGATATCGACTACACCTGTAATCCTTCCCTGCTGTGTCTCCCTCCGACTCTGCTGCTGCTGCCCGCTCAAGTGCGCCCCAATCGAAATCGCTGCCGGCGATCTCCGATGCGGAATGGATCGTGATGCGTGAGTTTTGGACCCGGGGCGAAGCGACCGCGAGTGAGATCGTCGAGGGGTTGAAAGGCCGGGCGGCGTGGAAACCGCGGACGGTGCAAACGCTGATCAACCGGTTGGTGCGCAAAGGGGCGCTCGGCTTTTCCAAGCTCAGCCGCGGGTATCTTTACCGGCCGTTGGTGGCGGAGGCCGAGTGCGTGATGGAGGCGAGCCAGACCTTTGTAGATCGGATTTTCGGGGGCAAACTCGCGCCCTTGCTCGCGTGCTTCGTCGAGCGTGGGGCGGTCAGCGAGAGCGAAATGGCGCAGCTGCGCCGCATCCTGCAGGAGGACCGAAACCATGAGCACAGACCTTGAGCACATCGGCGTGGGCGATTGGGCCGCGTGGGCTGGACACACTTCCCTGGCCGCTGCGCCGCTGGCGCTGGGCATTTTGCTGCTGGCGCGTCTGCGCTGGCTCTCGCCGCGGTGGCGATTGGGCCTGATCGGATTGTTTTTCCTCCGGCTCGTCCTGCCGGTGGTGCCTGCAGTCAGCTGGCATCCCTGGGCGAAAGCAGCGGTCCCTGTACTGATCGGAGTCGAATCGCATCCAGTTGTCGCTGCGACCCCGGGTTGGAGTGGAATGGAGCTTCTTTCCTGGCTGTGGTTGATCGGCGCACTGGCCACGCTGGCCTGGTTGCTCGGGAGCCACTTGATTTTGCTCCGCCGGTTTCGCGCTCAAGCTGGCCCGGTCTCGCCGGAAATCGCCGCTCGTATCGCCTGGGCTCAACAGCGCGCGGGTGTCTCCAAAGAAGTGCGCGTGCAGACGGTGCCGGGGCTGGCGACGCTGGCGATTTTCGGCTGGTGGCGTCCGCGCCTGCTGGTGCCGGTGGATCTCGAAACCCGCTACTCCAGCGAGCAGATCGGAGGCATGCTGCTGCACGAGTTTGCCCACGTCCGTCGTGGCGATGTGCTGTCGAGCTGGTTCGCGCTGCTGGTCTGCGCGCTGCATTGGTTCAATCCGCTGGCGTGGCTGGCCTTCCGGCGTTTCTGCGCCGAGCGCGAGATGCTGTGCGATGCCGCCGCTCTGCGGAGCCTGGGCCACGATCAGCGCCAATCCTATGGGGCTGCGTTGCTCTACTCGCTCGAAATCGAACCACCGCTGGCCGGCCCGGCGCTGGCCTCGTTTTTCTTCGATCACGATGAATTGAGGCAGCGTCTCCAGGCAATCGTGCAGCCACCGCGAATGACGGCTTTGCGACGACTGGCGGCCACCTCGCTTCTCGCCGTGCTCTGCTGGCCGGTCTTCACCACCAGCCAGGCCCAGGCTCCGGCCGAGCCCGCCGAGCCGGCTCCGAAAGCCGCCGAAGAAAAAGTGCGCCCGGAACGCAAAGCCGAAGAAGGAGGCGCCAAAAAGAGCGCGGAAGCCGAAAAGCCGAAACGCGACGGAGATCGTCCGAAGTCCGGGCCTCGCGACGGTGAATCCCGCAAGGGCGGCCCACGCGACGGGGAGGAGCGCAAAGCTGGCTCTCGTGATGGGGAAGAGCGCAAGGCCGGTTCGCGGGACGGCGATGGACGTAAAGCGGGCCCGCGCGATGGCGAGGGAGGAAAGAAAGGACCCCGCGACGGCGATGCACCGAAAAAGGGGCCTCGTGATGGCGAGGCTCGCAAACCAGGTCCACGTGATGGCGATAAACCACGCACTGGCCCACGCGAAGGCGATGGTGATCGCCAGGTGAAGGAAGATTAACGCGATGGCACCATGCACCTTCGTTTGCTGCTTCTGGCCATCTGGGCTTCGGCTGCCACCACTTTCGCAGGTGAAGCAGAAGCGCCGCGCCCCTGGTCGTTTCGCCCGTTGACGCGTCCGCCCGTCCCGGCGGTGAAGGCGAGGGATTGGCTCAAGGACGGCACGGACGTTTTCATCCTCGCCCGACTGGAAGCCGAGGGGCTCACTCCGGTTGCCGATGCCGATCGCATCACGCTGCTGCGTCGCGCCACCTACGATCTGACCGGCCTGCCTCCGACCCCGGAGGAAATGGACACCTTCACTCGTGATCCCGCGCCGGACGACGCCGCCTTTGCCCGCGTGTTGGATCGGCTGCTGGCGTCGCCGCGTTTCGGTGAACGCTGGGCGCGGCATTGGCTCGACGTCGTGCACTACGCCGACAGCGTCGGCCGCACGATGAATGCGTCCTTCCCGTACGCGTTTCGCTATCGGGACTACGTCATCGATGCCTTCAATGCAGACAAGCCGTTCGATCGTTTTGTCACCGAACAACTCGCCGGAGATTTGCTCCCCACGCGGAACCCGGCGGAGCGCGCAGAAAATCTCGTCGCCACGGGCTTCCTCACCTTTGCCTCGCTCGACCTCACGGACCGTGGCTCGCAGTTCGAGATGGATCGGATCGACGACCAGATCGACATCACCACGCGTGCTTTCCTCGGGCTTACGGTGGCCTGCGCCCGTTGCCACGATCACAAGACGGACCCGATCGCCCAGCGCGATTACTACGCGCTCGGTGGCATTTTCCTAAGCACCCGCACATATTCCGGCCAGGTCGGCCCCGATGGACTCGGCCCCAATGGCTATGTCGATGAAGAAGAGTTGGTGCGCCTGCCTGCCGCTGCGGTGACGGTCGCCCGTAATACTGTCGTGGCGCGCACGCAGACCGCCGGGACCGATCAAATGGACGCCATGGCGATGCGCCCGGCCAAGGGTTATCCTACGGTGTTTGCCTACCGCCCGGAGCGGGTCATGGGCGTGAGTGAAGGCGAGGCCCAGGATTGCGAACTGCGGATCAAGGGCGACCCCCGCGATCGCGGTGAAGCGCCGCCGCGTGGAAAATTGGCTATTCCCGGGCTGCCGCCGCTGACGGCTATTCCTGCCGGGGCCAGCGGTCGTGCGCAACTGGCTGCGTGGATCGCCAGCAGACAAAATCCGCTGACCGCACGGGTGTTTGTGAATCGCGCTTGGCAGCATCTTTTTGGATCCGGCCTGGTGCGCACGGTGGATGATTTCGGGATCACGGGCGAAGCGCCAACGCATCCGGAATTGCTCGATCACCTCGCGGTCCGGTTTGTCGAAGGTGGCTGGTCGGTGAAAAAATTGATCCGCGCGATCATGCTCAGCCACACCTACCGGCTTGGCGGTGGTGAGGTGAAAACCACGGCCCTGACCGCTGACCTCTATGGCGCGCGGAGGCCGCGCCGATTGGAACTCGAACCTCTGCGCGACACGCTTTTGTTCGTCAGTGGCGAGCTGAAGCTTGAGCGGCCGGCCGGCATTCAAGTCGCGGGTTTTGGCGGCAAAGGCCGCGAAGCGCGCACGCGCAGCCTGCTGCGGGACGACGCACCGTATCGCACGATTTATCTACCGGCCTTGCGTTCGCTGCTGCCATCCATGCACGAGCTCTTCGACTTTCCCGATCCCAGCCAGATCAAGGGCCAGCGCGAAGTCACCACCGTCGCCGCGCAGGCGCTGTATTTCCTGAACGACGATTTTGTCGGACAGTCGGCTTCCCGCGCCGCAGAGGCTTTGCTCGCAGAGAAAGCGCCGGGCGAAACCGAGCGAATCGAGCGCGCCTATTTGCGCACGCTGGCAAGGCGTCCGTCGAAAGACGAGATCGCGGATGCCCAGCAATTCATCGCCGGCGGGCAGGGATCGGAAGCCACCCGCTGGACCCTTTTTGTGCAGGCGCTCCTGGCGAGCGCGGAGTTCCGTTACATCCCCTGAATTGTTATGAAAACGTGTGCCACGATTTGGACGCCCCGGACCCGGCGCGATTTTCTGCAAGGCACAGCCGCCGGTTTTGGCTGGCTGGCTTTTTCTGCGCTCACGGCCGCCGCGGCGGAGCGCGCCCCGGCCAACCCGCTCGAACCCAAAAAGCCGCATTTCAAGGCGCGAGCGAAGCGGGTGATTTTTCTCTTCATGCAGGGCGGGCCGAGCCAGCTCGATACCTTCGATTGGAAGCCGGAACTCGCCCGCGTGGGTAAGGGCGGCGCGCATCAATTGCTCGGCTCCGTCGCCGAGTTCAAACCGCGGGGGCAAAGCGGTCTGATGATTTCCGACGTTTTCCCGAACATCGCCGCGCACGCCGACCAGCTCTGTCTTCTGCACGGCGTGAAAACGAGCACCGCGTCGCACGCCCAGGCAACCGTCGCCTTGCATACAGGCAGCGAGAATTTCGTGCGGCCTTCCATGGGCGCGTGGATCGTGTATGGCCTCGGCAGTGTGGCAGAAGATTTGCCCGGCTTTGTGACCATCGATCCGATCCACGATCAAGGCGGCGCGATGAATTACGGGTCAGCGTTTTTGCCTGCCACATTCCAAGGCACCCCGCTCGGCGGCGCCCAGCGCGGGATGCCGAATCTCGCGCCTTTGGCGGAGTCGGATCGCGAACAGCGGCGCCAGCTCGATTTCGTCCAGCGTTTGAATCGACGTCTCGCCGAGCAGCATCCGATCCAGCCGGAAATCGAAGGCGTGATCCAAAGTTACGAACTGGCCTATCGCATGCAGACCTCCGTGCCGAACGTGCTCGATGTGGAGAACGAATCTGCTGCGACCCGCGCACTCTACGGGCTCGATGATCGCGCCACGGAATGCTTCGGCCGGCAATGCCTGCTCGCCCGCCGCCTGGCGGAGAAAGGCGTGCGTTTCATTCAGGTCACGCAGGCGGGGTGGGATCATCATAACAATCTCCGCAGTGGCCTCGCCGATCGCGGCCAGGCGATCGACCGCCCCATCGCCGGCCTACTCGCCGATCTCGCCCAGCGGGGCCTGCTCGCCGATACGCTTGTCATCTGGGGCGGCGAATTCGGCCGCAGTCCGTACGACGACAAAGGCAATGGCGATGGCCGCGGCCATCACAACCAAGGCTACACCATGTGGATGGCGGGCGGTGGCGCCAAAGGCGGCTATGTCCACGGCGCCACCGACGAAGTCGGCCGCACCGCCGTCGAGGGCATCATGCCGATCCACGACGTCCACGCCACCATCCTGCACCTCCTCGGCCTCGACCACGAAGCCCTCACCTACCGCTACGCCGGCCGCGATTTCCGCCTCACCAACGTCAGCGGCAAAGTTGCCCGGGAGATTCTGAGCTGAGCCACTGGCCTGTCCCGAGTTTCTCGTTACGACAGCTTCTTCACCAGGTCGCGCCGTACCGTCGGCAGCTTGTGGTAAGTGCGGCCGATGGCGACGGCGGAGGAAACCTGCGGATGGGTGATGCCCAGGATGCGGGCGAGTTCCTTCTCGAAATGTTCGAGGGCGAGCAGGCTGGCCGGGTTCTCGTTGAGATAACGAAGGGCGCGCTGCATGAGGTCGTAGAGCCCGGGTTCGGCGTGCTCGGGTTCGGTGACCAGATCGATGAGTTCCACGAAGTAGGCGCCGAGGGCGACGCGGGTGTAATCCCGGCGCAGGCCTTCGTGCGGATCGGTCAGCGCGACTTCGCGCAAGGTGTGGAGGTCGCTTTTGCGGCTGTGCGCAAAGTGCATCTCGCACTCGAAAAAAAGATCCAGCCGGCCGGCGAAGCGGCTCTTCGGCTGGCGCGCGCCCTTGGCCACGGTTTTGAGTTTGCCGTGCGCCTGGGTCAGCCAGGTGAGGATCAGGCTGGTTTCGGAGAGCTTCGTCTTGCGAAGCAGAATGGCTGGCGTGACGTCCATGCGCGCGGCTGGCACTGGTGCCGCAGTGGGGGCATCCCGTCACGTGCAAACACGCAGGGCAAATTGCGCTCGCCGTGGTGATGCAGCGGCGGGTAAGACGCACCGATGAAAGCCTGTGTGATCGGACTCGACTGCCTTGAGCCAACGCTCGTCGAGCGATGGCTGGTGGACTTGCCGACGTTTGCCCGGCTGCGCGCCTTGGGGAGCTACGGGACGATGCGCAGCTGCACGCCGCCGATCACCGTGCCGGCGTGGTCCTGTATGATGAGCGGGCGCGACCCGGGCGAGCTGGGCATCTACGGTTTCCGCAATCGCACCGGCTACAGCTACGAGATGCAGGGCCTGGCGACGAGCGACTGGGTGAAGCAGGAGCGCGTCTGGGACGTGCTCGGCGCTCAGGGCAAACGCAGTGTCGTCATTGGGGTGCCGGGCACCTACCCCGTGAAGCCGATCAATGGCGTGGTGATCGGCGATTTCATGACGCCCTCGCTGGAGAGCGCGTGGTGTTACCCCCCGACCCTTAAAGACGACGTGCGCGCCTGGCTGGGCGGAGAGGACTATCTTTTCGATGTCGCCGATTTCCGCACCCCGGATCGAGCCCGCATTCTGGCCGATATCCACGAGATGACCCGGCGGCGGTTCACGGTCGCGCGCGAGCTGTGGCGGCGGGAACGGCCGGATTTTTTTATGATGGTCGAGATGGGCAGCGACCGGATTCACCACGCGCTCTGGCATTACATGGATGCACAGCATCGGCGGCACGAAGCCGGGCACGCGCTGGGGTCCGCGATTCACGACTACTACGTCGCGCTGGATCGCGAAATCGGTCGTTTCCTCGAGGGCGTCGATCTTCGTGAAACCATGGTGATCCTGGTCTCCGACCATGGGGCGAAGCGGCTCGACGGCGCGATTTGTGTGAACGAATGGCTGCGGCGCGAAGGCCTGCTGGGGCTGAAATCGGAGCCGCCGGGACCGGCGACGCCGCTGGCGCGCTGCGCCGTCGACTGGAGCCGCACGACTGCGTGGGCGGAGGGTGGCTACTACGGACGCATTTTCCTCAATGTCGCCGGTCGTGAACCGCAGGGCATCGTCGACCCGAGCGCTTACGAGCGGACCCGCGGAGAGCTCTCCCATTTGCTGGCCGCCATTTCCGATGATCAAGGCCGCCCCCTGGCGACGAAGGTCTATCGCCCGGAAGCGCTGTATCGCCGGGTGGAAGGCATTGCGCCGGATCTCATCGCCATTTTCGGCGATCTGCATTGGCGCGCAGCTGGGACGCTCGGCTGGCCGTCGATTCACACGCTCGAAAACGACACCGGCCCCGACGAGGCGAATCACGCGCAGGACGGCTTCTTCACCTGGGTCGCGCCGGGTATCGCTCCGACTTCCGGCCCTCAGCACATCGACATCCTCGACATCGCGCCGCGGTTGCTCGCCCAAATGGCTGCGCCAGTCCCTCAAGACCTCACCGCGCGGGCGAACGCGACCGCCTACACCGCCGCGGAGCAAAGCGTGGTTGAAAAGCGGCTCGAAGCCCTCGGTTACCTCGGATGAACTTGATATGAGCCGCGTCGTCGTTCTAGGGCTCGATGGCCTTCCCTGTTCCTTGCTCCGGCGCTTTATCGCCGACGGCTGGATGCCGAATATGGGGCGCCTGGTCGCGGAAGGCGATCTCACTGCGATGGATACCGTTTATCCACCGCTGTCGTCGGTCTCGTGGACGACCTTTTTCACCGGCGTCAATCCAGGCCGGCACCGGATCTTCGGTTTCTTCGAGGCGCAGGTGGACGAATACGGCATTTGGTTTCAGGATCTCAGCGAGGTGAAAGCGCCCGGGCTCTGGGAAATGGCCCAGGCCCACGGCAAACGCACCATTTCAATCAATCTCCCCGGCACCTACCCGGCGCCGCCGATGAACGGGGTGATGGTCTCCGGTTTTGTCGCCCAGGATTGGGAACGCAGTGTGTATCCGAAGATGCTCCGGCCCATGCTGGAAAAGATCGGGTACCTCCTGGATGTGCCCTGCGAAAACGCCACGGAAGAGCCGGAGGCGTTTTGGCGGGGGGCCCACCAGGCGCTCCAGGCTCGCAGCCAGACGATCGCGGCGCTGCTGGAGCACGAGCCCTTCGACCTGTTGATCGGGGTGCTGACCGAGACCGACCGGGTGCAGCACTTTTTCTTCGATGCGATCGAGGAGCCACACCATCCGCAGCGGGCAGCCGTGCGCGATTTTTACCAGCGGGTGGACGCGGCGGTGGGACGCTGGGTCAGCCTGCTCCGGCCGGATGACGAGTTGATCATCCTCGCCGACCACGGTTTTTGCCGCATCGAGCAGGAAATTTTCGTGAATCACTGGCTGCAGAAGCACGGGTATCTCTCGATGCAAAATTCGCGGCCGGGCGCCCCTTTGCGCGAGATCGATCCGGCCCGGAGCAAAGCCTTCGCTCTCGATCCAGGACGAATCTTTATCAACGTCCGCGGCCGGCAGCCGGACGGCTGTGTGGACCCGCGTGATGTTCCGGCGCTGACGGCCGAGATCGAAGCGGGGTTGCGGGAGTGGCAAGTGCGGGTGCCCTGGAGCCCCGGACCGATTTCCCCCTGGACCCATATTTTCCGAGCTCGCGACCTGTATACAGGTCCCTGGGCCCACCTTAGTGCGGATTTGATCCTCCATCCCCGGGACGGATTCGACCTGAAAGGCCGTTTTAATCCCCCTGGGCCAGCCAGCGTGGGCAAGCTGACGGGGATGCACACTTTCGGCGACGCAATGCTTTACGTACGGGGGAAAAGATGGAATACCGCCGTTCCGCGGATGCTCGATATCGCTCCGACGTTACTCCAGAGGCTCGGTCTCCCAGTTCCTCCCGAATTGGAAGGCCGTGTTTTGCTGCCGTGACGAAGAGAGTGGTGGAAAACGTCCTGCGACCGTTCCCTCCGGGTTGAATAAACATATTTGACCCACGGCCGAACTCGACGATTCGCTTCTGATAAAAATTAAATTAAACGCCTTGACCAACATGCTCCGGCTCGCCACGTTCCCCAGCGTCATGAAGCCCTCGTCCCGCCCCTCTACTGCGAGTTTGCTCGAGCCCCTCGAGAGTCGAATTGCCCCTGCGCGCGTCATCCTCGTCGGGGTGCCGGACTCCGTGGACCCGAACAATCCCAACCCTGATGTCAACTACACCGACCCGATTGATAATCTCTTCGTCAATACGGAGCTCTCGGCGGATCTGATTTCGCAGAAGGTCGGTGGTGGCGCCGGTGGGGTTGCGGATACCTTTTATCTGAAGCTCACGACGGGCGATAAGCTCCAGATCTTCACCTCGAACGGACCGCAGGATTACCTGAGGGTCAATTCGGGGAATGTCATTGCCTTCTTCGTCGACAAGAATCTGAACAACGAAGTCGATGCGGGCGAAATGACGGGCATCGCTCTGGGCAAGAATGCTTCCATCGTCCTGAATGGCGGTATCGAAGGCGACATCGTCGCGAATTACAACGATGCTACCAACGATCTCGATATGACGGGCTTGGTCTCGTCCAAGCAGAATATCAAGAGCGTCACGATCGGCGGCGGTGACGTGGGAACCTTTTCGGCGAGTACGCTGGTCCGGGGTGGGTCGATCATTGCGGGCGGCGCCATCGGTGCCGTGAATGTGCAAGGTCGTGTCGGCTCCGTCCTGACGGGTACGGCGGCCACGGGAAAGACCTTCGATTTCTTCCCGGATGCGACTTATGCCAACGCCATCGGCACTGGCCTGATGGGTAGCGGTCAGGGGACCGTGGCCTTTTCCATCGAAGCTGGCGTGGCCGGCGGGAACATCAGCAATGTGATCGTGGACGGAGTTGCTTCGAAAATCCAGGCTGGTGACGGTGGGTTCGGAGCGGCTGGCGGTTCGATTACGAATGTGCGCTTCAGCGAATTCAACTTCGGCGCTCAGGTGATTGCCGGTAAGGGTGGCGATGCGGACGGCACGAAGATCCATGCCGGTGCGGGTGGTTCCGTCAGCAAAGTTTATTTCGCCCCGGATGCCGTGGGCGATAGCAGCGCAAGCGACCTAATCAATGTGATCGGTGGCGCCGGCGGGGTGTCCACGGTTGGAAACGGGGGCAAGGGTGGGAATGTCAGCGACGTCTATGTGAGTTACCGTTTTGTCGGCAGCAAGCTGCTGGCCTCGGGCACCGTGCTGGCGGACAATGTTCACGTGGAGGCCGGAGCCGGCGGAGCGGGCAAGACGGGTGGCCTGGGCGGTTCGATCGCGCGAGTCAAAGTCAATAGCGTGGCTCCCAATGCGATCGGGACCGACGAGGTCGTGATCTTGGCCGGAACCGGTGGAGCCAGTTCCACGACCGTCGATGGCGGCAAGGCTGGCGCTGGTGGAGGGGTGACCGATATTTATGTGCGTGAAGTCGCCGTCGGGGTTGGACCGAGCCTTGTCGTACGGGCTGGCGATGGCGGGTTGGTGACGGGCGACGATCGCGGAGCTGCCGGCGGAAGCGTGGTCCGGGCGGATCTTTTGGCCAGCAGCATTTCCGTGTTTGCCGGGAACGGTTCATCCGGCACGCTAGGCGGCGCGGGTGGTTCCGCTCAGACGATTTCGATCGCAGTGGGGCAAAATACGTTCGCCTCGAATCTCACGATCAATGCGGGTTCCGGCGGCAATGCCACGGCCGGTGCTGCAGGCGCCGGTGGCGCCATCAAGACGTTGCGGGTGGAGAGTGGTGACTTCGCGACCTTCTTTCTGAACACCGGCGGGGCGGCCAACGGCGGCAGCAGTACCGCCGGCAAGGGCGGTGCCGGCGGCAGCGTCACCGATGCGGATATCTTCGAGGCCGACTTCGGTATCGGCACAAACGGTTTGTTCGCGGCCCGGACGGGCGCGGGCGGTAACGGTACGACCGCGGGTGGAGCTGGCGGCAATCTCACGAAAGCCAAGTTCTCCGGCACCGGTCTCAATGCGGCGATCGCGTTGGGCCAGGGTGGGGACGTCACCGGGGCGAATGCCAAGGGCAAGGGTGGCGCAGGTGGCTCGGTCTCCACCGTTGATGTGCAGGTTGCAGAGCGAGTGAGCGGTGCGCTTGCCAGCGTGAGTGTCGCAGCCGGTGACGGCGGCGATGGCGCTGGCGTGGGCGGTGCCGGTGGTGTGGGCGGAAGTATCACTGGCCTGAATGCCAAGGGTGCTGGCGCCGCTCTGGTCTCGGCTGGTGATGGTGGCAATGGCACATTCGGAGCGGCCGGTGCGGGCGGCTCGGTTTCGGTCACGGGCGTCTTCGCCAGTGGTGGCGATGGCGAATTGATCGCCGGCAATGCCGGGCAGGTCGGGGGCAAGGCCGCCAAGGGCGGAAGCATTTCCGGAACGGCTGGCAGCCTGACGGGGCTTTACTCCTTCAACAATTTGACGATTCAAGCGGGCAACGGCTCCCACGGTGGCGCCGGTGGTTCCTTGAAGAATATTGGTTACGGCAGCACTTCCACGACGTTGCAGCCCACCCCATCCGGCAACATTGTCGTCCAGGCCGGCAATGGCTCGGTGGAAGGCAAGACGGCTGGAGCCGGCGGCTCGATTACCAATGTGAGCGGCGCGGTCAGCTCCGGCGACAATCACAGCACCCTGATCTTTGCCGGCGGCGGTGGCAGCTCGGAAGTAAACCTCCTGGCCGCCCGGACGACGCCCGGCACCGGAGCTTCTGCGGAAACCCAGACCCTCGATCTGTCGACGATCAGCTATTCACAGGGCGGCACTTTCACGCTGAGCTTTAACAACTCGGCGCCCAGCGTGCAGATCTCGGCGACCCTGACAGCGGGCGAAACCCCGGCTGCAAGGGCTGCGCTCATCCAGACGGCGTTGAATGCGCTGCCCACCATTCAGCCGAACAGTGTGACCGTCACTCCAGGGGCGGTGGAGAATACTTATCTGGTGGCCTTTTCCGTCGTAGGCAGCCAGCCCCAGATTGGCGTGGCGGCTTCCGTGGGCAAAGTGGCCAGCGCAGGTGGTTCGATCTCGAATGTGGTGGTCGAGCGCGGCGGCGCCGAAAACGGCACGGTGCGGATCCAGGCCGGTGATGGCGGCTCGACGCTGGTGGGCGCCGGTGGCGCCGGTGGTGGTCTGGCATCGATTTCCATTTCGAATATCGGGGACGATACGATCCTCCGCAGTGTGGCCGCCGGCGATGGCGGAAACGGCGGGACCAAGGGGGGTATCGGCGGCTCGGTCAACAAGCTCGACGTGCTCAATCACGACATCGGTGTGCGCACCGGAGAAGTGTTTGGCTACAACACGATGGGCGGCCTCTATGCAGGGCTCGGCGGCTCGGCTCCCAGCCAGAGCGGGACGGTGATGGCCAAGTCCGGTAGCGTGACCAATGTGACCGCGAACTCGATCGCTTCGATCGTGGCGGGACGCGCAGACACGCCCGGCATGGCGGAAAAGGTGGAAAACATTTACCTGAATGGGAATCAGGCCCTGAAGGATAGCGATGGAGCGATCTTCCATACCTATCCGGGTGCGCGTCTCATTCTGACCTTTAACGGCGTGGATTCCGCTCCGATCAATATTGGGACCCCGGCTAACGACGGCAGCCTGGTGGACAATCTGCCGGATGATGTGGAGGATATCCTTAATGCGATGTCCTCGGTCCAGACCGCAGGCGGGGTGACCGTGACCGGCACCTTCTACGGCGGCTATACGATCAAGTTCAATTCGACTGCGGATCAGCCAGACTTCAGCGCCCGCCAGGTCTTTGGTGAGGCGACCGTGGAGACCGTCCACGGCAGTGTCCCGCTGTCCTCCCAAGTCGACCGGGTTGGTGATGACGAGCCGGCGCTGCACGAAGTGCATTCGTTTACCTTCGATCCCAGTGCGAGCTTCGTCGTGACCTACGCTGGTTCTCCCACCGGAGCGCTGGCACCGAACTCCACGGCCCTCCAGGTGCAAAACGCCTTGAATGCACTGAGTTCGATCGCCTCGGTCGGCGGGGTAACGGTGACCAAGGATACGATCAACAACCGGTTCGTGGTCACTTACAATGCGACCGCGGATATTCCGGGCGTGATTACGGCGGAAGCCGTGCGGCAGGAGCAGCAGCAGTTGAGCCTCTATCGCGACGCGGGGATGACCTACACCCTGACCTTCAATGGGCAGACGACCTCGGCTCTCCCGACGCCTCTGGATAACAGCAGCACGGCGCAGGATGTGCAGGACCGGCTGAACGCGCTGGCTTCCGTGTCGGCGGCGGGCGGTGTCTCGGTTCAGGATGATGGCCACGGTGGCTTCCTCGTAACGTTTGGCGATCTTGGGGATCAGCCCAGCCTCGTCATCAATCAGACCAAGACTTTCACCGTCGGGACCCAGACGCAGGGTGACGGCGCGACGACCCAGGAAGTGCAAGTGGCACAGGTGCCGGATCGCGTCACCTTCAACCTGCCTTATCTCCAGACGGCCAACTTCGTGGGTGGGATCGCCAATCCGTTGACGGCCAACCCCAACCTTTTCCACGCGGATGGAGGCGTCGTCAGCACGTTCCAGCTGGGCGATAAGCCGGTGGATGGCCTGATCATGGCCAAGATCTTTGTCGCCGCGAAGACCAACTTCATTCCGGAGGCCCTTCTTACCGGACAGGGCACTGCGGCCGAATTCCAGGAATTCAACAACCTGATCTAACCCCTTCGTTTTCCCCTCGTAGTTTTCAAACCCGTTTCCACCATGACTACTCGTCTGCTGCCTCGCAACAGTATCGAAATTCTCGAAGCGCGCATCGCTCCGGCGACTTTGCCCACGGATCCATCCGCCTTTGTTAAGGCGACCTTCGGCGGCGCCATCGAGGTTCACGCGGGCCAGGTGCTCTCCACCACGGGCACGCCGAATTCCGGTTCCTACCTGCTCTTCGTCGAGCAGGGCAATGCGCTGGTCTTCTTTACCGACCTCAACAACAACAAGACGGTCGATGCCAACGAGCTCACCGGCATTGCTGCGGGCGACGGGCTGCGGCTGGTCAGTTTTGTCGATATCCACGGCGATATCGTCACCAACCTGGTCGAACAAACGGTGTCGTTCCCCGGTGGGAGCACCAAGACGGTGCTCACCCTCAGCGACTCGGATAGCAATCCGAGCAACGACGTGGGCAACACTGGTGGTGATGGACGAGTGGTGCTGAATAAGAGCATCGAAAAAATCGAGCTTCGTTCGTTGCGCGCCTCCGATTTGAACGATCAAAACAACGACGGCGCGATCGACGAAACCGACATCGCCCTGCGTACGCCGCAGTCCACTTATTCGATCTTCGGCAATATCTTCGCCGGCAAAAGCTTTGGCGCGCTTGACGGCGGGATCATCATCAACTCGACCGGCCTGGATAATTACGGATTCGGGAGCGCGTCCATCTCCATTGGGGGGATTTACACCGGCACGGCTACCTCCGGGAAATTCTTCTCCTTCGGCGCTTCGCGGCTCGATGATGTCAATGGCACCCTGCTGACTTTCGTGCCGGCTCGCGGCCAGGCCGGCGGCGATATCATCGGCATCAAAGCCGTGGACGATCTGGGGCGCATTTCGGCGACGACGACGTTCAGCATCAAAGGCGTCTACGCTGGCGATGGTGGGGTCGGTGCGCGCGGCGGTAATATCGTCAATATCAACCTGAACGGAGACAACTCCGGGGGCTACGATGTCATTGCCGGCAATGGTGGACGGGGGCCCTCGGGCGGGGCGGGTGGGTCGATTATTGATTTCAGCGACCTTGGCTCGGTCACCAGTAAGATTCGGATTGTTTCCGGTGATGGCGGTGTGGGCACCACCGGCGGCGGTGGCGTCGGCGGGAATTTCGACTTCGTGACTTACAATGTTTCCGGCTTGGTCAGCATTGATCTGGGTTCGGGAGGTGATGGGTTCAAGACCGGTGGCGCCGGCGCGAGTTTGACGTCCGGGAAATTCACCCAGCCGCGGATCACCACCGATACGGTCGGGGCCAATCTGTATGGCACGACGCACATCGCGGATGGCCGGGGAAATTATGTTCCCATCATCGGCACCCATCAGGTCATCGATTTCGATCTGGATGGATTTGGTGACCTCGTAGTCACCACCGGAGGACTGGTGCATCAGGTTATCGTTTATTTCGGCAACGGAGCCGGTGGATTCCGGACCGTGGTGGGCGCAGATGGGTTTGCGCAAGTCGACAAGGTGTACCTCGAGTCGCCCCACAACCCCGATGCGCTGGTGGTCGCCGACTTGAACGAAGATGGCGCAGCGGATATCGCGGTCGGTTCCAACGATGTGGGTGGGCAGGGGGTCATCATGACCTACCTCGCCCGTTTTGAGGATGCGAATAAAGACGGGGTCCTCAGCAGCGACGAAGATCTCAATGGCAATGGGAAGAACGACTTCATCGGCTTCACTGGACCGATCTACAGCACGATTGCCCTGATCGAGCGCGGCGACCCGGATACTTTCGGCCAGACGGTCGACAATTCCGTCTTTCCCTTCTTGAATTCTCCGGTGCGGATCAGTGCGCTGACGGCAGGTGACTACAATGGTGATGGCAAGGTGGAATTGGCTGCGGTCACCACACTATATCACAAGGGCACTTACGATATTGTGACCGGCAAGACGCTGTCCTTTTCCGATCCTCTCCAGGTGATCATCTACCTGCAGCCGGATCAGGAGTTGAACAACCTGACCGGGCAGATGGAGTACACCGGACAGTTCTATGCCGATTTCGGGACCAAGAAGCAGGAGTTGGTGAATCCCAACGGGACCACGAACACCATCCCGGCAGCCGGGTTGACCCCGTTCTTCCTGGTTCGAAATGGGGATGCCGGAACGATCAAGATCGAAACGACCGCTCTCGCCAGCGGTGGGGCCAATGCTTCCACCCACGACGTGATTATTGCGACGTTGCCTGGTGCCTCCGATCTGCTGACCGATCCGCAGCTTGACTCCAGTCTGAAGATTCAGGAACGAGGGGTAAAGGTCATCGACTACGGTGATCAGACGCCGGGTTCGTCGCCGGGAGCACAATGGATTGCGACCTTCGAAATGGGCTACGTCGACTCCAATCGTCTGCCTGGTGCCTTGAATATTGCCCAGACGCTGATGGATATGGGTGGGGCGACCGTTTACGATTTCAACAACGACGGAATCGCCGATTTGGGCATCTTCTCACCCACTGGTTATGTCGTGACCAGCCAGGGAAATAATAACGGGACCCCGCTTCTGGGGAACCAGATCAGCGGTGGTGGCGGTGGGACGGTTCTCGATCAGGCTGGTCACTTCACCGGCGACTACTTCGGGCCGCAGGATACAACGATCCAGGCGATCAAGAGCGGCAATACCGATGCCGATGGCCGGTTTGATGACTTGGTCCTCATCACCCAGAATGGTGAAACCGTCCTTCAGCTCAACTTCCTGACGGGCCCCGGGTCGACTTCGCCGTTCCAGAAGTTCAGTACGGGTACCCGAGGGGATCAGATTCCTGCTTTCGACCTGTTCTACAATAGCTCCAAGACCCCGTCCGGCGGCATCACGGCGCTCACCTCCCTGAATCAGGACAATACGGATCACAATGCTTTGATTCTGACGAAATTCGGGTCGACGGCGACCAAGTACGAGATCGTTCAGCGCACCTTGACGCTTTTTGCGGGCGACGGCGGTAATTCCTCCATCGCCAGTGGTGGTCGGGGCGGGCTTCTGGGCTCCGGCGGCAAATTGACGCGGACCACCGATCTTCTGACCGGTGAGGTGACCACGGACTTCGTTGGAAGCCTGAACTTCACGCTTACTGGTGACGTGCGCCTCTTTGCGGGCGACGGTGGCGATGGCTTTATCAACGGCGGTGCCGGTGGCGCCGTCAACGGCGTCACGACCCGTTCGGTGACGGGTACCGCTGGCTCCGACCCCACGATCTTGACCGGAAACCTGGTTACCTCCGTCATTGCTGGTGACGGTGGACGTGGGGTGACGGGTACCGGCGGAAGTGGTGGCTCTATCTCGCAGGTTTCGCTCTTCGGCGCCATTCGTGTAGCGGGTGGTGATGGTGGCGACGGGAAGATCGGGGGCAAAGGGGGTTCTTTGATCGGCAACGGCAGCCTCGTTTTTGACGGCTCCATTACCCCGCGGAGCGGCTTCACCGTGACCAGCGCGGGCAATGGCGGTGACGGTACTCGCGGTGGCGGTGCTGGCGGTTCCATTTCGAACTTCCACTTCGACATCAACAGCGCTTTTGCTGGTGACCTCGCCTTGGTCGGTGGCAGTGGTGGCGACTCCGTTTCCGGCAAGGGCGGCAACGGCGGCTCGGTCGTCAATAGCAGCCCGCGCAAGAATGCTTTCATCGATGGCGACGTTTATCTCCAGGGGGGCTCCGGTGGGATTGGCTCGATCGGGGGTGACGGCGGAAGTGTGATCGGTTTCACTTTGAATCAGAGAAGTGAAGCGATCGGCGTCGGCGTTCTCACGGTGCTGGGTGGCCAGGGTGGCAACGGGACGTCGGGCAACGGCGGCAAGGGTGGGGCTGTCACGAATATTGATGTCCCAACCATTGGCGTTCCGGGCTTCGGGATCCCTTCTTTCACCGCGCATACCTATGATCGAATCATCGGTGGAGATGGAGGAACCAGTTCCAAGGCCAATGGCGGTGCCGGTGGTAATGTGACGAATATTCGAGTTAGCGCTTCCGATGGTTCGCTGGCGGTCATCGCCGGTGCAGGTGGTGACGCCCTCAAAAATGGCGGCAAAGGCGGTAGCCTGACGAATATCAATATGTTCTTTGGTGCCAGTACGGTCACCAAGGGCTTGTTGGTCGCGGGTGCGGGTGGCAACGGCCATGCGTTCGTCGACCCCACCAATCCGTACGCTTTCGGTGGTACGATCGGTCGTGGCGGCGATGGTGGTTCCATCACCGGCGTGACGCAGACGGGCAACATCGCCTCTCACATCGATCTGATCGCCGGCAACGGTGGCGACACGGTGAACTACCAGTCCCCGAATCTGGCCAAACCCAAGATCTACGCGGGCAAAGGTGGGTCGATCGCGAATGTCGTATTGTCCGGCGAAGTCGGCAATACCAGCACGCTTGCTGCGATCAAGAGCTACAACAACCTGCTTGGCGGAGAATCGATGGCCGAATATGTGAATGCCAAATTCCGCGATCCTTCAGCTCCGCTGGGCACCGGCCTGAGCGATGGCGATGGGAACGTCGGCATCGTAGTCGGTGCGGCTGGTCGTGACAAAGCCGTCGTTTTCGATCCGGCGAACAATCCGTTCGTTTACGAAACCCTGGCTAGTGGCGCTCGGAACGGGTCGTTGACCTCGGTGAGCGCCCGCGGTCTGATGTCGGCGGTGGCCGGCAGTGTGGATCGGATCGCTTCGATCGCCTCCACGAAGAATATCGCGGTCGTTGTCGGCCAGATCGGTACGGACAAGATCCCGACGAACTCGAACGACTACCTCGACAAGAACGGGGTGTTGACGACCTCCGGTGCACCCGTGCTCGACGGTCGATTGATCGACGGCGCGCTGGTGACCAGCCTGCTCGACGCACCTGGTTTGTCCGGCCGTATCTTCATCATCTAAGCAAGAGTCTTTCGACTCTTCGAATTCGCCGCGCCGCGGTCTGCTCGTCAGACTGCGGCGCGTGTTTTTTTAGAGCGGTTTAAAGAAGTCGTTCCCATCCAAAGAGGCCGCCGCCTGGGATACTTGGGTGGAACACGCGTCTCGCATGCTGTTCGCGGCGAGTCGCCGCGAATATTGCGAATCGGCAGCTGCAAGCCGGAAGGTTCTTCCTGAAACGTGTCTTTCATCTCCTGTTCGGCGATGCGCCGAACAGCGCACGCGAGTCACTCCCGAGCGACGCTTCCGGAGACAGCTGCGACTTTCCTGAAACCGCTATAGGAGATGCGCCTGATGGCCAAAACCATGGCTCATGGCTGCGCTCGAAAGCTTTTTCCGGTGGAGCTGCCGCTTGCTGCCGGGCCCGGAAGGAAAAGGCCCGGGCCACCGTCCGTCAATTCACCCCGGCCCAATTTTTGCCGACGTGAGCAGTTGTTTACCCTTCCGACGACGCCATCCACTCCACCGCAAATTTCACCATCTCTTCGGCATCTTTGAAGCCCAGCTTTTCCTTGATGTGGGCCCGGTGGGTTTCGATCGTCTTGACGCTTAGGTGAAGGGCGTCCGCAATTTCGCGGGTGCTGCGGCCCCGGCCGAAATGTTGAAGGACCTCCAGCTCGCGGTCGGAGAGCCGTTCGACGGGGGAACCGAGATCGCCTTCGCTGCCATGGATCGCTTTGAAAATCAGCCGTTCGCTAAATTTCGGGCTCACGTAAATGCCGCCGTTAATCACTCGTCGCAGCGCTTCCATCACGTTCTCGGCCGATTGCTGCTTCATTAGGTAGCCCTTTGCGCCGGCCCGCAGGGCGCGCAGGGCGTAAAGCGATTCGTCGTGCATGGAAAGGACGAGAATGGTCAGGCGCGGCTGCTCCGCGAGCATGAGCTTGATCAGCTCGATCCCGTTCGTGCCGGGCATGCAGACATCGAGCAGCACCACATCCGGGTTCAGGTGCCGCATCGCTTCGAGCGCCCCTTGCGAGTTATCCGCCTCGCCGCAGATCGAGATATCGCCCATCTTCGCGATAAGTTGGGAGATGCCGTGCCGGAAAACCGGGTGGTCGTCCACGATGAGAACCCGGGTGAGGGCGGGTTCCCGAACCGATTCACCGGGGGGCGGAGCCGACGTAGAAAACGCAGACATGATCGAAGTCATTCGGACAAAACGGGGGCCTTGGCCGCGGGGAAATTAAGAACCGGGGACAAGGCTTTCATGGGGTGAAATCCGATCGTAGGAGGGATCGACCGGAAAGTTGAAGAGGAAATACAGCGACCTGCATCACAGCTATTTTTTCGCTCTGCCTCGGGGTGTTGGTTGTATTTTTCCGCGGAAAGATGAGGAGGGGGTCGGGGCATTTTCTGATTTCGAGTGGGGTTTACACACGCAAAGCGCCGTCTGCCCGCGATCCTGATTCCCGATGGGCAACCCACTTTGGTTTAAAGACGCGGTCTTCTACCAACTGCACGTCAAGACCTTCCAGGATAGCGATGGAGACGGCACCGGCGACTTCGCCGGCCTGCTCCAGCGGATCGACTATTTTGTCGAGCTGGGGGTCACGGCGCTGTGGTTGCTGCCGTTTTATCCTTCGCCCCTGCGGGATGATGGGTACGACATTGCCGATTACCTCTCAGTCAACCCCAGCTACGGCACGATCGAGCAGTTCGATGCCTTTCTGGAAGCCGCCCATGCGCGCGGTCTACGGGTCGTCACGGAACTCGTGCTCAACCACACCTCGGACCAGCACCCCTGGTTCCAGCGGGCCCGCCGCGCCGCACCCGGTTCGCCGGAGCGGGATTTCTATGTTTGGAGCGACACCGCGGATCGATATCGCGAAGCCCGCATCATTTTCCAGGACTTCGAACCGTCGAACTGGACCTGGGATCATGTCGCCAATGCCTATTTCTGGCATCGATTCTATGCCCACCAGCCGGACCTGAATTTCGACAACCCGCTCGTTCACGAAGAGTTCTTCAAGGTGATCGATTACTGGCTGGATAAAGGGGTCGATGGGGTGCGTCTCGATGCGGTGCCCTATCTGTACGAGCGGGAAGGCACGAACTGCGAAAACCTCCCGGAAACCCACGCCTTCCTGGCCAAGCTTCGTGCCCACATCGATGCGAAGTACGCCGATCGCATGCTGCTCGCCGAGGCCAATCAATGGCCGGAGGATTCCGCGGCCTATTTCGGAAAAGGGGATGAGTGTCACATGAACTTCCATTTCCCGCTCATGCCGCGGTTGTTCATGTCGCTGCAAATGGAGGACCGTTTTCCGATCATCGATATCCTCGAGCAGACTCCCGCGATCCCGGAAAATTGTCAGTGGGCGATTTTCCTGCGCAACCACGACGAGCTCACCCTCGAAATGGTCACCGACGAAGAGCGCGACTACATGGTGCGGATGTATGCCAGCGATCCGCGCGCACGGATCAATCTCGGCATCCGCCGCCGGCTCGCGCCGTTGCTGGGCAACAACCGCCGCAAGATCGAGCTGATCAATTCGCTGCTGCTGTCGTTGCCGGGGTCACCGATTATTTACTACGGCGACGAAATCGGCATGGGGGACAATATCTTCCTCGGCGATCGCAATGGCGTTCGCACCCCGATGCAGTGGAGCCCGGATCGCAATGGTGGCTTTTCCGAAGCCAACCCGCAGCGGCTCATTCTCCCGCTCATCATCGATCCCGAATACCACTACGAAACGGTCAATGTGGAGAACCACCAGCGGAATACTTCGTCGCTCTTTTGGTGGATGCGGCGGCTGCTCGCCGCGCGCAAGGAGCTGGCGGCTTTTGCGCGTGGGACCATCGAATTTCTCCAGCCGGAAAACGCGAAGGTATTGAGTTTCCTCCGCCGCTCCGGCGGCGAGACGCTGCTCGTGGTGGCCAATCTTTCCCGCTTTGTGCAGGTGGTCGAACTCGATCTGAGCAGCGATGCCGGAGCGATCCCGGAGGAGTTGTTTGGAAAAACGAGTTTTCCCGTGATTCGCGCCGATGTGCCGATGTTAATCACCTTGGGGCCCCATGGCTTCTATTGGTTCGCGCTGCGTCCGGAAAAAAGCCAGCCCCTCGCCGCTGCGGATCTGCCGGAGCTGCCGGCTTTCACGGGCTGGAATCCGCCCTTCGTTGCGGCATTGACGCGCCAGGTCCTGCCGAATTTTCTGCCCCGCTGCCCGTGGTTCCGCCCGACGGGGCGCACCATTCGCGAGTACGTCGTCGCGTCCATGCTGGAGCTGGAGCCCGGGGTCTGGTGTGCCCGGATCGAGGTTCATTTTACCGAGGGCCAGCCCGATACCTATTTGTTGCCGTTGACCCGCCTCGAAGGAGAAGCCGCGGGGCAACTCCAGGTGGCTTCGCCGCATGCCGTGCTCGCGCGGATGCCGGGTGGCACGTTGTTGATCGATGCGCTCTATCTGGCCGAGGTCCGCGAGCGCTGGCTTCGGCTCCATCGCCAAACGGACGTGGCGCGTGGCCTCCATGCGGCACTGTTCAAACCCTTGCCGCCGGAAGCGTGGACGCCGCCGGCCGGGGTCAGCCGCATTGTCGAAAGCGATCGCGCCAATACGAGCATCGCCTTCGGCGATGGATTGCTGCTCAAGATTTATCGCCGTTTCGAGCGAGGCGTGCATCCCGAAGCCGAAATGCTCGGCCTGCTGCAGGCTCAGGGAAATGTGTCCGTTCCACCGCTGCATGGCGTACTCAGTCTGCGGGATCGGGAAGGGGCTGGTGTCCTCAGCACGTTGACGGGATATGTCGCGCATCAAGGCGACGGCTGGACCTTTACTCTCGACGCCATCTCACGGTTCTTCGATCGCGCCCTGCCGGTTCACTTGAAGCCGGATGGGGCCGATTTTGCGGAGGTCGTGGGAGCGATCTATCCCGAGCGGGTGCGGCTCCTCGCGGCTCAGATTGCCGAGATGCATCTCGCGCTGGCCCGGCAGAGCGGCCCCGCTTTTAGCGCAGAACTCGTGGGCTCCCTCCAGCAGCGCTCCTTGTACCAGGGGATGCGCAATCAAATGGGCCGATCCCTGCGTTTGCTCCGCACCCGCCTGCCCAGCCTGCCCGAAAGCAGCCGTCAACTGGCCCAGTACATCCTCGAAAACCGGGCAGGTGCCCTGGCGACCTTCGGACGTTTGCTCCAGCAGCGCTTTGGTTTCAGTAAGATCCGCGTGCATGGCGATCTTCACCTCAGCCAGTTGCTTAATACTGGAAAGGCTTTTGCGATCATCGACTTCGAAGGCGAATCCAGCCGCCCGCTGGGCGAGCGTTCCTTGAAACGCTGTCCGCTGGCCGACGTCGCCTCGTTGATCCGCTCCTTCGATTACGCGGCGGAAGCTGCCCTGGAACGCGAGCCGGAAACTGATCGCGAACCGCTGCGACCCTGGGGTGCCGCCTGGGTCTCATATATCAGCGCCCTGTTTGCAGACGTGTATTTCGGAGCCCTCCACGAAGCCACTTTCATCCCGTCGCCCCCCGCCGAACGGAAGGCTCTTCTCGAAATCTTCCTGCTGGATCACGCCTTCTGCGAACTCGGTCGCCAGCTTTCCGGCCCGGGCCGGTTTCTGAATGTCCCCATCGCGGCCATCGCCCGCCATTTGCAGACCGGCACCCTGCTATAAAAAGCAAGGGCATCTGTGGATGCAGGAAAAAGGGAGACCCTCGCGAGACGTGGCCGGTGTTTCCTGATAAAAGATGCGGTTTTATCCCAGAAATTCGACCGTTCGTCCCAGTCCGGCGGGAAATCTGTGGAATCAGTTGCGGTCCCGCGGCCTGTGTATTACACCCCCGAACCCCTGTTCGACAGAACCGCTCCCGCGACATGATTTTTTTATTCCGCCGTTGGCCCATCCTGCTTGTGGTGGGTTGCGGCTGCTTGGAAATCGGCCGCGGGCAGGAGGCCGGGAGTTCGGGGGGGGCGGCTTCCAGCGGAGGAAGCAGCGGAACCGGGACTACCAGTGCTTTTTCAAGCTACGGTGGGAGCAGCGGATCGAGTTCGGCGCTGGGCAGTCAGAGTTCGAATTCAGCGTTCGGCAGTTCTTCGGGAAGTAGTTCGGCCTTCAGTGTTTACACGAGTGCGCCGCAGGGTGGGGAAGCCCCGGCCGCGAGTGGAAGTACGCCTGCAACCTCCACCGAGGGGTCCGCCTTTTCCGGCACTTCCTTCAGCAACGCCGCCGCCCGTCAGGCCGCGCCGAGCTTCTCGGTTCCCGGATTTTACGGGCAGGGGACGACGACTTTCTTTGGGGGTTCCGGCCGCCTGGCGCGCCCCAAATTCGAGGTAAGCGTCACCTTCGGAGCAGGCTACGACGACAACCTTTACCAAACGCCGAGTAACGTTCCGGGGGTCATTCCGGGCGTTTCCCAAGTGGTGCAAACCGGAGAAGAACCGGTTTTTGCCGACAGAACCACTTTCGTCGGTGGTTTCGGCGCGGTGACCACCCGAGTGCGAACCGGCACCCGTCCAATCACCGAAGAAGTCGAGATTTCGCCACCCCAGGAACGCCAGCAGCGTCAGGGCAGCCTGTTCACGAAGGAGGGCCTCGCCCTGGAGATGCAGCGGTACAGCCAGCGTTCGCTCTTCGTCCTCGATGCGAATGTCAATCGCAGCTACTATTTCGACCGCGATACGGACAAGACGGAATACAACGGTGGGCTGAATCTCACTTACCTGTACCGCTTTACGCCTCGCTTGCAGGCCACCGGCCAGATCAACGCCGCCTACATTTCGCAGCCGGATCTTACCCGGGTGAACACCCCGCAAAATCAGATCAGTGGCGACCTGCTCAATTTTGTCGCGCGGGCCGACGTCTCCTACCGGGTCACGCCTCGCATTTCGCTAAGCCTCACCGGCAACTACAGCGGCAACCGGTACACCGAGCAGAGTGAGCAGAGTGGCGACTACGACGAGTATACCTTTGGGCTCGAAGCTCGCTACCTCTACTCGCCGCGGTGGACCTGGCTGGCCGAGTATCGCCATGGGTCGACCAGTTACGACTCCAATACGTCCCTCGATTCCGAGACGAACTACCTCCTGATCGGTTCAGAGTTCATCATTACTCGGCGTCTGAGCGGTAGCCTGCGCCTGGGTGAGGCGGTCAAATCCTTCAAGAGCACGGGCGATTCGCAAAGCGCCCCCTACGCGGAATCGACCGTCACGTATCAGTCCACGAATCGGTCCACGGTGACTTGGACCAACCGTTTCGGGTTTGAGGAGCCCCAGAGCCCGCAGGAGGAGCGCCTCGTTTACCGCTCCAATATCGGGTACAACTACATGTTTACTCCCCATCTGCGTTCGTCGGCCAACCTGTCGCTGATCCACGAGCTGCAAAGTATCGAGGGATCCGACACGATCGCCCGGGATACTTTTGAATGCACCTTGGGGCTGGAGTATCAGCTTTCGAAGACCTTTTCCCTCAACGCCAGCTATACCTTCACGCTGCTGAACTCGAACATCGAGACCAACGAAGCCACCGGATCCCAGTCCCCGGACTACTACCGCAACCGGATCTTTGTCGGCGGGCAATACAGTTTTTAACCCCGTGCCAGCCTGCTCCCACCCCGCTTGTGACCGGTTTTTCCGTAGAAATGCGGTGTTTCGGTCGTTGCCGATCCCTCCGGTGAATGCTTTCTTTATCTCCTCCCCCGCCCAAGAACCTGCCCATTTATGAACGACACCAGCGAGGTTAAACTCCACTTCCTCGATTACTGGCGCACTATCAAAGTCCGCGCTGGATTGGTCGTGCTCACTTTCCTCCTCGTGATGGTCACCGCCGGCGTCACGACTTACTTCCTCCCGCGCGAGTTCTACTCGAAGGTTCGCATGGAGGTAAAGCCGGACAATTCCAAGGCCATCGACGTCTTTGGCAGCGGCGGGCGCGGGTATGTGGACCCGATGTTTGTCCCGACCCAGTTCCAAATCCTTCAGACCAAGGAGATTCTGTATCCGGTCATCGATCAGCTCAAGCTGGTGGACAACTGGTCGTCAGACGGGCGGAAGATGACGCAGGAACAGGCCTACATGAAGCTGGCCGGCATGCTCGACTTGAAGGACGTGCGGAATACCGGCCTGATCGATCTCGGCATTTACAGCACCGATTCCCAGGAAGCGGCCAACATCGCGAACACCCTGGCCGTGGTCTACAAGGAGAAGCGTCTTTCCGATCTCCAGACCAGCTTGGAAACCTCTCTCGCCCAGCTGCGCGACGAAGTGGAAAAGCAGCGCAAGGTCGTCGAAGCGACTGCGGTTGAGATGGCCAGCATCCGGGTGCGCGACAACATCGTCGATACCGATCCGGATAGTGCCAACGCCTTGATCAGTACCCAGGACCGCAACGTCGTGGAGTTGGAAAAGCAGATCAACGAGAAGCGCCTGCGCGTCACCCAGCTCAAGCAGCAGTTCGACCAGATCGTGAAAATGAAGCCGGAGGAACTTCGTGAAGTCCTCCGCACGCTGAATATCGAAGACCAGACCGTGGTGCGCATGGTCCAGAGTCTGCAGGATTCCACGGCCGAAGAAGCCAAGCTCTTTGGCGCTGGCCTTGGGGAAAATCACCCGCACCTCAAATCCGTCCGTTCGCAGAAAGAAGTCTTCCTGAACACCCTCAGCGAGCAGCTGACCAGCGTCCGCCGGAACCAGGCCAGCCTGCTGGAGATCGAGGAGCGGGTCCTTCAGGAACTCGAAGGGAAATTCAAGGAAGCGCAGTCTTCCCAGATCGAGGACAAGGAGAAGAGCAAGGCTTACATCGAATCCAAAACCAAGTACATCCAGGCCAAGAAAATTTCCGAGGCTGCTCAGATCAAACTCAATACCGAGCAGATCGACCGGCGTATCGATTTCGACCCCGCCAAAATCTGGGAACGCGCGGAGAAGTCGTCCTACTGGAGCAAGCCGAACGTGGCGCTTTACATGGTGCTCGCCGCCGCAGTCGGAGCCATCGCGGGCATCAGTCTCGCCTTCTTCATCGAGTACCTCGACACCAGCGTGAAGACGATCGAGGACGTCGAGAAACATCTGGCCATCCCGGTGCTCGCCGTCGTCCCGAAGAACGTCCACGCCCTGATCAATACCGAGGGCGATACGGCGGATGCCGAAGTTTACCGCATCTTGCGAGCGAACGTGGAGTTCAACAAACCGAGCCGGAATTCCAACACCATCACCGTGGTCAGCGGTGGCCCGGGCGAGGGCAAATCCACCACGCTGAACAACTTGGCGTTTGTCTGCGCCCAAGGCGGCTACAATGTGCTGGTTATCGATGGTGACTTGCGCCGCCCCAGCCAGCACCGGTTCTTCGAGATTGAGAATACGCACGGCCTCGTCGATTTTCTCAAGGGCGACAAAACGATCGACGAGATCACCCGCCCGACCAAGCTCGACAACCTTTCCTTCATCCCGAGCGGACGCCTCCCAGGGAATTCGGTGGGCATCCTCAACTCGCAGCGCATGGTCGATTTCATCGGGCAGGTGAAGACCCAGTACGATCTCGTGTTCTTCGACGCGCCGCCCATTCTCGGGGTCAGCGACGGCTCGGTGCTCGCTAGCGAGTGCGATGTGACCATCATGGTCATCCAGCACCGCCGTTTCCCGCGCGCCATGCTCCAGCGGGTGAAGCAAGCCGTGCTGCAGGCCGGTGGCAAACTCATCGGCGTGGTGCTGAACAACGTCGATGCTCGTCACGACGAAGGTTACTCGTACTACAGCACGTACAACGACTACTACGGCAAGCCGGAGAAGGCGGCGAAAGCGAATCCGGCGCCGCGCCGCGCGGTCCGGGCCACTCACGAATCCGCTCCCGCTCCCGCCTCCGCCCCTGCCAAGACCGCAGCGCCCGTTACGGCCAACGGCGGCGGGTCCAAGGCCATCAAGCCGCGGACGGACGACGAAGAAGATTACTAGCCCCTCGAATTTCCATGCCCCGTTTTCTCCTCGCCTCCCTGGCGGTTCTGCTCGGCGCGTTGCTGGTGACTGCCGACGCCCAAAGTTCCTCTCAATTCTCCGGTCGCAACGGTAACCCCAATGCTTCGACTCTCGATGGAATCACCGTCGAGAAACCGGTCGATCCGCCGGTTCGTCGGGCCGAAGCCGTCACCCGCCGCGCCGAACCCGTGCGCCAGGCGGCTCCGGCCGCACCGGCGCCTTCTCCGCAGACCTCCGGCAGTGGGGCGGGCGCCGCCCTTCGTCCGGGCGACGCTTTCGAGCTGCGCATGACGGGTATGCCCGCCGACGATGCCCAGATGTTCGGCGGCACGTTTACGATCGGCGGCGATGGCTTCCTCAATATCCCGCTCGCTGGCCAGATCCGGGCCGCCGGCCTCACCCAGAGTCAGCTCGAAAAGTCGATTGAGAAGCGGCTGATCGAAGAGAAGATCTTCCGCTGGCCGACTGCGACCATCAACGTCCGCAACGAAGCCCGTTTCGTCACCGTCGGCGGCAATATTCGCGCCCCCAACCGTATCCCGTGGTCGCAGGACCTCAGCCTGCTTGCCGCGATTTCCGCCTGCGGCGGCGTCGGCGATTTCGGTGGCGACAAGGTGAACCTCATCCGTAACGCGGAAGTCACCACCTTCAGCATCAAGAAGCTGAAACGGAAACCGATCGACGATCCCAAGCTCCTCCCCGGCGACCAGCTCGACGTGCTGTAGAGGCGCGCCGGTACCAGTAGTTCGTGTTTCACGCAGCCCTCTGTGTGAAACGATAGTGTTGCGCGCAAAGGCGCAGGTGACCTTCTTTCATCTCACGCAGAGGCTGCGTGAGCCAAATGTCCTGACAGCGGAGGTCGTCTTCTACTGATGAAGACCCGCTAAGGCCGTCCCGCCGTCGCTTTTTCCGGCTGCGGCTTGCTCTCCGCCTCCGCCATCACCAGCGCGCGGTTTTTCCAGATGTAACCCACTCCGGAATACAGCGTGAGAATGACCGCGAGCGCAATCAACGCCGCTCCGCCGTACGTCCACGCGTGCGCCCACCAGTAGAGGCCTTTCACGATCCCGGCCCGCTCGAACTCATAGAGCGAGAGCAGGATAAGAAAATAGATCACCGTGGCCATCTGCCAGCCGGCCTTGTGCTTGCCGAGGCGTTCCGCGGGCAGGATCACCCCGTTGCCGGCCGCCAGCAGCCGCAGGCCGGTGATCATGAATTCCCGGCTGATGATGATGATCGCGCTCCACGCCGGGATCGCCTTTTCCGGGATCAGGCAGATGAACGCCGCCGCGACCATGACCTTGTCGGCCAACGGATCCATCAGCTTGCCGAAGTTCGACATGAGGTTGTATTTCCGGGCGAGATAGCCGTCCAGCCAGTCGGTGAGTGCGGCGATCACAAAGATCACCAGGGCCGCGGTGTACCCCCAGCCCCAGCTCAAAAATGGCTCTCCGCCAAAGGCCACGTCCTCGTTCGGGTGACGCCAGGCCAGCGTCATGCACGCCACGAAACCGGCCGTGAGCACGAAGCGGGCGCAAGTAAGCTGGTTCGGAAGATTCATCCGCGACGGGAATAAAAAGAGGGCCCGGAAATCAAGGATGGGCGGGCTGGAAAAGCAAAGAGCAAAAGAGTTTTGCCACGAGGCCCACGTTGGTCATAGCCTCGCCTTCCCGCCAAATCCAAAATCGTTATTCATCAAATCGACACACCGCACCAACCATGAGCACTTGTGATATCGGCCTCATCGGTCTCGCCGTTATGGGCGAGAATCTCGTCCTCAACATGGAGTCGAAAGGCTTCACCGTTGCCGTTTTCAACCGCACCGTGAAAGTCGTCGAAGACTTCGAAGCCGGCCGCGGTAAAGGCAAGAATTTCGTCTTCGCGAAATCGCTCGAAGAGTTCGTCAAATCGCTCAAGCGTCCCCGCAAGGCCCAGATCATGGTCAAGGCCGGTGCACCGGTCGACGCGGTGATCGATCAGCTCATCCCGCTGCTCGAGCCGGGCGACATCATCATCGACGGCGGCAACTCGCTCTGGACCGACACGCAGCGCCGCGAAAAAGCACTCAAGGAAAAAGGCATTCACTTCTTCGGCGTCGGCGTCAGCGGCGGTGAAGAAGGCGCGCTCAAAGGCCCGTCGATCATGCCTGGCGGTTCGAAAGAAGGCTGGCAGGCCCTCGCTCCGATCTATCAGAAGATCGCCGCGATCGCGGAAGGCGAACCCTGCTGCCGCCACATGGGTCCGGACGGCGCCGGCCACTACGTGAAGATGGCCCACAACGGCATCGAGTATGGCGACATGCAGCTCATCTGCGAAGGCTACGCCATCCTCAAGGCCGCGTTGAACCCGACCGCCGACGAATTCGCTGAGATCTTCACCGAATGGAACAAAGGCGAACTCGATAGCTTCCTCATCGAGATCACCTCGAAGATCTTCACCAAGAAAGATCCCGAAACTGGCAAAGCCGTCGTCGACATCGTCCTCGACAAGGCCGGTCAGAAAGGCACTGGCAAATGGACCGTCGGTCACGCCGTCGAAATGGGTGTCCCGCTCAGCGTCATCGGTGGCGCCGTCGAAGCCCGCATCCTTTCCTCGTTGAAGGACGAACGCGTCGTCGCCAGCCAGGTCCTCAACGGTCCGGCGCAGAAGCCCTACACGGGCGACCGCGCCAAGCTCATCGAAGCCGTCCGCGACGCGCTCTACGCCAGCAAGATCATCAGCTACGCGCAGGGCATGGTGCAGCTCGGCAAAGCCAGCGAGCTCTACAACTGGGGCCTCAACTTCGAAGACATCGCCTCGATCTGGCGTGGCGGTTGCATCATCCGCGCCCGCTTCCTCAATCGCATCACCGAAGCATACAAGAAGGAGCCGAATCTCAAGAACCTCGTGCTCGATCCGTTCTTCGCCGAGATCCTGAACCGTACCCAGGCCAACTGGCGTATCGCCGTTCAGACCGCGATCGAATACGGCATCGCGACGCCGTCCTTCAGCTCGGCCCTCGCCTACTTCGACAGCTATCGCAGCGCGAGCCTGCCCGCCAACCTGCTCCAGTCGCAACGCGACTACTTCGGTGCGCACACCTTCGAGCGCGTCGACAAGCCGGCCGGTCAGTTCTTCCACTACGACTGGCTCTCCTAAGCTCGCCTGAGCTTTCCGGGCAAAGCGCTCGGGGTCGGTTGACCCTTCGGCGAATCGGACCGTCATTGCGGTCGTGATTCGGGCGCTCTGCTTCAGCTTCCTCACGGCCACGGCCGCCGCGCAAAGTGCGCGGCCGTGGCCCGTGGAAGCCGTCGCCGAAAATTTTGAGGTACGGCTCGTTGCGCAGGATCGCGCCACGGGCACGGCGGAATATGCGAGTCCGCATTTTTCCATCGCTTCGGAAATCAATCTCCCCGTCGGAGTCGTGCGCGATCTCGCTGCGGTCTTCGAAGCCACCCGCACCGCCGTGCAAGCGTTGCCGCTCGGGCTCGAGTTTCGCCGCGAACCGGCGCAGTACGCCGTGCGCCTGTGTGCATCGACCGCGAGCTACGGAGCCGCTGGCGGCCCGGTCGGCAGTGGCGGATTTTTCAACGGGCGCGAAATGCTCGTGCTCCTGCCGAACCTCGGGATCCAGGCGCAATCCACCGGCCTGCGGGCCGACTACACGAAGAATCTTTTCGTCCTCAAACACGAGGCCACGCACCAAATGCTCGCGCCCGCGCGTCAGCCCATGCCGACGTGGCTGAATGAAGGTCTGGCCGAGTGCATCGCCGCCACCCCGTATGTCCGCGGTCGCTACACCTTCACGAACTTCGACTCCGCCATGCGCGACTATCTGCTGAAGTGGCGCCGCACCCCGGATCGCCGTTCGCTGCAACTTCTCCCGCCCGCGCGCCTCCTCAGCCTGCGCGCACCGGATTGGCAGCAACAAGTCGCCGCGCAAGGCGCCTACGATCTCTACAATTCCGCCGCGCTCTTCACTCACTGGCTCCTCCACCACGATGGCCGAGGCGACGCCGCCAATCTCGCCGTCTTCCTGCAAGCCCTGCGCGAGCGGCAATCACCCGCGGACGCCGCTGCCCAAACCTTCCTCAAAGATCGGTCGCCCGAAGCGCTTCTTCAGGAAGTACAGACGCTCGCGCGCCGCATGGTGCTCGACGTCCGCTGGAACCCATCGGCTCAATAGGTCGAATTCGTCCTATTGGTCACAGGCGCTCCGCGAAAAACTGTCACCTGCATGAAACGCGGGGCTGACACATCAGCTCCCGCATGATCAAGCTTGCGTCCCTCATCACCTCTCCAAACCCGCACATGAACCCTCCGTCGTCTCCCATCTCTCCCTTTTCCCGCCGTAGCTTCCTGCGCGCCACTGCCGGCGGTGCCGTGCTCGGCTCGCTGCCGATTTCCCGTTTCGCGCATGCGCAGAGCAGCGGCGATCTCAAGCTTGCCATGGTCGGCGGTGGTGGCCGTGGCACCGGCGCCGCCAACCAGGCGTTGCACGCCTACAAAGGCCTCAAGCTCGTCGCGATTGCCGAGCTTTATAAAGACCGCGCCGATCTCGCGATTCAGAATCTTTCCACGCAGAACCCCGGCCAGGTCGACGTGCCGGAAGAGCGCCGTTTCCTCGGCTTTGAAGCCTACAAGCAGGCCATCGCGGCTTGCGACGTCATCGTGCTCGCCACGCCCTGCCTCTTCCGCCCGATGATGTTCGAGGAAGCAGTGAAGCAGGGCAAACACGTCTTCATGGAAAAGCCCGTCGCGGTCGATGCTCCCGGCGCCCGCCGCGTGCTCGCCGCCGCGCTCGAAGCGAAGAAAAAAGGCCTCAAGGTCGGCGTCGGTCTTCAGCGCCGCCACAAGGCCGGCTACATCGAAACGATCAAGCGCATCCAGGACGGCGCGCTCGGCCAGCATTCCTACTACCGCGCCTTCTGGAACATGGGCGCCGCTCGCGCGCTGGTGCCCCGGAAACCCGGCATGAGCGAGCTCGAATTCCAGCTCCGCAATCAGTTCTATTTTGCGTGGCAGTGCGGCGACATCATCGTCGATCAAGGCCTGCACAATCTCGACGTGATCAACTGGATCAAGGGTGCGTACCCGATTTCCGCCCGCGGCGCCGGTGGCGCTGAAGTGCGCAAAGGCCGCGACGCCGGCGCGCTCTACGATCACTTCAACGTCGAGTACGAATACGCCGACGGCACCCGCGCCTTCCAGGCGAACCGCCAGATTCCGGGTTGCTGGTCCTACGTCGCCGAGACTGCGCACGGCAGCGATGGCTGGGCTGAAATGATCAACGATCGCAATACTTACGTCATCCGCGGCAAGAATGAATGGCGCCGTCCCGCGGAGGAAAAAGTGAAGGATCCCTATCAGCAGGAACACGACGACCTCATCGCCGCGATCATCGGCAATCAGGAATACAACGAAGCCGAACGCGGCGCGCTCTCCACCCTCAGCGTGCTCATGGGCCGCAGCGCGGCTTACTCGGGCAAAGAAGTCACGTGGGAGGAAATCATGAAGACCGAGAAGGTCATGGCTCCGATCATCAAGAGCTTCGAAGACGAGCCGCCCGTGAAGCCGGACGAAAACGGCCAGTACCCGCTGCCCGTCCCCGGCAAGTTCGAAGCGGTCTAATCGCAGGGCTGCATCTAGTCACCCATTCGCGCACGGGTAGGATCTTCACGGTCCTACCCGTGTTGCTTTTCCGGCTCTGCGGTTTTCGCCCAGCAACGCAGCGCCTCCGCCACGCTCCACGCCTGGGCGATGCACCCGCGCGGGATGTGCGGAGTTTCCGCATCGAAGATTTCGCTGATCGACCCGATGCAGGCGTGATCGAGGTGCTCCATGATCCCGGAGAGAAACCCCCGCGCCCCCGCTTTGTCCTCCGGATGCACGCGCAGCCAGGCATCGACGAATGGTCCGATGAGCCAGCCCCAGACGGTGCCCTGATGGTACGCGGCATCGCGTGCCCGCAGATCGCCGAAGTAATGTGTCTTGTAGTCCGGATGCCCCGGCGCCAGCGAGCGCAACCCCACCGGGGTGAGCAGCTTCTCGCGCACCTGGTGCAGCACCGGCGCCCAGTGCGTTTCCTCCAGCACGGGATGACGCAGGCTGAGTGCGATGATTTGATTCGGCCGGCACGCTGGATCGTCCCCTTGTTCGCCATCGACCACATCGAGCAAGCGTCCGAGTGATTCGGACCAGAAACGTTGGTTGAACGACGCGCGCACTTGTTCCGCGTGCAGGCCGAACGTGTGCGCCGTCTCCTCCTGCCCGGCCTCGCGTAGCCAGCTTTCGAGCAGACGCAGCGCATTGTACCAGAGCGCATTGATCTCCACGGCTTTGCCGCGCCGTGGGGTGACGACCCAGCCGTCCACCTTGGCGTCCATCCAGGTCAGTTGATAGCCTTCGGCGCCCTGCTTCAGCAGCCCGTCTTTCGGATCGACGCCAATCCCAAAGCGCGTCCCGCGCAGATGATGTTCAGCAATCTCCACAAACTTGGGCAGGAGCATGCGCAGGGTCGTCGAGTCTCCGGTGACCGTCGTGTAGCGGTCGAGCGCGTGGAAAAACCACAGGGTGGCATCCGCGGTGTGGTAAAGGCCCTCGCGTTCTCCCTCGGGGAAAAGATTCGGCAGCAGCCCATCGCGTAACGCGTGCGCAAACGTTCTTAGAATCCACGCCGCTTCGTGATGCCGCCCGGTCGTGAGCGTCAGCCCTTCGAGGCTGATCATCGTGTCGCGCCCCCAGTCGGTAAACCAGTGGTAGCCCGCGATCACCGTGCGGACTTCGTCTCCTGAAGCCCGGGCGCGAACGGCATCCTCCAAGCGGCCCGCAGGTGTGATGATGAATTGATCGGCCGCGATCACGAGTTCCGCGGCGGGAGCGTTCCGCACGCTCGGGTCTGCCGCCGCGATCAAGCGCTGGCGGCGGGCTAGATCCCCGGCCAGTGCGGTCGCGGGGTCGATCGCGAGAATGGTGGACCACTCCTCCGTCGATGCGAAGAGCGTGGCGGGGCGCTCGGGGCGAAGTTTCAGGCGGAAGGTTCCTGGATTCCACAGCACCCCGTGGGAGTGATAGCCCCGGTGGGCTTCCGAATCGTAGCCGATCTCCCGAATCACCCCGCCCTCATGGATAAAGCTGGCGCTTCCTTCCGAGGCATACAGCCGGAGGGCATGCGGAAATCCGGGCGCGGAGACTTCGTAGCGCCGGTCCTGAATGTGCAGCGAATACCCCATCTCCAGCGGCTTGCCCACGTCGTCTTCATGCGGGCGGAAATGCACCGACGGTCGGAGCTCGAGCCGCGCCTCGTTTTGGCCGGAGCGTAGATGATAAGTGACGTGCAGGGTATTCTGCCCGTGCACGAGCAACAGCCGCTTTTCGATGAGATAGCCCTCTGCCTCATAGATCCAGATCGGCAGCCCATTCTCCAGCCCGAACTCCTTCACATAGTGCCGCACCGAATCCGGATTATCCGGGTCGCTGGCCTCCTCGCCACCGATCAACAGCCGCCGGCCATCGGGTAGCACCAGGTATTCCATCAAGTGATTGAGCATCACCACCCGGCCGTAAGGCGCAGGCAACGCGGCGATGAGCAGACCGTGGTATCGGCGGGAGACCATGCCGGAAATGGTGCCGGAGCCGTAGCCGCCGAGCCCATTCGTGATGAGCCATTCTCGGCGGAGAATTTCCCGGGCGTTTTCCGCCTGGGCCCGGGCGACGTCGATGCGGCGGGAAATGATGGTGGAAGTCATAGGGCAGGAATGGGAGTGAGCAGGACGGCCGCTTCGGCGGGGATGCGCCAGTTTTCATCGCTATCGATCGGCGGAGTGCCGCTGCCGCCGTAGAGGGGATCTTCGCTCGACCACGCCGTGCCCCAGATGCAGCCCGAGGGCGGCGAGAGCAGGGGTTCCGGCGCAGGATCGAGGTGGAGCTGGGATCCCAGATTGATGATGAGCAGGCGGTCCTCCTGGGCCTGGCCAAAGAAGCGCAAAGTAAAAGCGGCGGGCCCCAGGACCGCGCCATCGAAGGTGCCCCGCGCAGCTTTTCCGAGCAGGGGATCCTCCTTGCGCAGGCGCAGCAGATCACGATGAAGCTGCAGGACTTCGCGGTGCTTTTCGCGTTCGGAATGGTCGAGCTTGCAGCTCATGAAGGTTTCCTTCGCCTCGGGATCGGCCAGCAGCGAAGCATCCTCCGCGGCAATGCTGGGAAACTGCTGAAGGAATTTTGCGCGCCCCTCCCCGACGGCTTTGGCGAGTTCTGGGTGATGATCCGCGAAATAAAGAAAAGGCGTGGAGGCCGCGAATTCCTGCCCCTGGAAAAGCATCGGCGTATTCGGCCCGAGCAGCAGCAGCGCCGTGAGAGCGCGCAGCCGGCCCGCGCTGGTCAGCCGATGAATCCTGCGCCCAGCCAGCGAATTGGCGATCTGGTCGTGATTTTGGAGGAAGACGACAAAGTTCTCCGGCGCGAGATCGAAGCTCGGCGTGCCGCGCCGCTTTTTCTGCCACTTGTAGCGCTGGCCTTGATAAAGAAATCCCCACTTGGCTGCGGAGATGAACTCCTGCGGCGAGCCATGGTAGTCGGTGTAGTAGGCCTCATTGCGCCCAGTCAGCGCGACGATCGCGCTGTGGTGAAAATCGTCATTCCAGAGCGCGTCCATCGCGTAGCCGCCCTTTTCCTGGGAGCGCAGCAGTTGAGCCTGCTGGGATTCATTTTCGCCTACCACATACGTCGATCGCTTCCCGCCCGCCTCGCGGACCCGCCGGGTGATGGCTTCGAGGAGGTGCGGCTCGGAAGTGTCGAAGATTTGATCCGTGGCATCGAGGCGCAAACCGTCGATGTGGAATTCGTCGATCCAGTACCCGGCGTTGGCCAGGTAGAGTTCCCGCACGGGTTCACAGGATTCGCCGTCGAAGTTCAATCCGTCACCCCACTCGCTTTTGCGCGTGGCGTGAAAATAGTCCTCCGAAAATTCGCGGAGGTAATTCCCGTCCGGCCCCAAGTGATTGTACACCACGTCGAGCAGGATCCCCAGCTCCAACCCATGAGCCCGGTCGACAAAAGCACGAAAGTCGTCTGGAGAACCGTAGAGGCGGGTGGGCGCGAACAGCGCCACCCCATCGTAACCCCAGCCCTGGCTCCCAGGAAATTCCGCGACCGGCATCACCTCGAGCAGGGTCACGCCCAGTTCGGCGAGATAAGGCAGTTCAGCCGCCGCGGCCGCCCAAGTCCCTTCCGGAGTAAAGGTGCCCACATGTAGTTCGTAGATGACCTGCCCTTCGCGCCGGACACCCGCCCAACTCTGATCTGTCCACTCGAAGCCAGATGGATCGACGATCTGCGATGCACCGTGCGGCCCGGCTGGTTGAAACCGCGAGGCGGGATCGGGAAAAGATCCCTGGTCCAGCCGGTAGCGGTAGAGCATGCCGGGCCCCGCGGACGCGACGAACGCGGAAAAATAGCCCCCGGCCTCGGCGACGAGGGGGAATTCTTTTCCGCCCTGTAAGTCCGAATCCCCATCGGCAGCGAGCACTAGGCTCACCCGCTTGGATCGGGGTGCCCACACTCGAAAATGGACACCTCCGTCCGGATGAACCTCCGCGCCGATGGGCACCCGCCGTTGGGCGGCTACAGGAAGGGAAGAATGGGGCGGGGGAGGTGAGGGAATGGGCGACATGCGGCTTAGAATCAATCGAAGGCCCCCCCAGTCCCGGACCTATGGGGAGATCAAGTCGTGCCCTGCCGCGCGGTGGCGGTGTTACGATTTCGACGCTGAAACGTCGCCGATTCGTCGCGAGCGTGGCGCGGGTTATTCCGTAGGGAAGGTGCCGACGCCGGATCAGGTAGGCCGCCGGATTCACGATCCTGCAAACGCTGCCGAAGCGATGAAGCGTCACCGAAACGTAACAATCGGCCGCATCCCTAGCATGTCGGAGCCCTTTGCGAACCACGTCGGTGGGCTCCGTGTCACACAAGTGTAACAGGGGCTACCTTGACGGTAAACGCCCCCATAGGAAGATGGGCCGCTCCACTTCCAACCGACTAAAGCGCATTTGAGAACACTAGCGATTCGCTTCGGCTCGAGAGAGCAACATCAGAGCAACCCGCCCCTCGATCGGCGGGTCGACCGGACGCGATGGTTTGCGTTGGTTTTATCGACATGGTGCGTCGGCTCATCCTCGATCCACGCTGGCTCTCCTCTGCCGGAAAAAGACCTGCCGCCTCCGCTTCCGGTCCAATCCAGCCAGCAGCTGCTGGCCGCGGAAACCTCGATGTCGAACGATCTTCTGGCCGCGGCGGATACCGCGGTGCTGACCGATCCCAAACCTACGGCGCCACCGCCGGGACAGATGCCGCCGTCACAGAACGTGACGATCAATCTGATCAATCGTCTGGTCAAAAAAGGCGTGCTGGGTGCGGACGAAGCAGCCGAACTCATCAAGCAAGCCGAGGAAGACGCCGCCAACGCGCGGCAGGAAGCCGCCGCCGTCGCGGTGCAGGCCGCCCAGGCGGTACAGGCTGCGGAAGCGCCACCGCCCGCTTCGGATGACACGGTGCGGGTCACCTACATCCCGGAGACGGTGAAGGCGCAGATGCGCGAGCAGATCAAGCAGGAGATCATGGCCAAAGCCCGCGATGAAAACTGGGCCGCGCCGCGCTCCATGCCGGAGTGGACCCAGCGCATCAAGGTCATGGGCGATGTGCGGGTGCGCTACGAAGGCCAGCGTTTTCCTTCGGGCAACGATAACACCGGCGCTTTCCCGAACTTCAACGCGATCAACACTGGCGCGCCTTTCGATGTGGCCGGCACCGTCTTTTCGCCGCAGTTGAACGTCGATCAGGATCGCAATCGTTTCCGTCTGCGTGCCCGTCTTGGCGTGGAAGCGGATCTCGGCGACGGCTTCACCGCTGGCTTCCGCATCGGTACGGGTGAATCGAATACGCCGGTCACGCAAAATCAAAGCCTCGGCGCCGCAAATCAGGGACAGGGTGGCAACTTCAGCAAGTACGCCATCTGGCTCGATCGGGGTTATCTGAAATACGAGAACAGTGGCCCCTCCGGCCGTTATCTCGGCGTGAGTGTAGGTCGCTTCGACAATCCGTTCTTCACGGTGAGCCCGATGATGTGGCAGGACGAAATCGGCTTCGATGGGCTCGCTTTGCACGCTCGTTATGAAGTGGCCAAGGGCTTCACGCCCTTCCTCACCGCCGGCGCCTTCCCGATTTTCAATACCGATCTGAACTTCTCGTCGAACCGCCCGGACAAGTTTAACAGCGACGACAAGTACCTCTACGGTGGCCAGCTCGGTGCCACGTGGAAGATTAACAAAAACATCGTCGCGAAGGTCGGCGCCGCTTACTATCATTTCGACAACGTCGAAGGCCGTCTGTCCAATCCCTATGTGCCGCTCACGGCGTCGGATGCGGGTAATACGGACAACCTTCGTCCTTCGTTCGCGCAGACCGGCAATACCTACATGGCGCTGCGCAACATCATCCCGACCGTCGACAACGACTTCGGGACCAGCAAACAGTTCCAGTACTTCGGTCTGGCCACGCCATTCCACAACCTCGCCCTCACCGGCAAGATCGACTTCAATCACTTCGAGCCGGTGCAGATTTCGCTCTACGGCGAGTATGTGAAGAACCTCGCGTTCGACCGCAACGAGATCAACTTGAAGGCCGTGAACAACCGGGGCGACAGCTCCAATGGCGGTTCGGGCAGCTTCGATGGCGGCGACACCGCCTGGATCGTCGGCATGAAAGTCGGCAATCCGGCGCTGGAAAAACGCTGGGATTGGAACGCCTACCTGAACTACCGCCATGTCGAGTCGGATGCCTTGATCGACGGTTTCACCGATTCCGACTTCGGCGGCACGCTCGCCGGCACGAACCACGAAGGCTTCACCCTCGGCGGCAACCTGAGTCTCTCCCCGCGGGTGTGGCTCGGCCTCCGCTGGATGAGCGCAAACGAAATTGCCGGGACCACGTACAAAAACGATGTCGTGCAGTTCGACGTGAACGGAAAATTCTAGGCCGGGTTTGAGTTGGCTTCGGTAGGCGAGGACTTGGTTTGTGGTAGTCGTTGGTACCGGCTGCACTCAATTGCCTGAGCCGCGGAAGGTGCCCTCGTTCTGCGCTCTTCAATTTACCTCGCTTGCCACCTGGCGAGGTAGGATGAAGCTTTTCGAGGAGCGGGGCGGTATAGGTTTTATCGCTCAGCGGGGCTGCCATGCCCCCTCGGGCGTATGGTTGGAAGAGGCCTTTACTTTTTGCACGGCGGTCCTCTAGATAGCTTCCTTGCGGAGCCACTTGGGTGCCGGATCGCCATGTCATTCACACTCCATTATCTTTACGATATCTTCATTTCGTACGCGTCGGCGGATAATGCAGCTCCCGGTAATGTGGCTCCCGGATTGGTGGCCGCTTTCCATCGTGAGCTGACTGTTGCTTTAGGCCAGCTCGGGGTGCGCGATGGATTGGAGATCTTTTTTGATCAGGGCGATATCGAAGATGGCAGCCCCATCTCCGAACAATTGTTGACCGCCGCGCGTTCATCCGCCGTGATGATCGCCTTTCATTCGCCGGCTTACGATCGCTCGACGGAATGGTGTCAGCGCGAGTTTTACGAATTTCGTGAGGCGCGGGAAGCCGGGCGGGACTGGGAAAATCACTTTTTCCTCATTTCGTTGAATCGGGATACGCCGCCCACGAGGTCCCCGGTCTTTGGCGCGTTTCGAGAACGCCATCATCTTTCGTTTTTTCGGGAAAGGGGGCAGGATTGGTTTCCTTTTCGCCCGGATCGGCCCGAAGCGGTGAATCCCGAGGGATTCAACTTTAGTGAGGAGGTATTTCGCCTCGCCCGCCAGATCGTGCCGAAATTGGAAGCCCTGCGCGACGCGGCCCCGATTCGTAAAGTATTCCTCACCTGCGCCTCGGAAACTTTCAAGCCGCAGATCAAAGCGATCAAGACCGACCTCACCGCGCAGGGCTTTCACGTGCTCCAAACCTCCCCGTGGATCGATCCTTTCCGTCGCCGGGAGGACGCCGAAAGGCTGATTGCGCGGGCCGATCTCGTGATCGGCATCGAGGAGAAATTCGCCGCCAACGACGAGGCCGGGGAACATGCTGCCGAGCAACTGGCGATCGCCCGCCGGCCTCCTCCGCGGCCCGAGTTGCGCTGGTTGCCAGGTGATGGGCGGCACGGTTTTGCCCCGGCGGAAGAGGCCGAGCGAAAACAGCGCCCCGAGGTGCGCGCTGTGCCCCTGGAAGAATTTAAGAAGATGGTGAGTGATCGTCTGAAGGCTCCGGTAGGTCCCGTCGCGGGGCTGGTAGCCGGGGGAGGCGGGCCGCCCGGTGGTGGAGGGGGCGGCGCCGCGCCGGGCCCCAGAGCGGAATTGGTTTTGGTGGTCTGTTCCCCCGATGATGAAAGCCGGACGCTCGATCAGATGCTCGGCATCCTCGAGGGGGTGCCTCCAGTTGCTGGCCGGGTTCCCGCGGGAACTGATGGCTATCCCGACCCCTTGCCTGAAATCGAGGCCGACAGCGTTGAGGCTTGGTGTCGCGCGATCAAGGAACGTTTGGATGCGGTCAATCCTACGCGGGTGCTCTTCATTGATGGGCTGTGCTCCCGCGATTGGATCGATGACCGCCTGCGCCGCTTTCTCATTCTCCAGCGGGAGTTGCAATTGCCCGGTGCGGTCTGCGACTGCGAGCCGCTGGCGAAACCGCTTCGCCGCCGTTTTCGCCCGCGCGGCCGAATCGAGTTTCTGAGCTACGACGACCTGGCCCGGCTGCAGGCTTGGATTTTCTCATGAGTCCTGCTGCACCGAACCTGGCAACTTCCGGTGTGTCGGTCGCTGATCCAGCGGATGAACTGACGACGCCTTATCCCGGGCTGCGTGCCTTCAAACGCAAAGAAGCCTCCCTGTTCTGCGGGCGCGGCCAGCATCGGATCGAGTTGCTGACCAAGCTGGAGGGAAAACGGTTTCTCGCCGTAGTCGGAGCCAGCGGTTCGGGTAAATCGTCGCTCGTGATGGCGGGGCTGCTGCCCGATATCGAAGACGGATTGCTCCTGCCGCTGGACCCGGGAATCGCCCGGGTCGCCGTTTTTCGCCCCGGCTTAAATCCCTTTCGCTCCCTGGCTCGCCGCCTGGCGAAAACGCTCGACGCAGTGGATCCCGAAGAGGTTGAGAAAACGCTCCGCGCCAGCAGCGCGGTGGGCATCGTGCGCGTGCTGGAGAGGTACGATCAGCCACAGAAAAAGGAAGAGCAGCAGCAGCCCGACGAAGAGATCCGCCCAATCATCCTTGTGGCGGATCAATTTGAGGAGCTTTTCCGGTTTGCGTCGCTCAGCCAGCAGGAGATCAAAGACGAAAAGTTCCAAAAGGAACGGCGCGGAGTTCCGGTGCTCGATGGACTGAAAAACGAAGCGCAAGCCTTTGTCGATTTGTTGCTCCAGGCGGCGGCGGCACCCGGTTGGCCCATCTATGTCGTTCTGACGATGCGCTCTGATTTTCTCCATCGGTGTGAAGCCTTCGAGCGGCTGCCGGGAGCGATTAGCGCGAGCCAGTATCTTTGCCCCCGCCTTCGGCGCGAACAGCTGGCCGAGGCGATCCAGGCGCCCGCTCGCTTTTTTAAGGCGGTGGTCACCGACGATCTCGCCAATCTCATTCTGAACGATCTTCAGCCCGAGCAGGATCAGTTGCCCGTGCTCCAGCACCTGCTGGCCCGGATGTGGAAGCTTTCCGGAGCGATCCCACAAGCTGGCTCCGTCCTGACGGTTGCAGACTACAATCGCGAACGGCTGGGCGGCGTCGGACACGCGATCGATAACCACGGTCGCGAATTGCTCGGGGATCTCGGCCGAGGCCCGGAACCGCTCGATAGTGCAAAAGTGGAACGCTTTTTCCGGTGCCTCGCCGAATGGGATCCCGCTGGCACGTTGGTGCGCCGGCCACGTCGCGTAGAGCAGATCGCGGTGGAAGCCGGCTTGACGCTGAAGCAGGTCGGCCGAATCGCGGACGTCTTTCGTTCTGACGATGTGCATTGGCTGCTGCCTCAATTGGTCGATGTCGCCGCAGGAGAGCTGGCGGCGGGCGACGTGATCGATCTCACCCACGAAAGCTTGCTTCGAAAATGGGCCTGGTTGGTGAAGGCCATGGCCAGGGAGCGGGAACGCCGCGACACTTTTCGCCGACTGAGAGAAGCGATGGAAGGGACTCCCTGGGCTCAGGGCGCGTTCACGTTTACAGCCGAAGACTGGTGGCGCTGGCCGGTGATCCTCTGGTCTCATCTGGCCAGTGCGCAACTAAACTTCGCCCAGATCTTCCGTTTTCGCGAAGCTCTTTGCCTGCCCCAGGAGCCGACAGAGGCTTGGGCTGAACGTTATGGCGGTTCCTGGCTGGCCGCGCGACAATTCCTCAGCATCGCGCGGATCCGCCGAGGGATTGCGATCGGATCGATGTACGGCTTGGTTTTGATCGCGGTGATCGGAGTCGTGCTTTTCCAGAAAGCGGAAATCGAACGTCAGAATACAGATCTCGCATTGGAGGACACGAAGCGAGTACAAGCGGTACAGCTGGCCGTCAGGCAGCAGGAAGCGCTCAAACTACAAGAAAGCCTCTCCGCCGCCCGTAACGAGAGTGTGAGACTCACCGGGGAAATCGACAGCAGCAAACGCACGATCGCTGAATTGCAGGATGAGAATAAGAAATTGCAGGACGAAAATGCGAGGCTGCGTGCGGCTCAAGCATTCGCCGAAGCACTGGCTAGGAAAGATCCGCTTTTTGCCAAGTTGAAGGAAAACTACGACAAAGCTCTGGAGGAAGCGCGCAGTAGTAGACCGCCGGGCCCGTCTCCTTTACCGGCATCGGCCACGACCGCAGTCTCGTTTGTCGCGCACTCCAAGGCGGTGGAAGACCTCGCGTTTGTGTCGGTCGAAGGCCGCTTGCACCTGGTGACCGGTTCGACCGACCATCTCGTCAACCTCCGCGCTCTGGATGGGACTTTGGTGCGCACTCTGCTCAAGCACGATGGCACTTCCATCGTCCCCACCGATGACAATCGGGTGATCGTCGCCAGCGTCGATCAATTTTTGAGAATTGTTTCTTTGGGGGAAGGGAAAGAGGAGAAAGTCCTTTCGTTGCCGGGCCGGCTGCCGGACGAGGGGGTTGTCGCTGGCCAGATGATCTCGGGTGGGCGCATCCTTTTCTCGACGAACAAAGGCCGGATCGGCACCTGGGTTCCTCCGGAAACGTCGGCGGCATTTTTTCCCGCCAAACATAAACAAACGGTTACGGCGATCAGCTACCTTGCGCTGAAGGGATGGGCGCTCGCTTCGGGTGACGACAATCAAGCCACACTTTGGGACGTCAGTGAAAACACGCCGGTATTTAAACACGCCTTCCCCACGGGAGCCCCGGTGCATGGCGCGGGGTTTAGTTTTGATGGGACGGCGGCGCTGATTCCCAGCGGAGACCGCGATGTGAATATTGTCGCGCTACCGTCGGGCAAGAATGGCTATCTTCGCCACGATCGTTTTGTCGTGGCCGGGCAATGCAGCCCGACTGCGCCGATCGTGGCGACCGCGGAGCAAGGAGGGCAGGTGAATTTGTGGGCGGTGGACGATAGTGGTGGCGGCAGCGGGCGCCCGGCTCCGACGCATGTGGAACTCAGTGGTCACAAGCGGCCGATCACGCAACTCCAGTGGTCGCCGGATGGGCGCTTCCTTGTTACGGCGGATGAGAGCGGGCTGGTGCTCGTCTGGCAGGAGCCGGCTAAACGGGTAAAAGGTGGCTTCACGCAATTGCCTTTGGTGTTCCCTTCTCACAAAACTTCGGTAACGGCGCTGACTATCAGCTCGAAAGGGGAATATGTGGCTACGGGCGGGGCAGATGGCACCGTCCGAATCGTACCGCTGAAGCCGACCATCTCTGGCCCAACCTTGGTCGATTTCGGTGGCCCTTCGCATCAGCGCCCGATGAGCAGTGGAGGCCTCGCCCTCTTCGATGATAGTGACGCCGATGGCGATGATGCGAAATTTAAATATCTTTTCACCGCACAGGAAAAAGATCCAAAAGGGGGGCTCGATAAGACGAAGCCCCGGCCCTTGGTTTATCGCCTGAAGCCGGATCAATTCTACCTTGCCGCCCGGTGGGACTATTCCCTGACTTCCCGCACTTTCCTGCGGAATACGAAGGTGCGGGTCCGCAATCCCGCGAACAACAAGTCTGAACTGGCTCAGCCAGTGGACTGGGGTCCCGCGCCCACGACTGGATCAGTCGCGGAGCTATCGAAGGGATTGGCCGACGCTCTTGGGTTGAAAGAAAACGACCCGGTGGAGGTTTCAGTGGACCTGCTGGGGAGTGGAGGGGAAAGCCTAAGTTCCGCACCGTCCGCCCAGCCATAGATCTCCGCTATCTTTCGGGGGTCGATCAGTTTTGTGGGATGAGCTTTCCTGCCGCCGAGCCAGGGGCTTTCAAGAGCTGGCGCTCGCATAGCGGCGCAGAGCGAAGAACCAGAACAACCGGGTCCCACCCACCACCAGGATGGTCGCCGCAAGGAGATGCAGCAACCCCGGCCACGGGTTCTCAAAGCTCCGGGCCAGTAGCCGGGCCGGCACATTCGCCACCAGCATCACCGGGATGATCCAGCTGAAGATGAAACGGAAGGTCCCCTTGAACACGTCGGCCGGAAATCGCGCGACGTTGAACACGTTGTAGTACCCATAGATCAGCCCCTGCGCGCGGACGATCCAGATACTCGCCGTCGCCAGGCCGAAGAGGATCGAATAGTGCACGCCGAGCCCCAGCGCACAGGCCGCGAGGTAGAAGGCGATCTGCCCGAAGCCGGGCACGATGCCCAGTTTGTAGAGGCTGAAACCGACCACGATAAAACCGACGAGCGAACTCACCAGGCTGTCGAAGCCAAAGCGGCGCACCGACACCGCGAACTGCGAATCGATCGGCTGAAGCAAGAGCAAATCCAGTCGGCCGGTGCGCACGAGGTCCGGCAGCTCGGACAGGTTTACGTAAAAGAACGCCTGAAACACCTGCGCGATGATCTGGTGCGTGCCGATGAGCAGTACACACTCCCACTTGCTCCAGTCGCCGATGTTGTCCACGTGACTGAAGAGCACCTCGAGGAAGACGATCTGCCCGACGAACCACAGGAACTCGACCGCGAGCCAGCCGAGGAAGTTCGCTTTGAAATTCATCTCGCGAATCAGCGAGTTGCGCAGCATCAGCCAATAAACCCGCAGATAACGTCCGCGAGGCATGGCCGCTGGAGCAGTTGGTGGTGGCGAAAGAGTCATCTCAACCTCCGACGGCTTGATATTTCCGCAGCCCGGCCCGCCAGACCAGCCGCGCCCCGATCAGCGCCAGCAAAAGCCAGCCTGCCTGAATCGCCAGCCCTTCCCACAGTGCCTGGCCCGAGGTGCGTTCCATGATGATCTGCACCGGGAAAAACAACTGATAGGTGAACGGTGACCAGTGCACGAACCCCTGCAGCCACGGCGGCAGCAGATCGAGTGGAAAGACCATCCCACTCAGGAAGTACTCAAACGAAAACGCGATGAACACGAGCGTCGAAACCTCGAGCACCCAAAACGCACAAAGCCCGAGGATGTACGCATTCAAAAACTGAATGCCCGCCGCCATGGCCGTAGAGAGGAAAAACAGCGGCCAGGTCATCCAGTGCTCCGGCCAGACCACAAACCCGCGCAGGAAGAAAAGCAGCCCTCCGATCGGCACCGCGATGATCGCCACGTAGGTGATGCGATAGCTCGCGTAGAGCGTGAAGCGGTAGCCGAGATAATTCAGCGGCTTCAACAGGAGCGCACTCAGCCGGCCGTCGCGGATATCCGCCGCCACCTGCCAGTCGTCCTCCGTGGGACTGATCAGATTGTCCACGAAGACGACGACCATGAAATAGAAGATCATCGTCCGGTACTCGTACCCGCCGATGTTGCCTCCGCCGGCTTCCATGATCGCCCGCCACAGGAAAAGCGTCCCGATCAACGGCACGATGCCGAAGATCGTACGCAGGAGAAAATTCCAGCGGTAGACGAAAGTATTCTGGAGCCCCACCGAAAAGACCTTCGCGAAGATCGAGGGGGTCGGGCTGAGGACGGCCGGGCGGCTCATAGGATGGGCAGGCCGGCCCTGTGGCCGGAACGAAGGCTGGACGATAGCGCGGGTCCGCGCATTCGTCGCTTAGAAGGTCTTAATGAAGGCCTTCTTGCGCAGCTTGGCGATCCACTCGTCGCCTTTTTTCTGCCGCGCTTCCTGGGTCAGCTTCGATTGGATTTCGTCGTGCACGGAGGCGAGCGGTTTCACCGCGCCGTTCTTGCGAGCTTCCACCAGCAGCAGGTAGTAGCTGTTGCCGAGCTCGATGATCGGGCTGACCTGCCCGACCTTCAGCCCAAAGGCGATCTTCGAAAGGCTTTCATTCAGCGTCCGCCGATTGATCCAGCCCCAGTCGCCGCCGAGGTCCTGCGTGCTGTCGTCGGAGTACATCCGCGCCAGATCCTGGAACTCTGCGCCTTCGGTGACCTTCTGGCGGATTTCCTCGATCATCCCGCGGCGAATATCGCTGCCGTTTTCCGCTTTGCGGATCGCGATCATGCGGAGCTTGATCAGGTCTTCCTCCGCGTAATCATCGCGGTTCTTCTGGTAGTACTCCTGGATCCGCGTCTCGGGGATGATCGAGTCCGTCTTCACGTTCTGCGAACGCATCGCCTGCACGATCATCTTCTCGCGCTCCACCTGGCGGAATTTCTCGATCGAGTAACCCTGCGCCTGCAGCGTGCGGACAAAGGCGGAGCGATCCCCGCCGAATTCTTCGCGGACGATCCGCTGCACCTGTTCCTCGATATAGTGCTCGGGGATCTGAAATTTGTTTTTGTTGAACTCCTGCAGGATCAGCTGCCGATCGATCAGGTCGTTGATCGCTTTAAGCCGGATCTCCTTGATCTTTTCGGACATCTCCACCCCGCGCAGATCCTTGCGGACTTGGGCTTCGGCCGGGCCGATCAGTTCGCGGACCTGGGAAAAAGTGATGACTTCGTCGTTCACCACTGCAGCGATGCCATCGAGCACTTCCTGAGCGGGTGCGCAGGTCGTCAGGACGGCGAGGGCCAGGGCAAAGAGCGGGTACTTCATGTGTGGTTCAGCAGAGCACAGGGGTGCCTGTGCAAACGGCCACGGTAGGGCGGTGAGCCGGGGTGTCAAGGTGCGGGAGACCCTTCGTCGGGCGCCGCGCGGAACGCCTCAAACCAGATCCAGCAATCCCCGCTTCATCGCGACGGCTACGGCATGCGCCCGATCGACGACGTGCAGCTTGGCGAAAAGGTGCGTGAGGTGCCGCTTCACCGTGTCTTCGGCGAGGAAAAGCAGTACTCCGATCTCTTTGTTGCTCTTCCCATTCGCCACCAGCCGGAGGATTTCCAGCTCGCGTCCGGTCAGCTCGGCGTGAGTCGCCCGCTCGGCCAGCTTTTGCGCGGCCGTCAGCGAAAAGTAGTTTTCCCCCGAAGCCACGTGCCGGATTGCGCGGACCAATTCATCGTCACCCGCGGTCTTGAGCACACACCCTGCGGCCCCGGCTTGCAGAGCGTGGTAGACCGCCGCTTCACAATCCATCGACGTGAAGAGGAGTACCCGCACCCGCGGAAAGTCCCGGCAGAGGTCGGCTGTTTCCATAATGCCGCCCGCGCCCGACATCCGCGGATTGAGCAGCGCCACGTGGGGTCGATGCCGGGTCAGCAGTTTGCGGGCGTGGTCGAGTGATTCGCCTTCCGCGACGACGTCGAGGTCTTGATGCTCACTGAGGCACGCAGCAACGCCTTTGCGGACCACATGATGGTCGTCCACGACCACGAGATTAATTCGCGATGCCCCTGGGGGGGGACGCCGCTTTGAAGGATTCATCGGTTGGGGATTGACTGATGGTGGCCGAAGTGGGCGTTTTCGACCGGGAGGTAAGCAGATCGTATAACGGGAAACGGTACAAGCTCAACCCGCGGGCTTACCCGATTGGAGAGGTTAAACCCTACCGTCTCAGTGGATTTTTCCGTAAGCTTTGGCCAAAACGGCGCGATCACCATGGGTTTTCTCCCCACCTCGGCAAAACGTTACAACCTCTTCTCTCCGAAAAAACACTGATTTCATCGCTGCATGCCCGCGGCTTCCCCGCTGAAAACCGCTCCCACTCGCCTCTCGCCTGCTTCATCCACTCTCCCGAATGGCGCGCAATTTCTCCGATGGACGGGAAACGGGTCGAAAAACTTTGGAAAGCCGAAAGTGAAGGACTCGCCCGAGCCCAAAACCACTCGCAGGACCTGCGAAATGGTGGAGCCTAGGGGATTCGAACCCCTGACCTCCTCAATGCCATTGAGGCGCTCTACCAACTGAGCTAAGACCCCGAACATTCACGCCCTCAGAGACTTACAACTGGTGATGAGTGCTGAATTTCAGCCCCCAGTCACCCCGAAAGTCCCCCCCGGCGTTTCGGAAAGGACGGGAAGAGTAGCGAGTCGGGCGAAGGGTGCAAGTGAATCTTTTCAAGTTCGCGAGAGGGGCGGTGTGGGGAGTTCGTTGAGGGCGCGTTCTCGTGTCTCAGTTGGTCAATTAGGAGGCCCTCGCCCCCACAAATGTGAGCGAGATCGAGGGTGCGCCCTAGACGTCCAACACACACTCGGGCCCCGTCGGCTTCTCCAAACAGTGGTTCGGATCCTGTTCACCGTTTTGTTTGGATGTGCGAATCTGGACTCGATCCGAGGTGAAAATTTACATTTGCACCCGCCAGGGATCTTCGTCCGTAGCAATGTGGTAAGACCGAAGTTTCCGCGTCAGGCGATTCCCTAAAAACAATGCCCATCTCCCAAGCGGATAACGAGCGACTCGCCCTTGCGCAGCGGCTGGATGAGAGCCGCCAAGAGATTTTAACCGCCTGGATGGACGCGGTTCGAGAGGATACGCAAATACCCGACGCAAAGCAGCTTACGTTTGTCGAGTTGCGCGATCATTTTCCTCTGCTGCTCGATGAATTACTGACGGGTCTGCGACAGCCTGTGACGCTTCTCGACGCCGAGAGCCAACAGGTCGCGGACGAGCACGGCAAGGCCCGCTGGCAGCAAGGTTATCGATTGGACGAAGTGTTGCGGGAATTGGCGCGTGTCCGGGAAATCATTTTGGCGCGTGTTCGGGATTTTGCTTCGGAGCGACAGTTTCCCGCCCTGCGGGATGACGCCGAAGAAAAAGTTCGGCGTTTTTTCGACCTGATTGTGGCCCGTTCTGCGCGCCAGTTTATGGAAGAACAGAAAGCGGAAGTGGCGCTTCGTTCCCAGCAGCTGGACAATGCGTATCAGCAAGTTCGATCCGCTACGCAGCAATTGCGTGCTTCCGCGCATTCCCGCCTACTCCTACTCCAAGGTGCGTCCCATGAGCTGCGCAACGCACTGCAGACAATCGAGTTCGGCGCCATATCCCTCTTGCAAGAGGACGACGTTTCTCTTCGAGGTGAAATCCTTTCCAGGCTTTCTAAAAATGCCGGGTATCTGCAACGGGTCTTGGACCGCCTCCACCAGTTTGCAAACATTCTGGATGGCGATGCCCGGTTGAAAATTACATTGATCGACCTCAGTGAATTTCTTCGCCTCGTCGAGGAGGTGCATCGTCCTGGCGCAGAACGTAAAAATCTGCGGCTTACATGCTTAACAGAATTGAGCCCGGCAGCGGTGAACACAGACGTGGAGAAACTGCGTCACATTGCCGACATTTTGCTGTCCAACGCGATTGAATACACGGACAATGGCTCGATAGAGATGACCGCCATAAACAGCGGAGAGGATGCGACGCGCTGGATTTTGAAAGTCGTCGATACAGGGGAGGGTATTCACGAAGCGGATGCCAAGTTAACGTTTCAAGCGGTGCATCGCAGTGAAAGGACGACGCATCGCGGCGTGGGATTGGGATTGATCATCGCCCGGCATCTTGCGCGGCTGATGCATGGGGACATCACTTTCCAGACCAGGTATGGAGAAGGCAGCCATTTTGAAGTGACCTTGCCCGCTGATTTAAAGGTTGCGGCTGCGTGAAGCTTGATTGCCTTAGTCAGGCGGGCGAGGGCGGGCAGGCCTTTCGTTTTCCACTCGGGCTGGATTGTCAATCCGGTACCCCCTGGGCACTTCAGCCATGACGGCACGCAGGATGGTTGCAGAAAGCCACTCGGAAAAATGTGGGTAAGCTGGAGGACTTATCGCGGTTGTCCGCGTTAATCCGTTTCCGGTGGGTCCTAGGTAAAAAGTGGGCGATAGGACTCGTCTTCGGGCAACTCGGCAAGGTGCCGGTCATCGGCAACGCTGGCGACCACAGGATTACTCATTTCGAAAATCCGCAGAATTTCGTCGTGATAAAATCGGACGCGCTCGGAGAAACATTCTTCGACGTGCTCGTCAGATAACCCTGCGTGGACCGCCATCTCGCACATCATGGAAAGCAGCGCCTGGGTATCCGCTCGATGTCGGAAGCTATCAGCCAGATACTCTTCGCGCTCCTTTTCACGAAGCACCGACTTGTTTTCCAGCAGTTCCACGCGCTTTGAGAGGACATCCATCGGGTCGAGGTGTTCGGGCATGTGGAACTGTCGACCCTGATGCTAAATAGGGAAGGTGGATTTTTGCGACCCTAGCCTAACGAGAGA
>Ga0209050_1000659_pt1 | contig 53383 bp, 51 predicted proteins | sample Araplavi_mTSA_r2_FD_184276 | JGI IMG/M metagenome (GOLD analysis project Ga0209050, IMG submission 184276) | Arabidopsis root microbial communities from North Carolina, USA - plate scrape MF_Cvi_mTSA_r2 (SPAdes) (version 2) | ecosystem: Host-associated > Plants > Roots > Endosphere | place: USA... | reverse complement strand
TAATTGCTCGTGAGGCTTGACCCTATAACTTTGATCCAACGATCAAAGACTGCTTGAGGGCAAGCGTTGTGCAGCTCTTCAAACCAGAATCCCTGCACGCAATCAAGTTCCAGATCGATTCGTCGGTCGAACCAAGCTGATTCCGCTTCCGTGGGTTATCCCGCAAAGCGTCGACTCTACCAATTGGTCGCAAAGCACCCCACCGTGCTCGGCGGCAACAAGTTAAGCCTGATGACCATAGCGAGGTGGTCCCACTCCTTCCCATCCCGAACAGGACAGTGAAACGCCTCAGCGCCGATGATAGTGCGGGTTCCCGTGTGAAAGTAGGACATCGTCAGGCTATTAATAAAGCCAACCCCCGTCTCCTCCCAAGGTGACGGGGGTTTCGCTTTGGGGGAATTCGAATTGCCGAGCCGCGGATTCGGCGGGCGAATCAGCTGCGGCAAGCAACGGCCCGACGAGCTCAGGCCACCCTCAACTCCCGACGCAGTATCTTCCCGACGTTGGACTTGGGCAGATCATCGCGAAACTCGACGTACTTCGGGCGCTTGTAAGCCGTGAAGTTCTCGCGGCAATAGGCCGCCAAGTCGTCCTCCGTCAGCGTCGAATCGCGCCTGACCACGAACAGCTTCACCGCCTCGCCGGACTTCGGATCCGCCACACCCACCGCAGCACACTCCAGCACCGCGGGATGCTGGCTCACCACCTGCTCGATCTCGGTCGGGTAGACGTTGAAGCCGGACACCAGGATCATGTCCTTCTTCCGGTCGACGATTCGCACATAGCCCCGCTCGTCCATCACGCCGATGTCGCCTGAGCGGAAGAATCCATCGTCCGTCATCACCAGCCGCGTTTCGTCCGGGCGATTCCAGTACCCCGCCATCACCTGCGGGCCGCGGATGCAGATTTCGCCGGACTCCCCCAGCGGCACCGCGGCACCCGCATCGTCCCGTATCGCGATCTCCGTCGACGACACCGGCAACCCGATCGACCCGGTGAACGCCGGCTCATCAAAGCGGTTGATCGTCGCGACCGGCGAGGTCTCCGACAACCCGTAGCCCTCAACGATCGGACAGCCGGTCACGCGCTGCCACTGCTCCGCCGTCGCGCGCTGAACCGCCATGCCGCCGCCATTCGAGATCACCAGGTCGGTGAAATCCAGCCGCCTGAACTCCGCATCGTTCGCCAGCGCATTGAACAGCGTGTTCACCGCCGGGAACATGTTGAAGCGCTGCCGCTTCAGCACCTTCACGAAGCCGGGGATGTCACGCGGATTCGGAATCAGCACGTTGAGCATCCCGAGCCGCGCCCCGAGCATGTAGCAGGCCGTCAGCGCGAAGATGTGATACAGCGGCAGCGCGCACACCGTGACGATCTGCCGATCGCCCACCTTGTCGAGCATCGGCTGGAACCACGCCTGCGCTTGCAGGATGTTCGCGACGACGTTGCGGTGCAGCAGCACGGCTCCCTTCGAGAGGCCTGTCGTCCCGCCGGTGTATTGCAGGAAGGCGACGTCGTCCGGGCCCAGGTCGACATGCCGCAGCGACAGTCGCGTGCCCTCGGCCACTGCCATGTTGAAGCGCGTGACCGAGCCGCCAGCGGGTGCGCGGAGATCGAACTCCGGCACCATCTTGCGCAGATGCCGAACGACGAAATTCACCAGCTGGCCTTTCGCGAAGCCCAGCAGGTCGCCCATCGATGCCAGTACCACATGCCGGATCGGCGTGCGGTCGAGCACCTGCACCAGCGTCTGCGCGAAGTTCTCGAGCACGATGATCGCCTCGGCGCCCGAGTCGCTCAGCTGGTGCTCCAGCTCGCGCGCGGTGTACAGCGGATTGACGTTCACCACCGTGCAGCCTGCGCGCAGCACCGCGGCGATCGCGACCGGGTACTGCAGCACGTTCGGCATCATCAGCGCGACACGCGCGCCGCGCGCCAGCCCGCGGGCCTGCAGCCACGCCCCCAGCGACGCGGACATCTCGTCGATCTCCCCGAAGCTCAGCCGCCGCTCCATGCACACCGCCGCGTCGCGCGCCGCATGCTGTCGAAACGCTTCGTCAAGCAACGCGACCAGGGACCGGTAGGGCGACGTGTCGATCTCCGCCGGGACGCCAGGCGGATAGTGGTCGAGCCAGGGTCGTTGCATCGATGCGGCGCTCGTGGGGATAGGGATCCCATGGTGCGGGCCGCCCACGCGACGCGGCTACGGTAGTTGTCCTAACGCGGCTGTGCGTGCGGTTGTCCCCTGCGTGACAGCGTCCGTCGCGAAGAGCGTCTGCATCAACGCCAACTCCCTTGAGCGGACGGTTTTCAAGAACTCCGAAGCGCCACCCATCGCATGGAAGGTGTCGAAGCCCGACTCCAGGAACGATTGCAGGGACGACAGCCCCGCGGCGCGCGCTGGCACGCGCATCATGCGCAGGCTCTGGCGCAGCAGCAGCCGCCGCGTCAGCTGGTCGAGCGATTCGCCGATCTTCACGGTCAGCGCCACCTGGTGCTCGCGATCCGCCTGTCGCCCGCAGGCCTGCCAGGCCGCCAGGTACTCGGCAGCTCCCACCGGTGCGCCCGCCACGGCCGCGCCCATGCCGCTGTCCAGCGATTCCGACAGGGCATGCAGCGCGGCCAGAGCCTCCACCGTCGACAACACATCGTTCGGAAAGAGCCGCGTCAGCGCCGGCACGACCCGCGCGAACTGCGCATCGCGCTCGGCGAAGTCGCGTGGCCCGTACAGCTCGTCGAGAAAGAATTGCGCCACGCCACGGTAGCGAGGCGACGCGAGCAGGTCCGCATAGGTGTGCGCGAAGCGCCGCTGCTGATAGGCCTTCACGGCCGTCACGCGGGCCTGCAGCGAGCGGTCGCCCGCCCGACGAGCGCGTTCGGACTCCACCGCCGACAGGTGCTGAAGGATGTTGTCGCTCGTCGCGGCCATGGCAGAAGCTCGTCGCTGGTTGCGGGTTTACGAGAGGCCGGGCTAGTCCCGTGCCTCTACGGCGGCTGCGGCGAATGATGCAACACTGCGCGCGCATCCCACCAACCCCATGCAACGACGCAAGCTCCTCCAGGTCGGCGCGGTCGCCTCGCTCACGCTGATCACGGTCGGCGGCGGCCTCGTGCTGATGCGACCCGGCACGCCCGCCGACGAATTGAGCGCCGACAGCCGTGCGCTGTTCGCCGCGGTCGCACAGGCGGTGCTCGACGGCGTGCTGCCATCCGGGGCGGCACGCTCCGCTGCCGTCGCGGCGCACCTCGAACGGGTCCGGCAAACCATCCACGGCTTCGCACCCGCCGTGCAGAAGGAGCTCGCGCAGTTGCTGGGCATCCTGTGCACGGCGCCGGGCCGTCGCCTGCTTGCCGGGCTGGCTGCGCCATGGGACACCGCCACCGTCGACCAGGTGCAGCAATCGCTGCAGGACATGCGCAGCTCGCGCCTCGCCACCCGCCAGCAGGTCTATCACGCGCTGCGCGACATCACCAACGGCGCCTACTTCTCGGACCCCAGCGCGTGGCCGGCGATCGGCTACCCAGGTCCGCGCGAACTCTGATGAGCCATTTCGACGACCCGATCCAGCAAGGACTGCAGCGCGGCTGGCGCGTCCTCGGCGGCCCGCACGGCCCGGTGCCGGCGACCCTCAGCTGCGACGTCGCGATCGTCGGCAGCGGCGCCGGCGCTGGCATCACGGCCGAACTGCTGACGAAGGCCGGCCTGCGGGTCGTGATCGTCGAAGAGGGCCCGCTGAAGAGCAGCCGCGATTTCCGCCAGCGCGAGAGCGAGGCCTACCCGAGCCTCTACCAGGAGAGTGCCGCGCGCAAGACCGCCGACAAGGCGATCAACATCCTGCAGGGCCGCTGCGTCGGCGGCTCGACGACGGTGAACTGGACCAGTTCGTTCCGCACGCCGGTCGACACGCTGGCGCACTGGCAGTCGCAGTACGGTCTCGCCGAGATGACGGCGACCGCGATGACCCCGTGGTTCGAGCAGGCCGAACGCCGCCTCAGCATCGGCCCGTGGCTCGCGGCGCCGAACCGGAACAACGAGCTGCTGCGCACCGGCGCCACCAAGCTCGGCATTCCCGCCTCTGCGATCCAGCGCAATGTGAAGGGCTGCTGGAACCTCGGCTCCTGCGGCATGGGCTGCCCGACGAACGCGAAGCAGTCGATGCTGGTGACGACCTTGCCGACCGCGCTCGACGGTGGCGCCACGCTGCTGGTACAGATGCGCGCCGAGCGCCTCGAGTTGCGCGACGGCGTCGTCCAGGCGCTGCACTGCGTGCCGGTCGCCGACAACAGCGCGGCCACCGGCGCCGCCGGCGTGCGCATCACCGCGAAGCACTACGTCGTCGCCGGCGGCGCGATCAACTCGCCGGCGCTGCTGCTGCGCTCCGGCGCACCGGACCCGCACGGCCTGGTCGGCAAGCGCACCTTCCTGCACCCGGTCGTGATCTCGGCGGCCACCTTCGCCGATCCGGTGAACGGCTGGGACGGCGCACCGCAGACCCTCTACACCGACCACTTTCTGCAGACGCAGCCGCTGACCGGCCCGATCGGCTACAAGCTCGAAGCGCCGCCGCTGCACCCGGTGGTCGTCGCGTCGACGCTGGCCGGCTACGGCCGCGCACAGGCGGAGATGCTGGCCGAGTTCCCGCGCACGCACAGCCTGCTGGCGCTGATGCGCGACGGCTTCCATCCGCAGTCGCCCGGCGGCACGGTCGCGTTGCGCGACGACGGCTCGCCGGTGCTCGACTACCCGTTGAACGATTTCGTGATGGACGGCGCGCGCCGTGCCTTCCTCAGCATGGCCGAGATCCAGTTCGCCGCTGGCGCGCGCCGCGTCGTGCCGGTGCACGAGAGCGCTGCGCCGACCACGTCGTGGGCCGAGGCGCGCCGGCAGATCGAAGCGCTGACCATGAAGCCGCTGCTGACGCGCGTCGTCAGCGCCCACGTGATGGGCGGCTGCCCGATGGCCGGCAGCGAAGCGCAAGGCGTGGTGCGCCCCGACGGCACGCACTGGCAGCTCGCGAACCTGTCGGTGCACGACGGCTCGCTGTTCCCGACCAGCATCGGCGCGAACCCGCAGCTGTCGGTCTACGGCGTCGCGACGATGCTCGCGACTCGCCTCGCGAAGCGCCTGGCCGGCCGCGACGTCCAGCTGGCCTGACCGCCACCCTGCGCTAGCATCGACCGCATGCTCGCGCGACTGCAACGCTTCATCACCATCGGCCTTCTGCTCACCGCGTTGCTGTGGGCCGCGTGGTTCATTCACATCGATCGCCCGGTGTGGGCAGGCGCCGGCGCGGCGCTGATCGTCTTCGGCTACGCGCTCTTCCTCGGACTCGAGTTCGTGTTCCTGTACTTCGTGCACGGCGACGATCCGTCACCCCGCGCGACGGTGCCCCAACTGCTGCATGCCTGGATCGGCGAGGTGCTGACGGCGCCGCAGGTGTTCTGCTGGCGACAACCGTTCCGTTCGACCCTGGTGCCCGACCACGTGCCCGAGGGAACCACCGATCGCGGCGTCGTGCTGGTCCACGGCTTCGTCTGCAACCGCGGGCTGTGGAACCGGTGGATGCAACGGCTGATGCAGCGTGGCACGCCCTTCATCGCGGTCAACCTCGAACCGGTGTTCGGCTCGATCGACCACTATGCCGACATCATCGAGCAGGCCGTTGCCCGGCTCGAGGCCGCGACCGGCCGCGCGCCGGCGCTGGTCGGCCACAGCATGGGCGGCCTCGCGATCCGCGCGTGGGCCGCGGCGCACGGCGGCGAGGCGCGTGCGCACCGCATCATCACGATCGGCAGCCCGCACCGCGGCACCTGGCTCGGGCGCTTCTCGACGACGGCCAACGGGCACCAGATGCGCCTCGCGAGCCCGTGGCAGCGGGCGCTCGGCAGCCGCGAATCGGCCACGCTGCCGGCTCGCTTCATCTGCTTCTACAGCCACTGCGACAACATCGTGTTCCCGGCCAGCACCGCGACGCTGCCGGGCGCCGACAACCGGCATGTGCCCGGCGTCGCGCACGTCGACCTGGTCAACCAGCCGGTGGTGTTCCACGCGCTGCTGGCCGCGCTGTGATCACCGGCCCAGCACGCGGTCGCCGGGCAGCGTCGCCTCGGCTGCTACTTCGTCGCGCTGCGACACCGCTTCGTAGATCGGCGTGAAGTCGGGCGCGGTCGCTCGGAACAGCTGCTCGAACGAATCGATCACGAAGTAGGTGGCCTGGTAGGTGTCGATCTTGTAGCGCGTGCGCATGATGCGTTCCAGGTCGAAGCCCAGGCGCTGCGGCTGCGCGCTGGTCACGCTGTGGCGCAGCTCGCCGGCCGATGACAGGATGCCGGCGCCATATGCGCGCAGGCCGGCCGGCGTCGCGATCAGTCCGAACTCCACCGTGTACCAGTAGAGCCGCGCGAGGTACTCGCACGACTGCAGCCGGCTCGCCTTCAGGCCGCCGGCGCCATAGGCCTGCATGTAGTCGGCGAACATCGGGTTGAACAGCAGCGGCACATGGCCGAACAGGTCGTGGAAGACATCGGGCTCGACGACGTAGTCGAACTCTTCCGGCTTGCGGATCCAGCCGGTGACCGGAAAGCGCCGCGCGGCCAGCAGCGCGAAAAACGCCTCTTCGGGAATCAGCCCCGGCACCGCCACCACCTCCCAGCCGGTCGCGCGGCGCAGCCGCTGCGACAGCACGTCGAAGCGCGGGATCTGCGTCGGCGTGCCGAGCTGGTCGACCGCGTCGATGAACTCCTGGCATGCCAGGCCCGGCAGTTGCGCGGCCTGGCGCTCGTACAGCCGCTGGTACAGCGCATGGTCCTCGGGCGTGTAGCGGTCCCAGTCCTGTTCGCAGGTGTAGTCGGTGCGCGCCGACGCATAGTCGCCGCGCGGCGGGCGATCGCCCTGGCCATAGGTGGCGGGCGCGACGCCGCTGTTCACGCCCTTGGCCACGCCGCCGTCGTTCAGCGCAACCATTTGTCGGCCGTCCGCTGGTACTCGCCGCTCGCCTTCGCCAGGTGCAGCCACTGGTCGACGAAGCCCTTCATCACCATGTCGTTGCGCGGCAGCATCCAGGCCATCTCGCCATACTGCAGCGGGCGATCGGGGTTGACCGCGCACAACCCGGGCCGCAGCTTCTGCTGCACCAGCGTCTCGGCGGCCTCGGTCACGAACACATCGGCGCGCCTGGCGAGCAACTCGTCGAAGATCGTCAGGTTGTCGGCATGGATCGTCAGCGTCGCGGTCTTGAAATTGGCACGGGCGAAGCGCTCGTTGCTGCCGCCCGGGTTCGCGATCGCGCGCACGCCGGCCTTGTCGATGTCGGCCACGCTCTGGTACTTCGACACGTCCTCGCAGCGCACCAGCGGCGTCTTGCCGTTGACCATGTACGCGGTGCTGAAGAACACCCGCTTCTGGCGCTCGGTGCTGACCGAGATGCCGCCGATCGCGACATCGCACTTGCCGGCACCGAAGTCCGGCAGCAGGTTGGCCCAGCTCGTCTTCACCAGCTCGAGCTTGACGCCGATCGCAGCGGCCAGCGACTGCGCCAGGTCGACGTCCAGGCCCTCGAAGCCGCCATCGGCGCGCTGGAAGCTGAACGGCTTGTAGTCGCCCGGCGTGCAGGCGCGCAGCACGCCGGCCTTCATCACCGCATCGAGCGACGAATCCTGCGCCGACGCGCCGACGGCCAGCGCCGCGAGCGCGAGGCCGATGAACGAACGCACGCGCTTCATGCGGCCGCCTCGGGTTCGGCCTTCAGCACGCCGCGGCGCACCTGGTCGAGTTCGATGCTCTCGAACAGCGCGCGGAAGTTGCCTTCGCCGAAGCCTTGGTCGCCCTTGCGCTGGATGATCTCGAAGAAGATCGGCCCGATCACCGTCTGCGTGAAGATCTGCAGCAGCAGCTCGTTCGGCGCGCCCTGGTGCGTCGCGCCGTCGATCAGGATGCGCAGGCGCTTCAGCTCGTCCAGGCGCTCGCCGTGCTGCGGCAGCCGCTTGTCGACCAGGTCGTAGTAGGTCGCGATGGTGTCCTGGAACACGACGCCCTGGGTCTTCATGCCGTCGACGGTCGCGTAGATGTCGTCGGTGCCGAGCGCGATGTGCTGGATGCCTTCGCCGTGGTACAGGTCCAGGTACTCGGCGATCTGGCTCTTGTCGTCCGAGCTCTCGTTGATCGGGATGCGGATCTTGCCGCACGGGCTCGTCATCGCCTTGCTCTTCAGCCCGGTGAGCTTGCCCTCGATGTCGAAGTAGCGCACCTCGCGGAAGTTGAACAGGCGCTCGTAGAAATCGGCCCACTCCTTCATGCGACCGCGGTGCACGTTGTGCGTCAGGTGGTCGATGTAGGTCAGGCCGTTGCCGACCGGCGACGCATTCGCACCGGGGATCGGCACGAAGTCGACGTCGTAGATGCTGATGTTGCCGATCGCGCCGGCGGCCGCGCCGTCCTTGCCGTGCCAGCGGTCGACGAAGTAGATCAGCGAGTCGCCGATGCCCTTGATCGCCGGGATGTTCAGCTCCATCGGGCCGGTCTGGTTGTCGAAGCCCCAGGCGCCGAGCTCCAGCGCGCGCGCGTAGGCCTGGGCGGCGTCCTGCACGCGGAAGGCCATCGCGCAGACGCTCGGGCCGTGGTGACGCGCAAAGCGTTGTGCGAACGAATTCGGCTCGGCGTTGATGATGAAGTTGACGTCGCCCTGGCGGTACAGCGTGACGTTCTTGTGGCGGTGCCGCGCGATCGCGGTGAAGCCCATCGATTCGAACAGCCGGCCGAGCGCGACAGGGTCCGGTGCCGCGTACTCGACGAATTCGAACCCATCGGTGCCCATCGGGTTGTCCCAGGGGGTGAACTGCATGCCGCGCTCCTGCAAAGTGGAAAGTTGCCTGCACTGTAGAGTCGTCCGGTTGCAGGATTCATGCAAGTTCTCGGCTGCGACGGGCGCGCTTCGCAGGAAAGCTGCAAAATCGTCGGCATGGAAACGGAAATCCAGCTGGATGCGATCGATCGGCGCATTCTTCGCGCGCTGCAGGCCGACGGCCGGATCACCTACGACGTGCTGGCCGCGCAGGTCAGCCTGTCGCCGTCGGCGACGCTGCGGCGGGTCAAGCGGCTTGAGGAATCGGGCGTGATCGCCGGCTACGTGGCGCTGGTGCCGCCAGAACGCGTCGGGCTCGGGCTCACCGCCTACCTGAACGTGCGGCTCGAGAAGCACTCCGAGGTGCACAAGCGCAACCCGATGGACCTCTTCCGCGCGGCCGTGCAGACCTGGCCCGAGGTGGTCGAGTGCGTCGCGCTGACCGGCGAAATGGACTACTTGCTGCGCGTCGTCGTGCAGGACATGGCGCACTATTCGCGCTTCGTGATGGAGACGCTGCTGAAGCACCCGAGCGTCGAGGACTGCAAGACCAGCTTCGTGATGGACCGGGTGAAGAACACCACGGCCGTGCCGCTGTAGTCAGTGGTCGAGGTCCTGCAGCATCGCCTGCGTCGCGGCGGTCGACAGGTTCAGCAGCTGCGCGATGTCGGCCACGTCGTCGGGAATCGCGGCGTTGTCCCAGCCGTGCGCGGTGTGCCGCGCCAGGCGGATCGCCAGCACGACGTTCTGCACCGTCGGGTGCTCGGCATGCCGGTCGTCGGAGATGCGGATCAGCAGTTCCGGCAGCGTCCAGGCCTTCATCAGCGCCTGCTGCAGGTCGAACAGCTCGACGTTCAGCGTGCTCTGCTGGACGGCGTTCGAGCGCAGCGTCGGGTCGGCGGCCTGCGCGCGCTGGATCGTCAGCGCCAGGTCGGGCGCGTGCGCCCACAGCAGCATCTCGGCGAAGTCGTGCAGCAGCGCGGCTTCATGGATCAGCGCGGCATCGTGGTCCTGGCGATGGATCGCGAAGGCCAGCGCGAAGCGCGATGCGCGGTGCGCGCGCCGCAGCACGTCGTTCAGTCCGGCGAGGGCGTCGGGCCGGTCGGCCAGCCAGTCCTCGACCGTCGGCTGCACGCCGAACGCGCCGAAGAACGGCGAGATGCCCATCAGCACGACGGCGGCGGTGACGGTCTCGACATCGGTGACGAGCCGCGCCGGCCGGTGCGTCGCGGCATAGGCCAGCACCTTCAGCGTCATCAGCGGGTCGTCGGCGACCATCTCGCCGATCAGGTTCGCGTCGACGTCGTCTTCGTTCGCGCGCATCGCCTCCAGCGCATCGGCGGTGTTGGCGAGCACCGGGATCTCGCAGGCGCGGAAGTGCTGCACCCAGGCGGCCAGGTCGGGCAGGGCGGCGGCCAGCGGCTTGAAGCCGCCGCCGCGGGGTGCGGTCTCGTTGCTCACGTCACGATGTCGGGAAAAGTGTTACCGCAAGTATCGACCCCTTTGTGCCGCACTTGAGCAAAACCTCACAGCGCTCAGCGCCCGCCGAGCTTCGCCTTCACGTCCATGCCGACCTTCTTGTTGACGAACTGCAGCGTCGCGACCTGGGCCAGGTCGACTTCGCCCGGCTTGTACAGGCCGGCCTTCACCATCTGCGCGTAGAAGTCCTGGATGCGCTCCGCGCTCATCGCGCCGATGCCGTTGCGCAGCGCCTCGCCGGAGTCGACGATGCCCTGCTGCTTCATCAGCGCGACCGAGGCCTCGATCTCCGCCTCGGTCATCTCCGGGTTGTCCTTGATCATCATCGCGTTGGCCGCCTTGCGGTCGCCATACAGGTAGTTGACCCAGCCGAGGATGGACGCGTCGACGAAGCGCTGCACCAGCTGCGGCTTGTCCCGGACGGTGTCGGTGCGCGCCTCGACCACCGTCGAATAGGTGCTGAAGCCGTGGTCGGCCAGCAGGTGCACCACCGGCTTGAACTTGCCCTGGTTCTCGACGTAGATCGGCTCGGCCACCGAGTAGCCCTGCTGGATCGCCTTCGGGTTCGCGAGGAAGGGGCCGAGGTTGTAGTTGTAGGGCTTGAGCACCTCGTCCTTGAAGCTGTGCGTGACCTTCAGCCACTGCCACCAGCTGAACTGGCCGTCTTTCGCGATCAGCGCGAGCGGCGCCGTCTTCAGCTTCTCGAACGACTCGTAGCCCTGCCCCGGGTGGGCGATCAGCGCCTGCGGGTCCTTCTGGAACATGGCGGCGACGACCACTGTCGGCACGCCGTTCTTCACGTTGTCGAAGCTGTGCAGCAGGTTGCCGGTCATCAGGAAGTCGATGCGGCCGGCCGGCAGCAGCGGGCGGTTGTTGACCTGCGGGCCGCCCTGCACCAGCGTCACGTCGAGCCCGAACTTCTTGTAGGTGCCGTCGGCCACCGCCTGGTAGAAGCCGCCGTGCGCGGCCTGCGCCTTCCAGTTGGTCGCGAAGCTGACCTTGTCCTGCGCGAAGGCGGTGCCGGCGGCGAGGGTCATCGACAGCGCGGCCGTCATGGCCGCCAAGCGGATCGTGTTCTTCATGGGTCTCTCCTTCGATGGGGGGTCAATTCTCGGTGGCGTGCCAGCGGCCCAGCAGCAGGCGCGACAAGGCGTTGAAGCCGGCGAAGATCAGCACGCCGGTCAGCACCAGCAGGCTCAGCGCGGCGAACATCTTCGGCGTTTCAGTGCGGAAGCTCGCTTCCAGGATGCGCGAGGCGAGGCCGGTCTCGCGGCCGGCGGCACCGGCCACCATCTCGGCCGTCACCGCGCCGATCAGGCTCAGGCCGCCGGAGATCTTCAACCCGGCGATGAAATACGGCAATGCCGACGGCACCAGCAGCAGGCGCAGCCGCTGCCACGGCGTCGCGCGGTACAGCCGGAACAGCTCCCGCAGGTTCAGGTCGGCCGCGCGCAGCCCGACCACGGTGTTCGACAGGATCGGGAAGAACGCGACGATCCAGGCGCACAGCAGCAGCGCGGCGGTGGTGCTTTCGACGTAGATCAGGATCAGCGGCGCGACCGCGACGATCGGCGTCACCTGCAGCACCACCGCGACCGGAAAGAACGCCTCCTCGAGCGGCCGCCACAGCGCGAATACCGCGGCGATCAGCACGCCGCCGGCACAGGCCAGCAGCAGCGCACCGAAGGTGATCTTCACGGTGAACCACCAGCTGCCGGCCAGCGATGCGAAGTTGGCGACCAGCGTCTGCAGCACCAGGCTGGGCGCCGGCAGCGTGTAGTGCGGGATGTGGGCCAGCCGCACCAAGGCTTCCCATGCGGCCAGCAGCGCGAGCAGCACGACGGCCGGGGCGATGCGGCGGCGCCAAGTCGGTTTCATGCCGTCGCCGCGTGCGCGGCCTCGAGCGAGCGCGAGACGGCGCGGCACTGCGCGACGTAGTCGTCGCTGTCGCGGAAGCCGGCCTCGTGCTGCGCCGGCCGGCGGATGCGGAACTCGGCGACGATTCGGCCGGGCCGCGCACCCATCACCAGCACGCGCTGGCTCAGCGCCACCGCCTCGAGCACGCTGTGCGTGACGAACAGCACCGCCATCGGGCGCGCCTGCCAGGCATCGAGCAGGTCGGCGTTCAGCCGCTGGCGGGTGATCTCGTCGAGCGCGGCGAACGGCTCGTCCATCAGCAGCAGGCGCGGCTGCGTGACCAGCGCGCGGGCGATCGATGCGCGCATCTTCATGCCGCCGGACAGCTCGCCGGGGAAGGCGTTCGCGAAGGCCTCGAGCCCCATGCGCTGCAGCAGCGGCGTCACGCGCGCGGAGGCATCGCGCCGCGAGACGCCGGCGAGCCGCAGCGGCAACCAGGCGTTGTCGAACACGCTGGCCCACGGCATCAACGTCGGTTCCTGGAACACGAAGGCGGTGTCGCTCGCCGCATCGGCTTGCAGCGCCGGTGCCTGCACCGTGCCGGCGCTCGCGCGGTCGAGCCCGGCCACCAGGCGCAGCACCGTGCTCTTGCCGCAACCAGACGGGCCGAGCAGCGAGACGAACTCGCCCGGCCGCACGGCCAGCGACACCGACTGCAGGGCCTGCACGCCGTTGGCGAATCGCTTGTCGACCTGCTGCAGCGCGATCAGGGCGTTCGAGGCTTCGGAGGCATCTGACATAGGGTTGGCAGTGTGCCGCAGAACCCGTTCGCGTTAGGCTTCGGGGCTTGCCGAGGACTTGCCGATGAACCACCTTGCCCTGCCTTCTGGAACGCTTGTGCCGACACTCGGGCTCGGCACGTGGCGCATGGGCGAATCGACCGCATCACGGCGAGCCGAAGTCGCGGCGATCCGCTTGGCGATCGACCTCGGCTACCGGCTCTTCGACACCGCCGAGATGTATGGCGAAGGCGGCGCCGAAGAGGTGCTCGGTCAGGCCGTCGCCGAGGCGCTGCGTGCCGGCGCGGTGCGGCGCGACGAGTTGTTCATCGTCAGCAAGGTCTACCCGCACAACGCGAGCCGCGTGGGCGCCGTGGCCGCGTGCGAGCGCAGCTTGAAGCGGCTGGCGCTCGACCACGTCGACCTCTACCTGCTGCACTGGCCCGGCTCGCATCCGCTGCGCGACACGGTGGGGGCCTTCGAGCACCTGCAGGCCCAGGGGCGCATCCGCGCCTGGGGTGTCAGCAACTTCGACGCAGACGACATGGCCGAGCTGTGGGGGTTGGAGGGGGGCACGGCCTGCGCCGCCAACCAGGTGTTTTACGCGCTGGCCGAGCGTGGCGTCGAATTCGACCTGCTGCCGCGCCAGCGCGAACGGAGGGTCCCGCTGATGGCCTACAGCCCGCTTGCGCAAGGCGAACTGGCCGCGCACCCGGGCCTGCGGCCGCTTGCGGAATCCCTGGGTTCGACGCCGACGCAGCTCGCGCTCGCTTGGGTGCTGCACCAGCCCGGCGTGATCGCGATCCCGAAGGCGGTGCGCGAGGCCCATCTGCGCGAGAACCTGGCCGCCGCCGACCTGAAGCTCGGCGCGGCCGAGCTCGCCGCGCTCGACCGGCTGTTCCCGCCGCCGCAGCGCAAGACCTCGCTCGCGATGGTGTGAGGGCGGTATCCGGCACGCGCTGCGGTACCACCCCGATTGACGCGGCGGGCCGGCTGCGGCGACACTGTCTCCCGCAAGGGGAGTAGCCCCCAGATCAAGCCGCCGTCAGCACGGGCGCCGCTCCCGCGGTTCCCCGGCACTTGAGCAACGCAGCTGCGTTGTGGGCAAGACCTTCACCCGCCGTGCATCCGCACGGCGTGCACTGCTGCAAGGTGAAGGACCATGGAACTCTTCTCAGCTGACTTCTTCTCGGCCTTGATGGCCATCGTGCTGCTCGACCTCGTGCTGGCCGGCGACAACGCGATCGTGATCGGCCTGGCCGCCCGCAACGTGCCGCCCGACATGCAGCGCCGCGTGATCCTGTGGGGCACCGCCGGCGCGATCATCATCCGCGCGCTGCTGACGCTGGTCGTCGTGTGGCTGCTGAAAATCCCCGGCTTCCTGCTGGCCGGCGGCCTCGCGCTGATCTGGATCGCGTGGACGCTGACGCAGGACAAGGACGGCGAAGGCCACAACATCAAGCCGCAGTCCACCGTGCGCGGCGCGATCCAGACCATCGTGATCGCCGATGCGGTGATGGGCGTTGACAACGTGCTGGCGATCGGCGGCGCGGCCCACGGCAGCATGCTGCTGGTGGTGCTGGGCCTGCTGATCAGCATCCCGATCGTGGTCTGGGGCAGCCAGCTGATCCTGAAGCTGGTCGACCGCTTCCCGATCATCATCATCCTGGGCGCCGGCGTGCTCGGCTGGACCGCCGCGAAGATGATCAGCGGCGAGCCGCTGATCAAGCCGTGGTTCGAGCACCAGCACCTGGGGCACCTGGCGCTGTACCTGTTGTGCGTCGGCGGCGTCACGCTGCCGGCGCTGTGGCGCCACTGGACTGATCGCCAGCGCGAAACCGGCCTGCTGCTGGCGGTGATGGTGGCCTGGCTCGGCGTGTTCGACATGATCGAGGAGGCGATGGGCTGGGAAGACCAGCCGGTCGACACCTGGCAGTGGTGGCACGAGGGCATCGACCTGGTGATGTGGCTGGGCTGGGTGCCGGTCGCGGTGCTGGTGCACAAGCTGTGGGAGAAGCGGCATCCGAAGCCGCTGCCGGTGCACCCATGAAAACGGGGGCCGCGAGGCCCCCGTTTCACTTTCACGCTTCACGGATGGATCACAGGCGCGTGACGCCTGGTACCCACCCGACGAGTTCGCCGTCGAGGTACAGCGCGCCTTCGGGCGCGCCGGACTGCGCGTAGAACTCGAGCACCGGCGGCAACGGCGGTGCGGGCGGCGCCGGCGGAGTCGCCAGGCGCCGGGCCAGTTCAGCGAGCACGGCGCTCGCGGACTTCAGGGCGGCCGCTGCGGCGCGGCGTGCGAGGGAGGCATCGGCGTGGCGCGGGGTCAGGGCGTGCCACGTCTGGGGCTTCGAGCGGGTCATGATCGATTCCTTCATCGGCAGCGCGCTGGCGCTGCGGTGGATTCATGGGCTGTGGCGCAGCCGGGGGCTGAGCTGGTCGAGTTCGCGGCGCAGCGCGCGGCGCATGTCCTGTCGCGACGTACCACCGGGCTGGTGGCTGCCGGCACGGCGGAAATGGGCGGGCGCCACCAACGGGTTGCGGGGCTTGCGGGCGGTGACAGTGATCTTGGTCATGAGACATCTCCTGTGCGGACGAGGACGGCGGGGGCCGGAAAGCACAACGGCCCGGTGCGGGAAGCCACCGGGCCGTCGGGATGAGCGCGCGTGCGTCGCGAGGCTCAGCCGGCAAGCGGACCGGGCGGGGCCCGACGGCCACCGAGACACTGAAACGCCGGCACCGACGGCGCGAAGGCGCGGCGGGCAAGGGCGGGGTTCAGTGCGAAGGCGATCAACGTGGGGACTCCGGGGTTGAGGGGCGGGGCGTCGCCGTGATCAGGGTGTTCATCACGACTTGCGCAGATGATAAACAATCGATTATCAATTTCAACCCCCTTGTTCAAAGGTGTGGGGCCGAATCAACGCTTTTTCTTGAGCGGCGCGATGCCGGCCTGCGTGCGCGCCCACAGGTCTTCGGCCGGTGGGGCCGGGCGGGGCGCCGCTGCAGCCGAGCGCGCCGGCGGTGCGGCCGGGGCCGGCGCACGGGCAGGCTCCGCCGGCGGCATCAGCACCTCGCCCAGCAGGTCGAGCAGCCGCGTGCGGGCCCGTTGCGGATGGCGGCGGTAGTAGGTGAGCACCAGCCCGACGATGAAGCGCTCGTCGTCGTCCTGCGGCACGTTGCGCAGCGCGTCGTCGGCGAGGGTGGCGGCGGGCTGCGCGCCGGTTGCAGCCGGCGGGTTGGCCGCATCGTGCGGCTGGTCCATCCAGCCGTTCGGCTTGTGGCACAGCACCTCGAACTGGCGCGCGAGCCGTTCGCCGATCTGCCGCGAGCGGCTCTTGATCTGGCTCCAGTAGCTCGGCTGGATCTGCAGGCGTTCGGCGAAGCGCCGTTCGAGGCCCCTCAGCGTGGCGGCATCCGGATGCTTGATGGTGTGGTGGACGAATTCATCGAAGAGGGCCAGCGCGTTGTCAAGGCGGGTCTGGGCCACGTCACGGGAGCCGGATTGCATGGTGCTGCATGATAAATCTTCGTGCATCAGCAGATGCGGGCAGGGGCGTCGGCAAAATCACGCTCTTTCCGCCCGCAACCTTCATCGGCTCACCGGCCGCGCAGCACCATGACAACCCTCGGAACCCCCCTCTCCCCCCAAGCCACCAAGGTGATGCTGCTCGGCAGCGGCGAACTGGGCAAGGAGGTGCTGATCGCGCTGCAACGCCTGGGCGTCGAGACGATCGCGGTCGACCGCTACGAGAACGCGCCGGGCCAGCAGGTCGCGCACCATGCCCGCACCATCACGATGAGCGATCCGGCGCAGCTGAAGGCGCTGATCGAGGCCGAGCGCCCGCTGCTGGTGGTGCCCGAGATCGAGGCGATCGCGACGCCGATGCTCGAAGAACTCGAAGCCGCCGGCACCGTGCGCGTGATCCCGACCGCCCGCGCCGCGCGCCTGACGATGGACCGCGAAGGCATTCGCCGGCTGGCCGCCGAAACGCTCGCGCTGCCGACCAGCCCGTATGTGTTCTGCGATTCGCTGGCCGAGCTGCAGGCGGCAATCGACGGCAGGATCGGCTACCCCTGCATCGTCAAGCCGGTGATGAGCAGCTCCGGCAAGGGCCAGAGCAAGATCGACGGCCCGGCCGACGTGAAGACCGCGTGGGACTACGCGATGGCCGGCGGCCGCGTCAGCCATGGCCGCGTGATCGTCGAGGGCTTCATCGATTTCGACTACGAGATCACGCAGCTCACCGTGCGCGCGCTCGGCGCCGGCGGCCAGGTCGAGACGCACTTCTGCGACCCGATCGGCCATGTGCAGGTGGCCGGCGACTATGTCGAGAGCTGGCAGCCGCACCGCATGACGCCGGCCGCGCTGGCGCGTTCGCGCGAGATCGCGAAGGCCGTCACCGACAACCTCGGCGGGCAGGGGCTGTTCGGCGTCGAGCTGTTCGTGAAGGGCGACATGGTGTGGTTCAGCGAGGTCAGCCCGCGCCCGCACGACACCGGCATGGTGACGATGATCACGCAGTGGCAGAACGAGTTCGAGCTGCATGCGCGCGCGATCCTCGGGCTGCCGGTCGACACCTCGCTGAAGAGCCCGGGCGCGAGCGCGGTGATCTACGGCGGCGTCGAAGCCAAGGGCATCGTGTTCGACGGCGTCGCCGACGCGATGCGCGTGCCGAACAGCGAGATCCGCCTGTTCGGCAAGCCGGAGAGCTTCAAGAAGCGCCGCATGGGCGTCGCGCTGGTGCACGACCAGGACGTCGAGGTGGCCCGCACGCAAGCAAAGCTGGCTGCAAGCAAAGTGAAGCCGCGAATCGCTTGAGATCAAGCAACGCCCGCGGAACCGGCTTTGCCGGGCCGCCGGGTGGCGCCCCTTGGGGGCCGAGCCCGGACGCAAACAGTCCTGAGGACTGTTTGTGCCTGGCGAGGAGCTGGGCCTCCGGCCCAGCGCGGCCTGCAAGGCAGGAGCGATCAGCGACTGGGGGGCTCTGTCAATCCTCGTCGCGCGCCTTGTACTGACCCATCAGGGTGGTCTGCGCCGACGGCGGCACCGCCTCGTAGTGGCTCAGCTCCAGCGTGTAGCGCCCCTGCCCGCCGGTCATGCCGTTCAGCCGCGCCTGGTAGCCGTTCAGCTCCGACAGCGGCACCAGCCCGTGCACCGTGATGCTGCCGGCCTGCATGGTGCGCGTGCCGTTGACCTGGCCGCGCTTGGCCGACAGGTCGCCGGTGATGTCGCCCATCGAGAAATCGGGCGCGGTGATCTCCACCTTCACCACCGGTTCCAGCACGATCGGCTGGGCCTTCAGCACCGCGTCGATGAAGGCCTTGCGGCCGGCCGTCACGAAGGCCACCTCCTTCGAATCGACCGAATGGTGCTTGCCGTCGTAGACGATCACGCGCACGTCCTTCACCGGGTAGCCGGCGATCACGCCACTGTCGAGCACCTGGCGCACGCCCTTCTCGACCGCCGGCAGGAACTGGCCGGGGATGGTGCCGCCCTTCACCTGGTCGACGAACTCGAAGCCCGCGCCGCGCGCGAGCGGCTCGATGCGCAGGAACACCTCGCCGAACTGGCCGGCCCCGCCGCTTTGCTTCTTGTGGCGGTGGTGGCCCTCGGCCGGCAGCGTCACCGTCTCGCGGTACGCGATGCGCGGCGGCCGCGTCGACACCTCGCACTTGTAGGTCTCGCTCATGCGCTCCAGCAGCGTGCGCAGGTGCAGCTCGCCCAGGCCGTAGACCACCGTTTCGTTGGTGCTGGCCGCATGCTCGACCTTCAGGCACGGGTCTTCGTCGACCAGCTTCTGCAGGATCTCCCACATGCGCTGCTCGTCGCCGCGCCGCTTCGGCTCGATCGCGAGGCCGTGCACCGGCACCGGGAACTCCAGCGGCTTCAGGTGCAGGTGGTCGTCTTCGGCCGCGTCATGCAGCACCGCGTCGAAGTGCATCTCGTCGACCTTCGCGACGGCGCACAGGTCGCCGGGGATGCCGCGCGGCACCTCGACGTGGTCTTTCCCCTGCAGCATGAACAGGTGGCCCACCTTGAACGGCTTGCGGCCGTCGCCGATGTAGAGCTGGCTGTCGCGCGTGACCGTGCCCTGGTGGATGCGGAAGATCCCCATCTTGCCGACATACGGATCGACCGTGACCTTGAACACATGCGCGATCACGTGCAGCGACGCATCCGGCTGCGCATGCAGCTCCTTCGCGTCGGCGCCTTCGCCCTTCAGGAACTGCGGCGGGTTGCCTTCGGTCGGGTTCGGCAGCAGCAGGTCGATCACGTCGAGCAGCTCGGCCACGCCGGCACCATTGCGCGCCGACACGAAGCAGATCGGGATCAGGTGGCCTTCGCGCAGCGCCTGCTCGAGCGGCGCGTGCAGCTCGCGCGGGTCGACGTCGCCGTCGTTCAGGTAGCGGTCGACGAAGCCGGGGTCGACCTCGACGACCTGCTCGACCAGCGCGCGGTGTGCGGTCTCCACAGATGAAAAATCCGCCTCGCCGGACGGATTGAAGAAGCAGTCGACCACCTGGGTGCCCTGGGCCGCGGGCAGGTTCAGCGGCAGGCACTCCTTGCCGAAGGCGGCCTGGATCCGCGCGACCAGGCCCGGCAGGTCCAGCCCCAGCGCATCGATCTTGTTGACGATGATCATGCGGCACAGGCCGCGGTGCGCCGCCCAGTCCATCATGCGCGAGGCCATCATCTCGATGCCCGCCTGCGCGTTGATCACGATGGCCGCGGTCTCGACCGCTTCCAGCGCCGTCATCGACTGGCCGACGCAATCGGGCATCCCCGGCGTGTCGATCAGGTGGACCTGCGAGCCGCCATGCCGGAAGTTCATCAGCGTCGAGTTCAGCGAGTGCTGCACCCGGCGTTCGAGCGGGTCGAAATCGCTGACCGTGGTGCCGCGGTCGAGGCTGCCGGGGGCGCCGATCGCGCCGGCCTTGCACAGCAGCGCCTCGGTCAGGCTGGTCTTGCCTGAGGCCGTCTGGCCGACCAGCGCCAGCGTCCGGATGGCCGCGATGCCGGCGTTCGCTGGGTTCGCAGCAGCCGCCGGGTTCGATGGGCTTGGCATGGCGCTCTCCTTTCGCGCCGCAGGGGCGCTGAGCGGTGAGGGGGCCGGTCGAGGTTAGTGGATCGCTCCGGCTGCGGCAAGCGGGAGCACCCGCGGCTGTCCCGGGCTGTGTCCTACAGCACCGCGCAGCCGTGGCCGACAGCCTGCCCCTGCAATGCGGGTCACAGTGTCCTGACGGGCAAGCGTCGATTGCCCGAAGGATCTGCCATGACCACCCAGCCGGCCCCCGGCCAGAAGAGCGACACCACCGTGCGGCGCGACCAGGATTCCGAACCGCAGCTGCCGCATGAGCGCGACGAGTCGAGCCAGCGCGACGACCAGCCGCGTCCGCGCATCCAGCAGGCGCACCGCGACGTCTCGCGCGGCCTCGTCGACACCGACCGCGGCCCGCCGGCGGACAAGGCCTACAGGAAGCAGAAGTAGCCCCGTTTCCGCTCAAGCCCGGACGACGGCCAGCCCCAGCTTCTCGAAGCCGGCGAGCGACTTCTTCGGCGTGTCGCCGTCGACGATCAGCCCGGTCGCGGCGCTGCACGGCGCGATCGTGTACGCCGACGCGCTCTGCAGCTTCTCGGCCGACGCCGGCACCCAGGTCTCGGCCGCCTGCGTCATCAGCGCGCGCTTGATGTGCGACTCTTCCAGGTCACCGGTCGACAGGCCGGCGCCGGTCGACACGCCGGTGACGCCCATGAAGTACAGGTCGGCCCGGATGCGGCCGATCGCCTCCAGCGCGCCGGCGCCCACGGCGACGACCGAATGCTTGAACAGCCGCCCGCCGATCAGCACGACCTCGACCCGCGGGTGCTCGACCAGTTCGAGCGCGATCGTCGGGCTGTGCGTGACGACCGTCGCACGCAGCGTGGGGGCCAGCTGCCGCGCGACCTGCTGGCAGGTGGTGCCGCCGTCGATGAAGACGATCTGCCCCGGCTGCACCATCGCGGCGGCGGCGCGCGCGATGCTGGCCTTGGCCTGCGGCTCGACCGCGCGGCGCGCCGAGAAATCGGCCACCGCGGCCGACGCCGGCAGCGCGCCGCCGTGCACCCGCTGCAGCAGGCCTTCGGCGGCGAGCGCGCGCAGGTCGCGCCGGATGGTGTCCTCCGACAGTCCGAATTCCTCGCTCAGCGTCGCGGCGACGACCTGCCCGTCCTGCCGCAGGCGGCCCAGGATCAGTTGCTTGCGTTGTTCGGTCAGCATGGCTGCAAGTGTGCACGAAAATGCTTGACACTACACGAGTCTGCACGAATCATCGCGTTTCCTTGGTGAGCCGGAGATTCCCGTGAACGACCGCGTGCGCATCGTCGACGTGAAGGTGCTGAGCGACGACTGGTACGTGCTCAGGAAGACGAGCTTCGACTTCCTGCGCAGCGACGGCAGCTGGCAGCGCCAGAGCCGCGAGACCTACGACCGCGGCAACGGCGCGACGATCCTGCTGTACAACCGCGAGCGGCGCACGGTGGTGCTGACGCGCCAGTTCCGTTTCCCGGCGTATGTCAACGGCACGCCTGACGGCATGCTGATCGAAGCCTGCGCCGGCCTGCTCGACCGCGACGACCCGGCCACCTGCATCCGCCGCGAGACCGAGGAGGAAACCGGCTACCGCATCGCCGAGGTGCGCCAGGTCTTCGAGGCCTACATGAGCCCCGGCTCGGTCACCGAGCGGCTGCACTTCTTCGTCGGCGCGTACGAGGCGCGCGACAAGGTGTCGAAGGGCGGCGGCGAGCAGCACGAGGGCGAGGACATCGAGGTGCTCGAACCGACGCTGGACGAGGCGCTGGCCTGGGTCGCGTCGGGGCGCATCCGCGACGGCAAGACCATCATGCTGCTGCAGTACGCGAAGCTGAACCGGCTGGTCGACTGATCAGCCGGCGTCGGACGCGAGGCGCGCCACCGGCACCGTCACGCGGCGGTCGATCGTGCCGTCCTTGCCCTGGTCGACGGTGATCGTCGCGAGCGCATTCGCGATCGACAGGCCGACCGCGACGCGCGGCAGCGTGATCGTCCACGCGCCGCCGGTCGGCAGCCCCGCGGCGTCATAGGTGGTGCTGCCCTGCGTCGCGACGGTGTAGCTCGGCGAGCCGCTCGGCAGCGTCGCCGACAGCGTGTGCGTGCCGTTGATCGAACTGCCTTGCAGCACGCCATTCGACAGCGTGGCCTGGCGCGTGATGTCGGCCGCGCTCAGCGTGAAGTTGCCGGTGCGGCCGTTGTAGTGCGTCGTCAGCGCGAGGCTGGGCGACGTGAAGTGGCTGGTGAGTTGCGTCGTGCCGTTGCCGTCGGTGGTCGACGACACGCTGCGCGTGGTGATGCCGTTCAGCGAGGCGCTGCCGCGCGGCAGCGCGACCGACAGCCCGGTTGCTTCGGTCGTGACCGACAGCGTGCCGGCGGTGGCATCGAGCACCGTCAACTCCAGCGCGCCGTTGACGACCGCCGCGCCCGCCGCGCCACGGCAGTCCATGAAGGCCAGCGTGTAGACCTCGCCGGTGTCGAGCTGGCCATTCAGCACGCTGCTGGCGCTGCCGCCGGTGATCGTGAGCAGCGCGGTGCCGCCGCCGGCGCAGTCGACCGTCACGTTCGTCACCGCCGAGGCGGAGACGCGTTGCGCCGCCTCATGCGCGGCCGCCACCGTGGCCTGCATGGCCACCACCGATTGCGCGGCCAGCACACTGGTGTCGAGTGCGGTCGCCGCGTCGCCGGAGAGCAGCGCGGCGTTCGCGCCGTAGCTGGTGGCGGTGTCGGCGCCGAGCACCTCGTCGGCGGCATCGATGCTGCTGCCGCCGCCGCCGCACGCGGCCAGCGCGGCGGCGCACAGCAGGCTCAGCGAAGTGCGGGTGGTGCGGATCGATCGGTTCATGGGGGGCTCCTCTGGCAGTGGTTGGTCTTCATTGAACGCGCCGCGCGGCGGCAGGGCGACCTCGCGGCGCGACAAATTGCGACGACATTGAAACATCAGCCGAGCGTGACGCGCACGCGGTGCAGGCCGTCCACGCGCTCGAACGACAGCTCGCCGCCCAGCCGCGTCGCGACCTGCCGCACGATCGCCAACCCGAGGCCGGCGCCCGGCCGCGCGCGGCTGGCGTCGCCGCGTGCGAACGCATCGGTCAGGCGCATCGCCTGGTCGGCGGGGATGCCGTCGCCGGCATCGTCGACCGTGATCCAGGCCTGCGTGGGCGAGCCGCCGACGCCCACCCGCACCGGCGCGCGGCCGTGTTTCAACGCGTTGTCGACCAGGTTGGCGACCAGCCGCTCGACCAGCAGCCGACTGGCATGCGCCCGCGGCAGCGCGGCCGGCGCGTCGATCGCGAGTTCGGCGGCCGGGCGTTCGAAGCCGGCCACCACCTGCCGAGCGACGGCGGCGAGGTCCACCGTCTCGTCGCACGGCAGTTCGCCGGCGCGCACGTGATCGAGGAAGCTCTCGATCAGGCGGTCGGCATCCAGCACGTTGCGCACGATGCTGGCGCGGCGGGAGTCGATCCCGGGTGTGTCAGGCAGCAGCTCGGCCGCCATGCGGATGCGGCCGAGCGGGCTGCGCAGGTCGTGCGACACGCCGGCCAGCAGCACGGCCCGTTCGCGCTCGTGCTGCTGCAGGCGGGCGAGCAGGTCGCGGTAGGCGGCATCGATCGCGGCGATTTCGGGCGAGGCGGCGCCTGGGGCCGCGGCCGGCGCGGGTTGACCGGGCTGGTGCGCCTGCATCCGCTCGCGCAGCTGTTCGAGCGGGCGCGTCAGGCGGCGCGTGAAGCGCCAGCTGACGCCGGCGACCAGCGCGCCGGTGATCACCAGCGCCAGCAGTGTGCGCGTCGACCACGCCGGCACGACGACGTGGCCGGGAACCCCGAGCCACATGGCCGACCGGTCCGGCGGCGCCACCTGCAGCCACATCATCGGCGTGCCGCGGCCGGTGCCGAGCCGCACCTCGTCGACCGGCACGCCGCGCGCCAGCAAGGCCTGCCGCAACGCGATGAAGCGCGGGGCGTTGCGCGCCGTGCGCCGCGACTCCGGCGGGGCTTCGTCGCGCCGCAGCACGGCCGACGCTTCCGCCTGCGGCGGCGCGAGCCCCGCGGCCGCGGCCAGCTGCGGCGCCCAGCGCTCCGCATACAGCACCGCCACCGTCACGTTGCGCTCGATGTAGAACAGCAGCCCGAAGACGAGCGCGAGTGCGGCCACCAGCCCCAGTTGGGCCAGCAGCAGGCGTGCGAACAGGCTGTCGAAGCGGCGCATGGCGAACGGGACCGGCCAGGGTCAGCCGCGCGGCACGAAGACGTAGCCCTCGCCGCGCACGGTGTCGATCCATTCGGCGCCTGGCGCGGCCTCGGCCAGCTTGCGCCGCAGCCGCGCGACCTGCACGTCCACCGTGCGGTCCAGCGGCTTGTAGCCGCCGCTCTGCACCGCGTCGCTGAGCTGTTCGCGCGTCAGCGGCTGGCCCGGCGTGCGCGCGAGGGCGGTCAGCAGCTTGTACTCGACGCTGGTCAGCGAGACCGCGGCGCTGCCGACCAGCACCTCGCGCTTCAGCAGGTCGATCGTCAGGCCGTCGAAGCGCAGCTGCGGCGCATCGGCCCGGCCGGGCGCCTGGCGGCGCAGCAGCGCGCGCACCCGCGCCACCAGCTCGCGCGGCTCGAACGGCTTCGGCAGGTAGTCGTCGGCGCCGATCTCCAGCCCGAGCACGCGGTCCATCGGGTCGCCGCGCGCCGTCAGCATCACGATGCCGAGGCCGGGGTGGGCTGCGCGCCAGCGGCGGCAGAGCTCGAAGCCATTGGCATCCGGCAGCATCACGTCGAGCAGCACGGCATCGGGCCGCCATTGCGACAGCGCGCGCTCCCCGTCGCCGGCGGTCAGCACCGCGTGCACCGACCAGCCCTCGCGTTCGAGCAGCTCGCACACCATGCCGGAGAGCTCGGCATCGTCGTCGACCATCAGGACCAGCGGCTTCATGGGGCGGCAGTCTACGGGGCGCCTGCCGGTGCGACGCGAACATTTCAGCGCTGTCGCAATTCGTCATCCGCGCGGCCTGTGGCAGCGTGAGGCGCATGCCGGCGAGTTCAGCGAAGCCTGCCGGGCGACGCTGGCGAACCGCTGAGGATTTCACCGCAGCGGCCGGTTTCAGCGCGCGCTGAAATGCCCCTTTCGAGTGAAACTGCCTTCGTCCGCGCGACCCCTTCCCCTACCATCCGCGCCAGCGCCCGCGAGGGCAGCCGCACTGGGACGAGGAAGGACCGAGGGAATGAGTTCACCGATCAAGGCGCAGCCGTCGACGCTGGTCGCCAAGCTGGCCCGGCCCAGTGCCGCATACAAGCGCCATGCCTGGGGGGCCGTCGCCGCGCTCGCGGCCTTCATGCTGCTGTACCTCGGCCTCGCCGGCTGGTTCCTGTTCACCGCCTGGCGCCTCACGCTCGGCGCCGAGCATTCGTCCGGCGGCGCCGTCTGGGGCTGGGTGATCGGCGGCTGCGCCGCCTTCCTCGCGGTCTTCATGCTGAAGGCCGTCTTCTTCGTCAAGCAGGGCTCGCAGGACAACACGCTCGAGATCACCGCGGCCGAGCAGCCGCGCCTGTTCGAATTCCTGCACAAGCTGGCCGACCGGGCCGGCGCGCCGCGGCCGCACAAGGTGTTCCTGTCGGCGCGCGTCAATGCCGCGGTGTTCTACGACCTGTCGGTGCTGAACCTCGTGATGCCGTCGCGCAAGAACCTGGAGATCGGCCTCGGCCTCGTCAACGCGCTGACGCTGGGCGAGATGCGCGCGGTGCTGGCGCACGAGTTCGGCCACTTCGCGCAGAAGTCGATGGCGGTCGGCCGCTGGGTCTACGTCGCGCAGCAGATCGCCGGCCACCTGGTCGCGCGGCGCGACAAGCTCGACGCGTTCCTGAACGGCCTGTCGCGCTTCGACATCCGCATCGCGTGGGTCGGCTGGGTGCTCGGCGTGATCGTCTGGGCGATCCGCTCGCTGGTCGACAGCGCGTTCTCGGCGGTGCTGCTGGTGCAGCGCGCGCTGTCGCGCGAGATGGAGATGCAGGCCGACCTGGTGGCGGTGTCGCTGACCGGCAGCGACGCGCTGATCCATGCGCTGCACAAGCTGCAGGCCGCCGACGATTCGTGGGACCGCACGCTCGGCTTCATCGGCGGCGAGCATGGCAAGGAGCGCATCACCCGCGATGCCTTCGCGATCCAGTCGCGCGTGATGCAGCGCATGGGCCAGGTGCTGAACGACCCGCAGTACCACCGTGTGCCGGCGCTGCCGGCCGAGAAACCGCAGCAGCACCGCCTGTTCAAGGCCGAGGTCGCGCAGCCGCCGCGCATGTGGCTGACGCACCCGCTGAACCACGAGCGCGAGGCCAATGCGAAGCGCCATTACGTGGCCGCGCCGTTCGACGACCGCAGCGCCTGGGCGCTGTTCGACGACGCGCCGGGCCTGCGCGAGCGCGTCACCGCGCAGCTGATCGGCGACACGAAGCTCGCGCCGATCGCGATCGAGGAGTCGCTGCAGGCGCTCGACGAGCAATTCGCCCGCGAAAGCCTGCAGGGCCGTTACCGCGGCGTGTACCTCGGCCGCTCGGTCACGCGCAGCGTGAAGCGCGCCGCCGAACTGGTCGACCCGGCGCAGCGCGACGGCACGCGCGAGGCGCTGGCCGCGCTCTACCCCGAATCGCTGCTCGACGACGTGGCGCGGCTGCGCGAACTGGAGCGCGAGCTGGCCCAGCTGCGCGCGCTGAAATCCGGCGCGCTGAAGGCCCCCGGCGGCGTGATCCGCCACCGCGACCGCACGCTGAAGCACGGCGAGCTGCCGGACCTGCTGAAGCGCGTCGAGCGCGAGCTCCGCCAGGTCGAGCAACGCCTGCTGGCGCACGACAAGGCCTGCCGCAGCACGCACCGGGCCGCGGCGGCGCAGCTCGGCGGCGGCTGGGATGCCTACCTCGACGGCCTGCTCGCCCTGCTGCACTACGCCGACCACAGCGAGGCCAACCTGCGCGATGCGCAGGGCCTGCTGTCGAACGCCTGGCAGGTCGAGAGCGCGACGCGGCGCGTCGGCAAGGCCGGCGTCGCGCGGCTGGTCGTCGTCGCCAACCAGCTGCAGTCGGCCTTGCAGCGGGTGTCGGACCAGCGCGATGCGGTGCTGCTCGACAGCACGCTGCGCGACAAGCTCGGCGTCGCGAGCTGGAGCGAACTGCTCGGCGAGTTCAAGCTGCCGCCGACCAGCAAGGACAACCTGGGCGACTGGCTCGGCGTGGTCGACGGCTGGGTCGACCAGCTGGCCGGCGCCTGCGGCCGGCTGCGCTCGCAGGCGCTCGACCAGCTGCTGCGCACCGAGGCCGCGATTGCGCGGCGTACCGGCGGCGAGACGGTGGCCGAGCTGTCGGTGGCGGCCCCCGAAGCGTCGCGCGCGCCGTCGGACTACGACACGCTGCCGGCCGGCAGCGAGCGCGAACGGCAGACCCGCCTGGGCTGGCTCGCGCGCTTCCAGACGGCCGACGGCGCGCTGCCGGCGCTGGCGCGGCTCGGCGTGGCCGGCGGCATCATCGCCGCGGTGCTGGGCCTGGGCGGCTCGGTCGGCGATGCGCAGATCGTCGTCTACAACGCACTCGGCACGCCGGTCGAGGTGTCGGTGGCCGGGCACAAGCTCGCTGTCGGCCCGAGTGCGCTCGGGCGGCTGACGCTGCCGGCCGGCCAGGTCGTGAAGGTCGAATCGCGCACGGCCCGGGGCGCGCTGATCGAGTCGTTCGACGCCGATGCGAAGGGCAGCTTCGGCACCTACGTCTACAACGTCGCGGCGGCCGCGCCGCTGGTCGAGTGGACAGCGGTGTATGGCCGCACGCAGAGCATTCCGGAGCGTTTGCTCGGCACGCCGCGCTGGTCGTCGACCGGTGCGGAGCATGTGTTCGAGGAGCCGCCGAAGACGATCAGCACGAAGGGCGGCGGCGGGACGCGCACCGTGCTGCAGGGCCTGGCCGACCTGTCGCCCGAACGGCAGCTGAATGCGTTGGCGAACGACGCGCAGCGCCGCCAGCTGATCGCCACGCACCTGCGCTGGGATGCGGCCGGCAGCGCGACGGCGACGGCATGGCTCGGCATGGTCGGCGACGATGCGCAAGGGCTGGCGCTGCTGCGCGAGCGGCTGAAGGCGACGCCCGACGACGTGGCGGCGCTGCGGGCCGAGCAGGATGGCACGCGCGACGCCGTGCATGCCGAGGTCTGCGCGCGCCATGTGGCGGCCAGCCGCGCCGCGCCGGACAACCCGAACCTGCGCTATGCCGCGGCGCGCTGCGACACCGAGAGCCCGCAGAAGTGGCAGGCCTTCATCGACGGCCACGCGCGCTGGCCGGCGCACGCATGGTTCGGCTACGCGGCGGCGTATTCGGAGCTCGACTTCGGTCGGCTGGACGCCGGCCTGATCGGCCTCGGCGAAGCGCGCAAGCGCTTGCCGCCGCTGGCCGAGCACATCGCGATCGACGAGGCGCGGCTGCGCCGCTTCCTGAAGCAGGACGATGCGAAGCACATGGCCGAGCTGACGCAGGCGTCGCCAATGCTGCGCCTGCGGCTGGCGATGGAGCGCGGCACGTCGACGGCCGACGAGCCGCTGCCGACCGAATACGCCGAGCTGGCGCGCGGGCGCTTCGATGCCGCGGTCAAGGCCGCGGGCACCGGCACGGCACATCGCCAGGCGCGGCTGCTGCGGCTGGCGGCGGCATCCGACGGCGCGGACGCGCAGCTGGTGTCGCGCGCGCTTGCCTTGCCGGCGGACAACGGTGTCGACGACTCGACCGCCTGGCTGGCGGCAGCCGTCGCGGTGCGTGGCGGGCAGGATATCGAGCCCTTCGTCGCGGTGGTCGCGCGCCGCTCGCCGACCGATGCGGCGCTGATGCGGGTGTTCTTCGAGCAGCTGCAGAAGACGCGCGATGTCGGCGTGGCCGACCGCGTGCTCGCCGAGGTGTCGTTCCAATGGCGGATGCAGGCCTATGCGGCCGGCGTCGTGCTGATGGGCCGCGAGGCGCCGTCGGCCTGGCGCGATGCGGCGCGCAAGCTGTTGTTCGCCGACGAGCGGCCCTATCTGTCCTGAGGCGTTTGCCGGACCACGTCGCGGATCAGTTCGATGAACGCCCGCAGCCCCGCCGGCACGTGCCGGCGCGTCGGGTAGTAGAGGCAGATCCCGGCGTACGGCGGCGTCCACGCGTCGAGCAGACGAACCAGCCGGCCCTGTTTCAGGTCCGCGCCGACATGCAGCTCCGACAGGTAGCCGATGCCGACGCCCGCATGCACCGCGTCGCGCATCAGTGAAGGTTCGTCCAGCGTGATCGGCCCCGGCACGTCCAGCGTCATCGACTCGCCGTGCCGCTCGAACTCCCAGCGGTAGCGCGCGCCGCTCGCCAGGCGCCAGCGAATGCAGCGGTGCCGCATCAGGTCGCCCGGCGTGGCCGGCGTGCCGTGCGCCGCCACGTAGGCCGGCGAGGCGACCACCGCGGTGCGCATCTCGCCGCTCATCGGCACCGCGATCATGTCGCGCGGCACCGCCTCGGCCAGCCGGATGCCGGCGTCGTAGCCCTCGGCCACGATGTCGATCAGCCGCCCCTCGGTCACCAGGTCGACCTGCATCTGCGGGTAGCGCTTCAGGAACGCCAGCACGATCGGCTCGAACACGATGCGCGCCGCGCCGACCGAGGTGTTCAGCCGCAGCGTGCCGGCCGGCGTGTCGCGCAGCAGGTTCACCGCCTCCATCGCGCCGCGGATGTCGCCGAGCGCCGGCGCGATGCGCGCGACGAACTGCTCGCCCGCCTCCGACAGCGCCACGCTGCGCGTCGTGCGGTTGAACAGCCGCACGCCGAGCCGCGCCTCCAGCCCGGCCACCGCGTTGCTCAGCGCCGAAGTCGACATGCCCATGTCGACCGCCGCCGCGCGGAAGCTGCCATGCCGCGCCACCGCCAGCACCGCTTCCAGTTCGACCAGGCCCGATCGATGCATTGTCCTGATTTCCAGAATGAGTCGTGAGGTTCCGTGTAGCTTATCAAATCAATGGCCGGCACCTAGATTCGCTGCATCGCTTCACCACCGCAGGAAACCGACATGCACGACATCACCCGGCTCTACATCGACGGTGAGTTCGTGGCCCCGCACGGTCACGAGCGCTTCGACCTCTTCAACCCGGCCACCGAGGCGCTGATCGGCCAGGTCACGCTGGGCGACGCCGACGACGCGCGGCGGGCGATTGCCGCCGCGAAGCGGGCATTGCCCGGCCTGTCGGGCCGCCCGAAGGCCGAGCGCGTCGCGATGCTGCGCCGCCTGCACCAGGCGGTGCTGGCGCGGGTCGACGACATCCGCGACGCGACCATCCTCGAATACGGCGGGCCGGTCTCGCGTGCGCAATGGGGGGCGCAGTACGCCGCCGACGCCTTCCTGCTGGCCGCGCAGACGCTGGAGGACTACCCGCTCGAGCGGCGCATCGGCCGCGCCGAGGTCGTGATGGAGGCGGTCGGCGTGGTCGGGCTGATCACGCCGTGGAACGCGAACGCCGGCTTCATCTGCACCAAGCTCGCGACCGCGATCGCCGCCGGCTGCACCGCGGTGATCAAGCCCAGCGAGATGAGCGCGATCCAGACCCAGGTCGTCGCCGAGGCGCTGCACGCGGCCGGCCTGCCGCCGGGCGTGTTCAACATCGTCAACGGCCGCGGCGACGTGGTCGGGGCCGAGCTCGCCACGCACCCCGACATCGCGAAGGTCTCGTTCACCGGCTCGACCGCGGTCGGCAAGGGCATCCTGCGCGCCGGCGTCGAGACGATGAAGCGCGTGACGCTGGAGCTCGGCGGCAAGTCGCCGACCGTGGTGCTGGACGACGCCGACGTCGGCGACGCGGTGAAGCTCGCGGTGGCGGCCGGCTTCATCAACAGCGGCCAGGCCTGCATCGCCGGCACGCGCATCCTGGTGCCGCAGGCACGCATGGCGGAATACGCGCAGCGCATCGGCGACGCGGTGGTGCAGCTGCGGGTCGGCGACCCGGCCGATCCGTCGACCGCGATCGGGCCGATGGTGAGCCAGCGGCAGTTCGATCGCGTGCAGCGCTACATCGGCCTCGGCATCGCCGAAGGCGCGCGGCTGGTGGTCGGCGGCGAAGGCCGGCCCGACGGGCTGCCGCGCGGCTGGTTCATCCGCCCGACCGTGTTCGCCGACGTGCGCAACGACATGACGATCGCGCGCGACGAGATCTTCGGCCCGGTGCTGGCCGTCATCGGCTACCGCGACGAGGAGGACGCGATCGCGATCGCCAACGACACGGTCTACGGGCTGCAGGCGTATGTGTCGTCGACGAACCCGGCGCGCGCCCGGGCGGTGGCGGCGCGGCTGCAGGCCGGCCGGGTGCAGATCAACGGGCTGCACCACGAGCCGCTCGCGCCGTTCGGCGGCTTCAAGCAATCGGGACTGGGCCGCGAGTTCGGCGAGTTCGGACTCGAGGCCTTCCTCGAGGCGAAGAGCGTGCTCGGCGCCGCGTGAGCGGCGTCAGGCGGGCTTGCGGTTCAGCAGGCTGAAGCCGTGGGTCCAGTGGTTGTTGGCGAAGCCGTAGCGGATCCAGATCATCGCGAGCGACTCCAGCAGGCGGGCCTGCTCGATGCCGCCGAGGTCGATCGCGCTGCGCCAGCCGAAGCTGCGCAGGATCGCCGCGACCTCGGCCTTCGCGCCGGCGTCGTTGCCGGCGATGAACATGTCCGGCTCGCCGTCGGCCAGCGCCGGCTGCACCATGTGGGTCGCGGTGATGATGTTGAAGGCCTTCACGACCTTCGAATGCGGCAGCAGCCGCTGCACGGTTTCGCCGGCCGAGTCGGTGAAGCCGAGCGCGAGTGCCGGCTGGCCCGAGCTGAAGTCGACCGGGTTGACGGCGTCGATCACCGTCTTGCCGGCCAGCGCGTCGGCCAGCGCCGGGGTCAACGCGGTCTCGATCGCGGCCCACGGCAGCGCGATGACGGCGCTGTCGGCCTGCTGCGCGGCATCGAGCAGGCTGGCCGCGGTGCTGCCGGGTGCGGCAGCCAGCGCGGCGCGGGTCTTGTCGCCGCCGGTATCGCGGCTGCCGAACACCACCCGGTCGCCGCGGGCGATGAAGCCCTTCGCGAGGGTCGTGCCGACGGTGCCGTTGCCGAGGATGGCGAAGGTGGAAGAACTCATGGTGGGCTCCGGAAAGGATGTCGACCTGGGCATTGTGCGAAGCCGGCATCCTCAACGTAAGATCGTCGCCGGTTCCTGAACTCATAACCCGAGGTTGAGAATGGACGCTGCGCAGCGGGTGCCGGCCATCCTGTCCTTCGTGCAGACCGCCGACCGCGGCAGCTTTGCCGCGGCGGCCAAGGCGCTGGGCATTTCGGGCGCGGCGGTCAGCAAGAACGTCGCATCGCTGGAAGCCTCGCTCGGCGTGCGGCTGCTGAATCGCACGACGCGGGTGCAGCGGCTGACGGCCGAGGGCGAGGCCTTCCTGGAACGGGCGCGCGTCGCGATCGATGCGCTGGATGCGGCGGTCGACGCGGTCGCCGAGCAGCGGGCCGAACCGAGCGGCCGGGTGCGCATCTCGTGCCCGAGCAACTACGGCCAGCACTTCCTGCTGCCGTTGATGCCGGGGCTGCGGGCACGCCATCCGGGGCTGACGGTGGAGCTGGATTTCGACGACCGGCGGGTCGACCTGATCGCGCAGGGCTACGACCTGGCGCTACGCGGCGGCAACGCCACCGATTCGAGCCTGGTGTCGCGGCCGGTCGGGCGGCTCGAGATGCTGCTGGTCGCGACGCCGGCCTACCTCGCGACTCACGGCGTGCCGCGCTGCCGCGCCGACCTGCCGTCGCACGACGTCGCGATGGTGCGTTTCCTGAGCGGCGAGGTCGCGCCGTGGACCTTCCGCGAGCCCGATGGCTCGACCGTCGACATCTGGCCCGAGCGCTGCGTGATGACGATCTCGACCGGTGCCGCGGTGGAGACCGCGCGCATGGACCTGGGCATCGTGCAGGTCGGGTTGCCGCAGGCCTGGCCGCTGCTGAAGTCGGGCGAGCTGAAGGCGCTGCTGGTCGACGAGCACGTCGCGGGCGATCGCGAACTGGCGCTGCACTACCCGCACCGCGCGCTGGTCGCGCCACGGGTGCGGGCGACGGTCGATCACCTGGTGGCGCAGCTCGCGTCGAGCGAGGCGCTGCACGTCACGCGCGACGCCGTGCGGCCCTACGCTGTCTCATAGCGAGCCCATCCGGGGTCGACCCCCACTTTCGCGCGTCTACTGGAACGCCACCTCCGCAAAGCTGCGCAGCTTGCGACTGTGCAGCTGATCCACCGTCTGCGCCCGCAGCAGCTCCACCGCCCGCATGCCGATGCGCAGGTGCTGGTCGACGCGTTCGCGGTAGAAGTGGTTCGCCATCCCCGGCAGCTTGATCTCGCCGTGCAGCGGCTTGTCGCTGACGCACAGCAGCGTGCCGTACGGCACGCGGAAGCGGAAGCCGTTGGCCGCGATCGTCGCGCTCTCCATGTCGAGCGCCACCGCGCGGCTCTGGCTGAAGCGGCGTTCCGGCGTGCGCTGCGGCAGCAGCTCCCAGTTGCGGTTGTCGGTGGAGGCCACCGTGCCGGTGCGCAGGATGCGCTTCAGCTCGTAGCCGGTCAGCTGCGTGATGTCGGCCACCGCGGTCTGCAGCGCCACCTGGATCTCGGCCAGCGGCGGGATCGGCACCCACAGCGGCAGGTCTTCGTCGAGCACGTGGTCTTCGCGCACATAGCCGTGGGCCAGCACGTAGTCGCCCAGCGCCTGCGTGTTGCGCAGCCCGGCGCAGTGGCCCAGCATGATCCACGCATGCGGGCGCAGCACCGCGATGTGGTCGGTGATGGTCTTCGCGTTGGCCGGGCCGACGCCGATGTTGACCATCGTGATGCCGGCGCCGTCTTCGCGCACCAGGTGGTAGGCCGGCATCTGCGGCAGCCGCGGCGGGATCGAGCCGAGCTCGTCGCCCGGGCGGTGTGCGGTGCCGGTGCGCCGCGTGATCACGTTGCCCGGCTCGACGAACGCCAGGTACTCGCTCGCCGGATCGGCCATCGCCTCGTGGCCCAGGCGCACGAACTCGTCGATGTAGAACTGGTAGTTCGTGAACAGCACGAAGTTCTGGAAATGCTCCGGCGCGGTGCCGGTGTAGTGGCGCAGCCGGTGCAGCGAGTAGTCGACGCGCGGCGCAGTGAACAGCGACAGCGGGTGCGACTCGCCGGGCCGCGTCTCGTAGGTGCCGTTGGCGATCGCGTCGTCCATCGCGGCCAGGTCGGGCAGGTCGAACATGTCGCGCATCAGCAGCCGCCGCTCGGGGCCCAGGCTGCCTTCGAGGTGGTCGTGCTCGGCCAGCGAGAAGTGCACCGGGATCGGCTGGCTGCTGATGCCGACCTCGAGCGCGACGTTGTGGTTCTTCAGCAGCAGCCGGAACTGCTCGAGGTAGTAGCCGTTGAACAGGTCGGGCCGCGTCAGCGTGGTCTCGTAGGTGCCGGGGCCGGCGACGAAGCCGTAGCTCAGCCGCGAGTCGGCGCGCGCGACGGTGTCGGTGTGCACGCGCACGAACGGGTAGCAGGCCCGCACATGCTCGGTCGGCGCGGTGCCCGCGACGAAGCTGTGCAACGCGCCGCGCAGCTGCGCCAGGCTCTGCTCGTAGATGGCCTTCACCTGCGCGAGCGCGGCGACCGGGTCGGTGAAGCGCTGGGTGGGGACCGGGCCGGCCGGCAGCGTGAGAGCAAGGGACATGGAGGGTTCCTGGAGCCGTTCGTGACTATTCTCGCGCGCCGCCATGTCCCGCGCCGCCCGGGGCTTCCTACAATTTGCGTCCATCAGAATCATTCGAGGAGGACGCTCATGCCCATCGCAGGCCTCGGGCTGCACATCGTCATCGCCCTGTTCTTCGCGGTTCACGCGGTGCGCAGCCGCCAGCAGACCTACTGGCTGTTCGTGCTGTTCTCGTTCCCCGGGCTCGGCAGCCTCGTCTACTTCCTGGCGATCTACCTGCCCGATTCGCGGCTGGAACGCGGGGCGCGCAAGGCCATCACCGCGGCGGTGAAATCGCTCGACCCGACGCGCGAACTGCGCGATGCCCGCGCCGCCTTCGAGTACACGCCGACCGCGCAGAACCAGATGCGGCTCGCCGCGGCGCTGTACGACGCCGGCGAATTCGACGAATCGGCGCAGACCTGGGAGGCCTGCCTGAAGGGCCCGTTCTCGACCGACCTGGAGATCCGCCGCGGCGCCGCCCGCGCGAACTTCGCGCGCGAGCGCCCGCTGGAGGCGATCAGCCACCTGACCGCGATCCGCACGCAGGACCCGGGCTTCCGTGAGGAAGAAATGGCGCTGCTGATGGCCCGTTCACTGGCCGCGGCCGGCCGCCACGGCGAGGCGCGCGAGGCGTTCGAGCAGGCGGTGGCGCGCTTCGGCAGCTTCGAGGCGCGCGCCGAGTTCGCGATCTGGGCGCTGGTGCAGCGCGAGACCGACCTCGCCGCGCGGCTGCAGGTCGAGATCCAGCGCGCGACCGAGCGCTGGAACCGCCACACCCGCGAGCTGAACGCCGAGCTGATGCGGCGCCTGCGCCTGGCGCACGAGCAGACGAAAGCGCCGCCGGCCTGATCGGGCTCAGGCGGCCGCCGGTTCCCCCAGGTACACCCCGCGCGGCGCGGCCAGCCCCTGCCGCACGCCGCGGCTCAGGTCGTCGGCCAGCACCTCTTCGGCGCCGCTCGCGAGCGCGTCGACGACCTGCTGCGCCACCTGGTCGGGGTCGGCCTTCGCGGCATCCAGCCCCTTCGTCATGTCGGTGTCCATGTAGCCGACGTGCACCCCCACCACCTGCGTGCCCTGCGCGCGCAGTTCGCCGCGCAGCCCGTTGGTCAGCGACCAGGCGGCCGATTTGCTCGCGCTGTAGGTGGCGGCGCTCGGGATGTTGACCCAGCTCAGCACCGACAGCACGTTGACGATCGCGCCGCCGCCGTTGGCCTTCAGCACCGGTGCGAAGGCCTGGCTCAGCGCCAGCGGGCCGAAGAAGTTGGTCTCCATCTCGGCGCGTGCCGCGTCGGCACTGCCGGCCGCCAGCAGCGGCGAGCCGCGCGTGATGCCGGCGTTGTTGATCACGACGCTCACGTCCTGCAGGCGCGCGGCCGCGGCGGCGATGTCGGCCGGGTTCGTCACATCGAGCTTGACCGCTTCGACCCCCGGCAGCGTGACGCTGGCCGGGTCGCGGGCCGCGGCATAGACCTTCTTCGCGCCGGCGGCGAGCAGTTGCCTGGCCAGCGATTTGCCGAGGCCACGGTTGGCACCGGTCACCAGGATGACGGCATTGCGGATGTTCATGGCGGGGTCCTTTCGAGGAACGTGAAGCTGTTTTACATGACGATCGTCATGATTGAGATTATATGACGATCATCATTTATCATGTCAAGCGGCATCTTCAGCAACCCATGCCGGAAAGGTCATCCCCGATGAAAGTCAGCCGTGAACAAGCCCTGCAGAACCGCGAGCGGGTGCTGGACGTGGCGGCGCGGTTGTTTCGCGAGCGCGGCTTCGACGGCATCGGCGTGGCCGACCTGATGAAGGGCGCCGGCATGACCCACGGCGGCTTCTACGGCCAGTTCGGCTCGAAGGAAGACCTGATGGCCGAGGCCTGCAGCCGGGTGTTCGACGAAGGTGGGCAGCGCTGGCAGCGGGTCGTGGGCGGTGCGGCGGCACAGGGCGAGGACGGCCTGGCGGCGCTGGCGCGGAGTTACCTGTCCACCGAACACCGCGACGAACCCGGCAACGGCTGTGCGGTGGCGGCGCTCGGTGCCGAGGCGGCACGCCAGGGGCCGGCGCTGCGGGCCGCGTTCACCGCCGGGGTGCGCGGCGCGGTCGACTTCATCGCCGCGCTGGTCGGCGGGCGCAAGGCGCGGCGCCGCGAGCGCGCGATCGTCGCGTATGCCGCGATGATCGGCGCGCAGGTGCTGGCGCGCGCGGTCGACGACGAGGCCTTGTCGGGCGAGATCCTGCAGGCGGTCGCGGCGGAGCTCGCGGGCGCGCCCGCCGCGGCCTGATCAGCGCAGCGGCGCGAACAGCGTCGCCAGCCGGTCCGGCGTGCCGTCGATGCGCTGCAGCGACGGGTAGCGCAGCCCGCCGCGCCAGTCGATGCGCACGCTGCGGTACAGGTCGCCCGACTTCAGCAGCAGCTCGACCGGGTTGCCGGTCTTCGCGGCGGTGACGGCTTCCTTCAGCAGCTCTTCGGTGTACGCGCGGCCATTGACGGCCAGCAGCGTCGCGCCCGGCGCCATGCCGGCGTCGAAGGCCGGGCTGCCCCAGTTGACGTTGCGCACCTTCGCGGCCTCGCCGATGTCGAAGCCGAGCGAGTAATTGAAATCGGCCACCTTGTAGGCTGCCATCCGGGCCTTGTAGTGTTCGCTCGGCGTGTCGCTCCAAGCAAGCTTCCATCCCGCGGCGCTGATGCCGCCCATCGGCGCCGGGCGGTCGTGCATGTCCAGCCGCTGGCGCAGGAAGCCGGCCCAGTCGTGCGGCTGCACCCGGTTCAGCTCGCGCACCACGTCGTCGAAGGTGTAGGTCAGCGGCTGCACGCGCTTCGGCTCGGCGCCGAAGAAGGCGCGTGCGAAGTCGTCGAGCGAGCGCCTGCCGTTCGAGCGCTCGCGGATCAGCATGTCGGCCTCCAGCCAGATCAGGCGCGATTCGTCGTAGTAGTCGGCCGAGCGCTGCCACGAGGTCCAGTCGCGGCGGCCGCGCGTGGCCCACAGCAGTGGCTCGTTGGTGGTGTCCTGCAGGTTGCGCCAGGCGCGGCCGGCGCGGGCGTCGAGCAGGGCGGCCGTCTCGGCCAGGTCGTCGCGTGCGTCCGCCGCGCTCACCAGCCCGGAGCGTGCGGCCAGCACCGCGCCCCAGTACTGCGTCTGGCCTTCGTAGACCCACAGCAGGCTGTCGCGCATCGGCGTGTTGAAGTGCGGCGTCCACAGGTCGGCCGGACGGCGGAACTTGCCGTTCCACGAATGGGTGTACTCGTGCGGCAGCAAGTCGCGCCCGACCGAGCCCTTGCTCCAGTCGGTGAAGTAGGCCGCCTTCACGCCGTTCTCGCTCGACTGGTGGTGCTCCAGCCCGATGCGGCCGAACTGGTCGCTGAGCGCCAGCAGGAACTCGTAGTGCGTGAAGTGCCGCGACGCGAACACCTTGTCGGCCTGCGTGACGAGCGCGCGGTGCGCCGCGAGCTGCTCCGGGCTGATGACGCCTTGCGACGCGCGGTCGGCGACCACGTTCAGGAACACCGGTGCGCGGCCGGCGGCCGGCGCGCCGGGGTCGAGGTCCAGCCGCTGCAGGTGGCGGCCGGCGAACACCGGCGAATCGACCAGCGTGTCCAGGTCGGTGGGCTTGAACGAGAAGGTGGCGCCGTTCTGCGCTGCCAGCTCGAGCGCGGTGCCGGCCTGCCAGCCGGTCGGCAGCGTCAGGCTCGGCTGCACCGCGATCTTCGCGGCGGCGTGGCCGGCAGGGTACAGCACCACCGCATTCCATTGCACGCCGAGCATGTCGGGCGTGACGACCACCCGTTCATCGCCGGCCTCGACCGGGGTCAGGAACTGGAACTCGATGTCGAGCGCCGCCGCACCGGCCGGCACCTCGACGTGGAAGGCCGCGCTGTCGACGGTGTCGCGCAGCCAGGTCACCGGCTTGCCGCCGGCGCTGACCCGCAGCCCGCTGAACTGCGCCAGCGCGGCGCTCGGCGAATGTGTGCCGGGCAGCCAGCGCGGGTAGTACAGCGCGAGCGGGCCGGGCGAGGCGGGAATCGTCTCGCGCACACGGAAGATCTTGCGGTCGAGGTCGGTGGCATCCACCGACAGCTGGATCACGCCCGGGTAGGGCGCGTCGCTCAAGGCCGGCAGGGTTTGCGCGGCAGCGAACGGGGCCAGGGTGGCCAGGGTGATGGCGGCCACGGCGGTGCGAAGGGTCGGGGTCATCGGGGTCCTGTGAGTTGGACCGCAGACGATATTCGAAAACGCGCCGGCGCCGCCGCACGCACCGTCGCCGATGGGAATCGGTGCTTCGTCACGCTGCCGGCGCCTGGGGGCGCCGCGGGTCGCGACGCGCCCGGATCCGTGGCGACAATCCGCGTTCCGCATCGCTCGATGCGGTGCCTCCCAGCGCCATGGACCCCGCCACCGTCATCCTGATGCTCGCCATCCACCTGATTGCCAGCAGCGGGCTGATGGCGATGGTGTGGCGCCGCATGCCGGGTGCGCCGGGGCTGGGCCGCTGGGCGCTGGCGAGCGGGCTGTTCGGCGCGGCCTATCTGGCGCGGCTGCTCGCGGGGCTGCAGGGCGTCGATGCGCTCGGCCTGGTGTCCGACGGCACGATGCTGCTCGCGGTGCTGCTGTTCGGCGACGGCGTGCGCGAGTTCGTCGGCCGGCTGCCGATGGCGTCGCGGCGGGTCGGCCTGCTGGCGCTGCTGATGTTCGGCGCCGAGGTCGCGGCGGCCCAGGTGGGTGGTGCGCAGGCGCGGCACGTCGCGTTGAACGCGATGATCGGCCTGCTGTACGCGCAGATCGCGTGGCTCCTCGCGGCCGAGCGGCGGCGCCAGAGCGCGCCGCTGCACGCGCCGCTGGCGCTGCTGGTCGGGATCGTCGGCGGGCTGTCGGCGCTGACGCTGCTGCGCGGCGCCCACATCGCGCAGGCCGGCATGCCGGTCGCGTTCCACGGCCCGATGGCGAAGGTCTACTACCTCTTCGCGTCGGTGACCGCGGTGGTCACCGCGCTGACGCTGGTGTGGATGATGCTGTTGCGCCTGAACGGCCAGCTCGCCGACCTGGCGACCCGCGACGCGCTGACCGGCGTGTTCAACCGCAACGGCCTCGCGCAGGCGCTGAAGCAGCACTTCGGCCAGCGCCAGGCGGCGCCGCTGACGCTGCTGCTGGTCGACATCGACCACTTCAAGCGCATCAACGACACGCTCGGCCATGCCACCGGCGACGCGGTGCTGCAGGCCGTCGCGCGCGAGCTGACGGCGCAGCTGCGTGGCGGCGATTTCGTCGCGCGCATCGGCGGCGAGGAGTTCCTGATCGGCTGCGTCGGCGCCGACCCGACCGTGGCGCTCGCACTCGCCGACCGGCTGAGGCGTACCATCGGCCGGCTGCAGGTGGCGGCGGCGGTCGGCAGCGAACGGATCGGCTGCACCGCGAGCATCGGCGTGTCGGCCGCCTTCGACCGATTCGACGGCTGGGAGCCGGCGGCGGCGCAGGCCGACGAGGCGTTGTACCGCGCGAAGGCCGCGGGCCGCGACGGCGTGCAGTCGCACCTGGCGACGTGCGGGAGCTGAGCCATGGCCACCGACGCGACGCCGCAGATGCGCATCGGCGAACTGGCCGAACGCACCGGCCGCAGCGTGCATGCGATCCGCTGGTACGAGGCGCAGGGCCTGCTGCCCGGGGTGGTGCGCAACGCCGCCGGCCGGCGGTTGTACAGCGAGCGCCACGTCGGCTGGCTCGAACTGATGGCGCGGTTGCGCAGCACCGGCATGTCGATCGCGCAGATGCGGGCCTACACCGCGCTCGTGATGCAGGGCCGGCGCACGCTGCCGCAGCGCCAGCAGCAGCTGGCGGCGCACCGTGCGCAGGTCGAGGCGCAGATCGCCGAATGGAAGGCGGCGCTGAAAGAGCTCGACCGCAAGCTGGCCTTCTATGCCGACTGGGTGGCGCAGGGCGCGCGCCCGCCGACGGACCCGCAGGGCCGGCCGCTGCCGCGGGCTCGCAAGGCCAGCCTGCCGAAGGCGCCCAAGACCCTCAAGCGCTGACGGTTATCGCTTGATCTAGAGCCCGCTCTAGATCGCCCACTGGCGACATGACCCACTCCATCGTCAACGCCATGTCTTCTGCTTCCGACAACAAGCTGCTGCTGCAGCGCATCTTCGACCAGCTGGCCTTGGGCAATGGCCGGCCGCTGGTCGACGCGATGGCCGACGACTTCTGCTGGACGATCACCGGCAGCTCGGCCTGGTCCGGCACCTGGCGCGGCAAGAAGGCGGTGCGCGAGCAACTGCTCGCCCCGCTGTTCGCGCAGTTCGACGGCACCTACACCAACACCGCCGAGCGCTTCATCGCCGAAGGCGAGCACGTCGCGGTGCTGTGCCGGGGCCGGGTCGACACCCGGGCCGGCAAGCCCTACGACAACCACTACTGCTTCGTGTTCCGGCTGGCCGGCGGTCGGCTGGCGGAGGTGGTCGAGTACCTCGACACCGCGCTGGTCGACGCGGTGCTCGCGCCGCCGCCGGCCGCGGGCTGAGCGCCCATCTGCCGCAGCCAGCCGCCGGGTGTCAGGCCGGTCGCGCCCTTGAAGCGGCGGCTGAAGTGGCTCTGGTCGGCAAAGCCGGCGTCCAGCGCCGCGAGCGCCGGCGCGACGCCGGCCCGCAGCAGGCGCTTCGCGTGCTCGAGCCGCACCGCATTCAGGTAGACGTGCGGCGGCACGCCGAAGTGCTGGGCGAACGCGCGGCTCAGGTGCACCCGCGACAGTCCGGCCTCGCGCGCCAGTTCGGCCACCGACAGGTCGCGCGACGCGTGGGCGCGGATGTGGTCGCGCACGCGCAGCATGCGCCGCGCGCCGGCGGCCAGCGGCTCGGCCTGCGTCGCCGGCGTTTCGCCATGGCGTTGCAGCAGGCGCACCAGCACGTCGGTGGTCAGGGCCTCGCCGCGCAGCGATTCCTGCGGCTGGCCGATGGCGGCCATCGCGCGCTGCAGCGCGGCGGCGGCCTGCGGGTCGTGCACCACCGGCTGCCGGAAGAAGGCGCTGGCGAGCGTGCCGGCCTCGCGCTGCAGGTGGTGCGGCAGCGCGGCCGGGTCGACATAGAGGATCGCGTAGCCGAAGCCTTCGTCGGTGCCGCGCTGCCCGTCGTGGGCCTCGTCGGGGTTGAACAGCAGCAGGTCGCCCGGCAGGCTGGCGTGGGCCGCGCCGCGGCAGTGGAAGGTCTGCACCCCGCTGTGCGTGACGCCGATCGCGTACTGCGCGTGGCTGTGCCGCTCGAAGACGTGCTCGGTGAAATGCGCCTGCATCAGCGTGATGTCGGGCGTGGCGCCCGGCTGGAAGCGGGCCCAGTCGGAGGAGCTCATGTGACAAGCGTACAAGACCCGCGCGGCGCGCGCCGGCAGACTGTGTGCGGTTTCACTCTGCACACCAGGCTTCCATGAACGCGATCGACCTGCACGACAAGCTCGAGCTCTTCCACGACCACTGGGCCCCGCGCACCGTGGCCGAGTACAACGGCCACGACGTGATGGTGGTCAAGGTGGCCGGCGAGTACCGCTGGCACGCCCACCCCGACACCGACGATTTCTTCCTGGTGCTGAAGGGGCGGTTGCACATCGACCTGCCGGACGGCACGGTCACGCTCGGGCCGGGGCAGATGTTCGTCGTGCCGCGCGGCGTGCAGCACCGGCCGTGGGCCGACGAGGAGACGCACATGCTGCTGATCGAGCCGACCGGCACGCCGAACAGCGGCGACGTGGCGACGGCGGCGCCGCGGCGCGTGCTGTGATGGCGTGACGGCGGCAGACAAAGCGCCCGCGTCGGCGGCCGCACGGAACTGGCGCGCCCGCGCGGTCACCCACTGCCGTCTTCCACCTTTGAACGGGCATCACGTCGTGGGAATCGGTCCGGTCGGTCCTGTCGCCAGCGCCGCTGCCTCGTCAGCGCTGCGCGACCCGCTGCCGGACCCGCCCGACCGCCGGGCCTACCTCGTGCTGAAGGTGTCGAAGTGCCGCGGCGGTGCCCGCTTCACGGTGGCGACGGCCTGCTTCGACGGATCGGACGGGCAGGGCGTCGACGCGCTGGCCGACATCACCGGCGGCGATGCGTCGAGCGACGAAGGCCTGTCGACCGAAGCGACGCAAGAGCCCGGGCGCAAGGGCCGGCGGGGCGTGTCGCGCGCGCGTGGCGCGTTTCGCGGCGGGCGCCGCCGTCACGACGGGCGAGGCGACGACCGCGGGCGCGACGCCCGGCACCACGACGACGACACCGGGCCGGACGACGATCAGCCTTCGGCGCCTTTCACCACCGCATAGCGCGCGAGCGTGCGCTCGCGCGCCTCGTCGTGCATCACGATCGGCAGCGGGTAGTTGTCGCCGAGCCGCACGCCGGCTTCCGCCAGCTCGATCGGCCGCGCCAGCCACGGTGCGTGGATCGCCTTGTCGGACAGCCCTGCCAGCACCGGCAGGTAGCGCCGGATGAACTTGCCGGCGGCATCGAACTTCTCGCTCTGGCTGACCGGGTTGAAGATGCGGAAGTACGGCTGCGCATCGCAGCCGGTCGACGCGGCCCACTGCCAGCCGCCGTTGTTCGCCGCCAGGTCGTAGTCGTTCAGCTTCTCGGCGAACCAGCGCTCGCCCCAGCGCCAGTCGATGCCCAGGTCCTTGGTCAGGAAGCTGGCCACCACCATGCGCAGGCGGTTGTGCATGTAGCCGGTCTGGTTGATCTGCGCCATCGCGGCGTCGACCAGCGGATAGCCGGTGCGGCCGTCGCACCAGGCGTCGAACAGCGCGTGGGCGTGCTTGCCGTGCTCCCAGCGGATCGCGTCGTAGGCCGGCTTGAAGCTCGCATCGACGACGCGCGGATGGTGGTGCAGCACCTGGTGGTAGAAATCGCGCCACACCAGTTCCGACAGCCACACCGCCGCGCCGGCCGAGCCGTGGTGCATGCGCTGCGCCGCCTCGCGCGCCAGCGTGCGGATCGAGACGGTGCCGAAGCGCAGGTGCATCGACAGGTAGCTCGGACCCTTCACCGCCGGGAAGTCGCGCGCCTCGCCGTAGCGGTCGATGCGCGACAGGAAGTCGGCCAGCAGCGCCTGCGCGCCGGCTTCGCCGACGCCCTGGTGCAGCTCGCGCAGGTTGGTCGGCTCGAAGCCGATGTCGGCGAGCGACGGGATCCCGCCACCGATGTTGTCGGCGACGTCCTCCGCCGGTGGCGCCAGCCGGTGCGCGTAGCGGACCACCGGGTACGCGCTGACATAGAACGGCTCCAGCTTGCGCAGCCAGGCGTTCTTGTACGGCGTGAACACGCTGTAGGCCTTGCCGCTGCCGGTCAGCAGCTCGCTGCGCTCGAACACCACGTGGTCCTTCGCGGTGTGCAGCGCGATGCCCAGGTCGGCCAGCGCGCCGCGCACCCGCGCATCGCGGGCCAGCGAGGCCGGTTCGTCGTCATGGTTCGCATACACCGCCTGCACGTGCAGCGCCTGCGCCAGCCGCGGCAGTTCGTCGCGCGCGAATCCGTGGCGCACCAGCAGCCCGGCGGCGCCCGGCGCGAGCGCGCGCAGCCGGGCATCGAGCGCGGCCAGGCTGTCGCGGATGAACTCCACCCGCCGGTCGGCGCGCGGCAGCGCGTCGAGGATCTCGCGGTCGAAGACGAAGCCGCACCAGACCTTGCGCGCCGCCTTCAGCGCGTGGAACAGCGCGGCATGGTCGTCGGCGCGCAGGTCACGCCGGAACCACACCAGCGCCGAGTCCAGCGACGGCTCTGTAACCTTTTCCATCGGGCGAGTGTGCCGCAGTCATAAAATGCCGCCCTATGCCTGCCGCGACCATCAACCTGACCAACCAGTTCCTGATCGCCATGCCGGGCATGGCCGACGACACCTTCGCCGGCGCGGTGATCTACCTGTGCGAGCACACCGAGAAGGGCGCGCTCGGCCTGGTGATCAACAAACCGATCGACATCAAGCTGAAGAACCTGTTCGAGAAGGTCGAGCTGACCCTCGACCGAGCGGACCTGGCCGACGTGCCGGTCTACTTCGGCGGCCCGGTGCAGACCGAGCGCGGTTTCGTGCTGCACGAGCGGCTGGGCGGCGAAGCGGGCGAGGGCGGGCACTACAACTCGTCGCTGCAGATTCCCGGCGGGCTCGAGATGACCACCAGCAAGGACGTGCTGGAGGCGCTGTCGCACGGCGCCGGCCCGAAGAAGATCCTGGTCACGCTCGGCTACAGCGGCTGGAGCGCCGGCCAGCTCGAGGAAGAGATCGGCCGCAACGGCTGGATCAACGTCGGCGCGGCGCCCGAGATCATCTTCGACACGCCGGTCGAGCAGCGCTACGACAAGGCGCTGTCGCTGCTGGGCATCGACCCGCGCATGCTCTCGCAAGAGGCGGGGCATGCATGAGGCGGCCCGTTCGTTCCTGGCCTTCGACTTCGGCACGCTGCGCGTCGGCGTGGCCACCGGCAACACCGTGACGCGCACCGCGACGCCGCTTCGCACCGTGGCAGCGGTCGGCGATGCGCGTTTCGCGGCCCTGGGCAAGCTGATCGCCGAATGGCAGCCGAGCGCGCTGGTGGTCGGCGTGCCGGTGCACCCCGACGGCGCGCCGCATGAGAACACCGTGCGCGCCCAGCGCTTCGCGCGCCAGCTGCACGGCCGCTTCCGGCTGCCGGTGCACGAGGTCGACGAGCGCTACACCACCACCGAGGCCCATGCGATGGGGGCGAGCGACGTCGATGCGGCGTCGGCGGCGATCATCCTGGAGCAGTACCTGCGAGCACTTCCTTGAACACCACCGACGGGACCACCTGATGGGCACACTGCATCTCGACGCCGAAGCGTTGTACAAGGACCTGCAAGCGGTCGTGCGCAACCTGCTGCAACCCGACACCGTGTTGGTCGGCATCTGGTCCGGCGGCGCCTGGCTGGCCGAGCGGCTGCACGAGCAGCTGAAGCTGCCGGGCGAGATCGGCGTGATCTCGAGCGCGCTGCACCGCGACGATTTCGCGTCGCGCGGCATGTCGAGCGCCGACCCGACGCGGCTGCCGTTCGAGGTCGACGGCCGGCCGATATTGCTGATCGACGACGTGCTCTACACCGGCCGCACGACGCGCGCGGTGATCAACGAACTGTTCGATTTCGGCCGGCCGGCCAGCGTCACGCTGGCGGTGCTGGTCGACCGCGGCGGGCGCGAGCTCCCGATCCAACCGGCGTACTCGGCGGCGCGCATCACGCTGCCGCGCGAGCAGCGCCTTCGTCTCGCGCGCGACGACGAAGGCCGATTCACCTTCGACATCCAGGAAGGCAGCTGATGCTCTCGAAGCGAAACCCGCAACTCAACGCGCACGGTGAACTGATCCACCTGCTCTCGATCGAGGGCCTGCCGCGCGCGGTGATCCACCACATCCTCGACACCGCCGGCACCTTCCTGAGCGTCAACGACCGCGATGTGAAGAAGGTGCCGCTGCTGCGCGGCAAGAGCGTGTTCAACCTGTTCTTCGAGAACAGCACGCGCACCCGCACCACCTTCGAGATCGCCGCCAAGCGGCTGTCGGCCGACGTGATCAACCTCGACATCGCCAAGTCGAGCGCGGCCAAGGGCGAGAGCCTGCTCGACACCATCGCCAACCTGTCGGCGATGCATGCCGACATGTTCGTCGTGCGGCACGGCGAGAGCGGCGCGCCCTACCTGATCGCGCAGCACTGCGCGCCGCACGTGCACGTGGTCAACGCCGGCGACGGCCGCCATGCGCACCCGACGCAGGGGCTGCTGGACATGTACACGATCCGGCACTTCAAGAAGGACTTCAGCAACCTGACGGTCGCGATCGTCGGCGACATCCTGCATTCGCGGGTCGCGCGCTCCGACATCCATGCGCTGACCACGCTCGGCGTGCCCGAGATCCGCGCGGTCGGCCCGAAGACGCTGGTGCCGTCCGACCTGAAGGAGATGGGCGTGCGGGTGTGCCACGACATGGCCGAGGGCATCCGCGGCGCCGACGTGATCATCATGCTGCGCCTGCAGAACGAACGCATGAGCGGCGCGATGCTGCCGAGCGCCGGCGAGTTCTTCAAGAACTACGGGCTGACCGACGAGAAGCTCGCGCTGGCCAGGCCGGATGCGATCGTGATGCACCCGGGGCCGATCAACCGCGGCGTCGAGATCGATTCGTCGGTGGCCGACGGCAAGCAGAGCGTGATCCTGCCGCAGGTCACCTTCGGCATCGCGGTGCGCATGGCCGTGATGTCCACCATCGCCGGAAACAACGCATGAAACTCCTGATCAAGAACAGCCGGCTGATCGACCCGGCGTCGGGCCTGGACCAGACCGGCGACATCGCGATCGCGGCCGGCCGCATCGTCTCGCTCGGCAGCGTGAGCGCCGATTTCCACGCGAGCCGCACCATCGACGCCGCCGGCCTGGTGGTGGCGCCCGGGCTGGTCGACCTGGCGGCGCGGCTGCGCGAGCCGGGGCACGAGCACGAGGGCATGCTCGAGTCGGAGATGGCCGCGGCGGTGGCCGGCGGCGTGACCAGCCTGGTGTGCCCGCCCGACACCGACCCGCCGCTCGACGAGCCGGGCCTGGTCGAGATGCTGAAGTTCCGCGCGCGCAACCTGAACCACGCGCACCTGTACCCGCTGGGCGCGCTGACGCGCGGGCTGGCCGGCGAGGCCATCACCGAGATGGCCGAGCTGACGGAGGCCGGCTGCGTCGGCTTCTCGCAGGCCGACGCGCCGCTGACCGACACGCTGGTGCTGCAGCGCTCGATGCAGTACGCCGCCACCTTCGGCTACACCGTGTGGCTGCGGCCGCAGGATGCGCACCTGGGCAAGGGCGTGGCCGCGAGCGGCGCGCTGGCGACGCGGCTCGGCCTGTCGGGCGTGCCGGTGATCGCCGAGACGATCGCGCTGCACGTGATCTTCGAGTTGATGCGGGTGACCGGCGCGCGCGTGCACCTGTGCCGCCTGAGCAGCGCGGCCGGCATCGCGCTGGTGCGGCAGGCCAAGGACGAAGGCCTGCCGGTCACCTGCGACGTGAGCGTCAACCACCTGCACCTGACCGATGTCGACATCGGCTACTTCAATGCCGCGATGCGGTTGACGCCGCCGCTGCGCCAGCAGCGCGACCGCGACGCGATCCGCGCCGGGCTGGCCGACGGCACGGTCGATGCGCTGGTCAGCGACCACACGCCGGTCGACGAGGACAACAAGAACCTGCCGTTCGCCGAAGCCGAGCCGGGCTCGACCGGGCTGGAGCTGCTGCTGAGCCTGGCGCTGAAGTGGGGCGACGAGCAGCGGCTGCCGCTCACGACGACGCTGGCGCGCATGACCTGCGACCCGGTGCGGGTGCTGGGCGAGAGCCTGGGCTCGCTCGGTTCGAGCGCCGGGCGGCTGGTGCAGGGCGGCGTGGCCGACCTGTGCCTGTTCGACCCGAGCGCGCGCTGGACGGTGGAGCCGGCGAAGTTCCGCAGCCAGGGCCGGCATTCGCCGTTCTCGGGCTACGAGTTGCCGGGCCGCGTGGCGACGACCATCGTCGCCGGGCAGGTGGCGTTCGAAGCCGAGCCCGGCGGCTCGCCGCGTTGACCCCCGTGCGGACGCTGCGCGCCGGCTGGCGCATCGTGGCCTGCTTGGCGCACGTGCTGCGCGGGGTGCTGATCTGCGCCTTCATCTTCCCGTTCCTGAGCCCGGCGCGGCGCGTTGCGCGGGTCGGGCCGTGGTGCGCGGCGATGCTGCGGCGGCTGGGCATCCGCGTCGTCGTGCACGGCGAGGTGCATGCGGCGCCGGTGATGGTCGTCGCGAACCACGTGTCGTGGATCGACATCCTTGCGATCAACGCGGCCTGCACGGCGCGCTTCGTCTCGAAGGCCGACATCCGCCAGTGGCCGGTGATCGGCTGGCTGACGGCATGCGGCGGCACACTGTTCATCGAGCGCGAGCGCAAGCGCGACGCGATGCGCGTGGTGCACCAGGTGGCCGAAGCGCTGCAGGGCGGCGACGTGATCGCGGTGTTTCCGGAAGGCACGACCAGCGACGGGCACGGCGTGCTGCCGTTCCACGCGAACCTGCTGCAGGCGGCGATCACGACCGGCACGCCGGTGCAGCCGGTGGCGCTGCGCTATGCGGATGCGACGCATGCGGTCAGCCCGGCCGCGGCCTACATCGGCGACACCAGCCTGCTGCAATCGCTGTGGTGGGTGGTGATGGCCGAGGGCCTGACGGCGCAGGTGACGGTGCTGCCGGCGCATTACTCGGCGCATGCGCAGCGGCGGGAGTTGTCGGAGGCGGTGCGGGCGGGGATTGTGGGGAGCTTGGGGGGATAGCTACAGCGCAACTGAACGCACCCGACAGTCAGTTGTCACAGAGGCCCGATGGCGTTGCACGTGAGACTTGATCCCCCTCCTCACGAGGAATCGTTCCCAATGGATCAGAGTGATGCATGACTGTCAGGCAGTACTCGGGCCGAAGTACAGCCCCATCTTCGTCGACAAAGTCTGGAGCCGCTTTGAAGAGATCGGCAATGGGGTGGGATAGTACGATTTCTACGGTCCGCGTGGCCGCGGAATCGAACATTCCAATATCAGAATAAAACTCGCTGGGAAAGTGGGTTTCGTAAAATTCCTCAGCTGGCGACTCCGCCAAGGCGAGCAGGCGCTCTCCAAGCAACTTCAACATGGCACGGTTGGCGTACAGCGTGACACCAACTTCTGAAACATGAAGCGCAGCACGAACGTCCTGCATGTCACTGCCGCCAAACACAGGCGGGGTTATCGAATTGCATTCCATTTCGCATCTCCTTTTGGCCGGCGATTCATCATGCATCATCGTGGCACGCATGTGCCGCATTTCCATTGCCACATGAATAGCATGTCCTATCGCGCAGCCGCAGCAGTGGCTGCACCTACTGCTGCGGCTGCGCCGCAAGGTTCGGCAACGAGGTAGCCTCCTGAAAAACATTGGCGCCTACCGACCGACTGATCTCCAGTCGAAATCTAAATTCATCACTACTAGAAAATGGCTCGACGCCAATAGTTTTTAGGATATGGATAAAGTTCATGTCGCCCCTATTCGGCAGGCTAGTATCGCTCGGCCAACAGTTTATTTATAAATTCCACCGCCGCTGCAATATCATGCCCCAAATAGTCCCGCCAGAATTCATTCGTTGCAATCCATCGTTGAAAATCTAGCAGAACTTCCAATTGCCGTTCGGTCAGTTCTCCAAGTACCACTCGCACCTCTTCAGCGTTGGCGGCCGACGGCGAAAGAAAATAGATCAGAGACTCGATCTCGATACGGTTTGACAAGTTGTCGTCTGCGACAACATCACGCAGAAACTTAGAAACAAACCACCCCCAACCCTTCGGCGTAAGGTGTGGCTGTATTCTCGCCAAGATCACCAATCGTTCACGAGTGACGGGCAGGTGCCGCCACTGTTTCAATTCAGCGGCAAGCAAAGAGCAATCGTGGCACTCATCACCGTGCAGAAGCATTGATTCAACCGGAGCGCTTGCTCCGACTGGAAAGGCCACCTCGATGCGAGTGGCAAGTTCGACTCTATCAATCATAGGCAGGTATCTTTGCAGTAACGTCTGACGAGGTCTTCGGCATTCCGGAGTCTTCGCTCGATATCATCATGAGTCTGAGGGTCGTGCTTGGTGTCTGCACCGCCATGCCATTTTTTGGTGTTGGCCTCTCGCAATGCCTTGCATTGTTTTACACGATCTAGCAGACGCTTGGCAACTTCGCACTTGTCGGGTTTATCCCACCCCGCACTTGCTTGTTCCAGCGTACGCTCGAAGTTGATATCACTCGTATCACTGCAAGCGTTTTTATGTTGCCAATAATTCGCACTGCTTTCTATCCCGCGCTGGAGATCGGGGTCGCTGGAAGCGGGGTTTGGGATTGCCGCCGGCCTCTCTGATCCGTTTGCTATCATGTATGTCGCCGATGCCACCGCCACTGTCGCCGTGGCTGCAGTTATCGCTTCTCCGACCCAGGCCGCCACCAAGTATGCTGCCATCGGCAGCAACAGCCCCTGAGAATCGGTATACGAATTCGGATTTCCGGCCACATATTGATATGTATTAATTCCAGCAACCAGTCCGATGGGATCGCTTTGGCGATAGGATCCGCCATCTGCCGCGTAGTAACGAAAATAGTTGTAGAACAGCCCGCTCTCCGCATCGGCATACTGCCCCGGGAATCGCAGCGGTTGCGTGAAGTTGCCGAGCCCGCTCGGATTGACCTCCGGGGCGGTCGTGCCGAACGGCTCGGCGAACCAGCGCCAGCGAATGGCGTTGCTCCTGTCGACCACGAGCCGTGGCGTGTTGATGTGGTCGGCGTGGATGTAGAACACCTGCGGCTCGCCGATGGGGTTGGCCGGGTCCGGCACGAACATCGCCACCGGAGCGTCATCGAGCCACACATATTCGCGGACCGTCTGGCCTGTCTGGTCGTATTCCCCCAGCAACTCGCCATTGAGCCCGTACACGAAGATCACCGTGCTGCCGGCTCCGGCACTCGTCACTTTGCGAACGCGCCGCTTGTCCGCGTCGTAGGTGTAGGTTCCGCTGACGCCGGCCTTCGTGATGCTCGCGAGGGACCCGCTCAGCCCATAGGTCGCCGTGTAGTTCGGGCTGTCGCTGACCGTGTTGCCCGCGTTGTCGTATTGGAAGCTGCGCGCCGGGTTCGTGATGCTCGCGAGCCGGTTGCTCGTCGCCTGGGTGGTGTAGATGCTTGGGCTGCCATTCAAGCTCAGGCCCGTGCGGTTGCCATTCGGGTCATACGTGATGACCCAGCTGCTCGCCACCGTCGTGACACTGGTGAGCCGGCCGTTCTCGTCATAGCCGAAGTTCTGGTCCAGCGACGGCTGCGCGATGCCGTCGTTGGCCGACAGGTGCGTGTAGCTGATGATCCGATTGGCCGCGTCGTAGGTGACGTCGCGGAACACATCGCCCAGCCGGTAGCGCACGATGCGCCCGCTCTGGTCGAAGAAGCGCTGGTGCGGCACTTGGCCTCCGCCCGCCATGTTCCAGTTCCAGCCGCTGACCCCGCCGAAGGGTTCCCATTGGATCTGGCTCAGCAGCGGTGCCGCCATGCCCGCCTCGTCCGGCGCCAGGCTCAGTCCCGTCACCTGCCCGTTGGTGTAGACGAACAGGAGCTTGCGCCCCGACGGGTAGGTGATGCTGCTCAGCCTGCCCAGCGTGTAGCCGTACTTGACGGTTGTGGTGACTGGCGCGCTGTTCGCGCCTGCCGCCGCATTCACCGTCTGCACCGTCTCCGTGACCCGGCCCTGCGGGTCGTACTTGAAGCGTGATGACCCGCCCGGATGGTCCGTGCGGCTGAGCCGGCCGATGCTGTTCGTGTAGTCGGCGCCGGTCAGGCTCCAGCGCCAGTTCACCGTCTGCGGTGCCTGGCCGGCCTGGCTGTAGACCACCTGCGTCAGCCGACCCACCGCATCGTAGGTGTAGGTCTCGGTGACGCCACGGCTGTCGACGCGCGTGAGGACGTTGCCGGCTTCATCGTAGGTGTAGCTCGACTGCCCGGTGTCGGGGCTGATCAGCTGCTGGGTCGCATCGCCGAAAGCCGTTGCGCGGGTACTGGATCAGCTTGGTCTTTGCGCAGACGTCATTCCTTTGAGGGCTTCCTCGGCACCGTCGACACCAGCATCGCAAGCCTGTCGAACAAGCTCAATTCCTTCACCTTCGTCTCGTGGTACTCCGTTTGTCCCATAGAACAAATCAAGTCCGTGGCTCAGCTTTGCTTCAGCCTTGCCCGCCTTTGCTGCCAATCGGAAATAGCAGGACGCCAACCCTGCGTCCTTGATCGCTTGGTCACCGCAATCATGCATGACCGCTAACGTGTATAGCGCTTCAGAATGAGCCAAGCGGGCTGCTTGGTGTAAGTACCAGAATCGCCGGACCTCGAAGTGCTCATCACTTTCATTTGGCAATCCGAAGCAAGCATAAAGGTAAAGCGCGCCTGGTACTTCGCGGATCAACAGGGGTTGCAACGCGAGTGCCGCTGCTTCGTACTGCTCCTGCTCAACCATGTACTTCGCTTGCTCCAAAGTCTTTTCATCGGTCATGACTCAGCCTCCGTGAGGAATGATCGGAACGCCTTTCGGATCCCGGCAGCGACACTGAACGTGATGTGTCGATTTGGCACCCAGCACATCTTTGGCCTGCTTCTCAGCGGTCCGTTTGGCTGATTGCAGGTCGTCGCCTTCGCCGTAGCCAAATCCAACATCCTTATTTTCGTTAGTGCTGTTGTCTGGACAACGTCCATCTCTGTTTGCCCTGCAAATGCAAGTGTATTTACCCTTCTTTCGATCAGGGTAAGGCACTTTGATTGACGGATTCGTTTCTCGATCATTCAAGTCGTCAACCGGACTTTGGGGTACCGCCAGCATCAGGTCTGGCAAAAAGAGCCTATCAATGATCGGGGTAAGTCCAGGTTCAATGATCGGATACAGCTCTGTGCCGATCTGCTGCCCGACCCGCCACGAACGATAGATGGCCCAAGCCGCATTTCTTCCATCCGGGTCCACCATCAGCAACGGGTTGCCTTCGACGTAGCTGTAGGTGTTGATTCCTCCAGCCAACCCAATCGGATCGCTCTGCTTGTAGCGCCCCTCGCCAGGCCCGTAGTAGCGCGCCATGTTGTACC
>Ga0209050_1000653_pt1 | contig 53609 bp, 50 predicted proteins | sample Araplavi_mTSA_r2_FD_184276 | JGI IMG/M metagenome (GOLD analysis project Ga0209050, IMG submission 184276) | Arabidopsis root microbial communities from North Carolina, USA - plate scrape MF_Cvi_mTSA_r2 (SPAdes) (version 2) | ecosystem: Host-associated > Plants > Roots > Endosphere | place: USA... | reverse complement strand
CGCAAGCAAGAAGGGCTGACACGCGCCTCCGCTTCGGCGGTCGTGAAAGCAAAGGCCGGGCCCTCGCGGGTCCGGCCTTTTTCATTCGCATGCCTCGCACGATGTCCGCGTTTGTGGCGCACACGGTTATCGCCGGATAGCCGTGTCGGCCCCGGGTGCGCGCTGCGCTTACCCGGCTGCAACCGACGTGCTTGCGCTCAAGATCAGGCGGAGAAGCATCCCCGAGTCGCGCCCTGTCCAAGTTTCTGATTTTCCGATGCGAGAAGGCGCATCACCATGATGCTCCCTCAAGTTGGAGCGATCCCGATGAAAATCACCCTGCGCATGGCGCTTGTGTTGCTGATGCTGGCCACCGTCGGCTGCCAGGCCCTGGAGCAGGGCGTGCGCGAGGAGAACGTCGACGCGTCGGAGGCCGCCTACGACGACGGCAGCGCGCCGGACGGGCCGTCGAACTGAACAGGTTCAGGAGAGCAGGCCCGACCCGGGTTGCCTGAGCGGGCGGGAACCCTATATTCGACGGACTGCTCCTGCGCCTGTGCGGCCGACCGCCCGGGTGCCCTGCCGGGTCTCCGACCCGTCCCCGCACCCGTCGAAGTCCCCATGCCCGTCCTGTCGCGCCTCGCCACCGTCTTTGCCTTGCTGCTGTCCGCACCTGCCGTGGTGGTGGGTGCCGGCCATCCCGCCAATTCCCAGGTCGTCGCGTCGGCGCCTGCGACGCATTTCCCCGCTGAACGCGGCGGGCGCTGGCTTTCGCGCCTGGCGCCTGCGGCGGACCCGAAGGTGCTCGATCTGGCCGTGGCCGCCATGGAGTGCGCCCAGGCCAGCGGCGTCGGCGCCGATGCGCGCCGGCTGGCCGTCATCGATTACAGCCGGCCCTCGCTGATGCCGCGCCTGTGGGTGTTCGACCTCAACGCCGGCCGGCTGTTGTACGAGGAAGTCGTCGCTCACGGCCAGGGATCGGGCGAGAACATGGCGACGAAGTTCTCCAACCTGGATGGCAGCCATCAGTCGAGCCTGGGCCTGTTCGTCACCGCCGACACGTACACCGGGAAGAACGGCTACTCGCTGCGCATGCGCGGGCTTGAGCCCGGCGTCAACGATGCGGCGATGGCGCGCGCGATCGTCATGCACGGCGCGCCCTACGTCGATCCCTCGCAAGGCCAGCGCATGGGCCGGCTGGGTCGCAGCTGGGGTTGCCCTGCGGTACGCAGTGCCATTGCGAAGCCCATGATCGACCTGTTGAAGGATGGCCAGTTCGTCTTCTCGTATTACCCGGACCAGGCATGGCTCGCGCGCTCGGCGCTGCTCAACTGTCCGGCTGCGCGCAGGACGCTCGCGCGCAAACCCGACGCGGGAATGCCGGCGTCGGGCTGACCGATACCTGGTTTCGAACGCATCGAAGCCGCGCCGGCGATGGCTATCCGCCGCATGACCGCCCCTTGCAAGGGAGCGTGAGCACGATCCGCGGTGGCCGAGTCGCCCGAGTCAGCAGACCGGGAACCGGACGGACTGATCTACATATTGCTCGAAGCTGCGAATCGAACCGCGCAAGCGCGGTCGATCCGTAGGGCCCGGTCTCAGCCTGCCGATCGCAGGCTCTGTTTGTTCGCGAGCCACGCCGCATCCTTCTGCCCATGGAGCGTCGCGCTCCACTTGCGGCTGGCCTGATCCCACAACTGCACCATCGCCTGGTCCAGCCGCACGCCTGAACGTGCGGCCGCTTCGCAGTGCCCGCACGCCTCGCGCGGCGAGCCATTGAGCAGGGCGGCCCGGGCCAGCAGCCAGCGCGAACGGACATCGTTGCCCGCGAGCGCCTCTAGACGGCTGCACACCGCGGGATCGACCGCAGCCGACGACTGGCCCAGACGCGCCTGCAACACACAGCGCGCAGCGGCCATCGCGAACACCGGATGCTGGAGCAGGCCCGTCGCCATCGCCTCGGCACGCGCGTTTTCCTCGCACGTCTGCGTCGACGGCACGCATGCGGCGCGATCGAGCATCAACTCGGCCGTTTCGATCTGCAGTTGCGGCGCGTCGCCGTGTTCGACCAGCGGCATCAATCCGGCGATCGCATCCGATAGCGCAGCCGGACGCGCGACCGCATGGGACTGCGCCGCACGGCGACGCAACAGTCGTGCACGCGCCAGCGCTACGTGGGAATTGCCCGGCAACATCGCATCCAGCCGCTTGAGGATGGCCTCGCCTTCGTCGAAGCGCGAACGCGCGGCATCGCCACGAAGATGTCCGGTTTCGAGCGCCAGCAGTTCCAGCCAGCTCAGGAGCAGCTGCGGCGCCGCATTGGGCCCGGTGAGGATGTCGCGATAGTTCTCGCGGAACGTGCGCAGGTGCAGCGTCCGGGTCGCGCCATCGGCGAGTTCGGCGTGCGCGAGTTCGTTCTCGACCCGCGCCGCGTACCACGACAGACGCTCCTCCTCCGTCGCGCTCTCGACGCCCGCGGCGAGCACGGCATCGGCTTCGAGGCGAACCTTCGAAGCGTCGGTGCTCGACAGCAGGTTCGCCTGCGTCTGGAGGGCCTGCTGCAACTTCCATGAGGCCATCGAGGCCGGATCGCGCGCAACACGCGCGGCATCGCGCAACACGTGCACGGCTTCGGCGATGCGCTTGGCGCGGGACGCCGCGGTTTCATCCGTCGCGGCCTGCGCGCGTTCGAGCAGCGCATCGCCGAGCGTCGCGTTGCGCAGCGGATCGCCCTGCCCGCCTTCGGGTGCGGCGCGGCGCAGTGCGGCGATCGCGAGATCGAGTGTCGCGCGTTGCGTGGCGCCGCGCTCACCTGCGGCCTGGAGCAACCGGCAACTTCCGCTGCGATACCAGATGTCGATCTGCGACGGGTCGCGCTCAAGCAGGCGCTCCATCGCATCGGCTGCGTTGGCGTAGGCCTTCGAGCCGCCGTCGGCACGCGCGATCTGCCACCAGCACAGCGCCGACATGACCCACACATCGGACGACGGGTGCGCGGACTGCATCGCTTCGTCCAGTTGCACCAATGCGGCCGGGTAAGCGCCGGAGGCAATGAACTGGCGTGCCTCGGCGATGCAATCGCGACGCGATGTGGGCGGGTCGGATGCATGCGCGGATGGCTGCACCGGCGTCTGAACAGCAACCGGTCTTTCGGACACGGGTTCAACGAGTTCAGTTGGCACGTTCGCATACAGCCCGAGTTCGTCCGGCTCGAGCTTGGCAGCATCGATCGGCCGCGGCGGTTGCGAGGCGCCTGAAACGCCTGCGGGGTCGGCCATCGACCGCTCATCCTCCACACGCGCCACCCACGGTGTTTCCTGCGCCAACGCACCCTTCGCGACAGGCTCGACGGCAGCGATCGCGCCGAGGGCGGCGACGGCCGCTTCGACCGGGAGCGACAGTGTGGGATTCTGGATGGTGCTGGCGAGCGCGAGTTCCGATGCGTGCACCACGAGCGGCTGCACAAACGCGCGCGCTTCGGACGGCGACGTGCAGGCCGCCTGGAACACGAGTGGCAAGGTGCCTGCCTTGCTCTTTTCCGGCGACACCGACAGCGCGGCGGGTGCGGCCGTCGCGATGGCGAGGCCGGCGGGCGTGGTCACTGTTGCGGCGAACGACGCCGGATCACGCGTGTGCACTGCCGACTCCGGCGCACCGGGCTGCCCGGATTCGGGTTCGGCCACGAACAGCAGACCTTCCGTGCTCTCCTCGCCAAGCTGGTACCGATGCGCGAAGCCGCGCTCCGTTCGTACAGGCGCTTCCCACGGACCGGTGTGGGATTCGTGTTTGGGCACGTAGACCTCGTACGCGGAGAACATGCGGACGCGCGGCTTCTGGTCTGCGCGAAGGTCCGGCGACGTTGACGGTTGAGGCGATCCGACCGGTTCGTCCCTGTGCGTGTTCATCTTCATGACCCTCTGTGGACGCCCGCGGCGCCCGGCGAAAAGAAGCAGCAGGAGCGTGGCGACGATGCCGCCCAGCCACCATTTGGCCCGTTCGTCGATCTCGTCGGTTCTGTTGCTCGCATGAAGCGAACCAGGGACGACCGTGAGCGCAACGGGATGCGGTGCGGCGTTGCGCACGTCCGAGGTGGCGGGTGAGGCTGAGCCGGACGGAGCAGCAACGGTAGCCCTGCCTGCGCGGCTCGCGGCGCCGACGTTCGCCTCGCCAGCTTCCGCACTCGCGCCGACATTGCGACCGGCATCGCTTGCCGGGTCCTCGGCGTCACCGACGGTCGCAACGCCGCCACTGTTCGTCGAACCTGCGGCGCTGGCGGCGCCCGTGGCGCTCAAGGAATGCGTCGGTATCGCGAATCCGACGACCGCATCCGGCGCCGCTTGCTGTGCGCCAGGCGAAGGTGACTGCACGGTCGCGCCGGAACCGGCGCCAGCCGAGTTCCGATCGAAATACTCGCGAGTGGAGCCCAACGCAAGCTCGGGCTGGCTCCCGGCAGGCGCTGCGGTGAACGCCTCTGTTTTCCCGCCACCGCTGCGAATACGCGGAGAGCCACCGAACGTGCGCAGGCCATCGATGTGATCGTCCTGCACCGCGATGCTGGACGACAACGCCGCGCTGGTTTGCGGCCAGGATTTCTGGATCAGCTGCGGCGCGGCATCCGCAGTGGTCGCGTCCGGCAGCGGCCAGCGTGCGCAGGCCGCGAGCAGCAATGCCGCGACCGTTACACCACGCCGTCGGATGGCGCGCCAACGGAGCGCGCGCGCGTGCGCGACGCGGGCCGCTCGCGATGTGCCGTGCCGATCCATGTTCCCGTTCGCCCCCGACGCGCCGGGATCAGAGCTCGATCAGTCGCTCGAACGCGACTCCACCTTCCTGCGGCGTCGCGATCACGTTCTGGAACACGCGACCCGGGAAGATGTTGGCCGTATTGCCGACCTGGTTGTTGCGCGAGTACAGGTACGGCAGGTGCGACCAAGCGCGATAGCCCATGTCCTTTACGCGACGCACTTCCTCTTCGGCCGCGTCCTGGTCGCCCATTCGGAAGTAGAGGTTCGGACGCAGGCGACGGATCGTGGCGGCGGCGCCCTCGAACACCGGCATGGCCTCGCCCGGGTAGTTGACCTTGATCAGGTGCAGCGCATCCAGGTCGAGTTCGTCCAGCGTGCGGACCGGCACGCGTTCCTTGCGCTCAGTGACGCTTTCCAGCCCCGGCAGCACCGCGCCCAGTTCCACCGTCGCGTTCGCGCTGCCCAGCCACATCGGATGGGTGTGCACGTTCTGCAGGCCGTTGAGCGCGACGTTCGCGCACAGCTGCTGCATTACCATGCGGCGCGGCTCGACGACATGGACCTTGCCGCGTTCACCCACGGCCCGCGCGAACCACAGCGCGTGCGCGCCGAATTCGCTGCCGAATTCGAGGACGTGCTGGTCATCGGCCACGATCTCGCTGAGCTGGTCGAGTTCCTGCTCGATCCACTCGCCGTACTGCGCGAGCGAGCGCGATGCGGGACAGCGGCCGGGCACGGAGTTCATGACGCCGTAGCGGGTCTTCCACAGTTGCGGGACCGCCTCGGCCGGGTTGTGCAGGTTGTTCATGATGATGCGCCTTGATTGAAAGCCACTGACTGGATGACAGAGCCCACAAGCCCTGCGTCATGTGTGGAATCTTGGCGGCCGGTCTCGCCCCGCAGAATGAGAACCGTCTGAAAAAACCTCAGTTCCCGATGGCGGGAAGCCTTCTCTTCACGCTAGGCTGGATCGGACCTGGGTGAATGGATTCCGCAATGTCCCGCTTCCTGCTGCTGGCACTGTCGCTGTCGTTGCTCTGTGGCACCGCGATGTCCGCGGTCCCCGTGTGGGGGGCTCGCCAATCCAGTCCGGCCGACACCCCGTTGACGCAACTCAAGCCCGGGGAGTGGATCTGGGGCGGCGACAATCGCGCCGGCCCTCTGGCTGTGGTCGTGAGCCTGACCGAGCAACGCGCGGTGGTCTATCGCAACGGTCTGCCGATCGGCGTTACGACCGTCAGCACGGGCCGCAAGGGTTACGAGACGCCGACCGGCGTTTTCACCATCCTGCAGAAGGACAAGGACCACAAGTCCAACAAGTACAACGCCGCGCCGATGCCGTATATGCAGCGGCTGACCTGGGACGGCGTCGCGCTGCACGCCGGCGGTCTGCCCGGCTATCCCGAATCGCATGGCTGCGTGCACCTGCCCTCGGAATTCGCGCGCCTGCTGTTCGACTCGTCGAACACGGGCATGGTCGTGGTGGTGTCGCAGGAAGGAAAGTCGCCGGAAGACATGTCGCATCCAGGCGCGCTCATCCCGATCAACCCGAGCACAGGCGCCGAAGCGGAAATCCCGCCCCTGGAAGCCGGACAGAAGTACCGCTGGCGGCCGGAGCTTTCGACCGAAGGCCCGGTGTCGATCCTGCTCAGCCGCGCCGATGGCGACGTGATCGTGTTCCGCAACGGCATCGAGATCGGCCGCTCGCGCGTGTTGATCCGCAATCCCGACCAGCCGCTGGGCACGCGCGCGTACATCGTCAAGGACGGTTTCATCGCTGGCGACAATCCGCTGCTTCCCGGCACGCGCATGCCGAACTGGAGCACCATCGGCATTCCGGGTACCGGGCCTGACGCGGGCCGGCTGCTCGGACCGGAGACCATCGACCGCGTGGTGATCCCGCACGATTTCGTCGCCGCCGTGCTGCCGCTGCTTACGCCGGGCGTGGTGATGCTGGTCACCGACGAACACGTGCTGCCGCAGACGACCGGCGGCGCGCCGGTGCAGGTGCTCGATTCCGAACCGCCGCAGACCTGACGTTCCGGAGACCCCATGAATTCAGAGAACGATCCTTTCACCCGCGTGCTTCACGCGTATCGCGATGCCGTGTTCGCCAAGGACGTCGACGCATTCGTGCGTTTGTACGACGCCAACGTGCATGTGTTCGACATGTGGGGCGAATGGTCGATGCAGGGCATCGCCGCGTGGCGGCGCATGGCCGAGGGCTGGTTCGGTTCGCTCAACGATGAGCGCGTGCGCGTGACGTTCGACGATGTCGAATCCTTCGTCGATGACGCGATGGCCTGCGGCTACGCAACGGTGACCTACAGCGCCCTCGCGCCCGACGACACCGTACTGCGTTCGCTGAGCAACCGCATGACGGTCGTGCTGCAACGTCGCGGCGATGACTGGAAAGTCGTGCACGAACATACTTCGGCGCCGATCGAGCACGAAACGTTGAAGGCACGACTGCAGCGCTGAGTCGCAGCGCCGAGTCACAGCGCCTAGTCGAATCGCAACCGCAGCGACACCCCAGAAACGACGAAGCCCCGGCATGCCGGGGCTTCGCTTTCAAACACTTCCTGCCGGAACAGATCAGCCGTTCGCGACACCATTGCGCGAACCACGGCCCTGGCCGCCGCCGCGATGCTGCTTCGGACCGGCATGCGCGTGGCGCGGCGCCGGCTTGCCGTGCGGACGGTTCGCCGGACGACGCTGCGGCGCCTTCTGGCGCGGGTTCGGCAGCGGCGCATTCATCTGGATCGGGCGACTCGGCGCGAAGCCTTCCACTTCCACCAGTTCGACGTCGGCCTTCAGCATGTTCTGCACCTGGCGCAGCAGGCCGCCTTCTTCCGGCGCGACCAGCGACAGCGCTTCGCCGCTGGCGCCGTTACGGCCGGTGCGGCCGATGCGATGGACGTAGTCTTCGGCGACCATCGGCAGTTCGAAGTTGATCACCAGCGGCAGGTTCGGGATGTCGAGGCCGCGCGCGGCGACATCGGTGGCGACCAGCACGCGCGCCTTGCCCGCCTTGAACGCGTTGAGCGCCTTCTGGCGCTGCGCCTGGCTCTTGTTGCCATGGATCGCGACCGCGGCCAGACCGGCTTCTTCCAGCTGTTCGGCCAGGCGGTTGCAGCCATGCTTGGTGCGGCCGAACACGATGGCCTGGTCGGTGTGGCGCGAGCTCAGCACGCTGACCAGCAGGTCGCGCTTGCGACCGGCATCGACGACGTGCACGCGGTGCGAGATGGTCTGCGCGATGGTGTTCTGCGCGGCGACCTGCACCTGCTTGGGCGAGCGCATGAATTCAACCGCCAGCGCCTTGAGCTGCGATTCGAAGGTGGCCGAGAACATCATCGTCTGGCGCTCGCGCGGCAGCTTGCCGAGGATGCGCTTCATGGCCGGCAGGAAGCCCATGTCGAGCATGCGGTCGGCTTCGTCCAGCACCAGCAGTTCGACCGAGTCGAGCTTGGCGGTGCCGCGATCGAGGTGGTCGATCAGGCGGCCCGGCGTGGCGACGAGCACGTCCATGCCACGGCGGAACATTTCCACCTGCGGACCCATGCCGGCGCCGCCGAAGATGACGCTGACGTTCATGCGCAGGTGCTTGGCGTAGGAACGCAGGTTGTCGCCGACCTGCACCGCGAGTTCACGCGTGGGCACCAGCACCAGCGCGCGCGGACGGCGGTAGCCGTTGGGCGCGGTCTGCTTGGAAAGACGGTGCAGCAGCGGCAGGCCGAACGCGGCGGTCTTGCCGGTGCCGGTCTGGGCGCCGCCCAGCAGGTCGTTTCCGGCCAGCGCGAGCGGAATGGCCTGCGCCTGGATCGGCGTCGGGGTCGTGTAGTTCTGCTCCGCGAGGGCACGCAGCAGCGCAGGCGAAAGGCCCAGGCTTTCGAAAGTCTGAGTTTCGGACGTCATGAGGGTGTTGCTCCTTGTCGCGCGCCATCGCGTCGCACCGCCGTGGCACGGCGGCGACGAAGACATGTCGCGTGATGGCCCCGGCGTTCCCTGAACCGCGCCGGCGGCGATCTTGTTGTACGGCGACCGGACGATCCGGGCCGTGTCTGCGCTACGAAAGACGTGCGGGATAGAAGCCGTTTACTCGGACCGCGATCGCGGTCCACGGCGGGCATACCTGGGAAACGTACCCTTGCGGGGAGGCAGCCGTGCGCTGAACGGGGCGGACTCTACGCGAAAGCGCCCCGTCTTGCCACCCGTGTAGGCTTCCACGGACGGTGCGGTTCATACGATTGGGGAATCAGATGGCGGACGCGGGATCGAACGATCTGGTCAAGGTGGTGGCGCTGCTCGGCGCGGCCGTGGTCGCGGTGCCCGTGTTCAGGCGGCTGGGGCTGGGCTCGGTACTGGGTTACCTGGCCGCCGGCCTGGTGATCGGCCCGTTCGGGCTGGGCTGGTTCTCAGATCCGCAGGCGATCCTCCACGTCGCCGAGTTGGGTGTGGTGATGTTCCTGTTCGTCATCGGCCTGGAAATGCGGCCCTCCCATCTTTGGAGCCTGCGCCGCCAGATCTTCGGCCTGGGCACGCTCCAGATCGCCGTCTGCACCGCCGCGCTGACCGGCGTCGGCCTGCTGTTCGGCTACGAACCGGTCGTCGCATTCATCGGTGCGATGGGCTTCGTGCTCACCTCCACCGCCATCGTCATGCAGTTGCTGTCCGAGCGCGGTGACATCGCTCTGCCCCACGGCCAGAAGATCGTCTCCGTGCTGCTGTTCGAAGACCTGCTGATCGTGCCGCTGCTGGTGCTGGTGGCGCTGCTTTCGCCGGGAGAACCGAGCAGCGACGCCTCGCGCTGGGCCTCGATTGGCATTGCCGCCGGCGTGCTGGTCGCGCTGCTCGCCGCGGGCATCTGGTTGCTCAACCCGCTGTTCCGCCTGCTCGCCGCCGCGCGCGCGCGCGAAGTGATGACCGCCGCAGCGCTGCTGGTCGTGCTGGGCTCGGCGCTGCTGATGCAGCTGGGTGGCCTGTCGATGGCGATGGGCGCCTTCCTTGCCGGCGTGCTGCTGTCCGAATCCACCTTCCGCCATCAGCTCGAAGCCGATGTCGAACCGTTCCGCAGCCTGTTGCTCGGCCTGTTCTTCCTCGGCGTGGGCATGGCGCTGGACCTGTCCGTGGTCGGCGCGAACTGGGAGCGGATCCTCGTCGGCGTGCTGGCGATGATGCTGGTCAAGGCGCTGTGCATCTACGCGGTCGCGCGGCTCACCGAATCCAGCCACCACGAAGCGCTCGATCGAGCCACGCTGATGGCGCAGGGCGGCGAATTCGCTTTCGTGCTGTATTCCACCGCGGCCGCCACCGGCGTCATCGCCGCTTCGCAGAACGCCAACCTCACCGCGGTCGTCGTGCTGTCGATGGCACTGACGCCGCTGGTGACGCTGGCGGTGCGGCCGTGGCTCAAGCGTCGTGAAGAGAAGGCCGACGATATCGACGCCGCCGAAGGCCTGTCGGGCAGCGTGCTGATGATCGGCTTCGGCCGTTTCGGCCAGGTCGTGAGCCAGTCGCTGCTCGCTCGCGGTGTGGACGTGACCATCATCGACACCGACGTGGAGATGATCCGCAGCGCCAGCACGTTCGGTTTCAAGATCTATTACGGGGATGGCACTCGTCTGGACGTGCTGCGCGCATCCGGCGCGGACAGCGCGCAGGTCATCGCGATCTGCATCGACGGAAAGGAATCGGCCAACCGCATCGTCGAACTGGCCAAGTCAGAATTCAAGCAGGCGAAGATCCTGGTGCGCGCCTACGATCGCGAACACTCGCTGCACCTGATCAACGCCGGCGTCGACGTGCAGGTGCGCGAGACGTTCGAATCGGCGATCAAGTTTGGCCACCACGCGCTGTGCCAGTTGGGCGTGCCGAAGGAAGACGCACTGGAGATCGTCGAGGAAGTGCGTCGTCGCGACGCCGAACGCGTGCAGGTGGAAGTGGCGGAGGGCATCGACGCGGGCACGCGCATGCTGATCGGCAATGTCGCGCCGAAGCCGGTAATCCCGACGCCGACGCCGTTCACGCGTCCGCGCCAGGCGGCGACGCCGCTTTCGCCTGAAACGGCGGAAGCGACGCAGGGGCGGAACGAGTAGCCCCTGTTACTCCGTCATCCCGGCGAAAGCCGGGACCCAGGCCCGTAACGCATGGGCGTCAAACCTCGAGCACCATGCCCGGCCGTGCCAGCGTCGCCTGCACGCCATAGGTATCGCCGATCTCGCCCGCAAGCGCCTCGCGCGCACGATCCTCGCCATGCACCAGTGCCAAGGGCGGATGCGCGGCGCCATCGCTGCCGGCGATCGCGCCGTACCACGCCATCAACCCGCGCTGGTCGGTGTGCGCCGACAACCCGCCAACCGTATGTCGCTGCGCGTTCACGCGCACGTCGTGCCCGTGGATGCGTACCCACTTCGCACCATCGACGAGGCGCCGGCCCAGCGTGCCTTCGGCCTGGTAACCGACGAACACCACATGCGTCTGCCTCCGATCAAGGCGATGGCGGAAGTGATGCAGGATGCGCCCGGCATTGGCCATGCCGGAACCGGCGATCACGATCGCGCCGCGCTCGATGCGGTTGATCGCCATCGACTCCTCGCGATCCTGCGTGAAGTGCAGGTTCGGCAGGTGGAAAGGATTGGGCTTCTCGCGCCAGACGCGTTGCGCGTCCTCGTCGAACAGATCCGCATGGCGGTCGTAGATCGACACCACCTTCGCCGCCATCGGGCTGTCGAGGAAGATTTGCCAGCGCGACAGATGCCACTGTTCCCAATGCCGCGCGAACCAGTACAGCAGTTCCTGGCTGCGTCCCACGGCAAAGGCGGGAATCAGCACGTTGCCGCCTTCGTGCCACGCGGTGTCGAGGATGCCGCCCAGTTCGCGGATGGTTTCGGCGCGATCGCGATGCAGGCGATCGCCATACGTCGATTCCATCAACACCAGGTCCGCGCGATCGATGTTGGCCGGATCGCGCAGGATCGGCGTTCCCTTCGGTCCAAGATCCCCGGAAAACACCAGCTTCCGTTCGTCCGCCCACAGCTCCACGCTGGAGGAGCCAAGGATATGGCCGGCTTCGCGGAACGCGATGTCCACACCGGGCAGGATCGTCGTGCGCGTGTCGTACGGCAGCGGGCGCACGAGTTTCATCGCGGCGGTGACGTCCTCGCGCGTGAACAACGGCAGCGCTTCGGGTTCGCCCGCGCGGCGGTAGCGGTTGTGGCGCTCGGCATCGCCCTCGGAAATCGACGCGGCGTCCATCAGCATCACCGGCATCAGGTCGACGGTGGCCTGCTGCGCGTAGATCGGCGCGTCGAATCCGCGCCGCACCAGCAACGGCACGCGCCCGATGTGGTCGATATGCGCGTGGCTGATGACGAGCGCGTCGAGCGACGCGGGTTCGAACGGGAAAGGCTCGGCGTTGCGGCGTTCGGCTTCGGGACTGCCCTGGATCATGCCGCAGTCGAGCAGCACGCGCCGCCCGGCCGCTTCGACTTCATGCAGCGAGCCGGTGACTTCGCCGGCCGCACCGTGGAAATGGACGCGCATGGGATTCCTCCTCGATGCGCGCACCGTAGCAGACAAGCCCGTCAGCGCGGCGGCGGAACGATCCGCTCCTCGCGCACCACCGTGCCGTCCGCGCGCACGTCGCGATACACGACGCTTTCGGCCGGGCGGTCGTAGTCGCGCGGATAATCGCGCGGGGTTTCGCGCCACGCGGCGAGCAGGTCGACGTTCTGCTTCTCGATCGCTTCCAGGCTGCGCGCGATGCGGCGCAGTAGTCCCTTGATGCCGAACACCGCGAACGGCACCAGTATCCACAGGATCGACAGGATCAGGCCAAACGCGAAGATGCACAGCCACAGGAAGGTATTGGCGCCGTAAGCGGCGTTGGCGACAGTGCTGTCCATTGAGCGCTCCGTTGTTGGTTGACGCCCGAAGTCTTCGCGAGCCGGCGTGATTCCAACGTGGAGCAACGCGTGATATCCACGTGATGAAGCCAGCACGTGACGAAGACATCAACCGCGCACGTTCGTGAAGCTCGCGTTTCCAAGGCCGGTGCCGATCGTGAGGACGCCCCAGCGTTTCGCCTTTCGCATGCGCGGCCGTTCGCTCAAGCCCTGCACCACGGCATCGTTGTGCATCGCCACGGTTGGCGCACGACCGTCGATGCGATCGAGCCGGCGCATGAGTTCGTCGGGCAGATGGAACGGCGCCTCCCAGTCGCCCGGCAGGTTCTGCGCGCCCTGCGGGATGCTGCCGTCGGCTTCGATCTGGCCGGGACACGCGATGCCGACGAACGGCGCGAGCCGCAATCCGATCGTGCGCGAGAACGCCGACAGCCCGTTGAGCATCGCCGCGGTTCGCGCGATCGCCTCGCCGCGTTCGGGTTCGTCGTCCGCATGGCGCCACTGCATGCTTTCGATCACGCGCGCCTTCGCGCCGTCGGCGGATTCCTTCCAGCGCGGCTCGACGATGCCGCAACGGATGTTGGTCCCGCCCACGTCCACGGCGAGGAAGGCATCGGCACGCCGGAAGTTCGAGGGCAGCAGTTGCACCCAACCAAGCAGGCCGCCTTCGTCCGGATCGTGCCCGAGCAGGCACAACGTCACGCCGCTGCGTGCGGTACGCAGCATGCGCTGCGCACGTCGGATCGCGAGCTGGCCGGACCGGCTTTCGGGAAAGCCACCGCCGATCACGATGCGCTTCACGTCGTGCCACGACGGCTCTTCGCGGAAGCACTGCACGACGTGCACGAGCCGGCGCGCGAATTCCTCGACCGCAAGATGCGTCATGTGCGAGGCGTCCGCATCGCCACCGACCAGCACCAGGTCGATGTCCTTCTTCGACAACTCATCGCTGCGCGTTCGGCCGAAAGGATCCCTGCCGGTGGCGTGCAGCTTGCGCACGGTGTCGAGCACCTTGCGGAACGCGGTCTGGCTCGCGCGGTCGCCGAGGAAGCCCTCGCCTTCCGGATCGGGAATGGCGAGGTTGTAGCTGTCGATCGTCAGTCCCGGCAGGCGCGATACGCCGTGCGGGCCTCCGGTTTTCCTTCGTCGCGATGCGGGGCGCTTGCGCGGAGTTCTGCCAGCCATGCGGAATGGAAGATTGCGGGCTCCAGGCCATCTTCGCGTGCGCGGCGGCTATGACACGTCAAAACGAGCGCACCGCTCTTTACTCCACCACGGACAACGCCTGCCGGATCTCTTCCGCACCCGACGGACGCACCACGCGCGCAACCTCCTCACCGTCGCGCAGCACGATCAACGTCGGCCAGAGCTTGACGCGATAGGAACGTCCGAGCGGCCGCCCCGGCCCGTCTTCGACCTTCACATGGCGGACATCGTCCAGCGGTTGCAGCACCGCTTCGATCGACGCCTGCGCGCCAGTGCAGTAGCCGCACCAGTTCGTGCCGAATTCCAGCACCGACGTTCCCGCCCAGGCATCGACATCGGCGCGGGCGGGTTCGTCGGCGGTGTAGGTGCGCACGTAGGTCATCGATGAAAGCAGACGCGATGCGGCGTTACTTCGCCGTGACGCCGGGCTTGTCGTCGGCGAGCGGTCGCACGTACTGCACGAGGTTCACCAGAAGTTTGCCGGGCTCTTCCCACGGCACCATGTGCGAGGAATGTTCGAACCACACGCCCTGCTTGTACGGCGCCTTCACCTTCTTCAGCCATGCCTCGGTCGGTTCCGACGGCGTGGTGTAGTCGTGGCGACCCATGAACATCAGCACGGGGATCGGGAATTCGCGCACGCCCGACATGTCCACCGCGAGGAACTCCGGCAGGATGCGCCCCAGCGTGAACACGTTGCCGGCGTCCACCGCACACCGTTCGGCATCGGTGTACTCGGGCGACAGCAGCGGCGCGCGGTAGAAGTAGGTCGAGTCGTCGCGGTATGCGGTGAGGCCGCCGTAGTACTGCGCCCACTTGCGCGCGGCGATGATGCGTTCGCGCGTGATCGGCTGATCGCCGGGATACGGCGCGATGGCTTCCATCTCGCGCACTGCTTCGGTGTTGTTCTTCGCCTTCGCCGTCGCCATCGCATAGTCGAAGCTGATGCGTTCGTTCTCGCGCACGTTGATGACCTGGCCGACGCCGATGTACGCGTAGAACAGATCCGGCCGCTTCAGCGCCGCCTGCATCGCGATGATCGTGCCCCAGCTGTGGCCCATCAGGATCACCTTGCGCTTGCCGTAGCGTGCGCGCACGTCGCTGGCCATCGCGACCACGTCGTCGACGTAATTCGGAATGTGGATGGTGTCGGCGACCTTCGCCTCATCGTTGGCGACAAAGGTCTTGCCGGCGCCGCGCTGGTCGTACGTCACCATCGTGAAGTACTCCTCCACCGGACGCTGGAACTGCCACAGCGTCGGCGTGAGCGGCGACGCCGGGCCGCCATGCACGAACAGGACGACGGGATTGTCGCGATCCTGGCCGCGTACGTTCACCCACTGATCGATGCCGTTGATACGGGTCTTGTAGGACTCCTGCACGCCGTTGGGCGTTTCGATGCGGCCCAGGTCCGCGATGATCTTTCGCGCCGGCTCATAGGCGGCGGTGTCCTTGCAGGCCTGAGCGTTCGCGGCGAAGGCACCGGTGGCCAGCGCGGCCACGACGAAAAGACGTGTGAGCAGATGTCGCTTCATGAATGTCCCCCTTACGGATCGGCGGAGCTTAGGAAGCGCCCTCGCCTTGGCACAAGGGATACGTCCGGCGGGCACGCGGTTGCGCGGGGAGCCTCCGCTGTCCGGACCCTGACCTGCCGCGCCCCCCCGGGCGGCACTTTTGCCGATCCGGGCGGTCCGATCCTCCGGGCCGCCCCCAACCACGGGTTCGGGACGCCCCCGTCAACGTGACCTTCGACACCCTCGACTTGGGACAATCGGGGCTAATGTCGCCCGATGCCCCGCCAGGGGCCTGTCCCAACTCCCATACGCCTGCCGGCTGGAGCCCTTTGTGAGCCTGAAGAAACCCCAAGTCCTCGTTCTGTCCCTTGCCGTCGCCGCCGCGCTGACCGCGTGCGGCAAGAAGGAAGAACCCGCCGCGACCGCCGACACCGCCAAGCCGGCCGATGCCGCTGTCGAATACAAGCTCGACGAGAGCAAGCTGCCGGGCGTGAACCGTTTCGCCATCGGCGACCTGGACACCACCAAGAACGCGTGCGACGACTTCGGCGGTTACGTCAACGGCAAGTGGCTCGCCGCCAACGCGATCCCGGGCGACCGCACCTCGTGGGGCGCGTTCGAAATGCTCGATGAGCGCTCCACCGCCGTGCAGCGCCAGCTGGCCGAGCAGGCCGGCGCCGACACGCACGCCAAGGGCGTGGAGAAGATCGTCGGCGACTTCTGGGCCACCGGCATGGACGCGGCGAAGATCAACGAGCAGGGCATCAAGCCGATCCAGGGCAAGCTCGACGCGATCGCCGCACTCGACTCGCAGGAAAAGATCGCCGATTACATCCGCACCAGCGCCGCCAAGGGTGAGAACTACCTGTTCGGCTTCGGCGCCGAAGCGGACTTCAAGGATTCCAAGAACAACATCGCCTACGCCTCGCAGGGCGGCCTGGGCCTGCCGGACAAGAGCTACTACACCGACGCGAAGAAGAAGGACAAGCTCGACGCCTACCAGGCGCACGTCGCCAAGGTGCTCGAACTGTCGGGCGTCGCCGCCGCCGATGCCGCCAAGCAGGCGCAGGATGTGGTCGCGTTCGAAACGCGCCTGGCGAAGGTGTCCAAGTCGAGCGAGGAACTCTCGCGCGATGTCTCGCTGTACTACAACCCGGTGAGCCTGGCCGATGCCGACAAGCTCGCGCCGAACTTCCCGTGGACGAAGTTCTTCGAATCGCAGGGCGTGACCCAGCCGGCGATGTTCTCGCTCTCGATCCCGGCCTTCCACGCCGAAGTCAGCAAGATGCTGGCCGACGTGCCGGCCGACCAGTGGCAGAGCTACCTGCGCTTCCACACCGTCGACAGCGCCTCGCCGTACCTGGCCGACAACTTCGTGCAGGAGAACTACAACTTCTACAACAAGACCATGCGTGGTCAGTCGGAGTTGAAGGAGCGCGGCAAGCGCGTGCTCGACACGATCGAGAGCGAAGCCGGCGAAGCGATGGGCCAGATGTACGTGAAGGTCGCCTTCCCGGCCGAATCGAAGGCGCGCATGGAGGAGCTGGTGAAGAACCTCTCCGCCTCGCTGAAGACCCGCATCGAGAACCTCGCCTGGATGTCGGACGACACCAAGAAGAAGGCCGAGGAGAAGTGGGCCGCCTTCACGCCGAAGATCGGCTACCCCGACAAGTGGCGCGACTGGACGGGCCTTGAGACCAGCCGCGACAGCTACATCGGCAACGTGCTGGCCGCCAACGAGTTCAACTACAAGTGGAACCTGGGCAAGATCGGCAAGCCGGTCGATCGCACCGAATGGGGCATGCCGCCGCAGATGGTGAACGCCTACTACAACCCGCTGCAGAACGAGATCGTCTTCCCGGCCGCGATCCTGCAGCCGCCGTTCTTCGATCCGAACGCCGACGACGCCACCAACTACGGCGGCATCGGTGCGGTGATCGGCCACGAAATGACGCACGGTTACGACGACCAGGGCAGCCGCTTCGGGCCGTCGGGCAACTTCGAGAACTGGTGGACGCCGACCGATGCGAAGGGTTTCTCCGGTCGCACCGACAAGCTCGTGCAGCAGTTCAACGGTTACGAGGCGCAGCCGGGCGCGCACGTCAACGGCAAGCTGACGCTGGGCGAGAACATCGCCGACCTCGGCGGCCTGGCAACTGCCTACGATGCGATGAAGAAGGCGACCGAAGGCAAGGAAGATCCGAAGACGGACGGCCTGACGCGCGACCAGCGCTTCTTCCTCAACTGGGGCACCGTGTGGCGCCGCAACTTCAAGCCGGAAGAGCTGCAGGTCCGCCTGACGACCGACCCGCACGCACCGGCGAACTTCCGTGCGATCGGCGCGCCGTCGAACATGCCGGCATTCGCCGCCGCGTTCGAGTGCAAGGCGGGCCAGCCGATGGTGCGCGAAGGCGCCAAGCAGGTCGTGATCTGGTAATCGCGTAGCCACACCGCAAGTCACGGCCGCACTCGTCGTCGGCCGCGCGAAGGCCCGGGTTTCCCCGGGCCTTCTTTTTTTCTCAAGCCATCCGCGTGAGGACGGACGCTCACGCCCCCGTTGCTAGACTCCGGCCACCCTGCCCTCCCCCAGGTATGGAGCCGCCATGAACGTATCTCCGCTCGCCTGCGCGCTGATCGCCTGCCTGATCGCCATGCCCCACGCCGAGGCGCAGAAGAAGCGCGCCGCCAAGCCGAAGGCCCCGGCCGCACCGACCGCCTGCAGCGACTTCTACGCCAGCGCCAATGCCGACTGGCTGCGCACCAACACGACGCCGCCTGCGTCGGGTTCGACGTCCGCGCTGGAGCAGCTCACCGCACGCTCGCGCCAGCAGCAGCTGGACCTGCTGGACGCCGCGTCGAAATCGCCGCAGAACAACGTGCAGCGCCTGCTCGGCGATTTCTGGGCGAGTGGCCTGGACGAAGCGGCGGTCGAACGCGACGGCTCGCAGCCGATCGCGCCGTTGATCTCGCGCATCGACGCCATCAAGAGCGCGAAGGACATTCCCCCTTCGATCGCCGCGCTGCACCAGGTCGGCATCCCGGTGGCGTTCAACTTCGGCGCCGACGTCGATCTCCAGGACCTTGACCGCCACATCGGCTATTTCGCGCAGGGCGGACTCGGTCTTCCCGATCCGGCGTACTACACGCGCAACGACGCCGACACGCAGGCGCTGATGGCGCGGTACCGCACCTACATCGAGAAGATCCTCGCGCTGACCGGCACGCCGGAAGCGCAGATCAAGGCCGATGCCCAGGCGGTGCTGGATCTGGAAACGCGCATCGCGACCGCATCGAAGTCGCTGCTGGACCTGCGCGATCCACGCGCGAACTTCGCACCGGTCGATACGAAGGCGCTGGCCAAGCAGTACAAGCGCCTGCAACTTGGCGATTTCCTGAAGGTGCAGGGCGTCAGCGACGATCGCGTGTCGATGGCGAACCCGCAGTTGTTCGCTCAACTCGACAACCTGGTCGGCAGCCTGAAGCCTGCGCAATGGAAGGCGTACCTGCGCTGGCGCGTGGGCGATTCGATGGCGCCGTATCTGGCGAAGTCGTTCCGCGATGCGGAGTACGAATTCCGCGGCCGCGTGCTGCGCGGACTCGTCGCGCCTCCGTCGCGCCAGCAGCAGGTGCTGGATGCGATCACGTTGGCCGCCGGCCCGATGGTGGGCCACGAATACGCGGCGCGCTATTACTCGCCCGCCACCGACAAGCGCGCCGAGGACATGGCCGCGCAGGTGCGCGATGCGCTCGCGCAGGCGCTCGAACGCGACACGCGCTTCAGCGCGGCGGCGAAGGCCGAAGCGAAGGCGAAACTCGACAAGCTGAAGATCGAGGTCGGCACGCCCAATCGCGACCTGGACTACACCGTGCAGCCGATGGGCCGCGGCAGTTTCGGCAGCAACATGCTGATCGCCTCGACGTGGCGGCATCGCGAGGAAATGAAGCGTATCGGTCGTGGCAACGCGGATCGCCGCTGGGATGTGCTGCCGCAGGATCCCTCGCTCGCCTACGACATCACACAGAACCGTTTGATCGTCACCGCCGCGATGCTGCAACCGCCGGTGTTCGACACGACGAAAGATGCGGCGTGGCTGTACGGCTCGTACGGTGCGCTGGTGGGACACGAGTTGAGCCACGGTTTCGACAACCGCGGCCGTTACGTCGATTCGAAGCAGGAATTACGCGACTGGTGGACGCCCACCGAAACCAGCGCCTGGGATGACCTGAGCAAACGCGTCGCCGCGCAGTATTCGGGTTTGGACTATCCCGAGCTCAAGGGCGTGAAGGTCAACGGCGCGCAGACGGCGGACGAGAACATCGCCGACCTGGCCGGCGTCGAGCTGGCGTGGTCGGCGTTCCGCAGCGCCGATGCGGCGGCTGCGAAGCCGGCGCAGCAGTCGTTCTACAAAGGCTGGGCGTCGCTGTGGCCGCAACGCATGACCGAGGAAATCGCGCGCCAGCGCGCCGCGACCAGCGTGCACGCGCCTGGGCTGTGGCGCACCAACGGGCCGCTGCGCAACCAGGCGTCGTTCGGCGAAGCCAACGCCTGCAAGGCGGGCAATGCGATGCAGCTGGCGGCGGATCAGCAGATCCGGTTGTTTCCGTGAGACCCCGAACGCGCCGTACCGTGTAGCGGATTCGACACGGCGCGCGATATGGCGGCCGGTTGCCCGGCCGCCGTTACCGCATCAACCCATCGCCGAGTAGGCCTGGTCGAGCTCCTTGCGGATCGCCTTGTAGTCGGCCTTGAGTTCCTTTTCTTCGACGCGGACCGCCTGTCTGGCGACATCGCGCACGCGCGCGGCCATGTCCGTGGCAGCCACGACGAGCAGGCCGTACTGGCCTTCGTCGAGCGATTGGCCGATGTCCTTCAGGTCCGAACGCGAGATTCCGGCCACGACGTGGCCGGAGATGATGCCGGCCACCGCGCCGATGGTGCCGCCGGCAAGCAGCCCGCCGGCCAGCGTCACCGCGGGGAACAACGCCATGCAGGCGCCGGCCGCCAGGCCGAGGCCAAGCCCTTCCCAACCTCGCGTGTGCTCGGCCTGTTCGCGCTTGCGGACGATGCCGACCTTGCCGTCCTGCTTGTGCAGGACGACTGCGTCGTAGGTATCGATGGCCGCGCCGAAAGCGTATAGCGCCTCCACGGCGATGAAGTCCTCCATCGCGGCGTCCTTCGTTGCGTAGGTCATGGCGAAAATCTGGTACGAGTCATACGACATAACGATTCCCTGGTTAGCGGGATCAGCGCGCGCCGGGCGAGCGCCGCCCTGTCATCGACTCCCATCGCGGGAGGGACATGCGGGGGCATGCCCGCGACCAGTTAGGCCCCGAATCCATCGGCGATCAATGTCGCAGCGTGCGCAAGAAGCAATGAAAAATTCGTACCGCAACGCGGGGTTGCGAGCACGCGCAGGTCGCTCCACTGCCGTGGCCGGCAGTGAATCGCGTGCGTCGGAAACGTCTCAACGATCGCGCGGCAAACAGCGCGCGTCGACGACCTGCATCACTTCACCACGCGCATCCGCGGCGGTGGCTTGCGGCCGAACGGCGGCTGCCCACGCCAGTACCGGATCAGCAACCAGCCGAACAGCATGCCGCCCAGATGCGCGAAATGCGCCACGCCGGGCATCGTGTTGGTGACGCCCAGCAGCAGTTCGATCGCGCCGTAGACGATGACGAGCGTGCGCGCCTTCATCGGGATCGGCGGAATCAACAGCATCACGCGCTGGTTCGGGAACAGCATTCCGTACGCGAGCAGCAGGCCGAAGATGCCGCCGGAAGCGCCCACCGTCGGATACGCCGCGTTGCCCTGCGACACCGACCACCAGCCGACCGCAAGCTGGCACAACGCCGCGCCGACGATGCAGACGAGGTAGTACGTCAGGTAGCGGCGATCGCCCCACACGTGCTCCAGCGGCGCGCCGAACATCGCCAGCGCCAGCATGTTGAACAGCAGGTGCGCGAAGTTGCCATGCATGAAACCGTACGTGAGCAGCTGCCACGGCATGAAGCTGATGCCATACAGGTCGGCATCGCTGTGCGGCGGCCACAGCATGAACTGCGCAAGTGCGACGTCACCGATGATGAGCTGCAGCACGAACACCAGTCCGTTGGCGATCAGCAGGGCCTTGGTGACGGGGGGAAGGTTGAAGAACATCGCGACTCCTCGGGTGCGCTACATGGTAGCCGCCGCGAGGGCGGACTGCGTTCTCGCGCGATACACGCCAGGCACGGGTGCGGCCGGTCAGCGCGCGCCGCGTCGCGATGCGACCCCGGCGGCGGCCTTTGGCGCCGTCCGGGAGGCCTTCTTCGCCGCGCTGCGCGGTTTGCGTGCCGGCGGTGGCGGCATCGGCATGCCCCACATCTGCTCGTCCAGCGTCGCCGCGGCACGCTGGCCCTTCACGCGGCCGGCTTCCACGCGCACGCCCTCCGCGCGCAGGCGCTGGCTCTGTTCGCGAAATCCCTTCGAACCGTCCGGGAACGCGATGCGTCCGTCCGAGCGCAGCACGCGATGCCACGGCAGTCCAGGATCCTCGTTCTGCCCCAGCAACCGCGCCACCAGCCGTGCGCGGCCTGGCAGGCCCGCGCGGCGGGCCACTTCGCCGTAACCGGCGACCTCTCCGGCGGGGATCGCGCGGATCGCGGCGAGAATCCGTCCGTGTGCGTCGTCGGCAGGCGCCTTGCTCATCGCGGTAGCATACCGGTCTCCCCCGGTAGGAAGCCGCCGTGCGCAACTTCGATTCGATCCGCAGCCACCTCCAGGCCGCGAAATTCCGCCTGACCGACCACGACGTCGACGTGCTGTGCATCGAACTGTCGCTCGAACACGGCACGCGCCACCAGGCGATCTTCCTGTCGGAACTGGACGACGACGACGGTCGTCCGTATCTGCGCGTGAGCACCGCGGTCGCGCCGATCACGGGGCTGGACGCGAAGCGTGCGCTGATCTTCAACTGGCAGAGCCGCGTGGGGTATCTGGCCATCGGCGACCTCGATGGCGTGCCGCACCTGCAACTGTGCGAGAACCGCCCCTACGACGGCCTGGACGCGGCGGAGATCGATCGCCTCGTGCTGGAGATCGGCGGACTGGGCGACCGGATGGAGCGGATGCTGTCGGCGGGTGGCGATCTGTTCTGATCGGGATTCGGGATCGGGATTCGACGATAGCGTTCCGAATCCGTCATCCCGGCGAAGGCCGGGATCCAGGCCCGTAACGCCCGGGCACTCCCACGCCGGCGAACCCACTCACCGTCATTCCAGCGAAAGCTGGAACCCAACTTGGTGTTGCGCACTCCCCGGGTGCGCTTCGCTTACCCAGGCTACAACCGCTCGCGTCATCCAACGCCGCAAAAGAAAGGCCCGCATTCGCGGGCCTTTCTTTCTATTGCCGGGCAATCGCAAAACTCACGCCCACCCGAAATACCGGAACACCTCGAAGAATCCGTAGGCGATGCCGCCAGCGGCCGGGATCGTCAGGATCCACGCCCAGATCATCTTCTCCACCACGGTCCACTTGATCGCGTTGAAGCGCTTGGCCGTGCCCACGCCCATGATGGCCGAGGAGATGTTGTGCGTGGTCGACACCGGGATGCCCAGCAGCGAGGCCGCACCGATGACCGCGGCGGCGCTGGTCTCAGCCGCGAAGCCGTTGATCGGATGCAGCTTCACCAGCTTGTGGCCCAGCGTCTTGATGATGCGCCAGCCGCCTGCGGCGGTGCCGGCGGCCATCACGAGCGCGCAGGTGATCTTGATCCAGGTGTCGATGTCGTTGTTTTCCAGCGCGCCCTTGGACGGATGCAGGAACGCCAGCCACGACGGCAGGTTGTCCAGCGTGCCGGCCGACTGCGCGCCGACCAGCGCCAGCGCGATGATGCCCATCGTCTTCTGCGCGTCGTTCATGCCGTGCGCCAGGCCCATGCCGGCAGCCGACACCAGCTGCGCCTTGCCGAAGAACGCGTTGACCCAGCGCGGACGCGCCATGCGCGCCAGGAAGCCGCCGCTGCGCGCCATGAAGGAAATGATCGCGAACAGCAGGCCCATCACCAGGAAGCCCGTGACGAAACCCAGCAGCGGCGAGCTGAACATCGGCACGACCACCTTCCACAACACGCCGGCGCTCTTGTACCAGGGGTCGGCCGGATGCGACCAGACCACCGAATGGAAGTTGTTGCTCGTCGCCGCGACCGCCGCGCCGCACAGTCCGCCGATCAGCGCGTGCGAGGACGAGGACGGCAGCCCGCGCCACCAGGTGATCAGGTTCCACACGATCGCGCCCAGCAGCGCGCACAGGATCAGCTGCGAGGTGACTTCCACCACGCCCGTGTCGAGCAGGCCCGAGGCGATCGTCTTGGCCACCGCGGTGCCGGCCAGCGCGCCGATCAGGTTGGTGATCGCCGCCAGCATCACCGCCTGCATCGGCGAGAGCACCTTGGTCGCCACCACGGTGGCGATGGAGTTGGCGGTGTCGTGGAAGCCGTTGATGTACTCGAACGCGAGCGCCGCGAACACCACGACCAGGACCAGGGTCAGCATCGGACCGGCCCCTTACGAATTCTTCAACACGATTTCGTAGGCGACCACGCCGGCCTCGCGGCAACGGTCGATGGCCTTCTCAAGGATCTCGAAGAACTCCTTGAGCAGGAACATCTGCAGGTTGTCCAGGCGGCCGGAATAGATGTCGCGGTACAGCTCGAGCATCAGGCGGTCGGCTTCGTTCTCGATCGAGCGCAGCTCGTCGTTGAGCGCCTTCATCGGTTCGAGCTTCAGGTTGCGAAGCTCGTGGACCATCTTCACCACCACCGCCGAGGCCTGTTCCAGCATCGCCGCGCGCGGCGCGAAGTCGATGTGCTCCAGGTGGCGCGTGGCCAGCGAATAGCGGTCGGCGAACTTTTCGACCTGCTTGGGGATCTTGTACAGCGCCGAGCCCAGGGCTTCGATGTCCTCGCGCTCGATCGGGGTGATGAAGCTGTTGACCAGCTCCTGGCTGATCTTGTCCGAGGCCTCGCGTTCGCGCTGGCGGGCCAGCTTGAAGGCGTCCAGCGCGGGCTGCCGATCGGCGGTCTTGAGCATCGCGTGGAGGGCCTTGGTGCTGTCGTGGGCGGCGACGGCGGCCTCCTCCAGCAGCGTGTAGAACTGGTTGCCTTGGCCGAAGATCGTTTGCAGGGAGAACATGCGGAGGGGGCCTCGTGGTGCCGGAATGGCCGGCTCGATGGGGACTGCGGGGCGAATTATGACCGTTTGGGGACATTGGCGCGCCCCCCGCCGCGGGTTGATTTCCCCCGGCCTGCTACCATCCAGAAGCTCTACCCCCCTACACCCAGCCTCCACGCAATGGACGACGACCCAGAACGGCCGCCCGCCCCCGCCTTCGCGCGCATCAAGCTCCCCAGCGACCTGCTTCCGAACGGCCTGCTCGCAAACGGCCAGCGCCCCCGCGGCCCGCGCCCTCACGGCGCCTGCACCCCAGCCTGCCAACATCCTGACGGACGGACCGCATGCTGGAACTGCTGATCGTCATTGCCCTGATCATCCTCAACGCCTTCTTCGCGATGTCGGAGATGGCGCTGATGACCTCGCGCAAGATCAAACTCAAGCAGATGGCCGAAACCAGCCGCGGCGCGCAGGTCGCGTACGAGCTGGCCGAACATCCCGACAACCTGCTCTCCACCGTGCAGGTCGGCATCACCGGCATCGGCATCCTCACCGGCACCTTCGGCGGCGAATCCATCGGCCTGGTGATCGCCGGCTGGGTGCAGGGCATGTGGCCCGATGCCGCCCAGTACGCGCGCGGAATCGGCATCGGTACGGCGGTCACGCTGATCACGGCCGCTTCGGTGATCTTCGGTGAGCTGATCCCCAAGCGCCTGGCGCTGACCGCGTCCGAGCGCATCGCCTGCTCGGTGGCGATCCCGCTGTACTGGCTGTCGCGCATCGCACGCCCCATCGTCTTCGCGCTGGGCGCGACCAACCGCTTCTTCCTGCGACTGCTGGGCGTGAACAACGACGCGCGCAACGCCATCAGCGAAGAGGAGATCCGCCTGCTGGTGACCGAAAGCCACGAGCAGGGCGTGATCGACGCCGACGAGCGCAAGATGATGAACCGCGTGCTTGGCCTGGGCGATCGCACCGCCGAAAGCCTGATGACGCCGCGCACGCGCATCACCTGGCTCGACGCCTCCGCAGATCTGGGCGAAAACCTGGCGACGATGCGCGAATCGCAGTTCTCGCGTTATCCGGTGTATCGCGAGAACGACAGCGAAGTGCTGGGCGTGCTGGAGGTGAAGTCGTTGCTCGACCGCCTCGACGAGCCCGCGCTGGAACTGTTCAAGGCACTGCGCGAACCGCTGTTCGTCTCAGAGTCCACGCATGCGATGAAGCTGCTGGAAATCTTCCGCGAAGAGCAGCAGTCGCTCGCGCTGGTCGTGGACGAATACGGCGACGTCACCGGCATGGTCACCGTCGCCGACCTGATGGACGCCATCGTCGGTCGCGTGCACGCGATCGGCGGCGTGCTCGGCGAGGCCGAGGACGACAACCACGCGCCCGTGGTGGAACGTCCCGACGGCTCGTTCCTGCTCGACGGCTCGCTGCCGGTGGAAGACCTGCGCGAACTCATCGGCAGCGGTCGCCTCCCCGACGAGGACGAGCACGACTTCCACACCGCCGCCGGCATGGTGATCGCGCACTTCGGTCGCATTCCCTATGTGGGCGAGTATTTCGACTGGGCGCAGTGGCGCATCGAGGTCGTGGACCTGGACGGCCCGCGCATCGACAAGCTGCTGCTTTCCAGGCGCCCCGAACCGGAGCCGGTGACGGATGACACCTCCGGCTGACCAGGACAGCCACTCCTATCGCGAGGCCGGCACGCGCGCCCTGCTCGACGTGTTCGCCGCGGGCGATCCGAACGAACAGCTGCGCATGGGCGACGTGCTGCACGGCCTGGGCGATCGTTCGTTCGGCATGCTGCTGTTCGTCTCGACGATCCCGGCGTTCATTCCGATCCCGGGCGTCGGCGGCGCGGTCAGCGGGCCGCTGGTGATTTTGATCGGTCTGCAGTTGCTGATCGGATTGCGCCAGCCGTGGCTGCCGAAGTTCCTCGCGCGCCGCGGGCCGCATCGCTCTGCAATGGCGCGCTTCCGCGACCTGCTCGCGCCGTGGCTGACGCGGCTGGAGAAACTCGTGAAACCGCGCCTGCCGGTGCTGCTGGACCATCGACTGGCGGACTTCTTCACAGGCGTGTTGCTGGTGTTGCTGGGCCTGTTGCTGTCGCTGCCGATTCCGTTCACGAACTATCTGTTCGGTGCGCTGCTGCTTCTGTTCGCATTTGCGCTGCTCGAACGCGACGGCTGGCTGATGGCGGGCGCCTGGGCGGCGGGCGTCATCGCGATCGCGGTGTTCGGCGTGTTGTCCGGAAGCCTTGCGACAGCGGCTGCGGGCTGGATCGACATGCTGTTCTGAGCGCGTCGTCGCGTTGTAGAACATGAACGCGGAACGGCGCTAAAGAGCCGTATCGAGGCGCCGATAGAGGCTGCGTGGGGAATGGAGGTCCCGCGTTCCCTTTCCGTCGCAGACCTCCCCGATGACCTCCTCCCGTACGACCAGCCTGCAAACCAAGCTGCTGGGCGCGCTCGCGCTCGGCCTCACCATCATTCTCTTCTGCGCGCTCGGCGGCCTCGCCTCGGCGTGGCTCAACCTCTCCACCGATGTGCCCACGCAGGTGCAGCAGGCAACCGATGCCGAACGCGTCGGCCGCGAATTCCGCGCGCAGGTGCAGGAATGGAAGAACGTGCTGATCCGCGGCAACGACGCGGCGATGCTCGAAAAGCACCTGAAGGCGTTCAAGGAGAACGGCGCACAGGTGCAGGCGCTCACGCTGCGCCTGGCCGACGGCATCGCCGATCCGGAGGCCGCGAAAACCGCACGCGCCTTCGCCACGCAACATGCGGCGCTGCAGACGCATTACCTCGATGCGTTGAAGGCGTTCGCTGAATCCGGTTACGACACGCACGCCGGCGATGCGCTGGTGCACGGCATGGATCGAGAACCCACGCGCACGCTGGAAGCGCTGATCGAACGCACCAAGACCCTCGCCGACGCGGCCGTGCTCAAGAATTCGCAGGATGCGCGCCGCAGCCTGGTGATCGCCGCATCGCTCACCGTGTTCGCCGCGCTGGCGCTGGTGATCGCCATCGGCTGGTGGGTGCGTCGCTCGATCGTGCGTCCGATCGTGGACGTCGCGCGGGTCGCGCAGTCGGTGTCGCGTGGCGAACTGGATTCGAAGCTGACCGTCACCACGCGCGACGAGATCGGCACCCTTGCACACGCGATGCTCGACGTCACCGCGACGCTCAACGCCGTTTCCGCCGCGCAGGCCGACATGGCGACGCGCCACGACGCGGGCGAAATGAGCTTCCGCATGGACGCCGCGCAATTCCCCGGCGCATTCGGCCGCATGGTCGAGGACACCAACGCGCTCGTCGCCGCGCAGGTGTCGCTGATCGAACGCATGATCGGCGTGATGCAGCGCTATGCGGTGGGCGACCTGTCGGTCGACATGGACGAACTGCCCGGCGAGAAGGCGACGATCACGCAGGCGATGGCGCAGTCCAAGCGCAACCTCGCCGCGATCAACGCCGAGATCCGCCGCCTGGTCGCCTGCGCGGCCGACGGCGACTTCGCCACGCGCGGCGACGAAGCCGCGTTCCAGCATGATTTCCGCGACATGGTGAGCGGCCTGAATCGTTTGATGGCCGGAACGAACGGCAACCTGCAGCAGGTGTCGTCGCTGCTGCGCGCGATCGCGCAGGGCGACCTGACCGCGCGCATGGAAGGCGAACATCGCGGCGTGTTCGCGACGATGCGCGACGACGCGAATGCGACCGTGGCGCAGCTGGTCGAGATCGTCGGCGGCATCGCCGGGGCGACGCGTGCGATCAACGGCGCCGCGGCCGAAATTTCCGCCGGCAACAACGACCTCGCACAGCGCACCGAACAGCAGGCCGCAAGCCTGGAGGAAACCGCCGCGTCGATGGAAGAGCTGACCAGCACGGTGCGCCAGAACGCGCAGACCGCGCGCGAGGCCAGCCAGCAGGCCGGCGAAGCAGCCGACGTGGCGCGCGACGGCGGTCGCGTGGTCGGCGACGTCGTGGCGACGATGGAAGGCATCGAGAAGGCGTCGCGCCGCATCGCCGAGATCATCGGCGTGATCGACGGCATCGCGTTCCAGACCAACATCCTCGCGCTCAACGCCGCGGTCGAAGCCGCGCGTGCGGGCGAACAGGGCCGCGGTTTCGCCGTGGTCGCCGGCGAGGTGCGCGCGCTCGCGCAGCGCTCGGCCAGCGCGGCCAAGGAAATCAAGGGCCTGATCGACGACTCGGTGACGCAGGTGGCCAGCGGTTCGCAGCTGGTCTCGCAGGCCGGCGGCACGATGCAGCGCATCGTCGATTCGGTGCAACGCGTGACCGGGATGATGGCCGACATCGCCGCCGCCTCGCAGGAGCAGGCGACCGGCATCGAGCAGGTCAGCCGCACCGTCGTGCACATGGACGAGGCCACGCAGCAGAACGCGGCGCTGGTGGAGGAAGCCTCCGCCGCGGCGAAGGCGATGGTCGACCAGGCCGCGCAGCTGAACAGCGCGGTGTCGGTCTTCCGCACCAATGGCGCGTCGCAGCGCCTGCGCAACGCGGCCTGAGGCGCCGAAGCGACCGCTTCGGCACGGTCGGGCGATGGGAGCGCGAGGCATCATGCTCCCATCGTCCTCGACCTACGCCTGCGCATGAACACGCCCGCCCCCACCCAGGATTTCGCCGTCGGCCAGCTCTGGCGCTGCACCGGGCGCTCGCTCCTGGAAACGCCGACACTGCTGATCAACCGCATCGACGAGCATCCGCTCGGCGGCCAGATCTTCCACGCGACCGTCTACGGCGTACGCGTGCGCAATCCGCGTCTTCCGGGCGGGATCATGGATCGGCTGATGCATGTGCCGGTCACACGCGAAGTGCTCGAACAGAGCACGATCGCGCTGGAAGGCACGCGCGCGATCGATCCGATCTACCAGCAGGGTTATCGCGAATGGAAGCAGGCCTTCGATGCCGGCCGCGCGGGCTCGTTCGGCGTGCCGCTGGGGGCGATCCTGGAGTTCGTCGAACGTGGCTTGAACGGTCAGCCGCACTGACGTCGACCCGTTCGCCGCACAGAAAAAAGCCCCGCGATCGCGGGGCTTTTTCATTGCGCGAATCCGTCGCCAATCAGGCGAACGGATCCTGCAGCACCATCGTGGCATCGCGGTCGGGACCGGTGCTGACGATGGCGATCGGGCAACCGGCCAGTTCTTCCAGCGCGCGCAGGTAGGCGCGTGCGGCCGGCGGCAGCTTGTCCCACTCGGTGATGCCGTGGGTGTTTTCTTCCCAGCCCGGGAACTCCAGGTACACCGGCGTGCACTCTTCCCAGCCGGCCGCGTCGAGCGGTGCGTACTCGGTGCGCTTGCCGCGGTATTCGTACGCGATGCAGATCTTCAGCTTCTCCATGCCGTCGAGCACGTCGAGCTTGGTGATGCACAGGCCGGTGATGCCGTTGACGGCCACCGCGCGACGCAGCGCGACGATGTCCATCCAGCCGCAGCGACGCGGACGGCCGGTGGTCGCGCCGTATTCCTGGCCGCGATCGCGCAGGCCCTGGCCGACTTCGTCGTCCAGTTCGGTCGGGAACGGACCGCCGCCGACGCGCGTGGCGTAGGCCTTGGCGATGCCGAGCACGTAATCGATCGCATCGGCGCCCACGCCGGTGCCGGCATACGCGCCGCCGACGGTGGTATTGGACGAGGTCACGTACGGATACGTGCCATGGTCGATGTCGAGCAGCGAACCCTGCGCGCCTTCGAACAGCACCTTCTTGCCCTGGCGGCGCAGGTCGTGAAGGATGCCGGCGACGTCGGACTTCATCGGTTCGACGTATTCGCCGAACTCGAGCGCTTCATCCAGCGTCTGCTGGAAGTCCACCGCGTCCACGCCCAGGTACTTGGTCAGGACGAAGTTGTGGTAGTCCATCGTGCTGCGCAGCTTCTCGGCGAGCTGCTGCGGGTAATGCAGGTCGGCCACGCGGATGCCGCGACGCGCGACCTTGTCCTCGTAGGCCGGGCCGATGCCGCGGCCGGTGGTGCCGATGGCCTTGCCGCCAGCGGCCTTTTCGCGGGCCTGATCCAGCGCGATGTGGTACGGCATGATCAGCGGCGTGGCCGGGCTGATCTTCAGGCGCGAACGCACGTCCACGCCGTTGCCTTCCAGCTCGGCGATTTCCTTCTTCAGCGCCGCCGGCGACAGCACGACGCCGTTGCCGATCAGGCACAGCGCGCCTTCGCGCAGGATGCCGGAAGGAATCAGGTGCAGGACGGTCTTCTTGCCGCCGATGACCAGCGTGTGGCCGGCATTGTGGCCGCCCTGGAAACGCACCACCGCCCCGATGTCCTGCGTGAGCAGATCGACGATCTTGCCCTTGCCTTCATCGCCCCACTGGGCACCGAGAACGACGACTGACTGACCCATTTCGAAGCTCCTGACTCCATTGCATTGGATGGCCGCTTGGCCGGGCCGCCCACGGGGCTCGCGATGGCGGCCCCGCAAACAGCAAGAAAGCCGGCGGGGATGTCCCCGTCCGGCTTTTGTGCATTATCCGGGTTTTGGGTGGGCGGGACCACCCCGCCGCGACTACCAGCCGTCAGATTGGCGTCAGATTCGCCTTCACATCGGCGATCCGCCCGATTAGATCAGGCCGCGTGAAGGCTCAACCGCCCCGCACGAACCACAGCGAGAGCAGCCCCAGGCCAACCACGACCGCCCCGACCACCCGCAACTGCCGGTCCGGCAGTGCGTGGAGCTGCTCGGCGGCCCGCTTCCAGCCGCGTGGCGCGACGAACAGGAACAACCCCTCCAGCACCGCGACCAGGCACAGTGCCGAGATGAGCTCAGTCATGCTGCCTCGATCATGTCGCGCGGATCAGCGATCCGAACGCATGTATTGCAGGAACGGGTCGTCCTTGCTGAGCACGATCACGCCGTCGCCGTTCTCGAACGACTTGCGATACGCGTCGAGGCTGCGCTGGAACGCGAAGAACGCCGGATCCTTGTTGGCCGCCTGCGCATACAGACGCGTGGCTTCGGCATCGCCTTCGCCGCGCAGCTTCTGCGCGTCGCGCTCGGCTTCGGCGACGATGACCTGCTTGTCGCGGTCGGCCTTCGCGCGAATCGCCTGCGCCTGCTCCACGCCTTCGGCGCGCAGCTGGCTGGCGACCTGCAGACGCTGGCTCTTCATCTGGTTGTAGACCGAGCCGACGACGTTGCTGTCCTGCGGCAGGTCGATGCGCTTGATGCGGATGTCCACGATCTTCACGCCCAGCGTCTGCGCGCCCTGGTTGATCGCATCGAGCTGGCGGCCGATCACCGTCGTGCGGTCGCCCGACACCACCTGCTGCAGCGTGCGCGAGTTGATCTCGTTGCGCAGCGAATCGCGGATGATCGGCGCCAGGCGCTCAACGGCGGTCTGCTCGTCGCCACCGGTGGCGCGGTAGAACGCACGCAGGTCCTGGATGCGGCCCAGCGCGAAGAAGTCGACGCTGACGTTCTGCTTGTCGAAGGTGAGGTAACGCTCGGGTTCGGCGTCGAGCACCTGCAGGCGGCGATCGAACACGCGCGCCGATTCAACCAGCGGCCACTTGAAGTGCAGGCCCGGGCCGATGTCGGTGCGCACGACGCGACCGAGGTTCAGCACGATGGCGCTGTGGCCTTCGCTGACCACGAATACCGAACCCAGCAGCGCGAACAGCGCGGCGACGATCGCGGCGATCCACAGGGAGAATTTCATCGCGTCACCTCATCGCGACCGGAGGACCGGGGCGAGCGTGTGGGGCGGGCCGTATCGGCCGGTTCAACGCTGGTGGGCGGCGCCAGCAGGTCGGGGGTGAGCAGCGGCGAGTTCGGCGCCGGGGCCGGCGCGCGACGCTCGCCCATCGGCACGTAGATCACGTTGCGTCCGTCGCCGCCGACGATGGTGCGGTTCTCCGACAGCACGTCCTGCACCGTGTCCAGCCACAGGCGCTTGCGCGTGACGTCGGGCGCGGCCTTGTACTGCTCGACCATCTGCGAGAAGCGCGACGCGTCGCCTTCGGCACGCGCGATCGACGAGGTCTTGTAACCCTCGGCCTCGGCGCGCACCCGTGCGGCCTGGCCGCGCGCTTCGGGCACGACCTGCTTGGCGTAGGCCTGCGCCTGGTTGATCTGGGTGGTCTTGTCCGACGCGGCGCGCTGCACTTCGTCGAAGGCGTCCTTCACCTCGTCAGGCGGACGGGCGTTGGGCAGGTTGAGTTCGGTCACGACCAGGCCGGTGCGGTAGGCCTGCAGCGAATCCTGCAGGCGCTGGCGCACGGTGGTGGTGAGTTCGGCGCGCGCGTTGAGCACGGTGTCCAGGTCGGAACGGCCGACCTGCTCGCGCACCGCACTCTGCGCGGCTTCCTTGAGGACGCGGTCGGCGTCGCGCGAACCGAACAGGTACATCTGCGGATCGCCGATGCGGTACTGCACGTTGATCTCGACGTTCACCATGTTCGCATCGCGGGTGAAGACCGGGACGGTGTCGCTGTAGGCGTTGCTCTGCGTGGCGTTGACCTTGGTCACGCGCTCGATGGGCCACGGCGCCTTGAAGTGCGGGCCCGGCTGCAGCACGCGCGAGAACTGGCCGAAGCGCAGCACGACGCCGCGTTCCTGCTCGGTCACCAGGACGAAGCAGTTGAAGGCCAGCCACAGCGCGATGACGATGCCGACCCAGCGCAGGATGCTCCCGCCGCCGCCCGCACCGCCGCCGAACAGCCCGCGCAGCGGATCGATCAGCGCGTCCAGGCCGCGGCCACCGGGCCTGCGTCGGGGAGTTCGTCCGTTCGAACCGCCGGAATTGTCACTGCCAGGGGTGTTCCAGGCCATGCCTGCTCCAAGGAAAGGATTGCCGCACGCATTCAGCTGTACGGGCGTGCGTCGATTCTAGGTGGGGGTGCGGGATGCCTCAAGCAAGGCAGGCGAAGGCGCGGCGAACGCGCTCAGGCCGCATCCTCGTCGTCCTCCTCGGGCAAAAGCGCTCGCAGCGCCTCGCCGTGGGCCTGCACGAACAGCCGCTGCGCGTCGGCGAGCGGCAGGTCCACGCGGATGCGCCAGCCGTGTTCGTCGTGTTCCTCGCCCCGCACGGCGCCCAGGTCGTGCAGGCGCGCGCGCAGTTTCGCCGCCTGCGGCGGCAGGCGCACTTCCCCGACGACATGGCGCAGCTCCAGCGCTTCGGCCAGCGCCTGGCGCAGCAGGTCCAGGCCGATACCGTCGCGCGCCGACAGCCAGACGCGCATGCGGCCCTCGGCCGGGCGGTCGATGCGCGGCGCGACGGTCTCGCCATCGGCACCGAGGCGATCGATCTTGTTGAACACCAGCAGCTGCGGCAGCTCGCCCGCGCCGATGTCCTTCAGCACCTCGTCCACCTGCGCGATGCGTTCGTCGCGCAGCGGATCGGCGGCATCGACGACATGCACCAGCAGGTCGGCCTCGCGCGCTTCGGACAGGGTCGAACGGAATGCGGCGACCAGTTCGTGCGGCAGGTCGCGCACGAAACCGACCGTATCGGCCAGCACCACGCCGCCACCGGACAGTTCGATGCGGCGCACGGTCGGGTCCAGCGTCGCGAACAACTGGTCGGCCGCGTAGGCGTCGGCGCCGGTCATCGCGTTGAACAGGGTGGATTTGCCGGCGTTGGTGTAGCCCACCAGCGCCACGCGCGGCAGTTCGCTGCGCACGCGTGCGCGGCGCATCTGGGTGCGCTGGACTTCGACCTTCTCCAGGCGCCGCTGCAATTGCTCCAGGCGTTTCTGCAACAGGCGGCGGTCGGTTTCCAGCTGCGTTTCGCCGGGGCCGCGCAGGCCGATTGAACCGCCGCGCTGGCGCTCCAGGTGGGTCCAGCCGCGCACCAGCCGCGTGGCCATGTGCTTGAGCTGGGCCAGTTCGACCTGCAGCTTGCCGTCGTGGCTGTGGGCGCGCTGGGCGAAGATGTCGAGGATCAGGCCGGTGCGATCGACCACGCGGCGCTGCAGGGCGCGCTCGAGGTTGCGCTCCTGGCCGGGAGATAGCGGATGGTTCACCAGGATCAGGTCCGCGCCGGTCGCATCGGCGGCGGCCTTCACTTCTTCCAGCTTGCCGCTGCCGATGAGCATGGCGGCGTTCGGGCGGTCGATGCGCGCGGTGAGCACCGCCGCGACCGTGGCGCCCGCGGAACGGGCGAGATCGGCGAACTCCTCCAGCAAGCCTTCGTCCGGCGGGCCGCCGGCGTGGGGTTGGATCAGGAGGGCGTGTTCGCCTTTGCGGGATCGTTCGAACAAACTCGGGTCAACCTGTACGGGGACAGGAAGACAAGATGGGCACCGACCCGCGGCCGCACAAGGGCCGCAGGTCATCGCGGCCGATCGGGCGTCGCCCGGCCGGCCTGCGGTTCATTGGGGTTACTCGGTCTCTTCGGTGTCCTCGCCGCCGTTTTCCGACGACTGGACGTAGCCGCCACCCGGCCCCACGCGCACGTTGCGCGCCGGCACCACGGTGGAAATCGCGTGCTTGTAGACCATCTGGCTGACGGTGTTGCGCAGCAGGACCACGAACTGGTCGAAGGATTCGATCGTGCCCTGGAGCTTGATGCCGTTGACCAGATAGACCGAAACCGGCACTCGTTCGCGTCGAAGCGCGTTCAGGAAAGGATCCTGCAAAGACTGTCCCTTGGACATGTTGTTCCCCAACTCGTTCTAGTTATCAGTGGTGTTGCTGCCGCACGGCGGAAGGCCGCGATCGCCGGCCCGTCCCCACAAGCGGCGACGGCCCGATGGTAGCGCAAACCCGCGCCAGTGCACGCGCATCGGACCCAACGTTTGACGGGCCCGTCACGTCCCGAGGAAGGCTGCCCTCGCCGCTTCCAGTTCCCCGCGCTGGCGCTGCGGATCGAACCACAGCGCGTCCAGTTCACCACGCAGCCAGGTGAGCTGGCGCTTGGCCAGCTGCCGGGTGGCGTACACGCCGCGATCGCGGAATTCGGCGGCCGTGGTGTCCCCGTCCAGGTGTTCCCAGGCCTGCCGGTATCCCACCGCGCGCAACGCCGGCAGGTCGAGCGGCGCCGGGTGGTCGCGCAGCTCGGGTAGCGCCCGCAGCGCGCGCACCTCATCGAGGAAGCCGCCTTCCAGCATCAGGTCGAAGCGGCGGGCGATCCGCTCATGGAGCTCGGCCCGGTCGGCCGGCGCGAGCACCAGCTTGAGCACGCGCACCGGCAACCGCGGCGGACGGACGTCGCGGCGCCACTGGCTGATGGTGCGCCCGGACAGGCGGAACACTTCCAGCGCCCGCTGGATCCGCTGCGCGTCGGTGGCGTGGATGCGCGCGGCCGCCTCGGGATCGACCTGCGCCAGCTCCGCATGCAGCGCCACCCAGCCGCGCTCCTGCGCCTCGGCTTCCAGCCGCAGGCGCATGCGGGGATCGGCCTCGGGCATCGGCGAGAGCCCGTGCAGCAGCGCGTGGAAATACAGCCCGGTGCCACCGGCCAGGATGGGCAGGCGCCCGCGCGAGAGGATGTCGTCCACCGCGCTTCGCGCATCGCGTTCGAACTCCGCGGCGGAGTACGGCTGCCACGGTTCGCGCAGGTCGATCAGGTGGTGCGGCACGCGCGCCTGTTCGGCCGGAGTCGGCTTGGCTGAGCCGATGTCCAGCCGCCGGTACACCAGGGCCGAGTCGACGCTGACGATCTCGCCGCCGAAGCGCTCGGCCCAGTCGAGCGCGAGCGCCGTCTTGCCCGAGGCGGTCGGGCCCATCAGGGCAATCGCGAGGGGACGCGTGTCGGCGGGCATGTCGAAGGCGGCTTGCTGGAGGCGGCGTGTCGGGGCGTAGCCTCGCACAGCGCGGCGATCCGGAGAACGTCGGCTTTCCACACAAGGTGTGGAGAACCAATGGGGCAAGGCTGTTGATAAGCCATCGCAGCCCAGGCGCGGCAAGGCTCGCCGGGTGTTTGGCGAAATTTTGATCAGCCCGCGACGGCTATCCACACAGCCTGTGGACAAGCCTGCGGACAGCGATGTGGGTAGAGGCCGCATACGTCGCAGGGACGGGGCTCGTCGCAAGTCTGGCCAAAAAATCGCCACAGATTTCGCTTGACGAAAGCGTCCATTCCGGCGTCCTCGAATCCGAGCAGCGAACTGCCTTCGCGAGCATCGGATGCGTCTATCCACATCCCTTGTGGACAACCCTGCGGACATCGATGTGGAGATGAAGCTGCATCCCTTGCGGCGCAAGCATTGCAATGGGTTTGGCTAGAAATTGACCACGAAAAACGTTTGACTTGCGTGGCGAATTCGGCATCGCGCCATGCTGCATCCGCACACGTGCAATGCAGCTATCCACACAGCTTGTGGACAAGCCTGCGGACATCGGTGTGCACACGATGCCGCATCCCTTGCGACACAAGCATCGCAGCAGGTTTGATCAGAAATTGACCAGCGAAATCGTTTGACTCGTGCGTGGATTTCGGCATGTCGATGCGCGGTATCCACACATCCTGTGGACAAGCATGCGGACAGCGATGTGCGTATCGCATCGCAGGCCTTGCGCGGCAAGGCCTGCCGGATGATTGGTCAGAAAATCACCAGGCGATGCTCATTCGTCGTCGGGCCACTTCGGCATCGACGGTGCACTCTTTGCGCGCGGCATCGCCTGCGAGGCGATCGCGTTCCACACCTTCAACGCATCCACCGTCGCGGCGACATCGTGCACGCGCAGCAGCTTCGCCCCGCGCTGCGCGGCGACGAGGTGCGCGGCGACGGAACCGGCTGCGCGTTCGCGTGGATCGCTGCGGCCGACGATCTCGCCGATGGTGCGCTTGCGCGACAGTCCGGCCAGCACCGGAACGCCCAGTTCGGCAAGTCGTTCCAGTTGCGCGAGCAAGGCGAGGTTGTGCTGCGTGTTCTTGCCGAAGCCGAAACCTGGATCGACGATGATCTTCTTCTTCGCGATGCCGGCCATCTCCGCGGCGAAAATGCGTTCGGCGAGGAAGCGATGCACGGTGGCGACGACGTCGTCGTATTGCGGCGCGTCCTGCATCGAACGCGGTTCGCCCTGCATGTGCATCAGCACGACGGGCACGCCGAGTGCGGCAGCAGCATCGAGCGCCCCTTCGCGACGCAAAGCGTAGACATCGTTGATCATGCCCGCGCCGGCTTCGATGGCCGCGCGCATCACTTCGGGCTTCGACGTGTCGATGCTGATCGGCAGCGATGTTTCCTTCGCCAGTCGCTCGATCACCGGGATCGTGCGGCGCAGTTCCTCTTCCAGCGATACATCCGCCGCGCCGGGGCGCGTGGACTCGCCGCCGATGTCGAGCAGGTCGGCACCCTCTTCCGCCAGTTTCAGCCCGTGCGCGACGGCCGCTTCGAGCGTGTCGTGCGCGCCGCCGTCGGAGAACGAATCCGGCGTGACGTTGACGATGCCCATCACGCGCGGACGATCGAGCGTGAGCGTGCGGCCGTTGCAGTCCAGGGTGGGCGTGGTGTCGAACATGGCGGCCGTGATCGCGAGGGAAAGTGCGATCTTACGGCGGGCGGATGCGGTTGCCACAAAAGAAAAAGGCCGGCGCTGGGCCGGCCTTTCCGCTGCTTCGATTGTCGATCAGGTCTGCGCCGCAGGCCCGCCGATCGTGCCCGGACGCTCGCCGTCGTCCTTCGGCGTCTTGCCCGACTTCGACCAGTCGGCCGGCGGGCCCGGCTTGCGGCCGGCCATGATGTCGTCGATCTGCTTGGCGTCGATGGTCTCGTACTGCAGCAGCGCATCGGCCATCACGTGCAGCTTGTCCAGGTTGTCCTTGAGGATCTGCGTGGTGCGGCCGTAGGCCTTGTCGAGGATGTCGCGAACGACTTCGTCGATCTTGCGCGCGGTCTCGTTCGACACGTTCTTGTGCTGCGTGACCGAACGACCCAGGAACACCTCGTCCTCTTCCTCGCCGAAGGTGATCGGACCCAGCTCCGACAGGCCCCACTTGGTGACCATGTTGCGGGCCATCTTAGTGGCGCGCTCGATGTCGTTGGACGCACCGGTCGTGACCTTGTCGGCACCGAAGATCAGCTCTTCAGCAACGCGGCCGCCGTACAGCGAGCACAGCTGCGATTCGATGGCGACGCGGTTGAGCGAATACTTGTCGCCCTCCGGCAGGTACATCGTCACGCCCAGCGCGCGACCGCGCGGGATGATGGTGACCTTGTAGACCGGGTCGTGCTCCGGAACGACGCGACCGACGATGGCGTGACCGGCCTCGTGATAGGCGGTGTTGCGCTTCTCGTCCTCGCTCATCGCCATCGAACGGCGCTCGGCGCCCATCAGGATCTTGTCGCGCGCACGGTCAAAGTGCTCCATGCGCACGTCCTTGGCGTTCTCGCGCGCGGCGAACAGCGCCGCCTCGTTGCACAGGTTCGCAAGGTCCGCGCCGGAGAAGCCCGGCGTGCCGCGCGCGATCGTCATCGGATCGACGTCGTCGTGCAGCGGCAGCTTGCGCATGTGCACGCGCAGGATCTGTTCGCGGCCCTTCACGTCCGGCAGGCCCACCACGACCTGGCGGTCGAAGCGGCCCGGACGCAGCAGCGCCGGGTCGAGCACGTCGGGGCGGTTGGTCGCGGCGATCACGATCACGCCTTCGCCGCCTTCGAAACCGTCCATCTCGACCAGCAGCTGGTTGAGCGTCTGCTCGCGCTCGTCATGACCACCGCCCAGGCCCGCGCCGCGATGGCGGCCGACCGCGTCGATTTCGTCGATGAAGATGATGCACGGCGCGTGCTTCTTGGCCTGGTCGAACATGTCGCGCACGCGGCTGGCGCCGACGCCGACGAACATCTCGACGAAGTCGGAACCGGAGATGCTGAAGAACGGCACCTTCGCCTCGCCGGCGATCGCGCGCGCCAGCAGCGTCTTGCCGGTACCCGGCGGGCCGACCATCAGCACGCCGCGCGGAATCTTGCCGCCCAGCTTCTGGAACTTGGAGGGATCGCGCAGGAATTCGACGAGCTCGCCGACTTCTTCCTTCGCCTCGTCGCAGCCGGCGACGTCGGCCAGCGTGACCTTGACCTGGTCCTCGCCCTGCAGCTTGGCGCGCGAACGGCCGAAGCTCATCGCGCCCTTGCTGCCGCCCTGCTGCATCTGGCGCATGAAATACACCCAGATGCCGATGAACAGCAGCCAGGGCAGCACGTTGATGATGATGTACAGGATCGACGGGCCGCTCTGCGGCGGCTGCTGCTCGATGGCGACCTTGTGGTTGATCAGGTCGTTGACCAGATCCTTGTCTTCGCGCGGCTTGTAGGTGGTGAACTTCGAGCCGTCGGTATTGGTGCCGGTGATGGTCGCGCCATCGTCGGCGATCTTCACCTGCTTCACCTTGTCCTGCTGGACCTGATGGACGAACTGGTCGTAGGGAAGCGGCTCGCTTCCGCCCGCGCCGCGCGGCCCGAACGCCTGGAAGACCACCATCAACACGACGGCGACGATCACCCAGAGCAGCAGATTCTTGGCCAAATCGTTCATTCAGTTCCTACCTGGCGCCTGCGGCGCGTTGCAGCGGGGGCGGCGCGCCACATGAATGGGCATCGCCGTACAACCTTACCGAACCTTACTTCATTACCGCGCGCTTGCCTTGTGCCAGCGCGTATACCTCCGGGGACCGCTTGCGCGAGGCCTCCGGTTTGCGGATCACGACCCGGTCGTAGCGCCGGCGCAGTTTCTTCACGTATTCGTCGAACCCGACCCCCTGGAACAACTTGATCAGGAAGTTGCCCCCGGTACGCAGGTGCTGGTCGGCGAAGTCCATCGCCAGCTCCGAGAGGTACATCGCCCGGGGCATGTCGACCGCGTCCACGCCACTCTTATTGGGGGCCATGTCGGACAGGACAAGGTCCACCGTCTGTCCGTTCAGGGCGCCCACCAGCTGGGATAGGACCGCATCCTCCCTGAAATCGCCATGAAGGAATTCGACCCCGGCCAGGGACGGCATTTCGAGGATGTCCAGGGCGATCACGCGGCCCGGGCGGGCGGCGTCGAGGCGGTCGAGCTCCTGCCGGACCCACTGGGACCAGCCGCCCGGGGCGGCGCCCAGGTCGACCACGACCATGCCCGGCTTGAGCAGCCGGTCGCGTTCGACCAGCTCCTCCAGCTTGTAGGCCGCGCGCGAGCGCAGGCCTTCGGCCTTGGCCTTCTTCACGAAGGGGTCGGAGAAATGTTCCTTGAGCCAGCGCTGGCTGGACTTGCTGCGGCTCGCCATCGGCGGGTCGTCGGGGTGAGCGTGGGGGCGGTCATGATACCCTGCGCGCCCCCCAGAGGTTTTCCGTATCCCGATGCAGACCGTCCTGACCGCCGCCCAGACCCGCTTCCTGCGCGGCCAGGCCCACGATCTCAAGGCGATGCTGCAGGTCGGCGGCAAGGGCATCACCGACCCGCTGGTGGCCGAGATCGACCTGGCGCTGGAACACCACGAGCTGATCAAGGTGAAGGTCGGCGCGGAAGACCGCGACGCCCGCGACGCGATGATCGGCGAGATCGCCGAACGTACCGGCGCCGCGCTGGTACAGCGTATCGGCCACACGGCCGTGCTGTACCGCCCGAGCAAGGACCGCCGCCAGATCGTCCTGCCCCGGGCCTGACGACCGGCCCGGGATTAACCGCACTCACGGTCCCGAACGCCATGCAGCTGAACCTCGAACACCCCGACCAGGCCTACTACCTGCGCGGCGCCGACGGCGTTTCGGCGCGGGTGAACGATCGCCAGCTGGACGCGAGCTTCATCCTCTCCCCCGACACGCTGGTCGAGTCCTGGCCGGTGCGCGAGGTGAAAGCGATGACGCCGCAGGACCTCGACGCGGTCCTCGCACTCAAGCCCGAGGTGATCCTGCTCGGCAGCGGCGCGACGCAGGCGTTCCCGCCAGCCGCCGTGCTCGCGCATTGCCTGCGCAGCGGCGTGGGCCTTGAAACCATGACCAATGCTGCCGCCGCGCGCACGTTCAACGTGCTGGCGGGCGAAGGGCGACGCGTGGTCGCCGCGTTCGTGCTCGCGGGCTAGCGATCCTCGCGCGGCGCGAACGGCAGCCGCGCCCACACGCCATAGTGATCCGATGCCCAGCGGCCTTCCGCGTCGGGCGTATCGAGGATGCGCCGGGCTTGCGGCATCGCGAACACTTTTCGTTCGAAGTAAATGCGGTCGATGCGCGCGGGCGGATTGAAGCGCGGGTTTAGCGTCGTGTGCGCGGCGTCGTCGACTGCTTCATCCGGATGCGCGGCGGCGAACGCATCCACGAAGCGATCGCGCAGCGGCGCCAGTTCGGGCGCATCGGCCGTGATGTTGAAATCGCCGCCGATCACGACCGGCGCATCGCCGCGCGTGGCATCGATGAAGGCCAGCAGGTCCGCGACCTGTTTCGCGCGCGTGGCGCCGCTGCGATCCTCGAAATCCAGATGCACGACATAGAAGTTCACCGGGCGTCCGCGCACTGTCGTTCGAACCCAGCCGGCGATGCGGTACGCCTCATGCGGTTGCAGCCGGCGAAAGCCGCGCTGCGTCGCCGCCTCCCGCGTGAGGATGGCGTTGCCGTAGCGACGCGCGCGATTCACCGGATCGACCGACACGAACAGCACGTGATACCCCAGGCGTTGCGCGAGCGCCTGCGCCTGGTTCGCGACCCCGTCGTGTTGCAGCACTTCCTGCAGCACGATCGCGTCGGGCGAGAGACGGCGCAGCTCGGCTTCGATGATGGCCTCGCGATGCAGCCAGTCTTCGCGGTCGTGCCAGAGGTTGAGCGTCACGATGTCGAGCGCCGGCGATTCCTCGTGCAGCGGCGTCGATGCGCAACCGGCGAGCATCGCCAGCATCGCGATGAACACGAACTTGACGATGCGTCGCATGAAGTCCGCGCGACGGGCCGTGCGTCCGCATTGCGCGGACGCCGTACTCATCGCTTCGGCAGGTAAATCAACGGATCGATCGGCTTGCCGTTGTAGCGCACCTCGAAGTGCAGCATTTCGCGCGGCGCGCCGCTGCGGCCCATCTCGGCGATCTGCTGGCCCGAACGCACCAGCTGGCCTTCGTTCACCAGGCGATTGCGGTTGTGGCCATATGCGGACAGCCACTGCTCGTTGTGCTTGATGATGATCAGCTCGCCGTAGCCCACCAGGCCCGAGCCCGAATACACGACGACGCCATCGGCCGCCGCGCGCACGGGCGCACCGCTGGCGCCGGCGATGTCGATGCCCTGCTTGGTCGGTTCGCCCGCGACGTAACGGCCGATCAGTTCGCCGTCGGCCGGCCACTTCCACTTGATGTCGCTCGCCACCGGCGCGGCGGGTGCGGCCGGCTTCGTGGCGGGCGTGGTCGCCGGTGCGGTTGTCGTCGCCGGCTTGCTCGTGGTCGTCGAAGGACGCGGGGCGACGGCGGTGCTGCCGCCCTTCCCCGCCGGATACAGACGCAGCTTCTGGCCAGGATAGATCGTGTACGGCGCATCGATGCCGTTCCACGCCGCGAGATCCTGCAGCCGGATTCCGTTGCTGGAGGCGATCGAGAACAGCGTGTCGCCGCGACGGACCGTGGTGGTCACGCCGGCACGCGGCTTGGACGGCGGCTGCGAAGAGGTGCCCGGCTCGCGATAGACCTTCGTGCTCCAGCAGCCGCCCAGCAGGGCGGCGAGCGCGATGGTCGACGCAGCAGCAACGGCTCGCTTGGTTCCGGTCATGCGTCCTCTCATCATCCAGCCTGGGCCTTCCACGCCAGAAAGCCGATCAGCGCGATCAACAGCACCAGCGCGATCCAGCCGATCGGCTCGATGTAACGCCGCAGCGCCGCTTCGGCGCGCACGCCACCGATGCGGATCACCAGCGCGATCAGGTACACGCGCTTGCCGCGGCCGATCAGCATGCTGAGCACGTACTGCGGCATCGGCACGCCGACAATACCCGAGGCCCATGTGAAGACCTTCATCGGGATCGGCGCGAAACCGCCCAGCACCAGCAGCCAGAACACCGCCCACGGCGATTCGGCCATCTTGGCCTGAACCGTGGCGATACCGGATTCGATGCCGCCGAGCATGCCCATGGCGGCAAAAAGCGGTTTGACGGCTTCGAACGCGAAATGCCCCAGCGCATATCCGACCAGCGCGCCGACCATCGAACCGGCCAGGCTGATCGTGGCGAACCAGAACCCGCGCCGCGGCTGCGCGACGCACATCGGCGCCAGCATCACCTCGGGCATGATCGGGAAGATGATCGCTTCGATGAAGCTCAATCCGACCAGATAGGCCGGCGCGTGGCGGTGGCGGGCCCAGACCAGCGCTCGCTCGTACAACGGTCCGAAGATCTTCAACGGCAACCCCTGGCCTTCTTGGTGTCGTCAGTGTGTGGCGCGGCGTGTCGGAACCGGGTCAGTCGACCATCCCCGAAAGCAGCGGCACGAAGACTACAGGTGCGAGCGTCTGCTGGGTGACGTTGCCGTTGGCGTCCTTTTTCAGCTTCAGCAGCGATTGCGAACCGGCGCCGCCGACCGGGGCGATCAGCGTGCCGCCCGGCGCGAGCTGTTCGGTCAGCGCATCCACCAGCGCGGGGGCGGCGGCGGTAACGATGATCGCGTCGAACGGGCCGTTTTCCGGCCAGCCGATGCGGCCGTCGTCGTGCTTGCTGCGCACGTTCATGCCGAGCTGGCGGAAACGCTTGCGCGCGGTGCGCAGCAGTTCGCCGATGCGCTCGACGGTGTGAACTTCAAGCGCCAACGCGGCGAGCACCGCGGCCTGGTAGCCGGAACCGGTGCCGATCTCCAGCACCTTCTTCGGTTCGGTCTCAAGCAGCGCTTCGGTCATCTTCGCCACCACCCACGGTTGCGAGATGGTCTGGCCATGGCCGATGGGAAGCGCAGTGTCTTCGTAGGCGCGCGTGGCGAGCGCCTCGTCGACGAACAGGTGGCGCGGCACGGTGCGGATCGCGTTGAGCACGCGTTCGTCGCGGATGCCGTTCTCGCGAAGGCGGTCGACCAGTCGGTCGCGCACGCGCTGGGAGGTCATTCCGGAGCCGATCGCTTCCGGCTGCAACCGCATGCGCAGCGTCATGCAGCGTGCTCCGGCTTGCGCGTGGCCGGATGGCCCAGCGAAGTGGCCAGTCCGTCGACCCAGCTGGCGACCTGGTCGAGCGCGTGGTAACGCGTCAGGTCGACCTGGATCGGCGTGATCGAAATGTGTCCGGTGCGCACCGCATGGAAATCGGTGCCGGGGCCGGCGTCCTGTTCCGCGCCGGCCGGGCCGATCCACCACCACTGGCGGCCGCGCGGATCCTGCTGCGGGGTGCAGGCTTCGGCGCGATGGCGATTGCCCAGGCGCGTGACCTCGAAGCCGCGCACTTCATCCCACGGGATGTCCGGCACGTTGACGTTGAGGATGGTGTCCGCCGGCAGCGGATCCACGCGAAGCCGCGCGATGATCTCCGCCGCCGCACGCGCCGCGGTCTCGTAATGCTTTCCGGTGTGGTCGACGGTCTGCAGCGACATCGCCACCGCCGGCAGGCCGAGGAAGCGGCCTTCCATCGCCGCGGCGACGGTGCCTGAATAGATCACGTCGTCGCCGAGGTTGGCGGTGTTGTTGATGCCGGAGACCACGATGTCGGGTTCGGCTTCGAGCATGCCGGTGATGGCGACGTGCACGCAGTCGGTCGGCGTGCCGTACACGCGCCAGGTCGAACCGTCGAGCTGCTGCACGCGCACCGGCGCGTCCAGGGTGAGCGAATTGCTGGCGCCGGAGCGGTCGCGATCGGGCGCCACCACCAGGACCTCATGGCCGGCCGCGCGCAGGCCTTCGGCCAGGACGCGGATGCCGGGCGCGTCGACGCCGTCGTCGTTGCTCACCAGTACTCGCATGGACTCCCTTGCTTGCTCTTGCTTCGGAACGCTTGCCGGAATGCTTGCCGGGTCGCGGCGCGGGCGCAGGTCGGCCCCGCGCCGCGCGAAGGCCCATGATAGCCGAACCCGCCCGCGCTCCCGGCGACGGTGTGCACGTCCCGGCAACGCCGCGTCACGGGTTTGCGGTATCTGTTCGCGACGCTAGGCTTGTCGCATGTCCCAACGACGCGACGATGACGAAGACGACGCCGAGCTGTTCCGCTCGGCCATCGGCCCCGTGCGTCCGATGCGCGAGACCGCGCCGCCTCCGTCGGCGCCGAAACCGCGTCCGCGCGCGCGCATGGCCGAGCGCGACGAGGCGCTGGCGCGCGAGCAGTTCCGCCACGCGCTGGAGGACAGCCTGCTGGAAGCCGGCGATGCGCTGAGCTATCGGCGCGAGGAGGTGACCCCGCGGCTGCTCCAGAAGCTCAAGCGCGGGGAGATCGCCGTGCAGGAGGAACTGGATCTGCACGGCGCCGATTCCCGCGAGGCCGAACAGCTGGTGCGCGTCTTCCTGCACGACGCCCGCCAGCACGGAGTGGGCTGCGTGCGGATCGTTCACGGAAAGGGATTGCACGGCGCCGCGTCGATCGCGTCGGGCGGCCAGCCCGTACTGAAGAACCTGGTGGACCGCATGCTGCGGCATCGCGCCGACGTGCTGGCGTTCCACTCCGCGCCGCCGGCGCAGGGCGGCACCGGTGCGGTGTTGGTACTGCTCGCGCCCCGCCGTATTCGTCCGCGATGAGATGAACACGGGCGTCCGGAACCGGACGCCCCGCCCATCGAGGACCGGTGGGGCCGAGCAGGCGTTACTTCGGTGCTGCCGCGGTCTGCGCGACCTCTTCGGCCGTCTTGCGCGGCACGTTCACCCAGACCACTTCCAGGCCGCGACGACGCGCGACGCGTTCGACATACGCCACGTATTCCTCGTTGGCGTCCATGATCGAAGGCGAGCGTTGCGGCGGAACGTAGGTGGACTTGGCTTCCATGCCGGCACAGGCCGACAGGCCCATGGCGGACAGCAACACGACCATGCGTAGCGATGCGCTCATGACGACATCTCCCGGACGTTTTCGCCGGCCCACTGGCGCGGCGGCAGCGCGTTGCGACGCTGCAACTTCCGGTATACGCCGGCGTCCGGACGGGGCCAGTGCCGGTGGGTGCTTTCCGACGAACGGTCGCCGATGCGGCGCTGAGCGTGTTTAACCGGCGCGTCCGACAGCGCGTACTTCGCCCAGCTCGGCGAGCACGACCGTTGCGTACGTGCCCGGCGGCAGCGCGAAGGCCAGTTCGAGCACGTCGTCCTCACGCCATGTCCACGCCAGGTCGACCGGCTTCAGGCGCAGCGCGCGGCGCTCCTGCTTCAGGCCTTCGGCTTCCAGTCCGGCACGTAGCGCGAGCGCTTCCTCGCCGGACAATGCCTCGGTTTCCACGCGCGCGGCTTCGCCCGTCGTGCGCAGTTCGCCGCGTCCCCACAGCGGGCCGGTCGGATGGATGTCGAACGAGGCAAGGCGCTGCGCGAGCGCGTCGTCGAACGGCTCCGGGCCGAACACGCTGCGGCTGCCGTCGAGCATCCACACATCGCCATCCAGCGGCGCGTCCCAGCATGCTTGTTGCACGCGTTGCGCGAGCACACGGTTGAACAACTCCGAGCGCGCGGCCGAGATCAGCATCGTGCGCTGTTCGCGACGCACGCGGCGGCCGGCGAACATCGCACGCGCGTTGGCGACGTTGTCGCCTTCGCGACCGAAGCGCTGTTCGCCGAAATAATTCGGAACGCCGCGCTGGGCGATCGCGTGCAGTCGCGCGTCGATCGCCGCACGTTCGCCGTTGACGCCACGCAGCGTGAGCACGAACCGGTTGCCCGCCAGCGCGCCGCGCGGCAGCTTCTTCGCGTGCCAGGTGTGTTCCAGCACGGTGAGGCGTTCCTCACCCTGCGCGAAATCCAGCGTGGAAAGATCCGGCGCGACCTTCTTCGGCAGGTGCACGCTGAAACGCTGGCGCGTGACCGCGTGGCGATCCTTCATGCCCGCATAGCCGATCGCGACTTCGCCCACGCCCGCCCACTGCGCGATGTGCTTCGCGGCGAAGCCGGTGTTCATGCCGCGCTTCTCGACGGTGAGCAGCAGGTGCTCGCCCGCGCCGGAAGCTTCGAAACCCGGCAGTTCCTCGACGACGAAATCCTCCGGCGTCGTGCGCATGTCCGCCGTCATCACGGCATCGCCATGCGCACGCGGCATCGATTCGTTCGCGTTCACGGATTCACCAGCAGGCACACCGCCATCGCCGCGATGCCTTCGCCGCGTCCGGTGAAACCGAGTTTCTCGCTCGTGGTCGCCTTGATGCTGATCGCATCCACGTCCACGCCCAGGTCCTGTGCAAGCACCTCGCGCATCGCCGCCGCATGCGGGCCGACCTTCGGGCGCTCGCAGATCACGGTGACGTCGGCGTTGCCCAGCCGCCAGCCGCGCTCGCGGGCGAGCGCATCGCAATGACGCAGGAAGGCGCGGCTGTCGGCGCCCTTCCACTGCGGATCGCTCGGCGGGAAATGCTTTCCGATGTCGCCCAGCGCCAGCGCGCCGAGGATCGCATCGCACAGCGCATGGATCACGACGTCGCCATCCGAATGCGCGAGCACGCCGCGATCGTGCGGCACGCGCACGCCGCCGAGCACGACGTGGTCGCCGTCGCCGAATGCGTGCACGTCGTAGCCCTGGCCGATGCGGATGTTCATTTCGACAGCAATGCCTTCAGCATGCGCTCGGAATCGATCATTTCGCCCACGCGCGACATGCCGACCTGCACGTCGCGATTTTCGATCACGCCGCCCATCGCCAGCTCGCCCAGCGTCTTGAACGCGTTGCCGAAGCCTTCGGAACCTTCGGCGATGATGGTCTGGCGCGCAGGCGCCGTGCAGTCGACCGCGATCAGCCGCTCGAAGGTGTCCGCCGCATCCTTTTCGATCTTCGCGCGCTTGTCGGCGTCGATGGTCGACAGCGCCTGCAGGTCCGGATGCACCGCGATGGCCGAGAAGATCCATTGCACGAGGACGCGACGATCGTCCGGCGTCGCCGAGCGCTTCAGGCATTCGGACAGGGCAGCGCCCGGCTCGGCGGCATGCGCCGTGGTTCCCCAGATTCCCGTGGCCAGGACGAGCGTTGCAAACAGTGCCTTCATGCGGATCCCCCTTGATCCCGTTCGGATTGAACGAGCCCGGATTGGACGAGCTCGGATTGAAACAACAATTCGATCAGCCTCAGGTCGGCCGGCGTGGTGACCTTGAGGTTGTCCTCGCGACCTTCGACCAGCGCCGGATGCGTGCCCATGCGCTCCATCGCCATGGCTTCGTCGGTGACGACGACGCCGTCGGCGCGGGCGCGCTCGAGCGCGGCGGTCAACGCGCCGCGACGGAACGCCTGCGGCGTGAATGCGCGCCACAACGCCGAACGCGGTTCGGTCGCGACAATCCGCGCACCCGCGTCGGCACGCTTGAGCGTGTCGCGCACCGGCGCGCCGAGGATGGCGCCATCGGCGTGCGCAGTGGCGGTTTCGATCAGGCGATCGAGATCGACCGCGCGCAGGTTCGGACGCGCGGCGTCGTGCACGAGGATCAATGCGTCCTCGTCGATGTCGTCCGGCAATGCGTGCAACGCGGCAAGCACCGAATCGGCGCGTTCGCCGCCGCCCACGCAACGCAGTACCGGCTTGCCATGCAGCGAAGTCCAGCCCGGCCAGCGCGCGTCGTCGGCGGCCAGCGCGACCATCGCGCCTTCGATCCGGCGATGCGAGAGCAATGCGTCGAGCGCGTGCGCGATCAGCGGCTTGCCGGCCGCTTCCAGGTACTGCTTCGGAACTTCACCGCCGAATCGCGTGCCGCGACCGGCGGCGGGAAGGACCGCCCAGATGCGCGCCGTCACGGCGCCGGCGCCTGCGCGTCTTCGGCAGGCGGCGTGTCGGTAGACGTCGCGCCGCTCGGCGTGGCGTCGGTGGGCGCGACCGAACCTTCCGGCTCGACCACGCGGTAGAACGTCTCGCCAGGCTTGATCATGCCCAGCTCGCTGCGCGCGCGTTCCTCGACGGCGGCCTCGCCGGACTTGAGGTCCTCGACCTCCGCCGCGAGCGCGTCGTTGCGTTGCTGCAGGCCGCTGTTCTCGCGCGTCTGCTGCTGCACCTGACGGTCCAGGCGGGCGACCGAGCGGCTGCCGCCCTCGCCCACCCAGAGCCGGTACTGCAGGAACGCCAGCAGCCCGGCGAGCAGCACCAGCAGCAGTCGCAACCAGCGCATGCGCGCGAGCCCCGGGCCTTAGCGCTTCAGGGAAACGAAGGCGTCGCGGCCGGCGTACTTCGCCGCCGAACCGAGCGCTTCCTCGATGCGCAGCAGCTGGTTGTACTTGGCGACGCGATCGCTGCGGCACAGCGAGCCGGTCTTGATCTGCGTGGCGGTCGTGGCGACGGCGATGTCGGAGATCGTCGTGTCCTCGGTCTCACCCGAACGGTGCGAGACGATCGCCGCGTAGCGGTTCGCATCGGCCATCGCGATGGCTTCCAGCGTCTCGGTCAGCGTGCCGATCTGGTTCACCTTGATCAGGATGGCGTTCGCCACGCCCTGGTCGATGCCTTCCTTGAAGATCTTCGGGTTGGTCACGAACAGGTCGTCGCCGACCAGCTGCACCTTCTTGCCGATCTTGTCGGTGAGCTGCTTCCAGCCGGCCCAGTCGTGCTCGGCCATGCCGTCTTCGATGGTGACGATCGGGTACTGCGCGGCCCAGTTGGCGAGGAAGTCGACGAACTGCTCGCTGGTCAGGCGCTTGCCTTCGCCGGTGAGGTTGTACTTGCCGTTGTCGTAGAACTCGCTGGAGGCGACGTCCAGGCCGAGCAGGATGTCCTCGCCCGCCTTGTAGCCGGCCTTGCCGATGGCTTCCAGGATGGTTTCCAGCGCTTCCTCGTTCGAACGCAGGTCCGGCGCGAAGCCGCCCTCGTCGCCCACCGCCGTGCTCAGGCCACGGCCCTTGAGCACCGACTTCAGCGCATGGAACACCTCGGTGCCGGCGCGCAGCGCCTCGGCGAAGTTGTCCACGCCCACCGGCAGGATCATGAATTCCTGCAGGTCGACGTTGTTATCGGCATGCGCGCCACCGTTGATGATGTTCATCATCGGCACCGGCAGCACGGCCTCGCGGCCGCCGGCCAGGTACTTCCACAGCGGCAGCTTCTTCGATGCGGCGACGGCGTGCGCGTTGGCGAGCGAAACGCCCAGCAGCGCATTCGCGCCGAGGCGGCCCTTATTCTCGGTGCCGTCCAGGTCGATCATGCGGCGATCCAGGCCGGCCTGGTCGTCGGCGTCGAACCCTTCCAGCGCCTTGGCGATCGTGGTGTTGACGTTCTCCACCGCCTTGCGCACGCCCTTGCCGAGATAGCGCGTCTTGTCGCCGTCGCGCAGTTCCACGGCTTCCTTGGTGCCGGTCGAGGCGCCCGAGGGCACGGCGGCGCGGCCGAAGCTGCCGTCGGTCAGGGTGACTTCGGCTTCGAGGGTCGGATTGCCGCGACTGTCGAGGATTTCGCGGGCGTGGACTTTGGCGATGGTCGTCATGGGTTTCGTCGTAGGGGCGAAAGGCGGATTGGACACGGATTAAAGCAGAACGGGCCCGGTTAGTCCGGGCCGGCGCTTCAGACGGTGGATTCGAGGAAGCCGTTCTTCTTGGTGATGCGGTCGATCTCCAGCAACGTCTCCAGCAGCGCGCGCATCTTCGGCAGCGGCCAGGCGTTGGGGCCGTCGGACAGCGCTTCGTCCGGCACCGGATGGGTTTCCATGAAGATGCCGTCGATGCCCACGGCCATCGCCGCGCGCGAGAGCACCGGCACGAATTCGCGCTGGCCGCCGCTCTTGCCGCCGGCGCCGCCGGGCAGCTGCACCGAGTGCGTGGCATCGAACACGACCGGGCAGCCGGTATCGCGCATCACGCTCAGCGAGCGCATGTCGCTGACCAGGTTGTTGTAGCCGAAGGACACGCCGCGCTCGCACGCCATGATCTGCGTGTTGCCGGTGGCCTTGGCCTTGTCGGTGACGTGCTTCATCTCCCACGGGGAGAGGAACTGCCCCTTCTTGATGTTCACCGGCTTGCCGGCGCGGGCGACGTTCTGGATGAAGTTCGTCTGGCGGCACAGGAAGGCCGGCGTCTGCAGCACGTCGACGACGGACGCGACCTCATCCATCGGGGTGTATTCGTGCACGTCGGTCAACACCGGCACGCCGATCTGCTTCTTCACTTCGGCCAGCACCTTCAGGCCTTCTTCCAGGCCCGGGCCGCGGAAGCTCGTGCCCGAGGTACGGTTGGCCTTGTCGAAGCTCGACTTGAAGATGAAGTTGATGCCGAGCTCGGAAGTGATTTCCTTGAGCTTGCCGGCGGTGTCGAGCTGCAGCTGCATCGACTCGATCACGCACGGGCCGGCGATCAGGAAGAAGGGTTTGTCCAGGCCGACTTCAAAACCACACAGATTCATGGGCAGCATCTCCATTCCCCCTCTCCTGTTGGCGGGAGAGGGTCGGGGTTAGGGGAACACGAAGCGAGGCGAAAGCGCCCTCATCCGGCGCTTCGCGCCACGTTCTCCCGCTTGCGGGAGAAGGGAACAACATTCCTCCCGCTTGCGGGAGAAGGGAAACGAATTCCCTTCCCGCTTGCCGCGGAAGGGAACGAAACATCACGCAGTGGCTTCCTTCAACAACCGCCCGCCCGCCTGCGCCTTGCGCTCGCGCGCGGCGCGGATGAAGCCAACGAACAGCGGATGGCCGTCGCGCGGGGTCGACAGGAACTCCGGGTGCGCCTGGCAGGCCAGGAACCACGGGTGCGCGTCGCGCGGCAGTTCGACCATCTCCACCAGCAGGTCGTCCATCGACTTGGCGCTGATGGTCAGGCCGGCGTCTTCCAGCTGCGTGCGGTAGCGATTGTTGAACTCGTAGCGATGGCGATGGCGCTCGGCGACGACATCCTTGCCGTACATCTCGCGCGACAGCGTGCCCGGCTTCAGGCGCTGCTCCTGCAGGCCCAGGCGCATCGTGCCGCCCAGGTCGCTCTCCTCGCTGCGGCGTTCGATCTCGCCCGACGAGGTGCGCCATTCGGTGATCAGGCCGATCACCGGATGCGGGCTGGCCTTGTCGTTCTCGGTGCTGTTGGCGCCGGACAGGCCCGCGACGTGGCGCGCGTAGTCCACGACCGCCGCCTGCATGCCGTAGCAGATGCCGAAGTACGGCAGGCCCGTCTCGCGGGCGAACTTCGCCGTGAGCACCTTGCCTTCGAAACCGCGATCGCCGAAGCCGCCCGGCACGAGGATGCCGTCGACGTCCTTCAGCGCGTCCACGCCCTGCTGCTCGATGTCCGACGATTCCAGCCACTTCAGCTTCACGCGCGTGCGCTGGCGCAGGCCGCCGTGCTTGAGCGCCTCGGCGACGGACTTGTAGGCGTCCTGGTGGTCGACGTACTTGCCGACCACGGCGATGTTGACGGTATCGACCGGATGCTCGCTGGCATCGACGACCTCGTCCCACTGCGTCAGGTCAGCCGGGCCGGCCTGGATGCGCAGGCGGTCGAGCACGATCGCGTCCAGCCCTTCCTCATGGAAGCGGCGCGGCATCTTGTAGATGTTGTCCAGGTCGACCGCGGAGATGACGGCGCGTTCGGGGACGTTGGTGAACAGCGCGATCTTGCGGCGCTCGCTGTCGGGGAGCGGCTGCTCGCTGCGGCACAGCAGGATGTCGGGCTGGATACCGATGGAGCGCAGTTCCTTCACCGAATGCTGCGTCGGCTTGGTCTTCAGCTCGCCGGCGGCGGCGATCCACGGCACCAGGGTCAGGTGCATGAAGATCGCGCCCTCGGGGCCGCGCTCGGAGCGGATCTGGCGGATCGCTTCCAGGAACGGCAGCGACTCGATGTCGCCCACGGTGCCGCCGATCTCGACCAGGCCCACGTCGAAGCCTTCGGTGGCCTCGATGATGCAGCGCTTGATCTCGTCGGTGATGTGCGGGATCACCTGCACGGTGCCGCCGAGATAATCGCCGCGGCGTTCCTTGCGGATCACGTTGTCGTAGATCCGGCCGGTGGTGATGGAGTTCTTGCGGGACAGGCGCGTGCGCAGGTAGCGCTCGTAATGGCCCAGGTCCAGGTCGGTCTCGGCGCCGTCGTCGGTGACGTACACCTCGCCGTGCTGGAACGGGCTCATCGTGCCCGGGTCGACGTTGATGTAGGGGTCGAGCTTCATCATCGTCACGCGCAGGC